>Ga0181379_1000622_pt1 | contig 17426 bp, 20 predicted proteins | sample 2SPOviralmetaG_FD_130115 | JGI IMG/M metagenome (GOLD analysis project Ga0181379, IMG submission 130115) | Marine viral communities from the oligotrophic San Pedro Time Series (SPOT) site, San Pedro Channel, CA, USA - 2 SPOT_SRF_2009-07-10 | ecosystem: Environmental > Aquatic > Marine > Strait... | reverse complement strand
ATGTTCTTGAAACGGATACATTTTAAATGGTACTAAACCATCATCAAGAGAAACAATCCGTATGTAGTTTCTCATAAAATAGATAGGGTCACCAGCACACTTTTGATATTCTAAAATTTGTTCCTTAGTAAACTCAACAGGTGTGTTGACCTTTTTAAGATTCGGGTTACCTAGATATGCGTCACTCATTTATAATAACTCCTTCAATGTGTGTATAACCCATTCTAATGGCAGCTTGCACTCTCTGACTGCCTCTAAAAACTGAATATTGTTTTTCTGCATATGATTTACCACCAACACCTTTTCTAGGTTGTAGTGAATAATGATGTTGTCTTACTTCGATAGGGTTTAGTAATGGCTTACCGTGAATTAAATCAGGTAAGGGGGTCATAGACTTGATATAATGGATTTTATTTATTTCCAGTATTATCTTGTTCGGTACCTGTTTCTGTGCCTTCAATAACTTCATCATCTTTCCTATTTAACATTTTTTGTAATTCATTTGTAGAACCAACAAACAATGCATTTTTAATATTTGTGTTCGCTGTTTTAGGTAACTCTTTTAAATCTCTTAATTTTTTTTGTAAGTCTTGTAACTTATCTACTGTGCCTGCAACTGTAGTAATCAATTGACCAGCAACTTCATATGCTCTAGGGTGTTGTCCTTCTTTTGCAATATCAAGTATACCTTCGATTGCCTCGTTACCTTTATCAATAAGATTGTAATAGTTATCTCTACTATTTACATAATCATTATCAATGTCATCTTTATTTTCATCTATCTTTCTAGGTACAGTTGCTGGCGAATTAAAGTCAGCAATCTTAACAGCTGTTGTACTGTCTTTTTCAATACCTAAAATTTCATTTACATTATCTTCCAATTTACTCATCTGTATCACTCACTGGATTGTATCGTTTACTATCATCAAAGAAACTTATACTTGTTGTAAATCCAAAGTCATCATCACCATCAGCTGATGTTGGTTTTGGTATAACAATAATTCTTTCTTCTCTTGTTAATTTAGGGTCAGTATCAGCACCAAGGTCGGCCTGTACTTTTTTAATAACACTTTGATTAGTCATAGGACCGTATAGATATGTTTTAGCAGTAAAACTCAAAGTATAAATTACTGCTCTTCTTTGTGTAAACTCTCCGTTGTAAGTGTCTTCATAGTTTACACTATTTAAAATAATTGGTATATCTCTTTTAATATCTAATTCAGGTACAACATTCATTGTAACTGTATATTCTGGTTGAAAGTATGGTAAAATTTGTTCTATAATTTGTAGACCATTTTCAGCAGTAGCTGTAAAAGAATATAAGTTAAAATTAATATTATATGGAACAGGTGCTCTATTAAATTCCATTTTCTTGCCATCTTCACCAGATTTTACTCTGATAAGTTTTTGCATTTTATTAATTTTTCTAGTAGGGTCATATGATAGACCAGTAATTTCAAACCCCATTCTAGGTAATGTAACTGCAACCTCTCTGTCTTGTGACAAATTAGCTTGTTGTTCTAATCTAACTAAAAACTTTTCTTTTGGTGCATATGCTAATGGCACTCTAAATCTTTTTGTTACTGCACCTGTAGATGAAGTATTTTGAATAATAATATTATTAAATATTTGACCAAATGCAATAGTTAACTTTCTTAATCCTTCGTTATAAAAATGAGTTCCAAACATTATTCGTCAACCTCTCCAAATGGATTTCTTTCTGTAAAGTCTAATATGTCGTCTGATAAATCACCAACCGTATCATAACCAGCTTCACTATTTAAATCTAAATTACTTGCATATGGTGATTGTGTTTGTAAATTTGTCGCAACATATGTTTCTTGCATTAACAATGCTGGTTGACCTGTAGAATAATCATGGTAATCTTCTAACATAATTGAACCTGCACCTGTCAAAATTTCTTGACCATATTCTAAAGTTAGTTTATGTTGTAATTGGTCTAGTGTGTACTTATCTTCTACTTGGTCTAATACTTCATTACCTGTTCTAATTTGTTCGTTAGCATATTCCCAACGAGTTACTTTTAATTTATATACTGGTAAGTTACCGAGTTGATAGAACGGCTCTTGGTCTTCTACAAACTGTATTTCAAAGTAAGAATTTAATAAAGGAACAAATACGATATCTCCCTCATTTGGTCTGCCTGTGGCAGTTAGTGTTGCCTTACTAGCAACATGGTCCTCAAATCTTCTTTTAGATAATACAAGTGTAGTATCATCTCTAATTTCTAAACCAAACTTATTAATGATTTCATTTTCGCCAGCAAATCCTTCAGTTGTTTCAAAGTACATTTCAAGTAAATATGAATCATCAAATCTACTAGATGTATCTTCTCCTAAAACTAAATCTCTATTTACAAGTGTACGAGGTAGATAGTAAATATCCTGTCCAAAAATCTTTAGACTTTCAATTATAATATCTTCATGCAATCTCTTTTCAGAGTTATTGCCGATACCTCTTCCGCCTTGAAAATAGTGGTTTACTGCCATGATTTGTTATCCAATCATCATTGCTGGATTTAATTCAAAGGTACTTCTAATCTCTTGTTCTAACTTTTCAACATCTTGTAAAGCCTCTGAATAAATTTGTCTTCCATTTAATGTAACTCCTCCAATCATTGCTACACCATCAAATTTTGATAGGTTAGCACCCCATTGTTTTTTAAATAATGCTGTAACATATCTTTTTAGGAATATGTCATCATAAACATCTGAATGAGTTTCTGGATCCATTTTTCTATATGCTTCGATTACGACATATTCACCTACTGCTAAATCATTTGTCCAATCCATGTCAATGTAAAGTCTATTGTCATGTTGATTGAATCTTAATGGTTTTTCACCAACTAAAATATGGTCTAAAAAGTCTAAATGTCTTAATACAACATCATAGTTGATAACACTTGTAGATGAAAAATCATATAGGTCATTTAATCTCATTTGATATCTAACATCAAACAAATTCATATTAGACTTGTTTGAGAATGGAAATATATTGATTACTGATATTACACTTTCAGGAACAACGATAAAGTTATTGCCTTCTTTCCATGATGTAGTGACGCCGTTCTTCGTTATACTTTCTGAAGAATCAGCAGTCATTCTAGCCTTATCGGCCTCTGTGTATTGATACTTTAAATAGGCTCTTTGAATACCGTCATAGTGATATTGTGCGAAATACTGTAAGGCTTCGTCCAGTCTGTCTTCTAACTGGTCGTCATCTGCGTTTATCTCAATAACAGGCTTACCTAACGCTCTTAAAGCATACTGTTTTAAATTTTCTCTAGTTGCTGGTTTTGCCATAATTGTTACCTTTTCTGGTATATTTATAAGGATTATTTAATGATAGGAAAGAGATTGTCGGAACAAAACAATTTAATATCTTCTTCAGGTAACCCTAGTGATTGCATAACTCTTGGCGTATGTGGGTTCATTTGTTGATGTTCACAGTAATAATTTTGTGCTTTTATTACATCCGGCTCTGGTGCTTTATAGTCAAAATCTTCTATATGATTGATATATAATGTTAGATTATTTTCAACCAATCTACAGATTTTATTTAATTCACTTATCTCTCGTATATTACCAGCTGCTATCATATGAGGACTGAATATCTTTAATGCCCAATCAGGCAAATCTCTTTTTTTAGAAGCTTCATACTTCTTTGCCTCATCACCAAATATGTTAATCATAGGGTGTTCTTTGTCAAGTAGAGGTGACCAATCGTGAAACGCACCTGTAACCTTTTTTTCTCCTGCAATAATATCCCAACCAAAAATAGGTCCACTATTTTGCAACATAGGAAACATGCATACATGCATCATCCAAAGTCCTTTTTCTTCTCGTACATCAACGATATCAACATGAGCTCGTCTGACACTACTTCTAAACCATGTTCTATTTGTCCAGTTATCATTGTTAAATCTTTCCATACCAGGTTCTTGGTATTCTGTCATATGAAAATTTAACTTTTTAATTATAGTTTCACTATTCTGTATTAGTCTGTCCCAAATCATGGAGTTCCCTCATTTCTTTAAATAAATTTGTTGCACTTTCAAAACAATAGGTTGCTTCAGGTACAACAGAATGTTCATATACATTTAAATATGTGTTAATAGTTTCTTTGACTATTCTTCTATAGTCTGCCACTTCTTTATCTCTAAACTTATAGTATCTATTAGGACCTGGTGTTTTTCTTCTAATCATTTGACCACCAGATAAGTCACCTAAATGTCTTACATAAATGTGAGCATACAACTTCATTGCCTCATCTTGTATAGTTTCAATATGTTCAATATATTTTTTGGTACTTTCTGTTATTTCAGGAGTATCTATCTCAAAAGATTTAAAGTCATATAAAATATGTTCAGCTCTTAATAAATTTGGTGTATCTCTAAAGAGAGAGTTATGTAATCCATATTTTTCTAATACAGAATAACATTGAAACTGATTATATAAGTATGTTGCATATAGTTTGTGGTCAATACTGCCAGACATAAGAATTTTTACAAACTCTTGCCTTTCAGCATTCTTGTGGTGGTCCATGGTTATTTCTTTAATGTCAAGCATAAAGCATTACTCCTGATATTGTGACTAGTAATAATGCCCAGCCACCTAATAATTTACCGTAATAAGATAGTTTTGTTCCGAAATACATCTTACCAATTGCAACGCATTTATGCATTGGTGATAGTATATATCCAGCAAAGTCAACTGCGAAAAACCAAGGTAGATATTGAATACCATATAGACTTGTTAGAATTACCATGATTGCACCAAATCTACTTGATGAACCAAGTACCCATGCAAAAGCAAATGCTAATAAAGATATAGCACCAAATCCTACAGGACTATTCATATCAATACCTGTACTACCTATAAACTCTTTAATCTCACCAGTATATAATCTTGTTGTATTTGCAAGTAAGATAATAACAGCTACCCATGCTACAATCTTCCAATCTACATAACTTAATAATTTTTTGTAATTAAATGTTTGAGTAACAATCGCATAATACAATGTAAGTAGTCCAAATGCCCATAAGAAATTTACACCTGCAATTACAGCACTAACACCCATAATATAAGGGAATACATATCTTGTAATTCTACTTACTTTGATTTTCTTTTTAGTATCTACTAATCCTATATCACTATCTTTTACCATAAAGATTAGATACCAAAGTATGTAAGCAAATGTAGCTACAATTAGCGGCCACATGATACCTAGAAAAGCAGTATAAGACAAACCAAAGGCAGCCATTGGTAAGATAACGGTCTTTTCTATAGGCGACCAGAAATAATAATGATGAGAAGACATGAAATCAATAGGTCCAAACTTCTCTCTTTTCTTTTTATCTTTAGGTGCCATTGTATCTAACAAACCTGCCGATACAGTTACACGACCTTTGATAGGTAATACACCTGTCATTGCACTAAACAAGGCTACAATAGCTCTGTTACTTTTAATACTTCTTTTTAGAAATGCAAATACATCACTAAACAAATTATTTTCTTTAATCATACCTGCAATCATCATCACAAAGATAATAAGAAACAGATACACCTGACCTTTTAATATAAAATCTATCATATATTTAACTCCGTTAAGTTTTCATTATCGCCAAACTTTCCTTTTACAAAAGTATTAAATGATATACTATATCTGTCGGAGTTTCCTTTGTTTATATCTACTTCATGGTGTAAATAACTAGGAAATAATACTAGTCTGCCAGGTTCATTAAGGACACCCACTTTGTTGGCTGTAAATGGGTTACCGTTTACTTTATCAAAAAATGTAAAGTTATTAAAACTATCTCTGTTGTAAAAGAATGTTGGACAATTAGGTCCTTCAACATATAATACAGCAGATATAATACTGTTAGGGTGCATGTGTGAGTGATGATGTTTTAATGGTACAGTTTTATTAAACCAAGATTGTGTAATATAAAACTCTGCACCTTTCACCTTACCAAGATTTTCCATAAAGTAATTTAAATTCTTTTCACACCAATTTTTTAGCTGCGACATTTCTTCATGTTCAAATATATGTTTATCTTTAGTGACTTCATTACCTCTGTTATCCATCATCTCTAAAGATTTTAAAAAAGATAATTCTTTTTCAGAAAACTTATAGTAGTTGTCACTTTTATATAATGGTGTTGCGAATATAGATTCTATCATTGATACCATTCCTCATACAAGTTTTTAATTTTGTTTCTTATAGGTGAGAAAGAATGAGTTTTAAAGAAATGTTGTTTGTTAATCCACTTCTTATCTTTTTCGGTTACCTCTTCACAAATCATTTTAACATTTTCTTTTGTTAATGGTATAATTTGCATTAAAGGTGTACCTGCTTTTAAGAACACATTACCCTCTTCTACATTCCAGTTTAATTGTACATTTAATTCACAACTTTCAGCCGGGTCTAATATGCCTGTTGTACTTTCAAAGTCAAAGTTATCTGCATAAGGCATAGGTAAAAATAAAAACTTCATACCTTTTGGTGCTACAATACTGTAAGGTGTATTAATCTTTACAATATTGTCTATAGTACCTTTTCTTTTAGGAATATGTTTTGTAATTTGGTCACCATGAGTATCTATAATATTCATCTCATGTATTTTAGTCATCTCTGGTGTTGCAACTTTCCAAGAAAATCCTGGTTCATTTTTCTTTGTACTGATATGTACATCATACCACATAGGCACATACCAACCAACCTTGAACATATTAAATATGCCAGGACATAAGGTTATGTGATTATATTTTTCGTTTTGTTTATAATTTTGTTTGTAATCTTCTCTTGCCTTACCAACCCATTCAGGTTTATATTCAGACATAGAAGTAATAGGGTATAAGTCAGGTACACCAGCTACAGAGCTGACAAATCTTACTGTATTATCTTTTTTAAATATCATTTATTAATAACAAAAATTCCCAAACCATTCCAAAAATCAGTAGGGTCTTCCCCTTTCGTATAAATTTCTTCTTTAAATAATACTTTATAACCTAGTTTTTCTATTGACCTCATTGTGCCGTGTCTAACTTGCGACCAATTCCAGTCATCAATAATTAAACAGAAAGTATTATCTATTTTACTATTATATTTATGCAAGAAATTATAGTGAGCTTCCACCGTGTGTTCGCCATCATAGAGTATAACATTTGATTTTACAGGTAACTTGCTCAAAGAATCTTCCGAGTCCGAGTCCACGATAGTAATAGATTTACCATTTATATGTGGCCTTATATTCTTTTTAAATACTTCTTTAGTGTTTCCCTTTTCTGCGTTTATATCAACATCTCTCATTGGTACATTATGTGTATCAGACCAGTTATCTACTGCACTTGCAACTATATCATTACCCTCTAAAGCAGAGGTAAACATAGCACCTTGATATACACCTACTTCCAGATAACTTGTATCTGGCATTTCCATCATGTTATTGATAAAGTGTTTAACTTTGTTAGATGTTAGTCCAGGTATATCTAATGTTGTTTGAGATAGTTTTGATTGTTCTTTCTTTGCTTTGTCTAATGACTCTTTAACTGTATCAATCATAACCTTTTGGTTGTTCTTCATAACAATTAAATCACATACATTACAGTCCCAACAATCAAACTTACAGTTTCTTATTTTGTTACGCCATGCTGTAATTCTTTTCTCGTCAAAAGATGTTTCTTTTGTATAGACTTCAAACTCTTGAACTAGTATATCTTTATCTTCACGGTATCTATCAATGATACTCATTGTTTCAAAGAGCCTAGAAACACTTTCTCTACCATGCATTTTAACAACATCAATGTATTGAAGTAATCTATCCCATTCTTCTTTCCATGGTGGAAAGTCTGCTATTCTCCATTGATATGCTGGGTCTTGTTGTTCCCATTTAGGGCATGAAAACTGAGCAATCTTTGTACCAAAGTATGTCGGTTGTGTACCCTCTTTTCTAGTGTTATTATATAAAAAGTGTTCGTCTTGTACAGGACAATTTCCCCAACACCCCTCATTCGCCAGTAAACTAAATTTGACATCTACGCCAAACTTTTCCTTACAATACTTCTTTGCGTCTTGCATACGCTTTAAAGTATCTTCATCTCTCATCAAATCTCTATCAAAATTTATGTAATGAAACCCAGCCTCTACTTGTTTTATAACTTCATTTGCTCTCTGTGTATTTCTTAATATGGTATTCTTAACCATCACATCAGGATATGCTTGTTGAAAACGGCCTGTTAACATCCACAAAGTATGTGGTATTGTAACTATACGAACTCCCTTGTCGTATAGTATTTTAAAATTTTCTATAAATGTTTCTAAATTCGTACCAGATGGTGGTACTTCTATGTTATTGAATGTAGCAGATAATGGAATGCCTGTTACCTTTGGTATGATAAAGGCATTCTCATTAATTAGATTGTATTGTGTTTCGTTGAAAACATCACCCATTGCGTCTTGCATAAAGGGTGGAATCCGGCTAGTGAAATAGACATCATAAATTAAACTCTTATTTCTCTTTAAGAATTCAATAAAAGTATCAAACTGTTCCGGTGATAATTTAGGGTTTAATGGTACGCTAAACATATAATCATAATATAAAACAACAACTAAAAATTACTAAAAAGTAATTCTAGTAGGTGGGTCATTAATAGAATCATCAGCCGCTAATTGAGCAGCAGTAACACCAATACCAAGTATTTCGTGTCTCCATTTGTGACAAGCTGCGATATCAGCTAATGCGTCAACATCATCTTCCAAATCTTTTTGAGCTGCAAGTTGTGTTGCTAATGCACTATTATATGCTGTTAGTTTAGTATTAATTTTCGCAACCAAAGCTGAAACTGTAAGACCTCTAGCAGTTGCCATTGTTGATAACATTGGTGTACTTGCTGTATTGTCTGCTGTCCATGCAGCTGCTTCAGATTTTTGTTGTTCCCAAGTAGCTTTCTCTAATGAAGAACTCCACTTATTTAATTCTAAAAATTTTTGATTATATCTATCTCTAATAATTCTTTTGAAAAGATACTTATTAAATGATATTGCACCTGCAACTTCATCACTTGTTAAAGTGTGTACATATTTGTTTGCGTCAGGATCCTCTGAAATACCTAGTTGAGGATAATCATCAGCTGGTGCTGAACCTACTCTTAATTTTACTGTGCCACCGTAAGCGTTAGCAAAAATTGAAAATCTTGCTAAGTTTGATGGTAAAGCGTCAGCATTGATATGGTCTAACTCTACTCTCATATCTTGATACTCGTCTTCAACAACACCTACTTTGTATGAACAGTATGAATGATAATCAGCAATCCAGCCTGGAGCCATCTCAATCTGATTTTCTTTGTAAACTACATAAATTTTTGCCATATCTTATTCCTTTAAAGACCAACCATCTTCTTGTGATGGAGTTTCTATCTCTTTATACTTATTATTTATAACGGAATTGTTCTCTTCGACCTCGTTTTTTAACAAATCTTCTTTTTCAAGGCCTGTAGATATACCAATATCCATCAATCTCTGTTTTGTTTTGTCGTCCTGGTAACCAATTCTTAAATCATTAACAACTTTATCTTGTATTTTATTCATACCGATTGCAAATCTAGTAGAATATTGAGTTGCTAATTCAAGTGTTTCTTCTTGCATTTCTCTAGGCAGCATTGCAATTGCGTCAATATTACCTGTACCTACTTTACCATAGGCTAACATTTCTGTAGAAGCTTGTTTAGCCAATCTCATAGTCCAGTATTCTTTTTCAAGTTGTTCTTCTTTTTCTTCATCACCAAATACATCAAGAAGTTTTGTACCGTCTGGTAAAACACCGAGAGGACTTGCGTCTAATTCTCTAACCAATTGTAATAAATGGTCTTTCTCTCTTAACGCTTGTCTTTGATTATCTTGAAACTTTTTCAAGTCTTTTCTAATCTGTAACAAGTCAAGTTTTTGATATGCGACTTCTAACTTATCACCTTTTTCTTCGGCTCTTTTAAGTTTTTCTTCTTCAATCTCAACTTCTAATTCTTTTTTTGCACCTTCAAATTCACATTGTAAAAATGCGTCTTGCTTCACTCTTAACTCAATAAAATATTGTTGCATTTTTTTGAATGGTGTCATTTGAGAACCACCCACAAAATGCTCTGTCTTAAATTTTGGTTGATGATAACTTACTTTGTCATTGGCAAATTCAATGATAGAAGTATCGTTTGTCAAATCAATGTCTGTACGCTTCATAATATTCCTCGCTTTTAATTATTATATCTATTTATCTATGCCCGCCAAGCGCAATGTCCTGATGACTGTCCAGCATTAGCAGTTGGTTGAGAACCACTTGGAATATTTCCTGTATCAGTAGCATAAAATAATTTGTGTGACTCATTGTTTTGAGCACCATCAAAGTTACCTATCATATACTGCCAATCCATACCCATTCCAAAGTTTTCTTCACCCATGTTTGTTTGAATTTTACCAACATTACCAATGTTAGAATCAGATGTTAAATTCCATCTTCTAAAGTTATAACCGCCCATGTAAGAACCCTCGTTACCACAGTAACCAATTCTATGTGTTGACGGAATACCTTTTTGTTGTCCGTGAGCAGCCCAATGTGTAGAACCTGATGAACTGAAAGTATAGAAGTTTACTTTTCTTCCTTCGTTATCGTCCCAATGGTAACCATAATCTTTATCTTGGAATGCTGAAGATGTATCGTTTAGTCCTGTACCAAACTGAGCAAATCTACATTCTACAGTTAAATTCATTACATCAAATGTAGCAGGACCGTGAGCACCTGTAAAGAATGAATATTCATTATTCTTTTGTGAGTTACTTAAATCTTGTCTTGAATTGTATGCGTCAAAGTTTCCATTGTGAGATTTACCAGTTTCAGTAAACATATGAATAGCACTTGTTCTTGTAGAAGCTGAAGAGTGTGCGTTATCTGTTGGTGTTGAATACATGTAAAAAGTAGTATCGTTACATGCACCAGCACAATATGAACCTGGATGGTCCATTAAGTTACCTAAATTAGTTGTTTGGTCTGTAGAGTGAATCGTTCTATGAATTTGTCTCCATGGTGAACCATCTTTATAACCACCACCTGTATAAGTCATGGCAATAATTTGTCTGTATCTCCATTGAGCACCAGGAGAATTAATATCTCTAAATGTTTGTGAGTTTGCACCACCATAAGATGTTTGAGCCCAATCATAAACTTCATGCATAACATCATCAACACTAAACATAGGTCTAAAGTATGGATAGTTTGATTGTGGTTTTCGACCCTCATAATGCCTCATTCTATTAGTTTGTCTAGCAGTTTCATTTGAAGCTAAACCTACTGAACCACCACCATAATCTTCATTATTAGTGTTTGTTGTGTTTGCAAAATCTCTGTGTGATTCTGTACCACCCCAGTTAACTTGAGCAGAAATAGGTTTTAAACCTGTACCTGACATATAGGCACCAGACAATACAGTATCCATATCTCTCATACCAAAAGAATGATATCCTTTTGATGAACTTGGTGAAGTATCAAAGATAGTCTTCTTGCTTGTGTAATGGTGATATGATTCCTGAGCACCAAGGAAACTGTTGTTACCTCTTCTGCTGGATTTTCTACCGTAAAACGGTCCTATTCTTGCCATTTAATTTAACTCCTGTTATTAACTAATTTCTTCGTAAGAAATCACATAATCTAATCTACTGTTAGTGGCTGCGCCGCCTCTAACTGAATCACCTTCTTCAAGATAAAAAGTTGAGTTTTTATCTGTTACGAAAGCAACTGTATTACCAGGAACATTAATGTTATAAGCTAAAAATCTGTCGTTTGAACCGTCATAAAAACTAAATCTCATAGTTGTATCTGTTCCACTTTTGTTAGCACAAGTGATAGAATTTATTTTATAAATTTTACTTGAACTAGCGGCATTAGATACAAGAGCTGTAGTATATGTAGTGTTCAATTCGCCAGAATCAGTTTTACCATTAATCGTTGCGACTGATACTATATTTGGATTTGCCATTTTTTTCTACCTCTTTTTTTAATATTATTAACCAAAAACGATTGACATTGCAATCGCCTTACCAGTTGAAAATGAATTTGTATCAACATAAGTCTTAACTGCCTGTTCCGTAGGTACGGCAGTATCAGAATTACCTGCTAGTGTTCCATCTGTACTGAATTCATTAATTGTTGCACCGATTTGAGCACCAATCGAACCAAGTTGTAACTCGGTCAAACCAGAAAGGTCAAATGCGTCTGCGTTTAGTGTAGCAGTACCAGTTGCCTGGTCAATCTTAAACTGCGAACCTACTCTAAAGTTACCAAGTTGGTCAGTAGAAGTGTAGTACACACGACCACCAAGCTCTTCGGTAGTTTCTCTCGATTGGTCATAAGGTTGTGTATTACCTACACTATTTGGATAGTTAGTGTCTGTAAATGAACCTGTACCAATTGACAAGAAATCGTGACCCGTTAGACGGACATTAGAGAAGTTTTTAGTTATATCAACTTCCGTATTGTCAGGCGCAAAAGCCGTTCTTTCAGGAGTGATTGCTAATTTAGCTTGTTTGTTTGTTGTATCTGTATTTGTGATAGCAGTTACACGATAATACTGTGAGTCACCAGCAAACTGTAAGTTAGAACCTACTTGTACTGCTGTTGCACTTGATAATAATGAACTTGTACTATCTGTTTCAAATAAGAAACCAGTTTGACCAGTTGTCGGTGTTTTAGGTGTAATAGTACCTGCTGAACCGTATGCTGTAAAACCTGAACTGTCAACATTTGTTGTAGCTGTCGGGTCAGCATTTGATGATAAACTAAATGTGTTTGCTGTTCTATTCTGAACATAGTAAGTATTACCATTCAATTGTGTCATGCCAACAACACCAGATATTACGATTTTATTACCGTTATATAATCCGTGGCCGTTAGATGTAACAACTGCTGGGTTAGCTTGTGTAACACCTGTAATTGTTTTAGTAGCTGCGTCTGTATGGTCAGCACTTGTTGTTGATACTTTAAAGTTATATGAAGAACCACCTGTAACATTGACTACTTCTCCTGGTGAGAATATTCTTCCGTTACCACCTTCTACTTTTATTTTTCTAGTAGATTGTACAACATCAATTGCTGTTGCTGTTGCACCTGAAGTAGCACCTGTTAAAGTGTCTCCCTCTGCGACTGTAGCACTAGCAATGTTACCTTGTAATACTTGGAAAACAATTTGCGAACCTCTTAATTGTACTTCGTCTGGTGATTCACTTGCACTTACACCTGTTGCAAAAGCACCGTATTCTCCGTATGCGTTTGAACAGTTAAGGGCACGAATTGTACCACCTGATTCTGTATTGAAACCTTTATCACAATAGTATGTAAAGACAGATACTAACTCTGCTCTACCACCGTTGATAACTGAAACACCTTTACCGTCTGTATTGATTTGAGTAAAGTCATTGGAAACCATTGACTTGTTACCACTAATGTGAGCATTACCATCAATTAACATACCAGTTGAACCTGTGTTAACAGAGGTACAGTTATGTATATAAGGCGAAGCCGTTGTAATTGCACCACTAGGGTCAAGAGCGACTACTACACCACCTGTAGTTAAACCTTGGAAGGTCATAAATGAAAGGTAGTTAGAGTTGTTAACAAGCCACATAGTTGAAGCATTGTTATTATGTAATGTTGCAACAGCACAAGTTAACGCAGCTCCACCACCTGAACCTAATAAGTTATCAGGAATAGATAGTGTATCATTTACTGCAAAGTAACAACCGCCATGTGATGGTGTTACTGTAATTGCTGATGAACCGTCAATAACAACATTAACTCTTAAACCTACACCTGTACCACTTGTTGCTGTAGCAAGAACATTTGTATATGTTCCTGGTGTTCTTGAAGCGTCATTGGCACCTACAGTATCAATTGTAGAAACCGAAGTAGCAGAACCAGTTGCTGGTTCTACTTTTGTTCCTCTTAATGAGTCACCAAAAATTGTTACATTTGGTGGAACTCTAATAGGGAAAGTTTCTTCAAAAGTACCTGCCTGAATGTGAATTGTATCACCGCCGGCAACTGTTTCAACTGAAAATGTGATATTTGCTGTAGAGTTACCAACATCTGCTTTTGCAATTGTAGCAGTATTGCCTTCGGTCCAACCTGAACCGTTATTAATAATGTTAATCGTAGGTGTAGATGAACCATCTGTAATGACATCAACTACTGTACCTGAACTTGAACCACCTGTTACTGCAACATTTCTAAATGTTCCTGGTGTTCCGCCTGTACCACCTGCTATACCTGATACTAGAGAAATACCATTTGAACCTGCAAGTTGACAAGCCTTTTTAATTGTTTTTAAAGGTAAAGTTTCTGTTCCTGGATTTGTGTCTAATCCTTCTGGAGAAACATGTAAAGAATTACCTGAACTTTCGTTGTAATATTCTAATCCGTTTCCAGCAGAGTTAACTCTTAATCTATCACCTGCTCTACCGATTGGTAATCTTTCAGGACTAGTTGCGCCTCTTTGTACAAGGTCACCTTGTGTAGTGAATACACCTGATGGTGCACCTACAACATAAAGCGCCCATTGAGTATTATCTACACCGTCAGTAGGTGCTTGACCTGCTGTTGTATCTAATTTTGCTCTGTAAGTAGAGTTTGAAGAAACTACTGTTTGACCAATTTTGTAAGCAGTACCTGAACTGTATGTTCCTTGATGAGAAACACCTTCGACTAATAAATCTGCTTTAGATGTATCAGTTGGTTTTGTACCTGCAGCTGAACTTACTTTATATACATATGTGTTACCACCGTATTGTACAACTTCACCTGTTTTGTAAGCAGTACCAGACGCCCATGTTCCGAGCATGCTGAAACCGGTAGTAATTACTTCCCAATCTGCACCTGAATCTAGTGGTGTTACACCAATGTTATTTCTTTCTGCAACATACTGATAACCACCGTAAGTTACAATATCACCTTGTTGGTATTGTGTACTATTTGACCATGAATCCTCAAATTCAAGACCTGGTAAAAATACCGAAAATTTAGTTGTATCTAAAACTGCTGAAGTTGATAAGTGAGCCGTTGTACATACCCATAATGTTGGTCCGTACTTAACGATATCATCTACTTTATAATAAGTTGCGTCTGCGTGGTCAGTTTTGTATTCAACACCACCAACCATTTTTTGCCATTTTGTCGGGTTGGCTGATAAATCTGTTTCGAATAATGCTGAAGAAGTATGATTTGCTAGTGCTATAAAAGCATTACCACCATATCTTACGACATCATCAGCAATGTAAGCAGTTGTTCCTGCCCAAGAGCCTTTCCATACAAATTTAATTCTCCCTAATACGAAATCTGCCATTTGTTATCCTATGTTGTATAGTTCCTTGTGTTTCCTGTTGCACCTGAATTATATGTAAATGCTTCAAAGTATCTAGCTACTAGAAATCCGTCTGCGTTCATATAATATGTCAACTTATTATTGTCAAAACGAACACCATCATACGCTCTTGAGCCTGGTGTTCTACCATCAGCTAATTCTGTTCCTTGGTTTGATATCAATGTTCTATTATATTGGTTTGCGTCACCACTATTAGCGTCATCAACACCATTGTATGGCGTACCGTAATCTGCCAAATTAACCGACACATTAGGATCCGACATAAAAGCCTTTGTGTAAGTTAATATGCCTTCATCTACTTGACCATCATTAGCAAATGTTCGTCTTTCAACTTTTAGACCATGAAAGGCAGATTGGGCACTACTAAAAATACCATTTTCTGTTTTCTTGTCTACCAAATATGCCATAAACTTACTCCTTAAATACTATTTATAATACTTTTATTATGTAACTTCTAAAATAGCCACATATGCTTCCATCGCTGGTTGAGAAGAATCGGAGTTTAATTCACCGACAACTCTTACGATATCGTTAGATTCTAAATTAAGTGGTTTATCAAGAATTAAAGTGTTTTCCGGTTCTATCTGTACAGACTTTGCTACATGATAAAATGTAGAACCACCGTCTGTAGTAATTTTGACATCAACATTACCATAGTTTGTAGCACTTTTATTTGAAATGTACAAAGCATGAATAACTGCCTGACCATTACTCGGTGCTGTATATAAGTTAGCAGCCGAAGTGTCAGTTGTTACAACTGTCATACCTGCGTTTTTAAATGCACTTGCCATATTTTCTAACTTCCAAATACGATAGCATATGCAAGGGCGTCACCCTCACCAACAAGTACATCACCTGTTGTTGTGCCATCTACTGTTAAATTTCCTGTTGTAATTACAGTACCAGTTACATTGGGTAAAGTAATTGTTCTATCTTGTGTTGGTTCTGCAGCCGTTAAAGATGTTTCATATGCGTTTGCTAAGAAACCTTCAAAAACTAAATTTGCACCATCTAAAATAATATCTGCATTTGTAGTCGCACCGTTTGTTACTACTGTTTGTAGATTAACGGAACCAGCACCACCTACTTCTTTAACAACATTAGCAGTGGTTTTAGTATAAAACTTACCATCTGTAACATTCATGGCCAACTCGCCAACGGCTAATACATTGGCAGCTGGTACACTTAATGCCGTTTCACTTCTTTTTGGTTTAATTACCGTTGACATTATTTGCTATGTTTTCTAATATGTTTAATAAGTTTATCTTTTGTAAGTCTTTTGTCTAACTCAATACCAATTTTTCTACCAAGTTTTTCTAACTCAGCTTTGGTTAAAGTTTTTAAGTGTTTTAAATCTGTGTTAATTTCTTGTTCTTTAGTTAATACTAAAGGGTAGTCTAAATTAAAAAGACTTTTAAATTTTTTCCATAATTTCATTAGAATGAACCTCCATCAACTGTCACAATTGCCACATCACCTGATGTAACTGAAAAATTAGAACTTGTAAATTTAGCAACACCGATATTTGATGTACTTGCTAATTCACCTGCGATTGTCAAAGTATTACCAGAAGCACTTGTATTTAAACCTTCGCCTGCTAAAAACTCCATCGGGTTACCAATTTGAACTTGACCTTGTGTAGAGCCTTCGTCTGTAAATACAAAGTTTTCTATCTTCGCACCATCAATACTACCTGCTAACATTGCATTTGTAATACCTAATGCTTTAACTCTTAATGCGTCTGCGTTAACTTCAATAGATGAACCGTCAACTTCAACATCCATTTGATTACCAGTTTTACTTAAAGCTGCACCTGCATTTATTTGACCTGCACCAGAGAATTGTGTTACATCTAATGCTGTTGTGCCAAAAGTAGGAGCGCCTGTGTGAGTAAATACATAACCGTTATCTCCGTTAGCAGTACCTTCTTCTACGAATACAAATGAACCACCTGATAATTCAGCAGGTTGGTCTTCAGGAGTTGCTCTT
>Ga0181379_1000621_pt1 | contig 17429 bp, 19 predicted proteins | sample 2SPOviralmetaG_FD_130115 | JGI IMG/M metagenome (GOLD analysis project Ga0181379, IMG submission 130115) | Marine viral communities from the oligotrophic San Pedro Time Series (SPOT) site, San Pedro Channel, CA, USA - 2 SPOT_SRF_2009-07-10 | ecosystem: Environmental > Aquatic > Marine > Strait... | reverse complement strand
TACTAGTATATAGAGATGTAATAGTTTGGAACTCATAAGCACCTTCTGTCTGTTGAGCAAATGTTACTTGGTCATCTGGTGATATATCATTAATTTCACAAGTTAGAGATAAATCAGACAACTCATAATGAGCATCTTCAACACCAGCTGTCGCACCATTACGAGTGTATAGACAATTTGAATCTGGTGATAGATGAATTTCAATCACGACAGACCCAAAGGAAGAGGGCATAAGATTAATCATATTTCCAGAATTTATGAATCCACAAGGAAGATGACACGAGAAACTTCTTGAAAAGTCATTGGCACTAGCAGCATTTCCAGTTGCTACAACATTATGAAACATAGCTTCTTCATTTGGTTGCATTAAAGCACTCTGTGACATATACCCTAGAAGGTCATTCTTTGAACTGGTTGTTCCTAGGTATGAATTAAGGAAGGTATTATAATGACGAATATGTTCGCAAATTTGTTTTGAACGACCGTGACGAATAATTAACTGGTCCCATAGAGAAAACACACCTAAACGATTATCAAGTGTAATTTGATTAGCATCGTCTGTATAAACAGGAGTAGGAGGGTCAATATTATCTTTGAATATTTTCAAACCTCCATTAATACGAATCGTTCTAGGATCTAATAAACCATTTTGCGCTTGAATCGTAAATGATAGAACAGGAAATCCATTTTTAAAGGATATTTTCCCATCACTTGGAATATTATCCGGTCTTATAGAAATATGTCGTGAAGTATCCATTTTTTATATTATATTATAATATAAAAAATTTTTATTTAAATAATGAAAGTTTTTTCAAATGTATTTATACAATCACCTCAGCCATTCCTCCACGAATTCTTACACGTCTTACATGATAGACAAAACTATTGAAAGTCTTATTTTTAGTAGGAGCAGTAGTTTCAGAATAATTAAGAATAAGACTTAAATCTTTTCCTCGTAAATCCATTACACCATTATTAGAACCACCAAAACCACGACCAATAACGAAGTTTTCCATAAACTTGACAAATGATTTAGGTTCAATATGACTATTTGCTAACATCTTTTCACTCTCAAACACGTGGAAAGCATCAATTGATTTACGTGTTGCTATTTTACGTGTAGATACTGGACGAGATGGAACAAGTTTACCATCCATCTGAAACTGATAAGAACTTAAGAAGTCACAACACCCAGCAAGTCCTGGGCGATTACTACACAGTGTTGTATCCATTGAGTCAGAAGTTACTTCATATGTTCCAGTATTACTAATCATCTGAGCAGCAGTATATACAGTTTGGTCAGTTGGAATTGTTAGAAGTGCTTTTGCCTTAGAATTCTGAGCATTGATTAAGAACGTTGCTTGTCTTTCACTTGCCAACATACTGTTTTTGTAATTCGTGTAACTATAAATATCAAATTCAATAAATTTACCAGCACGAGATTTTGCTAGCATTCTTTGTTCATAATCAGAATCAAACATTATTTGATGTGCTATGAAATTTACGTTTGATACTGTATATGTTACTTTCGCTGCCTCAGCAGGTTTACTAGTAATCTCTTTAGAAAATACCACATAATTATTTTGTCCTGAAAGTGTGTCTTGAGCAGCATTTATAGCAATCGCATCTCCCCCTGTAATACGAACTTCTATATTATTATTAGAGGCATTTATTTGACTTACAACTAAATCATCATCAAATGTTATAACAGAAGCACTATTAGTGCTTTTACAAAAACCAATAGATTCACCTACACAAAATGGAACATTAGATTCAACAGCATTAATTCTATTATCTACTTTTAATATAAATCCAGGAATAGAAGCATTGGAAGCGGAAATAATAGAACCATTTCCTCCTACTAAGGGTTCTCTGTTCAAGAATCCAGGATTTAATTTAGTTCTACGAAATCGTGCCACCGCATCAACTTGATTTATGACTCTAGGGGCAGGCATTAAATCTAGTTCTATAAATAAACCATCTGTCATCATAACTGGGAAGATGTCACCAGAAAATACTCCAGTTTTATCTAATGGAACACAACATTTAACAGTATTGTTTGAGTCAGCTCCTTTGTGTGGAATTACTAGTGTTGCATCTGTTTTTGCTTTAAAATATGGATTAGTATGTAAATCATTCAAATCAGTTTTTGATGTTCCAAGAGTTCCACCAGTAACATGACTATAATCAGTTGCTCCTTGTGTAAGTGCTTTAAGACCACGACTAGATTCATCAGAATTGTAATCAGAATCTAAAACAACTAATTGATTCATATCATTTATCTCCTCGATTAAATTCCCACGTGAACCATCATAACACCTATAATTTTGCACGATTACGCCAGCTCCTGCAGGGTCTAACTGAAGGCGTGTTTTTAAAGTATCAGGTTGATTAATTTTAAGATCGAATTGAAGATAAGAATCTTTTCCAGATAGGAATTTAACACTAGGAGGAATAAATAGATTTACTCTACGACTAGTTTGACCTACAGTATAATTTAAACCATTTTCTGCAGGAATAGAAACTTTCTCTTCTCCTACTTGAACTACATCATCAGATGTCCAATAAACCATTATAGATTAATAAAATATAATAATTTAATTTTTCAAAAATAAAAAAAGTTTATATTATAATGGGTGAAGGGATTCTTCAACAATTTAATATTAATGAACTAGCAGGTGCTACTGGTCTGATATTAGGTGCTTTAGGTGGTTTATTAGCAGTTATATGGAAGTCTCGCTGTCATTGTAAAATGAATTTATGCTATATATGTCAATGTGAAAGAAAACCACCGCCAGATAATCCTAATGAAGATAGTTCTGATGAAGAAAATGTTATTCCTAAAGATACTAAGAAAGATGATGATAAGAAAGATGATGATAAGAAAGATGATGATAATATAATTGATACTAAATCCAACCCATAGTGTAACCAAATGAATTGAAATCTTGTTCATAATATTTTTGAATCGAATCAATCATTTCTCTAGTATATAAATGATTTAATTTTTTTGATGTATTTATTTTCATGAGTTCTATATCTTTTTGAAAAAATTCTGATAATCCTTTATTTAATGTTTCCATTTTAATAATTTTAGTTGATGGTCTAATATTTGGTTCATCATATAACCAAAACCATTGTGGAATTAAATGAATATTATTAGGAAACTTATTTTCTTCACATACGGCATTTACAAATTCACTATATGAATGTGTTGAACAATAATCATATAATTCATTCTTTCCATATGTTGTAGAACCATCTTGACTATGCCAATATGATTTTTCCATTTTACTATAATTATATATTGATTCTAATCTATCTTTTGGATGTCTTACAATTGCTAATGTTTTTACTTTACTATATAATCGTATAGGAAAATGTGATCCTAGACCATCTGAATTAGGACAGAATTGTTTAATAAAACTAGTTCCAGCATTTTTAGGTATATGTATAAAATAGTAATCTGTATTTTCTATTTTTAGTTTATCCATTATAATATATAAATTAAATTAAAAATTGATTTTTAAATTTAAATCTTGTAATATAATATAAAATGCCTAAGAATTTTATTTACGGAGGATATGTTGTTTGGAAAAAAGACGAATGGCGTGATATTATTGGTGACAATAATGTTGAAAATGCTGAATTTACCACTGATTTAATTAAAGGGACTGACCATTTCTGTCCTACACTTGTTTTAGAAGAAATGGGGTTAGACTCTGATGAATTTACTGAAAAACATCTTAATAAAAATGACCCAAAAAATTATGTATATGATGGTTCAAAGACTTGGGAGGAAATTGTTGAAATTGCTAAAGTGTGTTGCAATTGGGAACCTGCTGTGTAAGTTTTGCTATATAATTTATTTCTTGTAATTGTTTTAGTCCATCTGGATACTTAGCATTAAACTTTTCTAAATTATTCATTTTCTTATAATATCTATAACTATTCTTTAATGAAATTATTTCTTTATTTTCATGATAATATTCTAAAGATTTCTCAATTATCTTTTCTCTATGTCTTTCATATTTTTTTTTACAATGTAATTTTATCTTTTCTTTGAATTCTTCGTCATCTTTCAGTTTATGATATCTACCCCTATCGTATTCTAATTTTTTTTTATGAGCATTCAATATTCTAGTAATTTGTTCATCTGTATATTCCATACTATATATTATATTAATATAATTTTTTTAAATGATATACGAAGATAATTATTTCTTTTTTGTTTTCATTTCAAAAATATCTTTTTCTTTTATAGCATTATGATTTGTTTTAGGTGGAATTATAATACTATGACTACGAGCGTAAGTTGGTTTTTTTGAATCTAGTGGTTTCATAATAGTTACTTTTTTCTTTTTTTTAGGCATTTTATATTAATAATTAACATATTTATTTTTTTTATAAATTAATATTATAATATGTCACTTGTAATTTGTTCAAATTTAGAGACTGATGCTGATATTGCTTCAAGAGAATCAAGCATATATAAACCTTATAATTTCAGAAATGCCCTTTCTAGCAATATTATGCTTCCTAAAGATTGTCAGGTTGCCTTACAATCTTGTAAATTTAATTTAGATGGTAGTATTACGATTGGTAAGAATAACCGTGTATTCTATCAATATTTTGGACCTTATTTAAATAATGCTTCATTTACTGATATTACAACTTCAAATAGTGTCCCTGTTCGTGTTACTTTTTTTGATAATCAAAATGAGTCACAAAGTGTTACTTCAAAACAATTAGCCGCTGAAATTACTAGAGCAACTAATTCTAGATTATTTCACCCTAATCTAGTTAATCAATTTACTTGTTCTGCTGTTCTAAATGCTTCTAATGATTTTCAAGGATATAAATTTCAATATGATATTAAAGATACTCGTATTACTCAAGTTCCTCCAAATTTTACAGATGTAAATGCTTATTTTGCAAGGGTTAATATAAAGGACTCGCTAAAGAATTATTCATATGGTGCTGGAACATTATCAACTACTGCTTACAAACAGACTCCTCCAATTAGAGACGCTACCGCACAAATCACTTTCAAAAATGTTGCTCCAATTAGTTTATATAATGGAACTTTAAAAATTAACATTTCAGGTTGTGTAAATATAGGTGGTGGTAATGCTAGTAGGACAGTGTTTATGTGTGGTTTGGCAAGAAGTGCTAATGGTCCAGGTTTCTCTCGTGCTGGATCAGCTCCACTTATAATTAACCCACCAAATTATATTAAAACTCGTAATAACACTCTTTGTCAAAAAACGCTTAATAGAATGGTTGATTATGCTATATACCAAGATCAGAATGGATTTTTGCAAGTTCAACATTCACCTGTTTTATCTACTAATAATAGTCGTGTTGGGTTAGATGGACCTACAGCCAGAGAATTACCAACTAAAACATTCTTAGAATATTGGAATGCTGGAAATACAGGAAGTGATTTTATTGGTGCTGGACCTTATGATTTAGATGGTAATGCTTCTAATATTGATAGTGTTCTTTTTACCGTAAGTGGTGAACAAGTAAAAATTGAATTATTGGAGGGAGTTAATACATATACTCTTGTAGAATATGATGCGACTAAAGACAAAGAATATAATCTTAAACCAGTTACACAAGCATGTTGGGATATGCTTCCTTATCTTGGTATTATTACAGAAGCTACAAGTATTCATCACTCGCTTGAAATTACAGAATACACTCCTGCTTCTTGGTGGACAGGTTATAATTTCCTAAATAATCAAAACTGTGGTTGGCAACAAAGATTAGCATATGATGGAAATATAACACCTTTAATAGAATTAGAAAAAAGAGCCTTAAATGATTATAGTATTAATCCAAATGCTGTGAGTCCATTTACTTATTCTCAAGTTGCTGCTGGAAATCCTAGAATATTTGAAAATAGACATCCAGTTCTTACCTTATTACAAGATGATTTATATACTCCTTCTGTTGGTGCTAATGTTGATAAATTGTTTGGATTTCCTAATATAACTAGTCTTGGAACTGCTGGATTTTGGCAATCTACACATAATACTAGTCTTGATGAATTTGCTATTAGTGTTGAAATTCCAAAATTATTAGCTAATCGTTCTATATTTGTTAGACTTGATAATATGACTCAGGAAAGTTATAACGCTAAACAAGGTAATCGTTCTGGAATTATTGCTCATATTCCTAAATTTCAAGGTCAAGCAGAAACACGTCGTATTTTCCACGAACCACATACTCTAGTATATTTAGATCTTAATAATCCTGAACCTATTAGAATTAATAGTTTTGATATATCATTCGTCTATTCAAATGAACAATATGTTGAAAGTATGGTTGGTTCTTCCATTGTTGTGCTTCATTTTAAATCTAAACAATAAATTTTAATTTTAAAATTCTTTTTGCGTATATAAAAATTGATTTTATTTTTTATATTCGTATATTCATTTAAAAAAATAATATTTATATATAATATAAATGGCGAAGAAAAAACAAAAATCTTTAGACTTAGGAAATCTAGATGAAAAAATATCTAGTGATAATTATATGAAAGATAAATTAAATTTTATAGATAAAGTAAATGTTAAGAATGCTAAATATATATTTAATTTAACTTTGAATCAATTTAAAAATGCTTTTTGGAATAAACTTGAAGTTGACCAAAATGGTCGTGGTTGGGATTTGAAAACCTTTTATAGTGAAGTTAGAAAATTTTGTAGTGAAGTTATTAGAAACAGAGTAAAAGATAAAGATTATGCTTTAATCAAACGTAAATATAGATATTCAAATAATAAGAATGGTCGTATATATTCGTGTGGGTTTGGTATTCAATCATTACAAGGTAATATTAGAAAGTTCTTAACTGGTGATTATCTTCTTGATATTGATATTAAAAATTGTCATCCAAATATTTTATACAAATTAGTTTTAGAATATAATGAGAAACATGATGATAAACTAAGTATGATGTATTTAGAGAATTATGTAAAAAATAGAAATAAAGTTTTAAAAGAACATAACTTTGATAAGCTTTCATTACTTGTTTGTTTGAATAGTGATGAAGTTCAAACCAATAAGAAAGATAAAGGATTCTATACTAAAAATGCTTTTCTTATTGGTCTCCATAAAGAGAAGATGAATATATTTAATAATTTAATTCATAATACGTCTTGTATTAAGGATTATGAAATTGTATCTGATAATGAAAAGAATCCAATATCATCAAAGATTAATAAATTATTTTGTATTAAGGAAAATGAAATAATACAATCTGTTATGAAGTCTGATATATGTGTTCCTATGTTTGATGGTTTTATGTTTGATAAATCAGAGAAAGATAAATATGATTACCTTTTAGAAGAAGAAGGTATTATTCAATGGGATTATAAAGCAAATTTTATTGATATTGATACATCTGATTTCAATGAAGAAGAAAGTAAAGATTATGATTCAATTAAAATTAAGTTTGAAGAAGAATGTTGTATGATAAAGACTGAACCAATTATTTTTCTTAAACAATTTTTGAATGAAGAAAATAAACTTGAAGATAGATATTTCTCAGAACGTTCAATGAGAACAGAATCTAAACCTTTACAGATAGTAGATGAGAAAGGTAAAGATAAAGATTTCTTTGATGAATGGTTGAAAGATAAAGAGAAGAGAAGTTATAATAAATTTTGTTGGAATCCATATACAGATAAAGAACTTGATTCAACACCAGAACATATATACAATACATTTAAAGAATTTCCAGTCACATTACTTGAAGAATATGAAGAACCAAAATGGTTTTTTGATTTTATCTTTAATAATATTGCTGATGAACATAATGAGTCTTATGAATATTTACTTAATTATTGTGCTGATTTTGTTCAAAGACCATATAAGAATTGTGAGATTGCTTTAGTGTTACGTGGTGAAGGTGGAGTTGGTAAGGACACATTTGTTGATATTTTACAAATGATGATTGGTATTTCAAATGATTATGTTCATAGAACAGTTAATATAAATGATATTCTACCTAAAGAAGGTTTTAATTCTGAATTGAAAAATAAATTATTAATTCAATTTAATGAGACATCTGGAAAAGATGGATTAGAAGCAAAAGAACATATTAAAGATCATATCAATAGACTTGAAAATAATATTAAAGAAAAATATGTAACTGCTTATAAACAAAAGAATCTAGCACAGGTTATTTTTAGTAGTAATAATAACTCTCCTTTAGCTTTTTCTTTTGATGAAAGAAAGTTTGCTATGTTCAAATGTGGTAATAAGAATAAAGGAAAGAATAAAGATTATTGGGAACCACTTAATAAAGAATTTAGAAGTCCTGGCAAAATGAATCATTTATATACTTATCTTATGAAGCGTGATATTTCTAATTGGCATCCTGTAGATGATAGACCATTAACTAAGGCTTATAAGATTGCTGTAAGTAATGCTATTCCACACCATATTAAATGGTTGAAAAGTTTATTCATTGATAATCAAGATTTGAATTATGTATTCAAGAATAAAAAGGATATTTATTATACAAAGACAAAAACATTATATAATAGTTTTAGGAACTGGGCTTGTGAAAATCATCTTATGAGTGAAGGACAATTTAAATCACAGGCATTCAAAACAGCTTTATTAAATATTAATGGTATTGTATTTGATAAGAAGATTAAAATTGATGGTGTTGCTCAACGTTTTGTTGTATTCAGTAGATTAGCAGTATTGAATGAATTGAATAAATATACTTTTGATGTTGAAGAAGATAATAGTATTCTTGATTTTGATATAAGCGACGAAGAATAAAGAGCATAATAATATTTGAAAAACGACTACCTTTTCTAAAAGTAGTCGTTTTTTTTGAAACTGAGTATCCATAATGGATGTTTCAACAAATATATTCTGATAATTTATAATCTCTCTCTTTACTTAAATTTTTTTTATTATTAAAGATAAAAAGTAGTCAAAAAAAACGACTACTTTTAGAAAAAGTGTTTAGAAAATGAACTTAATTCTCCCTTGTAAGCGCAAAAAGTTTTTTGGTAAGGGTTTTGTAAAAATACAAAGTGACTACCTTTTTTTGACTACTTTTGAAAAAAACTGTTATAATTCTTATATTTCTTTATCCTTTCATTTTACATAATCAAGAAAAAAAATGATTTAAATATATCATAATATATTTAATATAGTATGACTAAGAAACAAGTAAATTCACAAGTAAATATACAACGTAGATACACAATTGAAAAATTTATTAATGGTAATCGTTTTTACAAAAGTTTTAATAATATAATTGACGCATTATGTTATAAATATATAATCGTCTTAAAATGTAGAATTCTAAAAAGGAATTTAATTTTACATAATATAAATATAAAAAAAAAATTGATTTAAAGATTTAAAATATATATTTATTATATAATGACGAATACAAAACAATTATTTCTATTTAATACAATATGTGATGATTTAATTGAAAAGATATTAGAACATAAGAAAATTAACAAAGAGATAAAGATGAATAAGAGTAGAGCAACTGAAGGAGTCTCATTAGAATTAAAACACATACATCATTATATGTGGAATAAATACGATGAATATAAGTTTAAACCATATTGGAATTTTATGAATGAAGATTTTACAATTGGATGGCATTTAACAGCAATAAAGAATTTAAGAATATTAGAAACAGATTCAGAAGAAGAACTAGAGTATGAATCAGAGTAATTTAATCAAGAAATAAAAATAATCTATCCTCAGGATCTAATTCAGATTCTCTATAATAATGGTTTGTTAATCTATCTTTTACTATATATAATACTTTCTCACGTGTAATATCTTTCCAATCTGTAATATCAAAATTATTATAATCATATGGACTTCTTCCAAATAATCTAACATCATCAATTATTATACAACATTCATGTTTAAATTTTTTCATTATACATTCTAATTCTTCATAAATAGGACAATCTTTATCACCTTTAGCAGTATCACCAGCAGACCAATGACCATCTAAAAAGAATATTGTATCTTTATCAAGCTTAGGACATAATTCATTTAATTTCTTTGAACTATCACCGTGATGAAAATTAATCTTATCACTTAATTTCTTTGCATCTTCATAGAACTCTAATTTAAGTTCTATAGTGTGTAACTCTTCAAAGTGTTTTTCCATACCTAATATTGTTCTTCCTTTATATGTTCCAGTTTCTACAAAACAAGAATAATTAATAGGCATATTTTTTTCAAGATATTCAAAAGTTAAAGAAGGCATTATATATTAATTCAATATTATAATAAAATTTTTTTTACCATATTCATAATATGATAATCATTTAATATTAGATTTCTAGCAATATCTAAGGCTTGAACTTCACGAGGTGTAATAGGTTGATTAATTATATTAATAATATGTTCATTAACATAAGGGTCATTAATATCAATTACACGAAAACAATCACTAGGAAAATAATCATCTATATTAGGGCAACCCCAATATATAGGAATCGTCCACGATAAAATAGCATCAGTAAATTTTTCAGTAAAATAATTATTCTTTCTACAGTTCTCAATACATATACTATATTTACTATTATATAAAACATCAAATTTAGTTTTTTCAGATACATCATTATATTGATGATAATTAGCTAATCCACCAGCATAAGAATTACCTAATTCATTTGTCCAACCATAACCATATACTTTAAACTGCGGATAGGTTCTAATAAAATCAATAAGAAAATTAATTCTATTTTGGTAAGTATAACCAAAATTCTTTCTACTCATTACAATAGATAATTTTTCATTACAAATATTAAATTTTAGATCAACTAATTCATCATAAGATTTATCTATAAAGTTCGGTCTTGTTACAGGGTGATGAATATTATTATATGTAAAACTTTTTACAAATCTACAACGTTCATAATTTTTTATAGGGTTTATCAAGGGTTCTTGCGGTAAACAGATAACTTGCTTATAATGAACTAAATCAAAATTAAAATTATTAGGAAATCCTTCTAAAACAACAATAATATCAGCATTATCAACATTATCAGTAACTTCTAAATTATTATAAATACCAATACCATCCTTAGTCCAGTTTAAACATTGTTGATAAAGAATATCTTCAGCAACCCAATAAGAATAAAACTTCACTTTCAAATACATTATATAATTAATATATAAAATATTTTTTATATATATACTAATATAAATGAATTCATTCATATATTATTATCAAAGAGAGAAAATTAGAAAAGACAGAAGAAGAATAGATTGGATATTTAAAAATACAAAATATAAATGGGACATAATAGATTGTGATAATATAGTATCAACATTCTTTATTTAGTTTATCAAATGCTAAGCAAATTGCTCTTAATGTTTTAGGTCTGTATACTTGATATAATTCATAAGCACACATACCTATAATAACAAAAAAAGGAATTGTGATAGTTCCAATAGCTCCAATAGTTAAATAGTTCATATATAATTAGTGTATAATATAAATTTTATATATACTAATTTAAAATACTTTTAATAAAATTTTTCATATCATCATCTAACTCAAAATCAAGATTACCAAGTGTTTCAGGATTAAATCTATCTTTATCAACTGTATTATCATCATGAACTAAGCATATCATAAGCATTCTAATATCTGTTATAAATACTTGATGTTCTTTTAATCCTTCAAATAAATTAACTCCTTCACCCCTTGAGTTCTTCTTAAATTTACAAGTAGAATTAAAGAACTTTTTTGTAGCCATCATAGTTGCCTCGTGAATCATACTAATATTATCTTTACAATCAATAGCAGTTAATTTAAAATCGTGTTTAGGAAATGTGAAAACCATTTTATCAGAACCAACTAAACCAACTTTATTTTGTTTTAACATTTTATAAGAATGTGAAACATATGTTGGCATATACATGTCATCAGAATCCATAAAACAAAAAGTTTTAGTTTTACACATTTTAACAAGATGATTTCTTTTTTCTCCTATAGTTCTTCGTCTTCCACAAGTATGATATATTAATTTCATAGGATGAATTAATTTTTCTAAATATCCAATATCTTTACAAAATACTGGTGTATCTTTATCAGTGCATTCATCAACTATAACAGTGAGTAATTCGTGAGGATAATCTTGATGTCTCAAATTCATTACCCATAATGGAAAGAATTTAGATCTTCCAAAAACTGGTGTTAAAATAGAAATTTCGTTATTCATATATATTATATTTATAAAATTATTTACATTTAATCCCTAATTGATATGAACTATATAATATATCAAAATCATAAGGTTCTAAAAATTCATCAAAATTTTTTTTACAATGTCCACCATAATCATCAAACCATATAATACCACCTTTATTACAACATTTAAAAGCATTATTAATATCACGTTGAATATAATCTCTTTCGTGACAACCATCTATATAAATAATATCAAATTTCATATCATTCTTTTCAAAAAAATAATCTGATGTCATTTTATATGTTTCAACTTTATCAGACATTTTACTCTTACTAATATTTTCTAAAAACATTTTTTCAGTATCTTCAGTAATACATTTACAAGTTATACCTTCAACAGTTCCAGTAAGATAAAAAGGGTCAACGCAATGAAGACTAGATTCACTATGTTCAAGATAATTATCAGATAAGAAACAACTACTCAATCCTTCAAAGTTTCCAATTTCTAAAATATTTAATTTAGAAGTAGGGTCAATATGTTTATGTAATTCTGTTTTGATTGCTATATTATCATGAAACCATTTCTGAGTAAATCTATATTTATCATATTCAAAGTCTACAAAATTAGAATAGTGATATTGTTTATTCATTATATTATAAATTATATAATATAATAATTTTAAGATATATGTCTAAATTATTTCCAAAACCAACTTTTAGGCAAATCAACTGTGTCTTCAATCTTTTTTTCAACTGGAATTATAATGTCTCTGATAAGTTTAACATCACTTTCAAGACTATTAACTGTTTTTAAGATTGATTCAATTGTTTTATTAATTTCATCTAATTTATCAGAATTAGAACTTTTGATTTTATCCATATATAATAATTTATATATTAAATATAAAATTAAATAAAAAAAGTTTATGCAACAGCAACAGGTAAAGCACTTGTTTCAACCTTTCCAATTTTCTGTTTCTTTGGAACAGCAGCAATATCTTCCGCAGCTTGTTTATCATCTTTTTCTATTTTCTCTTTCTCTTCTTCTTTGTCACCCACTGCGCCAAAAATACCAGATAAGATTCCTAGACCAGCACCCAGAACGGCAGCAGGAGGGAATGCTAAACCAACAGCATCAGCAACCCCAGAGGCAATAGTTAAAGCATCAGATGCTTTTTCTAAAGTATTATTACCTTGTAAATGTCCACTTTTAATATCTTCAAATAAATCATAACCACCCATTGCTACATTTGCTATACCTAACCCTTTACCTACTATCTTAGCACCTGTTCCTTCACCAATAGCTTCAGCAAGTTTACCAGCACCACCTTTCAAAAATCCACGAGCAGCACCTTCACCCCCACGTAATGCCGCCATTCCTTCCTCAACAACTTGACCACCCTTAGAAAGAGACTTCAACCCTTCACCAATTTCTTGACCAGCAGTAGTTACACTTTTTCCAACATTCTTAGCACTCTGAACACCACTTTTCATTTCTCTTAATTCCTCAGCACCAGCAATTGGATTCTTTTTACCAGCGAGACGTTGAAAGGTTTTTTTACTATCAGAAACTGCTCTATTAATATGAACACCATTAATACTACCTTTTAGGGTGTCAGCAATTGCTTTTGTATTTGCTTCAGTTTCCGCTTGAGATTTTAATTCAGCAACATTAGTTTTAACATTGTTCATCTGTCTGTCAACATCTTTGTTTAACTCTATAATTCTATTAACACGAGCACGTCCTGCTTGCGACATTAATTGAGAAGGAGAACTTCTAAAATCCATTATAAATATTACATATAAATAAAATAAAAAACGAAATTATTAAAATATTTAATATATTCTTTCAGAGAAGTTTTTATAGACGTGTGCTGGATTTTCAGATAATTTTAAATACATAATTTGATACGGTTCTGTATGAACTTGATTATAGAGTGTAATAAAATTATCTGGTCCACCAACTAGATCACCATATTCTTCACCAATCTTTTCAAGTTCTTTTTGGTTCTGTTGTCTAGCAATAATTACATCAGTAGCATTATTACGAATCATACCACTGACCGCACGAAATGATTGAGTGGCAATAACGTAAAAATCAATGTAATGACGAAATCGAGTTGAAAAAAATGAGACGGCATTATTCTTACTGAAATCTTTAGTTAAGACATCATCGAGTACTAATGCATAGGTATTTCTAAGTTCTTTTTCATATGCCCCCTGTTCTTTCTTAATCTCATCAATTAAACCATCTCTATAGTGGTCTTCACAATCAAAAAATTTATTTAAAATTTTACCTTTGGTGTCAGAGTGTAAAGTAGTTGATACGATTTTAACGGTGTCAAATTTACCCTTATAAAATTCTGGATTACAAAAAAAATTAACTAATAGATTACTTTTACCACTTCTAACACTTCCAATAATTAAACACAAACTTGGCATCTGCGGCAAGTGCGTATGGATGTCATTAAATTTATCATTTTCTTGAACGTCTTTAACCTTAAATATTGTCGGTGCTTTTTTCTCCATTATATTTATAAAAGATATATTAATTTAAAGATTAAATCTAAAAACAATCTTTCCATCGAACACCAATATTTTCCCAATCATTTACTTTTTTCATAGTTGCTTTAACTTGTTCTTGATATTCTCTAATAAGTTGTGCTTCTTTTAATTTCTTTTTTTTCTCAGCTTTACGTTCTTTTCTCATACTATCATATGTATGAATAGCAGCATATTGTGCCTTTACTAAATCCTCTTTTGTAATATCACTCTTAGCAATAATAGGTTGTTGTTTGACTTCTTGTTCTTCTTCAGTTTCATTAACTTCTTTTTCTAATCTCTCAAGTTCTTTTTTTTTTTTTTGTTTTTCTTATTCCTTAATTTTCTTATCATCTTGTTTTTCAAGACGTTTTCTAGCAGCGGTTGCCTCACGTCCTGCTTTCATCTTTGCTTTCTGTTCTTCAGATAAGACTCTTTTCTTTCTAGGTTTACCAGCCTTAGTCAATTTAACTGGTGGTTCAGTATATATAAAATTAGGATTTGATTCACCAGTTTCTTCATCAACATCTTCTTCAATTACTTTTTTCTCCTTCTTCTTTGCCTTAGGTTTAACTACTTTATCAAAAATATCATCAATGACGATTTCCGCAGGTTGTTCAAACTTAGGAACTGGAACTGCTTCATCAATAATATTATCAGTCTGTTTAACGTCTTCTTCATTTACTGGTAAAATAATTTCTGGTTCTTCATCAGAACTTTCAATATTAAAATTCCTCATAATTGGAATATTTGCCATTATAAATATATAAAATATATTAATTTTGAATTTAAAATTTATTATAATTAATATAAATCATTGTAATTATAATAATTAAATTAAAACATAAATCTATTTTAAAATTATGTCATTATTGTTTACCTTTTTTCTCTTCATCAGCAATTTTCTGTTGAATTTCTTGTGCGATGTTAAAACTTACTTTTCTCAGTCTTTGAATCTTAAACACTATACTGCTATTTGGAGACACACTACTATAAGAACCATCAGGGTCGTGAATACTGACACGAACACTAGATAAGACTGTCGGTTTTGTAATCATAAATTCTAAATCAGATTCAGTTCCAAAAAAGAAATCACCTTGAGGAGATTCTTTAGAAGCTATGGCAATTACTGGAAGATTTGAATCAGATGTTTTACCACCAATAAAAGCAGTATTTGGAATAATATCAGACCTTATGGCGTAGTAACCACGATTAATATTAATAGGGTATTTAGTAGCAAGTATAGTAACACTAACACAAGGTTGAACGATTTCAGGCAGAATAGTCCTAGCCAAAGTTTTATTTGTAATATTTCTAACAATTTGGTCATCAAACATTGGTGAACCATAGAAATTTTGATTCCATGATTTAGTATTTACAGAATTAATATCAGCATTTGTTGTTATTGTAGATATGAACGACCTATTATTTTCATCAATCCTATCATTTCTAACACTATTGCCGTGTAATTGCTCATAAGTAAAACCAAGTGTATTAAATAAGCATTTATCCCAACTATCTTCTCTAATATTAAAATCTTCTATAAATATTCCAGAATGACTATCATATATAGCATATGGTTCTTGATTCTGATTAAAATTTTGTGTTGTTTGGTCTGGAATACTAGTATAGTCTTCAAATTTTGAATATGGCATTTGTGTAGGTGTCAAATTAGAATATTCTTGTCTTGGATTTATTTTATAAACATCAGTGGCGGCATCATTTGCGTCACTGCTTTCTTCAGATGCGTTAAAATAACCTTTATTCAAAGCATTATGTAATAATGAAAATGCGAACCTACCTTCAGTATACAAAAGTTGTGCTTTTGGTGCTCCAAGATATAATTTACTAACAAGTTCTGTTTCCATTTGATTTAAATTATTTGTAGAAACTAGATCTGTGAAAGGACTAGAAACAATATCGTTACGTTGTTCAAAAACAGCATTATGTGGTTCAGTTTTTTTAGCAAACCCACAATGTAACATAATAGCAGAAGTGCTCCAAGCATTCCAGTGATGGTCAAAACCTAATTTCTGATATCTATTTAATGGACCACCCCTTTGAGTAACATCAAATAACTTAGATGGAAGACCAACCCCACTACCATTACCATCTAAAATTTTATTAGGAAATAAAACTATAAACTCACCATCTCTAGCGATACAACCAAAAGTTAATTTATTCTCTTTATCTATACCTGGAAAATATCCAGCTCTAAATTCTTCAAAATCATAAAATTTATCTTTTTGAGAAGCATCGTATTTGAAGAAGAAAGGAATTGATTGGGCAAAAGCGTCTGTTCCCCTATTACCCAGACCCACAGTAGAACCATTCATAGCAATATGTCCAACTGTTCCATAATAACTAGAGCCTAACATTGTAGGTGCTACAATAAGATTACCATTAGTCCAAGAACCATTTACTATAAATGCTGTATTAATATCATTACCTCTTATATTAGTAGCAAAATTACCTGCCAATTGATTGATGTGCATAAATCTAGCATTATCAAAATTAACAAATGGTTCATGAGAGGCATTTGTATATACATTATCAGCAGGTGCTGCTAAATTATAAATATTCTCTCTTGAAAATAATTCTGGATATTTACTTTGTGCTTCAACAAAATTTTTGATTTTAATACAATTTTCTCTAGTATATTTCATTTGAATAGGTAAAG
>Ga0181379_1000617_pt1 | contig 17453 bp, 19 predicted proteins | sample 2SPOviralmetaG_FD_130115 | JGI IMG/M metagenome (GOLD analysis project Ga0181379, IMG submission 130115) | Marine viral communities from the oligotrophic San Pedro Time Series (SPOT) site, San Pedro Channel, CA, USA - 2 SPOT_SRF_2009-07-10 | ecosystem: Environmental > Aquatic > Marine > Strait... | reverse complement strand
ATACGCAGATCCGCGAGCTCGTCCAGCCACGGCTCCACGGCAATGCCGCTCACCGGTCGAATTTCCACTGCGGACATGGCGCCCTCCTTGTTGCTGCCTTAAATCCTAGAACACCAAGGCCAGCCCGGCCAGCAACAACACACTGAACAGCACCTGACGGAAGCGATGCTCGTCGACGCGGTGATGCAGAATCTCACCCAGCACGATGCCCGCCAGCACCACCGGCGCCAGCGCCGCAAGCTGTGGCCACACCGGCTGCAGCGCCCCCTGGGCGGCATACCCCAGGGTCAGCAGACCGTTGAGCGTGAACCAGACCATGATCAGGGTGGCCCGGAAACGGCTTTTGTCCAGGGTCACGCCGCTCAGCGCGTACACCAGCAAGGGCCCGCCGGAGGCATACAGGCCATGGGTGACCCCGGCCAGCAGCATCCACACCCGCCCCCAGCCGGCGCCGTGGGGCCGGGCCGGCGCGGGCCCGCGGCGCAGGCGCCAGAGCTCGCGGACACTGAACACCGCGATCAGCACACCGAACAGGGTTTGCAGCAACGCCTGGCCCAGCCAGGGCCGCGCCAGATAACCGGCCAGGGTGCCCGCCGCCATCAACGGCAGAATGCCGCGCAACAACAGGCGCCAGTGCACCAGCCGCCGGTAGCGTATCGACAGGTAGCCGCTGAGCAGCAGGTTCAGCGGCACCAGCACCGGCATCAGCGTATCCATCGGCAATACCAGCGCGCCCAGGGACAGGGCGATGACGATGGAGCCGAAGCCGGTCATCGCCTCGGTGGTGTAGGCCAGCAGCACGAACAGCCCCAGCAACACCCACGGGGACAGCAACAGTTCCAGCATTCAGGATTCCAGTTCCACGGCGAAGCGGCGGCGCATCAAACGATGATAGGTATTCGGCGCCAGCCGCCACAACAGGCTGGCGAACACCGTGAAGCGGTCCGGGAACAGCCGCTTTTCGCCGCGCGCCAGCGCCTCCAGAATGCGCTCGGCCATCCAGTCGGCGCTGCGCACCTTGCCCACCGACGAGCGGGCGTGGGCGGCGGGTTTGCCGTCGAAGCCGAGGGCGTTGGTTTCGATCGGCGTGGCCAGAAAGCTGGGGTACACCATCAGCACGCGGATGCCCTGGTCCGCCACCTCGCCGCGCAGCACTTCGAAGAACTGGGTCAGCGCCGCCTTGGCGCTGCAGTAGCCGGCGCGGCCCAGCACCGGCATCCAGCCGGCCATGGAGCCGATATTGACCACGCAGCCGCCGCTCTCGCGCAGCAACGGCAGGCAGCCCAGGGTGAGCGCCACCGGCGCCTCCCAGTCCACCGCCATGACCTGGCGGAACACCTTCATTTCGGTGCGCGCCGCCGGCGAGCGGTGGGTGATGCCGGCGTTGTTGATCAGCACGTCCAGCCGGCCGCCGGCGGTGACCGCTTCGATCAAGCGCTCCAGGGCCGGCCCGTCGGTAAGATCCACGGCGAAGTGACGCACCCGGTGCCCGTCCTCGGCGGCCAGCTCGGCGTGCTTCTCCGCCAGGGCATCGGCGTCCCGGTCCACCAGAATCACACTGTGGCCGCGCGCGAACGCCGCCCTGGCCAGGGACCAGCCCAGGCCGGACGCGGCGCCGGTAATCAGCGTGGTGGTCGGGGCGGTCATAGTTGCCTCCTGGCCCGCGCCGCGTCGACGAACAGGCGGAACACCTGCTCGGAGGTCTTTTCCGGCCGGTAACCGAACTCCTCTTTCAAGCGCCGGTTGCTGAGCACCGGCCGGTAGCGGAGAAAATTCAGCTTGTCCGGCGTGTGCGGCGTCAGCCCCAGCCGGTGTCCCAGCCCCAGGGCAGCGCGCAACAGGCCGGCCGGCAGCACCAGCACCGGCTTGTCGAGCATCGCCGCCACCTGGCGCACGCCCAGGGCGCCGTCGCCGGCCAGGTTGTAGACGCCCTCGGCGCCGGTCTCCACGCCGCGCACGATGGCGCCCACCACGTCCCGGTCCCAGATGAACACGAACGGCGAGTCCGCGCCGGCGATGGCCAGTATCCGCTTGCGCTCGAACAGCGCGGTGATCTGGTTGCGGGTGCCCTCGCCGAGCACGGTGCCGGGGCGCAGAATCAACTGCCGCAGCGCCGGATGGCGTTGCCGGTAGTCCGCCAGCATCTCCTCCACCAGACGCTTGTGGTCGGAATAGGCGAATTCCGGATTGCCGCGCAGCGGGTCCTGCTCGTCCAGCCAGGCCGGGTTGTCCGGGTGGTAGCCGTAAGCGGCGCCGGAGCTGGTGACGATAAGCTGGCCGACCCCGGCGCTCAGACAGGCGTCGAGCACATTGCGGGTGCCGTTCACATCGATGTCGTAATCCCGGGCCCGGTCGCCGGAGTCCTCCAGCACGGCGGCCAGGTGGACCACGGTATCGATGCGCTGCTCGCGCAGCAGCTCGCCCAGTGCGGGGTCGCGGATATCCCCTTCCCGGCAGTCAAACGGCAGCCCCGGCGGCACCCGCACATCCAGCCCCAGCACGGTGTGGCCCTCGGCCAGCCGCTCGCCGAGCAGGCGCCCGATATAACCGCCGGCGCCGGTGATCAGTACCCGGCTCATACGCCCTCCTTGGCCATCGGCTCGGCGGAACGCGACCAGATCAGCGCCAGCGCCAGGCCGCTGACCAGATGCCAGACGCCCCAGAAGCCGGCGATCAGAATCATGCCCGCGGCCTGCGGGAAGAAGGTGAACAGAATCGCCAGCCCGAGACCGGAGTTCTGGATGCCCACCTCCATGGTGACCGCGCGCCGGTCGGCACGGTTGAGGCCCACCAGCAGCCCGGCCAGGGCGCCGACGCCTAGTGCCAGGGCGTTCTGGCCGATCACCAGCGCGACAATACGGTCCGCGTTTTCCAGGAACACATCCATGTTCTTACCGAACGCCAGGCCCACGAACGCGAACAGCACCAGCAGCGTGATCACGCGCATGGGCTTCTGGGCACGCTCGGCGAAGCGGGGAAAGTGGCGGCCGGCCAGCATGCCCAGCACCAGGGGCAACGCCAGCACCAGCGCCACCAGCAGCAGAATGTTCCAGGGGTCGAGCGCGATCTCGGTGACCATCGCCCGGGTGTTGGGGTTGAGCCAGCCGTAGAGCGCGAAATTGAGCGGCGTGAGCACGGTGGCGGCCAGGCTCGACACCGCCGTCATGCTGACGGACACCGCCACATTGGCCCGCGCCAGCCAGGTCATGATGTTGGAAAAGGTACCGCCCGGGCAGGACGCCACCAGAATCATGCCCAGCGCCAGCTCCGGCTCCACGTCCAGGAACCAGGTGATCACGCAGGTCAGCGCCGGCAGCAACACGAACTGCGCCAGCAAGCCCGCGGCCGGCGCTTCCGGCATGCGCAGCACCCGGCGGAAGTCTTCGCCACGCAGGGTCAGGGAGACCCCGAACATCATCAGGGCGAGGATCACATTGAGAATGACCAGACTGCCGGTACTGAAATCAATCGGGTTATCGGGGGACATGGTGTCGCCTCCTGGTTATTGTTCTTGCAGCGCCCGGCGCTGGTGGGCCACTTCGGCCCGGTAGCTGTCCTTGTGCACGTAATAGGCCATGCGCGACAGCTTCAGATAGCGATAGCCGCCGTCCAGGGACTCCCCGGCGCGCTCGCGCTTGGTGCTCTCCAGCCGCGCGGCGGCGGCGTGGCCCTCGGCGCGGCGCTTGAGATACAGCGCCACCAGCTCGGCCTGTTCGTTGCGGCCCTCCCAGCCCAGACCGGCGGCCTCGATCATGCCCATCATGAACAGGTTGTCGTAGTGCGGGTGGAACACGTTCAGATACAGGCGCGGCGCGTCGCCCTGCCAGTTGAGCAGGTCGCTGTCGATAAAGGGGTAATCCAGCTTGTAGCCGGTGGCCAGCAGAATCAGGTCGTAGTCGGCGCGGCTACCGTCGGTGAAGGTGACGGTGCGGCCCTGCATGTCGGCGATGTCGGTGCGCGGGGTGATGTCGCCGTGGCCAAGGTGATGCAGCACCAGGGAGTTGATCACCGGGTGCGCTTCGTACAGCCGGTAGTCCGGGTCCGGCAGGCCGTAGTCGCTGGGCCGGCCGATGATCATGCGGATCAACCGGGCGTCCAGCCACTGCTTCAGGCGGCGCGGCAGCTTGATCTTGCCGCCGATGGAATCCGACGGCCGGCCGCCGATGAACTTGGGCAGGAAGTAGTAACCCCGGCGCACCGACAGATCCACGCTGTTCGCCTGGTGCACCGCGTCCACCGCCATGTCGCAGGCGGAGTTGCCGCAGCCGACGATCAGCACCCGCTTGTCGCGGAACAGGGACGGGTCGCGGTACTCCCGGGCGTGCCGTATCTCGCCGTCGAAGTGGCCGGGCAGCGCCGGCAGGTTCGGGGTATGCAGGGTGCCGCTGGCGATCAGCACGCCGTCGAACCAGCGGCTGCTCTGCTCGCCGTCCCGTTCCACGGTGACGCGCCAGCCCTCGCCTTCCGGCGTCACCGACAGCACCCGGGTGTTGAACCGGTAATGCTCGTAGAGACCGAAATGCCGAGCGTAATCCTGGAAGTAGCGCTTCAGCTCCGCGTGGTGCGGGTAGGTGGCCACCCGCTCGTCCATGGGGAACTCACGGAACTCGGTCATCCGCTTCGAGGAAATCAGATGCGCGGTTTCGTACATGGTGCTGTGGGGGTTATCGATGTCCCACAAACCGCCCACGTCGCCGTTCAACTCATAGCCGACGAAGGGCAGACCCTGTTTACTGAGGTTTCTTGCCGTGGCCAGGCCCATGGGGCCGGCGCCGATCACTGCGTACATGGGTAACGCCTGCTTGTTATTATTTCAGTATGGTTTAAGACCCTAACCGGGCGAGCCTGGCCCGGCACGGCTGATTCGCGACCCGAGTACGGTTAATTCAGGACCTTTCCATCCAGGACTTTTCCATGAGCCACAGCCCCACCGTCACGGTGCACTTCTCGCAAGCCATCATGCAGGCCGCCCAGCGCCTGGGGCTGGCCCTGCCCGGCGACCTGGTGGCGCGTCTGGACAGCCGCGAGCGGGTCGATCTGGCCAGCCAGGACCGGCTCTGGGAAGCGTTCTGCGAGGGCGCCGGCGACCCGCTGGTGGGCGTGGATCTGGGCCTGGCGCTGCAGGTCGGGCACCTGGATACCGCCGGCATGATTCTGATGAGTTGCGAGACGCTGGACGAGGCGGTGGAATCGCTGATCGATTACCACCCGATCGTCGGCGAGGGCGGCGCCTTTCAGGTGGCGCGCGGCCCGCGCTTCTGCGAGGTGCGCTATGAGCCGGTCTACCGGACACGGCGCACCACGCGGGTGGAAGCGGTCATGGCCAGCCTGATTCATCTGACCCGGTGGAGCACCGGCGATGCCTTCCGCCCGGACCACCTGACGTTCCGCCACGCTGCCCAGGCTCAACCCCAGCGGTACCAGGACAAACTGGGGCTGCCGGTGCATTTCAACCGCGCCGACAACGCCCTGGTGTTCGCCAGCGATCAACTGGCTCTGCCGTTGATCCACGCCAACCCGGCCCTGTGCCGCCACCTGCGCGGCCTGGCCGACGAGCTGCTGGCGCGCCTGGACAGCCAGTCCCTGGGCGCCCGCGTCAGCACCCTGATCCGCGATCACCCACGCTGGGGCAAGGAGCGCATCGCCGGGGAACTGGGCATGAGCGGGCGCCATCTGATCCGCAAGCTGGCGGACGAAGGCACCAGCTTCAAGTTGTTGCGGGATACCTTACTGCAGGATCTGGCCGAACAGGCCCTGACGAACGGCGCCCGCACCGGCCGGATCGCGGAGGACCTGGGCTTTTCCGATGAGAGCGCCTTCGCCAAGGCGTTCAAGCGCTGGACCGGCAGGACGCCGGCCCGCTTCCGGGAGGCACGGCCGGATTAGACGGCGGCCAGCGCCTGCTCGATGTCGGCGAGGATGTCGTCGATGTGCTCGATGCCCACGGACAGACGCACCAGGTCGGCACTGACGCCGGCGGTCTTGAGCTCCGCCTCGTCCAGCTGACGGTGAGTGGTGGTGGCCGGGTGGCAGGCCAGTGATTTGGCGTCGCCGATGTTCACCAGACGCTTGATCATCAACAGCGCATCAATGAACCGGGCGCCGGCATCGCGGCCGCCCTCAATGCCGAAGCTGAGAATCGAGGCGGGCACGCCGCCGTCCATGTAGCGCTGCGCCAGTTGATAGTCCTGGTCGCTGTCCAGGCCGGCGAAGTTCACCCAGGCCACTTTCTTGTGATCCCGCAGGTAGCGGGCCACCGCCATACCGTTCTCGCAATGCCGCTCCATGCGCAGGCTCAGGGTCTCGATGCCCTGAAGAATCAGAAAGGCGTTCATCGGCGACAACGCCGCGCCCATATTGCGCAACGGCACCACCCGGGCACGGCCGATGAACGCCGCCTCGCCCATGGCCTCGGAATAGATGACACCGTGATAGCTGGGGTCCGGCTCGTTGAATTGCGGGAAGCGTGGGTTGTCCTTCCAGGGGAAGCGTCCGGAATCGACAATGGCACCGCCCACTGTGGTGCCGTGGCCGCCCATGTACTTGGTCAGGGAATGCACCACGATGTCCGCGCCGTGTTCGAACGGCCGGCACAGTGCTGGCGTGGCCACGGTGTTGTCGACGATCAACGGCACCCCGGCGTCGTGGGCCACCTTGGCCAGCGCCGCCAGGTCGACGATGTTGCCGGCCGGGTTGCCGATCGACTCGCAGAATACCGCTTTGGTGCGCTCGTCGATGGCCGCCGCCATGGCCGCCGTATCACGGCCGTCCGCCATGCGCACGTCGATGCCCATGGTCGGCAGTGTGTGGGCGAACAGGTTATAGGTACCGCCGTAGAGCTGGCTCACCGAGACAATGTTATCGCCGGCACGGGCCAGGGTCTGGATCGCCGCGGTGGTGGCGGCCATGCCCGAAGCCATCGCCAGAGCGCCGATGCCGCCTTCCAACTGCGTGACACGCTCTTCAAGTACCGCGTTGGTCGGGTTCATGATGCGCGTGTAAATGTTGCCCGGCACTTTCAAGTCGAACAGGTCCGCACCGTGCTGAGTGTCATCGAAGTAGTAGCTGGTGGTCTGATAGATCGGCACCGCCACGGCGTGGGTTTCCGGATCGCCGGCGAACCCGCCGTGAATCGCTATGGTTTCTTTTTTCATGGTGTCCTCGCTGTTTCTCGTAAATATCCGACGGTTAGCGCAACGGCGGCTCGGGCCAGAAATCAAATTGGGCGGGCACGTCGTTCAGGTCGGTGTCGAAAACCGGGTCGCGCTTTTCCAGAAAGGCGGTGAAGCCGTCCTTGCCGTCCCAGAACTCGTTGGCGCGGTAGATCATTCTCGACTCCACCGCATGGGCCTGCATCGGGTGGTCGAAGGTGGGGTTGCGCCACAGCATCTGCTTGGCCAGCGCCACCGACACCGGCGAGCTTTTGGCGATCAGCTTGCGGGCCAGCGCCAGGGCGGCGTCGAGCACCTCTTCCTTTCCATGCAGGCTGCGGAACAGGCCGGCTTCCACACCTTCCTCGGCGAGGAAGATGTCGCCGCTATAGACCCACTCCAGGGCTTTTTGCATGCCCACCGCGCGGGGCAGGAACCAGGTGGAGCACGCCTCCGGGGTCAGGCCGCGCTGGGTGAAGACGAAGCCGATCTTGGCGCCCTCGGCGGCCAGGCGGAAGTCCATCGGCAGGGTCATAGTGATGCCGACGCCCACGGCGGCGCCGTTGAGCGCGCCGATCACCGGCTTGCGGCAATTGAAGATCGCCAGCGACACCTCGCCGCCGGAATCACGGATGGTGTCCACCGGCGGCTCCTCGCCCTCGGCGTCGTCGTAACCGAACACATGGCCGCCGTCCTCGGGCTGCATCTCCATGCCGGCACAGAACGCCCGCCCGGCGCCGGTGACCACCACCGCGCGCACCTGGTTGTCGCGGTCCGCCTCGCCGAACACGTGCACCAGTTCGTCCTTCATGCGCAGGGTGAAGGCGTTCATGCGGTCGGGCCGGTTCAGGGTGACGGTAAGAATATTGTCCGCCAGCTCGGTGCGGATGTGCTGGTACTCCATGATAACTCCCGGTTTTTATTGATCGTGAAGGCGGGGCTCGTCGAGATGCTCCACCTGAATGGGGAAGGCTCTAGCATAGCGGGAAGGCAGGGTGTCGAACATGGCACGGAGGGTGCGATTGAGATGCGGCTGATCGTAGAAGCCGGCGGCCAGCGCCAGATCCGTGAGGCTCATGCCGTCACGCCACAGAGTGAGCGCCCGCTGGCACTTGAGATGCAGCTGGAAGCGCTTCAGATTGACGCCCAGTTCTTCGCGGAAAAGGTGCCGGAACCGGGATTCGGACAACCCCACCGCCTCGGCCAGGGCGGCGCCGCCCAGGCCGGCGGCGTCGTCACCCCGGCGCAGGGTGCGGCAGGCGAGCACCACGCGCGGATCCAGCGGACGGGGTTCACCGGCTTCCAGGGTGGCGCGCGCCGCCAACGCCGCGGCGGCGGACGGCGACGCCGCCAGCTCGTTCAGGCAGGCGCGGAAACGGGGATGTTCGGCCAGCGGAAACTCACCGCCCGGGCCCTGCAACCGCAGCGCCCGCCAGGCACGGTGGTCCGGGTCCAGATGCAGCACCGCCACCGGACCGTCACTGTCCAGCGCCTGATCCACATCCGGCGCCGCCCAGACCGCCTCGGCGGTGATCCAGTGGCCGGCCAGCTGCACGCGAATCGGCTCACTGCCCAGGCTTACCAGCAGCGACGCCGCCACATGGCTGTGCGGCCGGTTGTGCAGATGCGGCGCCAGCATGCACCAGCCCCCTTCCCAAAGGAAAAGGGGCGAGCGGGGGCGCGCTTCAGTGTCCGCCACTCGGCGCCCGGTTCAGGACGGGCGGCCGTGGCCCGGGGTACGGCTGAGCCCCAGCTTGTAGGCCAGCTCCAGGCTGACGAACACCGGGCCCACCAGCAGGAACACCAGGTCGTCGGTGAACGACGGCTTCTTGCCTTCCACCTTGTGGCCCCAGACCTGTACCGCCCAGGCCACCAGCCACAGCACCAGAGCGCTCCAGCCCAGCGACAGGGCACTGCGATCGACCAGCGTGACCACCGCGATGGACACCGCCAGCCAGCCCAGCATCAGCAGGGACACGCCCATGGAAAGCCGAAGATAGAACGGCATGCACAGCACCGCCAGCAGGGTGCCGCCGTTAACCCAGTAGGCCGCCGCGCCTTCCAGGCCCAGCCACTGGCCCACCGGAATCAGCCAGAACAGCCCCAGCGTGGAGACGAAAATCGCCGGCACACAAAAAATATGCACCCACTGGTTCACCGGGTGGCGATGGCTGTCGCCGTAATCATGTAGAAAAGTCGACAGATCACGCATGACAACACTCCTCTTGTTGTTTTAGGGCCTGTTCACACTACCTCAAACACTAGCGACGCGGACGCCGGCAAACTTGTATGTAGCGGCTGGCGGTCCGGCGGCCGGTGGTCAATCGCCGCGGCGGCTGTCGTTCAGCGCCTGCAGCACCGCCCGGCGGGTCAGCAGGCCCACCAGCCGGTCGCCGCTGTCCAGCACCGGGTAGATTTTCGGCTTCTGTTTGACCATCAGCCCGGCCACGTCGACCACCGAATCATCCTCGCGCACGGTGAGCGGCTGATCGTGCATCAACTCTTCCACCCGCAGCGACCCCTCCTGGTGATAGCTGGACACCAGCAAATGGCGCAGGCAGTCCTGCTCGGAGACGAAACCGATCACCCGGTGGTCGCTGTCGATCACCGGCAGGCCGGTGTAGCGCCCGTTCAACAGTGTCGCCACCACCGACGTCATTTCGGTGCCCGCCACCAGAGAGGGCGGGTGCCGCACCATCAGATCCCTGACCACTAACGAAGCCATTTGCCAATCTCCTTGTCACCGCCGCGATCATCACGTCCGTACCCCGACTATACACCGCCGCGGCGCGGATGACGCCCGCTCACGGCGTCCCTACAATGGCGCAAAACCACTAAAAAGGAACAGACCATGGGGTTTTCGCGGCGGCACCGGTTTTATTTCGTCCTCGTGGCGTTATGGCTTACCGGTCCGGCCCTTGCCGCCAGCGACGCCCAGTGCCAGCGCGAACAGGCCGCGCTCAACCAGTGGCGCGAGGGCAACCAGCGGCTGGAGGCGCATCTTGAGCACCTGGACGCGGCCCTGGCCGGGGAACCGGTGGCGCAGGCGGCGCTCACCGACGCGCTGGGCGCCGCCCCCACCGGCAGCGCGCCGCCGCCGTCGCGGGCGCCCGCCGCCGTGGTGCCCGGCTGCGACGCCCTGGCCCCGGAGTACAAAGGGGTGCGCGAACGAACCCTGCGGCTCACCGAACAACGCCGGGCGAAACGGCTGCAATGGTTTGAGCTGGCCGACGAACAGCGGCGCGCCCTGACCACCTGGCACGAGCTCTACCAGAACCTGGCCGGCGCCCCGGCCGAGGGCGGCTCCGACGATTATCTGCGCGAGCGCCTGGCCGGCCTGATCGCCCTGACCCCGCTGCTGCGCCGGGATCCGGCCGCCGCCTTCACCGCGCTGGACCGGCTGGCCCGGCGCCCGGGCACCCCGCCCTGGCTGAGCGCGGCGGAACCGGCCCAGGAGATGCTCTGGCGCCGGCAGAGCGCCGAGGCGCAACGCCAGGTGCTGGCGCTGCGCGCCGCTTTATGGGATCAGGCCGGCGGCCTGTCGTTGCTGACCGGGGGCGGCGGGCTCGACGCCGCGCTGACGGTGATTGATCTGGAAACCGGGCTGGCCGTGGACCGTCTCTATCAGGCGTTCCAGCTCACCTTCCAGGAGGGGCGCCTGAACGGCGAGATGCGCCGCTATCTGCCGCTGCTCAGCAATGCCCTGGCGCTGCTGCTGGGTATCGCCCTGTTCGCGGTGCTGATCCATTTCAGCCGGCGCGGCAAAGGCGCCCTGCTGTCGCTGCACGCACGCGTCATGGAAGCCAGCGGCGGGCGCCGCTGGCTGTGGAACCTCAGCCGGCTGGTGGCGGGGCTGGCGCCGCTGCTGCCGTGGCTGATTCCCTGGTTCGCGCTCGACCTGGTGGAACCGGCCCTGCAGGCGCCGTCCACCCGTTTGCTGCTGTGGCTGCTGCCGCTGGCTCGGCTGTACGTGGTGTTCGGGCTCACCTGGCTGATCGGCGAATGGCTGGTGCTGCGCGTGGCCCAGGGCGCCGGCACCTACCTGAACGGCGAACAGGCCAACCAGGCCGGCGAACGGGCGCGCCGCGTGGCGGTCTGGCTGATGCTGCCCTGGGCGCTGTTCCTGGCGGTGGACCAACTGCTCGGCGGCGGCCTGCTGCATGATTTCAGCGGGCTGCTGCTGGGGCTGGCGCTGTACGCCGCCATCGGCCGCCTGCTCACGCAGCGCGGCGAGGATTACCTGGTGTGCCTGCAGAGCATTCTGCCGTCGCGGCTCGACCCCCTGGCGGCGCGCCTGCTCAGTCAGCGCCTGTTCTCCTGGACCGCGCCCTTGCTGCTTCCGGTGGCCCTGGTGTACTTCGTGTTCCGTTACCTGGACCAGCTGCTGGCCGGCGCCGACTGGTACCTGCGCCTCAAGGCGCGCTGGTTCCGGATGCGCGCGCAAAGCGGCGACGAGGACGACAAGGCCGAAGACGACACCCGGCCCGCCCGCGAGTACCAGCAGTGGTTCGACGCCGGCCTGCCCGACGACGAGCCGGCGCCCTTTATCGATACCGGGCTCACCGACGCCATGGAAAAGGCGATTCAACGCTGGCGCGAGGACAAAACCGACGAGAACACCCTGCTGGTGGCCGGCGAGAAAGGCAGCGGCAAAAGCATGGCGGCGCGCCGCCTGACCCGCGCCCTGGAGAAAAACGACGAGGGCCTGCGGGTGGTGTCCGTGACGGTGCCGCCCAAGACCCTGGCCCCGGAGGACGTCATCGCCCTGGTCGCCGAGGCCCTGGACGAGTCTCTCGAGGAGGGCCCCGCCAGCCTGGTGAAGAACGATGAGCAGCGCCGCCCCACCCTGCTGGTACTGGACGAAGCGCAGAATTTCTTCCTCGCCCGGATCGGCGGTCTGGAGGGCTGGCGCGCGCTGCTGCGTTTGACCAACGCGCGCCTGGACAACCTGTTCTGGCTGGTGCTGCTCAACAACCAGAGCTGGGCGTACCTGTGCAATGTGTTCGGCCGGGAATATCAGTTCCGCAATGTGGTGCGCGTGAAGCGCTGGGGGCAGAGCGAGATTCGCTCCCTGATTCTGTCGCGGCACCATCTTTCCGGCCAGACCCTGCGTTACGACGAGGTGCTGCTGTCCTCCCGGGGGCCGGAGGCGGGCAATGTGCGCAACGCCGAGCAGCGCTACTTCAGCCTGCTGTGGGACGCCTGCCGGGGTAACCCGATGGCGGCATTGAGGCTGTGGCTGAGCTCGGTGAAGGTGACCCGTCGCCAGGTGCTGGTGGGGCTGCCCGCCAAACCGCAGGGCACCGCGGTGGAAAAGGCCGGCGAGAATCTGCTGTTCGTGTACGCCGCCATCGCCACCCACGAAAACCTGTCCAGCGGGGAAATCGTGGCCGCCACCGACCTGCCGGAAAACGTGGTGCGTTACGCCCTGAAGGCGGGCTTCGACGCCGGCTTTATCCGCCAGAGCGACGACGGCCGGTACCGGCTGGTGCCGCTCTGGTACCACACCGTGATCAACCATCTGACCAGGAAGAATCTGCTCCATGAATGAAAGCGGCGATATTGTCACGGACCTGGCGGTGGTGGTGGACCTGTTCAACGCCTACGCCATTCTTTTGCTGGTGGCCGGCGGTTTCTGCCTGTGGGCGCTGAACTGGGGCATTCAGAAAGTCAGCGGCTCGCTGATGGACAAGGTGCCGGCACGCCGCTTTCTGATCCTGCAGATCACCACGCTGATCGGCTTTCTGATCTACACCCTGGGCACCGGCGCGCTGATCGTCGGGGTGCTCAACCCGCCGCGGGAATTCATCCTGGCGGCAGCGGGCTCGATCGCGGTGGCGCTGGGCTTCGCGCTCAAGGACGTGGCGGCGTCGCTGGTGGCCGGCCTGCTGTTGCTGTTCGACCGGCCGTTCCAGGTCGGTGACCGGATCAGCTTCGGCGACACCTACGGCGAGATCGTCGCCATCGGCCTGCGCGCGGTGCGCGTGCAGACGCTGGACGACAACCTGGTGACGATTCCCAACGCCCGTTTCATCACCGACGTGGTGGCCTCCGGCAACGCCGGCGAGCTGGACATGATGGTGGTCACCGACTTCCATGTGTCGGTGCAGGCGGACCTGGAACAGGTGCGCGGCATTATCGAGGAAGTGATCGTCACCAGCCGCTACGCCTATCTGAAGAAGCCGGTGGCCTTCGCCATTGAAGAGGTGGAGATCGGCAACGCCCTGGCGGTGCGGTTCCGCTCCAAGGCCTATGTGCTGGACGTGCGCTACGAAAAAGCGTTCCAGAGTGACGTGGTGTTGCGGGTCACCGCGCTGTTCCGCGACCAGGAGATTCCCCGGCCGCGGATACTGCGCGACTGAACGGAGCGTTAGCGGGGCGCCAGCTCCGGCCGGTCCAGCATCTCGGCCAGCCGTGCCAGGGCGCGCTCGCGCACCGCGCGGCTGTCTTTCTTTTCCGGGTGGAACGACGGCTTGTAGTAAGCGGCGTAGGAACGGCCCAGCCGGCGCAGCCAGCCCGGGCGGCCGAGCAGCCAGTTTAGGCCGTTGCCCACCGAGCGCAAATCACGCTTGTCGTCCATGCCCTGGCGCAGCTGGATGTAGTGGAAGATGGTGAAGCCGATGAATTCCACCGTGGTCAGCGCCATCTCCGACGTGCGCACCCAGTAGCTGCCCACCTGATCGGCATAGACGTCGAACGCCACCGCCTTGTGCTCGCTTTCCTCGATGGCGTGCCACAGCCACAGCGGCAGCATGCGCTCGTCCATGCCTTCCAGGAACTCGGGCTCTTCAAGCATCAGCTCGGCGAGCATGGCGGTGAAGTGCTCCAGGGCACAGGTCTTGGCGAGCTGCCGCTCCGGAGAAAACTTCTTGGCGATCCACTTCATGCCTTCATGAACATAATCGTGCACCTTTTGAGTGGGCACGCCCTTGCTCTCCATGAAGGCGTTGAACTGTTCGTGTTCGTTACCGTGGTGCGCCTCCTGGCCGATGAACCCTTTCACCCGCTCGCGCAGATCCGGGTCGGTGATCCGTTTCTGGTAGTGGCGCACCGAGCGCACGAAGAAGCGCTCGCCTTCCGGGAAGGTACAGGACAACGCGGTCAGCAGGATGGTCTTGAACTGGTCGCCGGCGAACCAGTAGCGCGGCATGTCCGGGTCGAACTGGAAATCCATGCGCCGGGGCTGAATGTCGCTGCCGTTGGTGCGACGCGGCTCGTTCGGGGAAATCGGGGCTTTGGCGTTCATAGCAATCATCTTCCCTGTCGCGGTGAGCGGCGCCTCGACGACGCCTCACTGGAACCTTGAGTAATGACCGTCAATATGGGCCAGCGCACCCGAAACACTCCAGGGCCGGTTGTGCCATTTTTTAATCCGCGGGTGGCCCGCCCGGAGACCGCGGCGGCCACGCATAAAAAAGGCCGGCGGGGAGCCGGCCAGTTGGGGAAGATCATGGCGCGGGGCGAACCCGCGCCCGTGGGCACATCCTTTTGCCCGGGGTTGAGCATTACGGTGAGCGCGTAATGGGTTTCAGGCGGTGGCTTTGAGCCAGTCGGTCAGCTCGTCGGCGCCACCGATACGCTGGCCTTCGATGTACACCTGCGGCGTGGTGCCGGCGCCGGTGACGGCGGCCAGGGTGCTGTAGCTCAGGCCACGGTTGCCCAGTTCGATTTCCTCGAACTTGAAGCCGGCGTCGCGCAGTTCGCGCTTGGCGCGGGCACAGTGCGGGCAGCCCGGCTTGGTGAAGATGGTCACCCGCTGGGGCAGGGACGCTTCACCGTTGATGTGGGTCAGCATGGTGTCGGCGTCGGACACTTCGAACGGGTCGCCGGGCTTCTCCGGCTCAATGAACATCTTCTCGATCACGCCGTCCTTCACCAGCATGGAATAGCGCCAGCTGCGCGGACCGAAACCCAGGTCCTGCTTGCCGACCAGCATGCCCATCTTTTCGCTGAACTCGCCGTTGCCGTCCGGAATGAAACGGATGTTGTTGGCGTCCTGATCACCAGCCCAGGCGTTCATCACGAAGCCGTCGTTCACCGACAGACAGATGATTTCGTCAATGCCGTTGGCTTTGAACACCGGCGCCAGTTCGTTGTAACGCGGCAGATGCGTGGACGAACAGGTCGGCGTGAACGCGCCGGGGAGGGCGAACACCACTACGTTTTTGCCGGCGAACAGATCATCGGTGGTAACGTCTTTCCACTCGTTGCCTTCGCGGGTACGGAACGTGACTTCAGGTACCTTTTCGCCTTCACGATTCTCCAACATTAAATGCTTCCTCCTGTTCGGTGCATCGGAATGTGGCTGATTGATGAGAGCATGGTAGCCACCGCGCCCTCATCAATAAAACGGATAGTTTCTATATAGCGAATAGCCCTTCGCTATCAATCGCCCAGGTGGGCGGACAGCATCCAGGCGGCCTTTTCGTGGATCTCGATACGCTCGCTGGCGATTGCCGCGGTGCCTTCGTCCTCATGGCCGGCGGCCAGCTTGAGCACCTTGTTGGCGCGCTCCGCCACGATGCGATGGTCCGCGGTCAGCGTCTTCAGCATTTCCGTGGCGTCCGGCTCGCCCTCGGCGTCCTTCACGGACGACAGACGGGCGAAGGCCGCGTAGCTGCCCGGCGCTTTATCGCCCAGGGCGCGAATGCGCTCCGCGATGGTGTCCACCGCCGTCGCCAGCTCGGTGTACTGCTGTTCGAACAGCAGATGCAGGCTGTGGAACATCGGGCCGGTGACGTTCCAGTGGTAATTGTGGGTTTTCAAATACAGGGTATAACTCTCCGCGAGCAGTTTACTCAGCTCCTGGGAGACTTCTTTGCTGTGTTCAATCATGGTGCTCTCCTTTGCGGGAATGTCCGGATTGACTCCAATACCTTTACGCTAAGCCCTCGGGGTCGGAACCGCGAACTCATTTTCGATATACTCGTCATAGCTTGGTGCAATCGAACCTTTATCCGCGCTTTGCAAGCCGCAAAGCCAGCGCTCATGATGCGCGTTTTCAGTGAACGGCGGGTTAACCTCAAGGAACGTGTATGACGACACCTTCTACACCCTCCGCGTCTTCCGAGCCGGGTCAGCCGGACTACCCTCTGATCGAAGAGGTGATCAACAGCCTCACCCATGCCATCGGCCTGCTGCTGAGCATCGCCGGCACCGCGGTACTGGTGGCGTCGGCCAGCGTCCAGGGCGACCCCTGGAAAATCGTTTCCTTCAGCGTGTTCGGCGCCAGCCTGGCGCTGCTGTACGGCGCCAGCATGCTCTACCACGGCAGCCGGCGCCCGCATCGGCGGGCGCTCTACAAGATGCTGGATCACTGCGCGATTTTCGCGTTGATCGCGGGCACCTATACGCCGTTTCTGCTGGTCAATATGCGCGGCACCGTGGGCTGGACCCTGTTCGGCGTGATCTGGGGGCTGGCGTTCACCGGTATCGTTCTGAAGCTGCGTTTCGGTAACCGCTACAAACTGGCCCGGGTGGGAATTTACCTGGCCATGGGCTGGCTGGTGATGTTCGCGTCCGGGGAGCTGATGGACACGGTCAGCCCGTTGGGCTTCTGGCTGCTGCTCGCCGGCGGCATCACCTATACCGCCGGCGTGGTGTTTTATCTGGCCGACCGGCTGCCGTACAACCACGCCATCTGGCATCTGTTCGTGGTGGGCGGCAGTGTCTGCCATTTCTACGCTATCTACTACGCGGTGCTGCCCGCCTGACGGGCCTCAGAGCAGCGCTTCGATGTCGTCGGCGAGCTTTTCCGGCTTGTCCTTCGGCGCGTAGCGCTTGACCACGTTGCCGTCGCGATCGACCAGAAACTTGGTGAAGTTCCATTTGATCGCCTCGGTGCCCAGCAGGCCCGGCGATTCCGATTTCAGAAACTTGAACACCGGATGGGCGTTGTCGCCGTTGACGTCCACTTTTTCGAACATCGGGAACGAGACGCCGTAATTCTTCTCGCAGAAGGCGCCGATTTCCTCGGCCTCGCCGGGCTCCTGGCGGCCGAACTGGTTGCAGGGGAAACCCAGCACTTCCAGCCCCCGGTCGGCGAAGTTGGCGTACAGCTTCTGCAGCCCTTCGTACTGCGGCGTGAAGCCGCACTTGCTGGCGGTGTTCACCACCAGCAGAACCTTGCCCTTGTAGTCGGAGAGGGGCTTTTCCTCGCCGTTGAGCGTGCGTGCCTTGTAGTCGAAAAGACTCATGGACCTTCTCCTTATCAAAGGGCGGTAACGCCGGCGGGCGCTCAGGCCCGCCGGCCCGGCGGTGCGCCTAGTCCGAGTATAGCGCGTCCACCACCGCTTTCGCGGT
>Ga0181379_1000616_pt1 | contig 17457 bp, 13 predicted proteins | sample 2SPOviralmetaG_FD_130115 | JGI IMG/M metagenome (GOLD analysis project Ga0181379, IMG submission 130115) | Marine viral communities from the oligotrophic San Pedro Time Series (SPOT) site, San Pedro Channel, CA, USA - 2 SPOT_SRF_2009-07-10 | ecosystem: Environmental > Aquatic > Marine > Strait... | reverse complement strand
TGACTAGCAGTTCTCTAGCTGAGATTAAAGTCGTGCTGTGCAGTGATATGGGGACCAAACAGCAAAGTATCATATACACTAATTTAGCAGATTTAGCCAACGTTAAAGGTGGCGCGATGAATTGTTTAGTTTTCCCAGCAACTACGAGTGATGTTGAAGAGAAGGCCTTGCTTCGATGGGTACAGGAGAGGTGAAAATATGTCGGATGAAATACTGATTTTGTTGTCTTTTTTACTCTTCATGGGCATCTTTGCTGGTGTCGGACTAGCCTCCATGCGAGTGAAAGAAGATACTACTGACGATTATTTGGTTGCTGGAAGGGGAATGCATCCTGCACTTGCTGCACTTTCAGCTGTTAGTACTTGGAATTCAGGCTACATGTTTATTGGCTTTATTGGCTTTATTTTCATTAGTGGATATTCGGCATTGTGGATTGCTGTTGTCTCGACAATTGGTCAATTAGTGGCTTGGATTTGGTTGTACAAATATATTCAGAAAGAAGGGCAAGAAAGAAACTTGCGTTCTTTGTCTTCTCTTGTTTCTAACAAAACCGGCGCCCCTGAAGCAAAAATCGCCGCTATACTCTCTGTATTTTTCTTATCGATATATGCTGCTGCACAACTAACTGCTGGTGGGGTGGCACTAAAATCAATGCTTGGATGGTCAGAAATTACTGGAATTCTAATCGGATTTGTTCTGGTAGTTGCGTATTGTTATGCTGGCGGAATTCGTGCTTCTATTTGGACTGACGCTGCGCAATCTTGTGTCATGATTGTCGGCTCAACCATTCTTTGTTTGGTCGCGCTAGGTAAGGTTGGGGGATTGTCTGGACTGCATGGCACCTTGGCTGATATTGACCCAAACATGGTTAACATATTTCCTTCTGGGCTAAAGTTCGGTGTAACACTTTGGATAGCTGCGTTCTTCTTGGGCGGCTTAGGGGTTGCTGGCCAGCCACAAGTAGTATCTAGAATTATGACTCTCAACAGCGATAAAGACCGCAAGCAAGCCATGGTTTGGTTCTTCGTTTGGCAAACCCCATTCATCGCTTTGATGTTCTTTATCGGTCTTGCCTGTCGAGCAATATTCCCTGAGATGCTTGCCGAAGATGCCGAAACTGGCCTGCCAAGACTTGCTCAAAGCCTTAATCCAATTCTTGGCGGAGTTATCCTAGCGTCTATCTTTGCCGCAACAATGTCCACTGCCGACAGCCAGGTATTGGCCTGTACCGCAGCAATCACTGATGATGTTAAACCAGAATGGAATCAAGATCATGGTAAAACCAAAAAAGTAACTTTAGCAGTCGCAGCCTTCGCTACTAGTATCTCACTAGTTGGCCAACAATTCCCCGGATTTGGTGATTCTGTATTCGCCTTGGTTGTCTTTGCAGTATACGGCCTAGGCGGCATATTTGTCCCACTGGTGTTGATTAGGATGATTGGTTATGAGCCAGATTCAAAACACACTATTTCGATGATGATTGCCGCACTTCTTGGCGTGTTGATTTGGACTGTTTTAGGTTACGGCGAATATATTTTCCCTTCCGTACCAGGAATGGGTGCAGCATTTGCTGTCCATCTTGGCTTTTGCTGGAAGCGGGATCTTTCTGAGGCAAATCCATTTGGCAGATACAATGTGCCAACTAGAAAAATATCGGCGATTAGTGCGGTTATTTTACTGGCGTTTGTTGGTGGGATGGAAGGTACATACCAGGTATTTGCCCCAACCTCATCAAGCATGTCGGATAAAGTTGGTTCTTACTCAGTAAGTGGGACCTATTCCTTCCACGAAATTATAGATGGTTCAGAATTCATTGAAGATGGTGAATCTATACCAATAGAGGCGAATTCAGAAGAATCTATCGATTCTCTAGATGGCCTCAATATTGTAGGAGTATTAATCACAATTGCTCACCAAGACGACGAAACCGTTACTGGTGCTGGATGTGCACTCGCTGACCCACCCCAAGATGATACTGTCGAGGCGTCCATTGGCTATTCAGATCTGTCAACTTCTGACTCAAGTACTGAAAGCTTTGATTTCCAATTAGATTGGCATAATTCGACTTTGATTGATACTACAGTTAGTAATATGACCAAATCAGAAATTCAAATGATGTTGGATGGCGGCGGATTAGGGTTAGGAGAGTATGAGTTAATTCTTGGCGTAACAGTACAAAATGGCGGCGGAGCTTTCTGTACAAGTGATGATACTGGTCAAGAGGTAGATTACAAAATTGAGCTCGTGTCGCTAGATTACACAATAACGGCTGTATAATTTAATTTTGTTTAAAGTTCAAATTTCATTCCTTGTTTGCCGATTTTCCAACCCATTTCAACAACTTGTGTGTATTCTTCGCCCCACTTATCGTAAACTGGGTTGGTGTGATTTAGATGAATGAAAATAACATCAGGGTCGCCTTGTCGCTTGAAGCCGAGTATGTCAAGTGTTTGAGTAATTGGTGGGTGGGGTACTTTGTCTTGGTTACGGCCGGCTAATTCATCAGCAGACCAAAATGTTCCATCAATTAGCGCGATGTCAATATTTAGTTGGCTAAACCATTCTCTAAGATCGTTGCATTGGTGTAACTCAAGAGTCTCTTGCCACGTATCATGGTCTGGAAGGTAGAGCAGAGCCTTGTTTGGGCCTTTGATTACAAAAGCATGCATATCAGAAAGTTCAGCACGGTGTGGAACAAGTATTGGGGTAATGGAAAACCCCTCTTGAGTTAATGCTGTTTTACTAACTATCTCTTTGACCGAAAATACTTCTTGGTCTAACATTAATTTCCATTGCGGGGTATTATTTAGAAGAGTATGCATAGATTTTGAAGTGTGTAATTTCAAACCCTTTGCGTTGATGGTTTCTCTACCGAACTGTCCCAACCCATCAACGTGGCCAAAGTGTGCATGAGTTAGCCAAATATGAGTCGGTAGTTTGCCATCCATAAACTGTAATTGGCATGCTAAGTTTCTTGTTACGTCGATAAGGTGAACTTCACTTTGTGACATTATTCCCAAGGATGTTGGATAACTTGTTTGGTCTGCTGAAAGGCCAGTACAACATGACCTATTGCAGCCTGCTTGTGGCCTGCCGCCATCTTGAGCAATGCCTAGTAATATTGCTTCGACCATGTATGTCCCAAAACTTTCACCAAAATGAATCATGCCGTGGGAACAAATACTGTTGCTGCAGTAAACGAAGAACTCAAACCATACCTGCTATTGGAATAGATTAGGGGAGCACATGGCTAAACCAGCACAAGTTGAATTCCCCGGACAAAAACGGCAAAGGGTGCGCCTTCGGGGGACAAAGCACGCCAATGAAGCCACAGCAAAAAAGCTGAAAAAGGACTTGGGCCGGCTACTTGACAATCCATATTCACATCTGCCAGAGATGTTGTGGAAGGGTAAAATGCGCTGGGGCAGAACTGACCCGGTGACAAAAACTTTGAAAGAATTAGATAAAATAATCAAGAAAAAATATGATACTAAATGGCTATCAAAACGTATGATGGCTAAGCGAGGCGACCCGGTGGCAAAGGCGTTTGCTGGATCTATACACGCTTGTCATGATGAAGATTTTACCACGGTGGGGAAATTCTCTTCTGCGTCTTTTGGCTCAGCATCCTTTGTTCGAAGAGGCGATGGAAAACAGGGCTATCTCGCTGGCCTGCAGAACTACTCTAATGTAACCCTGAGAATGTTACCGTGGGAAGAGCACGCTAAGCGTGGTATGTACTTCTTCTCGTGGAAGGGCGGGTTTGTATGCACTGGTCCCGACCCGTCACCACCAGAAGAATGGATTGAAGATGTGATGTCAAGATCTCGTTTCAAATTCAAAAATGCTGAACATGATGGTGCTAAAATATGGCTGACTGATGATGTTGAGTTGGACTCTGTATTATCAGATGATGTTGATGACGGTTACATCAAATTTACCTTCAAAAATGGTTCAATGGTCGTAATTGGTTTTGAATCATTGAAGGTTGGCGATAAGAAAGATACCTCGTTTATTCAACACTTGGCGTTGTCGATGCTGCCACCATTCTTACCCTCCATTGTCGATATTGATGCATATTGGAAACCTTCTGGTTGGCCTGGTGATACTGATTTGCCAAGTCAATCAAGTGAAGGAGTGGATAAAATACTCGACGCTTGGCAAGGCCTAGTAATGAATGAAGGATTGGTTGCTCAGGCCATTAAGCGTTCGGTACTAGACTCAATTGAAAGTGGTCTAATTGTCAATTCTAACTGGATTTCAGGGGATGACTATGATGAAGTCCGAGAAGCATTGAGTGATGTTGCAGGATCAACGGATGAACAAGACCTTGCAGCTCATATTTTGATGGTTTGCTATGAAAGTGGTTTTGAGGATGACATCGGTATGAGAATTAACACAAGGGGTGAAACTTCTGAGCGAAAAACCCCAAGTTTGGAAATTCTTGATGGTGCAAGTTGTGGCGATGTGCTTGGAGTGCTATGGGAAGATTACGGTCTTGCAGCTCTTGAAAAAATTGGCATTGAAGGTGATGAAGCCGAAGATATTTGGGATAAACAAAACACCAAACCAAAGCCGTTCGGTAAATTCCTCAAGAGCCTTGATTCTGCGCGAGAAAGTGCCAGGCTTTCTGCCCGAATACCAACCAAATCTGGTGAGTTGAAAGGTTCTAGTGGGTACATCATAGATCTTATTCGTATTGGCCTGCTTGAAGGGTTTGGGAAAGCAGAGCGTGTAGCAACATCTAGACATTCATCTATCGACGTTGCAGCTGCTGCATGGGCTTGGCTATTGGCTGCAGATAGATCTTCGGGACAGGAGTGGCATTTCGATTCAGACGCCCGAAATAAAGCTGGGGCTTGGATGCAGTCAACAAAGAAACTACTCGAATGCGGGGCTTTACTGTTAAAATGTGAGGAAGCAGAATTAGCAGGCCTTACCAATGAATGGTTTGAAAGTTTAGCCCTACTGAGAACAGAAACTGGTGAAGCTTGAAATCAAACGTTTGCGAAACCGCGCTCGATATCTGCCCAGAGATCTTCGATATCTTCAATGCCAATACTCATTCTTACATATCCAGGAACTAATCCTGCTGCATAACGTACATCTTCAGGAATCATCATGTGGCTAGAATTGAATGGACATTCAACAAGGGATTCTACTCCTCCAAGACTAGTTGCCTCGTAGATCATTTTGAGGCCGCGCATGAAAGCCAATGCTGCATCATCGCCGCCTTTTACTACAAACCCAATCATTCCAGTGCCCTTTGGCATAATTCTTTGTGCAACTTCATATTGTGGATGAGACTCTAATGTCGGATGGTTTACTCTCTCAATCATTGAATGACTTTCCAAGCGCTTGGCTAATTCTGCTGCGTTAGCACATATTTTTGGCATTCTAACATGTAAAGTTCTCATCCCGCGCTCTAACAAGAAACATGAATTTGGATCTGCACTACCACCAAAATGCACCTTTCGATGGAATATATTCTCTATGTGTTCTCGTGACCCAACCACGGCGCCACCAATAATATCTGAGTGTCCACCCAAGTACTTGGTGGTAGAATGTATTACCAAATCTGCGCCAAGAGCCAACGGCTGACAACCCCATGGAGATGTGAAAGTGTTGTCAATTATGCAGATTAGCCCGTGTTTCTTGGCTAATGCAGCCATTGCTTCAACGTCACATACTTTCAACACCGGATTGGTTAATGTTTCAATATACAGCACTTTGGTATTAGCTTGTATTGCTGCCTCATATGAACTAACATCGGTCATGTCTGCCATGGTTACTTCAATGCCAAAACGGGGAAATTCTTCAGTCATTAATCCGTATGTGCCACCATATACATCAGCCGATGCAACTACGTGGTCACCCGATGATAACAGCGCCATTAGGGTAGAGGATATTGCCGCCATACCAGAAGAGAAAACCTCGCCATCTTCAGCACCTTCTAGCGAACAGATCTTTTTGATTACTGCTTCTGCATTGACCGAGGTGATTCTTGTGTATAATAGTGCATGATGTGCCCCTGCAGCCCATCCTGCGTATCTCTCATCGGTTAATTTGTAGGTTGAGGATTGAAAAATCGGGGTATTGACGGCATCGCCAACGTGATTGGTTCCTGAATGTACTGCCTTACTGCCAAATCCGGTTAATTTGGGTTGTGAATCTTCTGGCATTTTGTTGTCCTCAGCCATGCCACCACTAGGTAGACTTTGAACGATGCGATGGAAAAATACGCCTATTCCGGGGTGTTTTCCTCGCTTGAAAAGAACTCAACAATGATATTGCCAATGAATAGTGAACCTCCGCCAACTAATATCCATATACTCCAATCGACCATGTCAATACCCAGGCCGTACATTGTAGCCCAAACTGGTTCTAAAGCGTAGATTATCGCTGCTTGTATCGGGTGTAAGTAGCGTTGATAGAGGTTTAAGAATAACAGACAAAAGAACGAACCTCCAACTCCTAGTAGCAGCACTGGAATAATTACCCCGTCAGAAAATATCAGAGTCCATTGTTCGCTGTTGGTTCCTTCACCAAGCAAAAATACCGTGATAGCAGAGCAAAGTGAAACGATAATAAATGATGTTGTAGATACGCCAATTGGGTCTCTTCGAGAAGTAATATGCTGAGTAAATAGAATGTGAAGAGCAAAGATAAGGGCGCAAAATACGGTGATAAATTCAGCCATACCCCAAGTAAGATGTGGGGGGCCTTGGATAAATCCTGCGCCAAATGTCGCCAACGTTACTCCTATTATCATTATTTTAGTAGGGGGTTTTAGGTTGTATGCTGATGAAATTAAGGCAGTAAAAACCACATAAAGTGATGTTAAAAATGCCGAAACTGAAGGATCTATGTTATCTAAGCCAATCATTTGTGACAAGTAGGCAACAAACATCAGAACTCCTAAGACAATGCCGTCTTGCCAGATTTGCTTATCGGAAAGTGACTGTCTAGCTTTGTTAAAAAATATCAACATCATCAGTGCCGCAATAGCAAATCTAGCAAAAACTAACACAGCAACAACTCCGTTAGTGCCTAGAGAGGACTTTTCAGCGTCTAAGGAATCTAGTGCTTGTTTCATCCAAATAAAAGTCGCACCCCAAACTAATGTTACTGCGAGTAAGGCAATAATGGCAATCCTGCGTTGTTCCGGTGTTGCACTCAGTTCTAAGTTGTCCAAAACCGCTACAGTTTGGCCTTCGGACATAATATTCCCACCAATTTCGAGTGCATTATAATGATGGTTAAAACTCTAATTAATTACTAATTGAAAGATAAGCCTCAAAGAGTGCTTGCTGTTAGTTACACTATGGCTCAGACAATCAATTCATGGGAGTTGCCCATCGATACGGGAGAAGTTCCAGACCACAATAGCACATTTGATGCGATTGTTGTTGGTGGCGGACCGGGTGGCTCATCGGCCGCTGGATACCTCGCAATGGCTGGTAAATCTGTACTATTACTAGAAAAAGGGGTTTGGCCACGTGACAAGATTTGCGGAGATGCTGTTGGCGGCAAATCGTTGAGCCATGTAAAGGCGTTAGGAGTCAAAGAAACTTTGGAGAGCAGTCCACATTTTAGAGTGACTGGTATTAAATTCTCATCACCTAAAGGAAATACTGTCAGGGTCGCACTACCAGAAGAAGATGTTCAGCGGTTGGAAGCAGGATATGCGTTACCTAGAATACAATTTGACCACTTATTGTTTGACCGATGTCAACACCTCGTTAGAGAAAGTGGCGGCATGGTAATTCAGGACTGTGCGGTGAAAGATGTTTTGTTCGACGATGGAAATGGCGGAGATGACCCCGGAGTGGGCACCGGCAACCATCGTTACGCACATGGGGTTACAGTTACTATTGGTGGAAGAGGTGGTGAACAGAGAACTTATTTTTCTAAAGAGATCGTTGGTGCTGCTGGATATCAATGCCCTGTTGCTAAGGCTGTTGTCAAAGAATCCTTCTCCGAAGAAATGGTCAACAATACTCACTATTGCGGCGGCTATCGAGAATATTGGCGTAATGTCGAGGGATGTTCTGGTGGTGTTGGTGATATCGAAATTCATTTTGTTGACTCGATTATCCCAGGTTACTTCTGGATTTTCCCAGTCTCTGATGACGTCGTGAATGTTGGCGTTGGAATGGTGATTAATCTGTTAAAGAAAGAGAAAAAGAAGCTCAAAGCATTGCAAAAAGATGTTATTGAAAATCATCCCCTTTTCAAAGAGCGATTTGCTAATTCTGAAATGATTAAAGGCAGCGGTAAAGGATGGCAACTGCCGTTTGGCTCGCCTAGAAAGAAAGAGAAAAATCAACCTAGAAGGGCGAGTATGAATGGCATTCGACTGGTTGGCGATTCGGCATCATTAGTTGACCCATTTTCTGGTGAGGGAGTAGGAAATGCCCTTGTAACTGGGGAGTTAGCGGCAAATCACATCCTTGAGGGTAAATCACCTGAACAATATCAAGAGGAAATGTGGAAAATGTTAGGCCCTGAATTAACTAATTCCTATCGCATGCAGAAATTAAGTCGGAAAAAATGGTTACTAAATTGGTTCGTTGGTAAGGCTAGTAAAAAGCCGGTTATCCAAGAAATGATGACTGAGATGATCGCATCAAAAGAGGCGCAAGAAAATCTACACTCACCGTGGTTTATGTTCAAAACACTAATGTTTTAGGTGATTAAATGGATGCAAGTCTATCTGAAATTGATGCGGTATTCCTCGACCTTGATGGTACAATTTACCTTGGCGGCCAGCTCATTCCAGGCGCGATGGATTTCCTCAATAGATGTCAAGAAAAAGGCATTAAGCGGTTTTTCCTGTCCAATAATTCCAGTAGGTCAGTAAGCCAGTATTTGAAAAAATTAGCGGATTTTGGAATCCCAGCAACAAAAGAAGATGTCTTACTCTCAACCCACGACCTGTTATCCTGGTTGAAAAATGCCGATGTTTCCCAAACTTGGTTGGTTGGAACTGAGGGTATGGGGGAAATGTTAGAGCAGGAGGGTATTACAACAAATAGTCCAAACCCACAATATGTTGTCCTTGGATATGATACAGAAATTTCCTATGAAAAGATTTCACGAGCGAGTATTTTCCTTCATGCTGGAGTTCCGTTAGTCGCCAGTCATCCGGACATGGTCTGCCCTTCACCCGAAGGTGGATTACCTGACGTTGGCGCTTATCTTGCAATGTTTAAAGCAACTACTGGCAAAGAGCCTGAGCATATTACGGGCAAACCAAATGCGGGAATGATATTACATAAGATTGAGGAATTAGGATTGCAACCAGAGCGATGTGCTATGGTTGGAGACCGGCTTTACACCGATATTGCAATGGCTAATCGTGCAGGTTGTGTTGGTGTTCTGGTATTATCTGGTGAGGCCACAATGGTTGATGTCGCTCGGTTAGAAGACGGAGCGGAACAACGCCCGCATATTATTGTGAGTAGTGTTGCTGATTTATTGTAAGGTGTCTTCATGAGTTTCCTAAAGCGCTTATCATGGTTGATGGAGAGGCGCAAGAAATACCCGCCAGATGACATCCATCGAGCCGGCGACTTAGCTGAAATGCGTTTGGCAAAACTATCAAGAGCTGCTGGAAGAGATAATGGTTGGAAAATTTACGAATCGGTTAGAATCCCCGATCCCGATGGGGGTCGACGAGAAATCGATATGGTGATTATCGGTGGGAACTCTATCCTAATAGTAGAACAGAAGCATTGGGCTGGATCTTTTAGAATTAACAAAGAGCACCATTTTATCCAAAAGCGTAAGAATGGCGATGAGCATAGCCATGATGGAGTAGCCGATAGAATTGCTAGAAAGGCTAGGTTGTTGGCAGAACTGCATCAAAACAGATTGGGTTTGGCTAATGAGGATTTACCTGATGTCCGAGTAATTGTTGCCATGACTCATCAGCGTCTAGATTGGCCGAGAATTCCGGAAGATCTGGCAGCAGAAATGGTCAATGAGAAAGGTTTTCTAGATATCATAAAAGCCGTCAACCCCGGAAAACCAAATCTTGAATTGATTGAAACCTTAGAAGGGTTCAACACCTGGGATGAGGTTCACTTTCATGGTGGATTAATGAACAAGGGGGATGTTTTTGAATTAGGCCTTGGATCTGATATTGAGGAAATTTTTGCCAAGAGGGGGGGCGAAGTTACTGGAAGTACAGATCACAAAAGAGGTCTGTTTGCTATCTTTGATAAACAGCCTTCGAAGGCATCGATAAAAATTGGCAAAAAAAATGCTAATGTCACGCTAGCACACGGCGCTTGTCTCAACATGCACGTAGTCGGTGAGCCAAAACCAAGGCAAATACCTTGGGCTTGTATTGATAAAATAGTACTTTCAAAGCCACCTGCTGAATGGAACAAAAATGGGTGATTATATGCCGTCTTTAGTGATTGAAGCAATTGGTGTTGCGGCTGGTATCATCGGCGTTTTAGCCTGGGGGCCGCAGATAATCGAGGTATGGAAACATGAGCGACATGAAGGAATTTCACTACCGACATTTATGATTGTAGCTTTATCCCTATCTTTATGGCTAATTTATGGGATTGCCATCTCCTCTAAAGCAATGATTTTCTCTAATATATTGACATTATCAGTAATAGCTCTAGTGATAATTGGCGTCATTCGTATTAGAAGAAGAGTGTGAAATTCGGCGATTAATTTTCGTGAAGTTGATATATGTGTACTCTTTGGGCACTATGTAACCGATGGTTAAGTAGTGTGATTTTATGAGTGCCGCTGATGACTGGGAAGAGCAAATGATAGACCGGTTGGTTGAGATGTTTCAAAATATGGGGATGTCTCTGAGTAAACAACAAATAAAGGCGCTAATGGGTCAGTTTAAATCACAGTTTGATAAAATGGGTATAGACGCTGAAAAGATGGCAAAGGGTGATGTTAATTTCAATTTTGACTTGTCAAACTTAGCTAAAATGTTTCAATCAGGGCAGTCTATGGAGGATATTCTTGGTAACCTAGGCATGGATATTCAAGTCGACGCCGCCCCTGTGGAAGTTGAAACTCCGAAAATTAAGGATGATACAGATGAGGTCCTAAAATTGCCTAGCGATGATTTCTACCTAGATGGTTGGAACATGTCTATTATTGTCGACTTTAGTCTAAAGGGTGATGTTAAGGATATGCAGATGGATATGAACCTCTCAAAGGGGGGTTCTATGTTGGAAATCGTAAAAGAGACACAGGTTAAACCCATGGCCCGCATTAAATTGCCACATCCTTGTGAGGATGTTGTTGGCTGGTCGATGAATAACGGGATATTGGATATCACATTAAAATTGATTCCTCAAGGCTCAGCCCTAGATGGTGACGATGAAATTCCATTTGCTGATGTTAGTGTAGATGTTAGTGACAAAGATGATGATGAAGATGATGATGGTGGAATTCCAATATTTTAGAAAAAGGATGTGTAAAAAATGAGTAAAGTAATAGGTATAGATTTAGGAACAACAAACAGCTGTGTAGCAACGATTGAAAATGGTGAGCCGGTGGTGATTGCCAATGCAGAAGGTGCTAGAACAACGCCCTCTGTTGTTGCATTTGCCAAAGATGGCGGCGAGCGTTTAATCGGGGTTACTGCAAAACGTCAAGCGGTAACTAATGCTCAAAGAACCCTGTTGTCGGTAAAGCGACATATGGGTACTGATTGGAACACTAAAATAGATGATAAGGATTATACTCCACAAGAAATTTCAGCCTTTATCCTTCAAAAGTTGAAGGCTGATGCTGAGGCTTATCTGGGTGCAGAAGTTAAACAAGCGGTCATCACGTGCCCTGCTTACTTCACCGATGCCCAAAGAACGGCAACAAAAGACGCTGGAAGAATCGCCGGGCTGGATGTATTAAGAATTATCAACGAGCCTACTGCTGCTGCACTAGCATACGGCGTGGATAAAGAAGAGGATCAGACCATTTTAGTTTACGATTTGGGCGGCGGTACTTTCGATGTTTCCGTGTTAGAAATCTACCAAGTAGATGGCCAGCCACAAATCGAGGTAAAGGCCACTGCAGGTAATAACAAATTGGGTGGAGATGATTTTGACGACCAAGTTATTGATTGGTTGGTGAAAGAATTCAAAAAAGATACTGGTATTGATTTGTCTAAAGATTTGACTGCAATGTCTAGGCTAAAAGAAGCTGCTGAAAAGGCAAAGATTGAATTATCAGGCACTCAGCAAACACAAATCAATCTTCCATTCATCACTATGGTTGATGGTCAACCTGAGCACTTAGATATGACTCTTACTAGAGCTAAATTCGAGAGCTTGATCGCTAAACTGATTGAGAATACAATGAAGCCTACTAGGCAAGCAATGAAAGATTCTGGCGTTAAGAAAGGAGATGTTGACAAGGTGATTCTAGTCGGCGGCTCAACAAGAGTCCCCGCTGTCCAAGAGGCGGTAGAAAAGGAAGCAGGTAAAGCACCTTACAAGGGAATTAATCCAGATGAAGCCGTTGCTATGGGTGCGGCTTTGCAAGCTGGAATCATTTCTGGTGATGAAGGTGTATCTGACATATTACTGCTCGATGTTACTCCGCTAACTTTGGGTATTGAAACCCTTGGTGGAGTTATGACGACAATGATTGAAAGAAATACCACGATTCCTGCTAGAAGGTCTGAGATATATTCTACGGCGACTGATAATCAACCTGCGGTAACAATTCACGTTCTTCAAGGAGAAAGGGATTTTGCGAAGGACAATGTGACTCTTGGTGAATTCACTTTAATGGGAATTCCAGCCGCACCTCGTGGTGTGCCGCAAATTGAAGTTACCTTCGATATTGATGCTAATGGGATTGTCAATGTTAGCGCCAAAGATATGGGTACAGGAAAAGAGCAATCCGTTAAGATTGAGGCTCAAACTTCGCTATCAGAAGATGAGATTCAGGCTAAAATTGAAGAGGCTGAGAATTTTGCTGAAGAAGACAAGCAAAGAAAAGCCAAGGTAGAACTGCGTAATATGGCTGATCAAGTCCTATATCAAACACGGAGAACCATAGATGAAGCTGGAGATAAACTTGATGAAGATGATGTTGGACCGGTTAAGTCACATCTAGACGAACTAGAAAAATTAGTTCAGGATGACGATGGAAAACCGTTAGAAATAGATGCTGTTGATGATGCGGCAATTCAAGCCAAGGTCAAAGAAATCGAAGAGGCTATGCATGCCGTTTCGGCAAAATTGTATGAGGCTGCATCGGCAGAAATGTCTGAACAAGATGGTTCGTCTGAAGACGGTGATATCGATGTTGGTGGCGATGATGTGGTCGATGCTGACTTCGAAGTCGTCGATGAAGATTGAGGCGCGCTTATCTCATAGAGGTGTGTGGCCCAACCATGAGCGAAGCTCCCATTCTAAGAGATACGGCACGTTCGAAGGGTCGCGACGCACTGCAAAAAAACATCCAAGCCGCCCTAGCTCTTGCTGAAGCAATTCGCTCAACTTTAGGTCCAAAGGGATTGGATAAATTATTGATCGATGATGATGGTCGCACCTTGGTAACTAATGATGGAGTCACTGTGTTAGAAACTGCTAAGGTTGAGCACCCGGTTGCTAAAATGATGATCAACGCTTCGTCTGCGCAAGATAGAGTTGCCAAAGATGGGACTACTAGTACGGTTATTTTGGCTGGGGAAATGCTGCAGAATGCCTGGCAATTAATTCTTCAAGGAATTCACCCCTCAACAATCGCTCGAGGTTTTAGAAAAGCCGAACAATACGCCCTCAAGAGTCTTGAAGAAATCTCTTTACAGGCTAGTGACGCTATGCAAAAAACGGTGGTGAAAACCTCCCTGGCTGGAAAAGGTCACAGCTCAATGCAGGAAACAATTGCCGATATCTCGCTTCGAGCGGTCAAGATGATTATTGATGAAAATGTGGAAATTATTGACCCTACAAAAATAAAATTAATTTCCCAAACCGGCGGTAGAGTGGAAGAATCTAGTTTGATTCAAGGGTTGATGTTGCCCAAAAAACGCATCTCTTCTCAAATGGTAAAAGAGATTGCTGATGGTAAGATCTTACTAATCGATGGTGGTCTAGAGCAGAGAGGTGTCAAGGGCGACTTGAAATTAAATGTTACAGACACTGGGGTTTTAGACTCATTTAGACAGCAAGAGCGAATCATGTTAAAATCACAAGTAGACAAATTAGTCAAAAATGGAGTAAATGTCTTGGCTTGTAAAGAAGGTATAGATGATGACATTCGCGACTATCTTGTTAAGAATGGTATTCAAGCATTTCGTAGAGTCTCCCGTAGTGATTTGAATATGCTTGCTCGGGCTTGCAGTGCAACGTTAGTAAATTCGATAAATTCTAGCAGAAGCGAAGACGCAGGTGATTTTAAATCAAGTAGAAATATATCACTAGATGGAAAGGATTTCTGGGTAGTAGAAGCGATTGGTAAAGCTGCCACGATTATTGCCAAAGGCAGTACTGTTGACATCATTGGAGAAGTTGAGCGGTGTTTTGATGACTCGCTTGGAGTCTCGGTCCAGCTACTTGAGAATGGTCAAATAGTCTGTGGTGGAGGTGCGTCATATGTTGCTCTCGCGCGCAGGTTGCGGCGATACGCAGAAACCATGCCTGGTAGAGAACAATTAGCGGTTGAGGCATATGCTGACGCAATAGAAGTCATTATCCGGGTTTTAGCAGAAAATGCCGGTATTGACCCTATTTCGTCATTGATTGATGTTGTTGCCGAGCAAACTAACCTCAATTCTGATTCTATAGGTATAAATTTGACAACTGGAAAGCCTGATGATATGTTGGAGATAGGGGTTCTTGAACCAAAGGGTATCATCAAACAAGCCCTTATTGGTGCTACTGAGGTCTCAATTTCGATTCTCCGAATCGATGATGTTTTATGGGCCAAGCAAGATATTGAAGCGCCTGTGCCGCCTCAATCTGATATGTGATGAAACCCACATGATGTCTATCATAACTGGACAGATGTTCAAATACTCGAAAAAATGAAGGGTTTCTTATGGGCTCTGATAATTCAATCTGTGTTGGTATCGATGATATTGCCATTCATTTTCCTAGATTGTATATGGATATGAAGGATTTTGCCGATCTGAGAGGAGAAGATTACGGCAAATTGAATAAGGGTCTAGGGCTCAAAGCAATGTCAATTCCTGATGTTCATGAAGACACTGCAACAATGGGCGCTAATGCGGTTATGAAACTCATCGATAGGAATGGTTTGAATCCGCGTAACATTGGCCGTATGTACCTTGGAACCGAATCTGCATTAGATGGGGCAAAGCCAACTGCGACCTACATAGTAGATATGTTGACCCAACGGTATTCTGAACGATATGGTGAAGATTGTTTTCGTAATTGTGATGTTGTCGATATGACATTTGCCTGTATTGGGGCTGTTGATGCCATGCACACAACGTTAGATTGGGTTGCTAGATCAAATAACGACGACGAAAGATTAGGAATTGTTATTTTTTCTGATAATGCAAAATATGACCTTGAATCCGCAGGAGAATATACCCAAGGAGCAGGGGGTGGAGCTCTATTGATTAGAAGAAATCCTCGATTGTTAGAAATTCCAGATTGTATTGGAGTATCTACAACCCCTGTTCACGATTTTTTCAAGCCACGCAGAGAGGTGTCGGTTAAGTCGATTATCTCTAATGTTATTACATTGGCTCAAGAGGCGGGGCAGTCAATCAAGAAGGGACTTGTTGAAAGAATGATTCGCCATCTTCCGGCCTCGACTGTAAGAAAACTAGGGATTTTTGCTCATGGTGAAGAAAAAGTCAGTGTTCACAGAGATGAGCCCGTGTTTGACGGTCAGTTTTCCAATAGATGTTATCAAAGTGCGGTAAGACAAGCCTTCCATAATTTTAGAGAGAAGGCTGAACGGGCAGGAAGATATAACCCTGAAAGTGATGAGCGTTTCACTGAACAGTGGAGCCGAATAATCATGCATCTTCCCTATGCATATCAAGCTAAGAGAATGTTTCCTGATGTTTTTAGACATGACAGAGAAGATACTGAGTTCTGGAATGATGTTGCAAAACATCTCGGCCCAGCGCCAGAGCCCCATAATTCAGATGACCCAGTTATCATCGAAATTTGGGAGAAAGCGATGGATGGATACCGCAGAGCCATTTCAAAAACTCCACAATATCTAGAATTCCACGCCAGCAGAATAGAAAAGGGTCAACGAGCGAGTAGTCTGATTGGAAACCAGTATACTGGATCAATTTTCCTAGCCTTGATGTCATCTTTTGAATCTGACTTAGAAGAAAATGATAATTTAGACAACAATTTGTTCGGTCTGTGTGGATATGGTTCTGGGGCAAAAGCGAAAGTGTTTGAAGGCAAAGTTTCCCCAAGATGGCGAGAAGTTGTTTCTAGATGGAATTTGTTTGAGCGTCTAGCTGGCAGAGTTGCAATTGACCATATCACATATGAAAATCTGCACAAAGGTTTGCAGAATGGCAGTGTAGTAGAACCTGAAGGCGAGTTTGCTCTGGTGGAAATTACCGAATCTGGAGTGCAAGAAGGTGCTCGAAGATACAAGTGGATTGGCGCTTAGAAATCTAATACGACTTTTCCGCAATCACCACTGATTGCCAATTCCATGGCCGAATCAAACTCTTCATAGGGAATACGGTGAGTAACTAATGTTTCAATGTCAATCTTACCGGCACTAAGTAGTTCATGCATTTTATCCCATGTTGACCACATCTTACGGCCATTTATTCCTTTTAGGTGAAGATATCTAAATACAATCTCGTTCATTGGCACCTGAGTTGTTTCACCACCATATACGGACAAGACATTGACATAGCCGCCCATTCTTGTAGAGTGAATGGTGTTTGATAATGCGCTTGGGGCACCTGAAAACTCGCACGAATTGTCTACTCCCTTGCCGTTGGTGTGAGCCAAAACCGTTTCCACAATGTTGTCGTCTTTACCAAGAACTAAGTCTGCGCCTAGCTTTTTTGCTAGTTTCATTCTTGCCTCATTATCCCAATCAATGGCAATGATTTTCTTTGCACCCATGGCTTTTGCTGCATTTACTGCAAAGAGACCGATTGGGCCAAGCCCGTGTATCGCCACTGTTGAGTCTTTCACCGGGCCCCCTGTTAAGGTGTGAATTGCGTTACCTAGCGGGTCTTGAATAGATGCTAGTTCAAGTGGAATGTTACCTGGTACATGTCTAGCGTTGATTGCTTGGACTGAGAAATATGGGGCAAAGGCTCCATCTGAATGTACTCCAAATATTTTACCGTTTTCACAAATATGGGCATTTCCTTCGGCGCATCTATCACAATTCCAACATGCAAGATGGCACTCAACCGCGATTTTATCACCTATTTTATGGGTGCTGACATCCTTCCCTAGTGCAACAACTGTGCCACAGGTTTCATGCCCGGTT
>Ga0181379_1000614_pt1 | contig 17481 bp, 38 predicted proteins | sample 2SPOviralmetaG_FD_130115 | JGI IMG/M metagenome (GOLD analysis project Ga0181379, IMG submission 130115) | Marine viral communities from the oligotrophic San Pedro Time Series (SPOT) site, San Pedro Channel, CA, USA - 2 SPOT_SRF_2009-07-10 | ecosystem: Environmental > Aquatic > Marine > Strait... | reverse complement strand
GTTGCATAAAGAAAAATTACCGTTTGTAGGTTGATTTAGAGTAAAGGTTGCACTTCCACCAAGACCATCTCCGCCTGTAATTTGTATTTGACAATTATTAGGAGAAGTTTGTGTGCTACTTATAGTTACTGAACCGTCAGCAGTACAAGTAGTAATATCAATGTTAGCACCTTCAACTAAAGTTAGTGTAGCTGTATTTGAACCTGCAATTATTGTATTTTGCCCTGATACAGCAATGTTTTTAAATATATTTTGCTGTGAACCTCTGTCGCAGTTGTTTAAAGTTAGTGTACAATTAGAACTTTGATTTAGGTTAAAACACCCGCCACCACTTAAACCTGTACCTGCTGAAACCTGAATTTGACAATTATTTGCAACAGTTGAAGAAGATATTGTTAAAGTATCTCCACTTATAGATGTGCTTACACCCCCTGTTCCAACAATACAAAACAAATCATTATTGGTAGAAGCTGTAAATACTGTTGAAGAATTATCTGCAATTCTTTTTATAATTGCTTGGTCTGAACCTTTATCTGTGTTACATAAAGTAATACAGCCACAACAACCACCACCACCTAAACCATCTCCTGCAATAACATCAGTTATATCTCCTAATGGTGGAACATTGAAAAAATTACAAAAGTTTAAATAGTAATCAGGGTCTAAAGCGTTTAAACAAGCTGAATCACAAGCACAAGCACAAATTCCTAAATATCTTGTATCAAAATTAGCACTTGTTACTCCTGTTAAATGTCCAAGACCATCAACTGTAACAGATTTAATGTAACAGCCATTTTGTGAGCCTGTAGCACCATAGTCGCCATCTAAAGAAGAAGTGTCTGCGTGATTAATTGTAACTATTGCAGATGTACCACCACCTGTTATACAACAACCCGCTATGATTTCAGTCATCCCCTCTTGTAATATATAACTGTCAAGGGCTTGAACACACCCATTAGTATCTTTAAGGGTTATAAGGTTTGATTCACTATCTAAATAGATAGCTAACCCATTTCCCTCAACAACTTTTATGTTATTGGCTAATGATACCTGTATGCTCATACTTAAGCAAAGATTTTATCCCAAAACTTGAGCAATAAAGTCCATACAACACCTACAACTGTTGTACCGCCCACAAATTTAGCTTTGAGATTTTGGTCTTTGTTTATGTACCTTCTATGGTCGTTTACTTGTTCAACAAGCCCTTTTTGACCGTACTCTTTGTCCCCAATTATGGTTTGGTTAAGTTTCATCAAAACTGTATGCTGTTCAAGTAATTGGTCTTTAATCCAATTAATATCAGCATTACTTACACTTACGGTCTTTCTTCTTGTTGTAGCCATTTATAATCCTAATTGCTCAAAATGTTTTGATAGAGTTAATAATTTTAAATTTTTCTTATCTTCAAAAACAGCTAATCCTACTTTATCATTTCTGATAAATAGAAATATGCTTAAATTTTCTTTTCCTAAATCAAATTCTTTTTCATATAAGTTCAGGGACTTAATTAAAAAAGGAGTTGAAAGTTGTTCATATCCAAGAATGTCAATTTTTTTATTTAAAATATCTTTAAACGTAACAACTTCTTTTGGTTGCCAATTTTCACACATTTCAAAATTTAGAGATTCTTCATCTTTTTTTGTTACTCTAATTTGAACATCTTTCTCATCAGCTTGATAAATATTTGCATATTTAAAAATACCACCAAGCATAATTTTACTCGTAATTTGCTGTACCATGTCTCTTTATAGTTTCTTTTTTGTAAAATTAAACTATTACACCAATTTTACCCAATAATTTATTTACTTTATCTTTGGTTTTATCATATTTTTTTCCTAAACCCACTTCTTGTATCAAATCTTCTGTATATGTAAAAGAAGTATTATCGAAATTTATAGTCCGATTTATGTTTAAAAAAGATACCCTTAGTGTCCCATTTACTTGAATGTTAATCGGTTTTCTTTGTAATATGTTTTGGATTGCAGGAAGCAAAACTCCTTTAGCGTTCTTAAAGTCTATAAAACCTTTAGCATTCACCAAAAATTCTGAATCAGGACTTACAATAAATGAATCTGTGCTTGTGGTATTTGCAAAAGCTACCCCCTCATATAAAAAGGTCAAATCATAACCTCTGATTTCAATTTCAAAAGATGATTTATTACTAATCTCAACAGTACAATCTAAACTTGCCCCGTCTTTATTAATATCAATTACTTGAACTTTTTTAAGACGGTATGCATAATTCATTGCAAGACTATATTGCTTTTTAAAATAATTATAAAAAGCATATCCCACTAATGAAAGACCGCCATAAAAAAACAGCTTTCTCATCAAAGCACTTTTTTCACTATGATATAAGATGCTAAAAGCACAAAACCATAAACCAAATAATTGTTAGGTACAGCCCCAATAATTCTTGGTTCAGAATTAAGTCTTTCAGATGATTCTTCAAAAACATCTACAACATCAGGTGCGACAGTCTTTGCTTCTTCAACAGCAAGGTTAAAAGTATCTTTTGCACCATCTACGATGTCTTTAACGATACCTTCACCTTTTTCAATTGTGTTTGAAGCGAAGTTGTCATTTTCTTCCCAATTGCTTTTTTTTGGTGGGTTTAATATATTATTTACTTCTTCCATTTTGATAAAACTTTAGTTATTAAAATTATTACTGATACTCCCATCGCAATTAAAAAGTATTTTTGAACCTTTAATGACGTTGGTTGTTGTTTATTTTCTTCTTCACGGAATAATTCTTGTTGTTGGTCTAACAGGCTTTGTATTCTGCCCCTTTCACCTTCATCATATATTCCTCTATATGTATATTCTTTTGACATTATTTAATAATTATATAAGCCCCAATAAGTAGCACAACTGCACCTATTACATATAGTTTATTTTGTTCTTTTGCAGATTTTTCAAGAATTTCTTTTTCATATTCAGAAAATTCAGTTCCTAAAATATCAGCAGATTCTTCTAATTTTCCAAATTCAAGAATATGCTCACAATCTTGTTGTGCAAATTTTCTTTGAAGCTCTAACCTCTCTGCACTATATTTTTTAATTAATGAACCATAATAATTGTTTTTAATATTTTTTTTAGCAAGGTCAGATATTAAGACATCATATCTTTTAATTTTTTGGTCATAATCTTTACATCTATCAAAGGCATTATTATTAACCATACTACTTGCTTTTATATTATCTGCTGTATTACGAGCATTCATTATAGTTTTATTTCTTTCTCTCATTTTTTCTATGAACCCCATAATTATTTTCTTTTTAAAATTATAAGAGTTCCTACAGCCATAACTAAACCTCCAATTGCCAAAACTATTTGGTTTTGTTTTTTTGTTTGAGCATCTACTAAATCTTGGTATTCCACACTTTCCCTATCAACAATTTTTCCGATTTCATCTACTTTGAAACGATTATAATAATTATCACAATCCCCAAAATTATAATATGCCGTTACATCTTGTAGTCTTTGCTTGTAAACTTCGTATTCACCCTTCCAATAACTACTACTTATTGCTTTTTTACTTAAATCAGAAACTATTGCTTCTAACTCGTCTCTATTTTTTTTAGCTGTTCTACAGGATTTAGTTGCTTTAAATCTTGTACTCAAGAAATTCCTTGCAGTATCTTTTCCCTTATAGTAGCTACTCATTTTTACAAATACATTTTTTCAGCTTCTACAACAGCCAAATTTTCATCAAATCCTTTATTTTTTGCATCAGACATCAAATTGCTAAATCTTGACCTTGTTACTTCACAACCACCTACAAACCTATTACCACAGAAACTTCCATTATACCTTGAACCGCCTTTATCTAACGCATCATCTGTTAGTTGCCCAAATTTTCCATCTATTTGCCCACTATAATATCCTAATTTTTTTAACGCTTGTTGCATTACATGAACATTTTTTCCATACATAGCAATTTTCAATGGGAAACTTTCTCTTGAAGGAACTGCCTGTCCACTTACAACTTCATCAGTAGATGCCTGATTATTTTCAGTACCAATTTCATCTAAATCATCTTGAAAATCTGAATCAGGATTAAAGGTTTTTATATCTTTTTTCTTTTTAAGAAGGCTGTAACCATATACTAAAACTGTTGAAGTAACAACACCTCCCAAAATATAAAGTAAAGTTTTTGTGTTTTTAGTCATAATAATTTATTTATGCAAATCTAACGGTTGGCAGTTTAGACATTTTACTTGTTACAAGTTTTCTAAAATCACTTGTACTCAAATCACCCTTTAATGCATCCTCTAAAGTTTCATTATATTTAGTTCTATACCAAGAAGCAATTTGAGAAAGAGCAAACTTATCTTTAACATAACTAAGAATAGAAGTTATTTTAGATTCATCTGTTCCTAATCCATCTATAGCTTCCTCCATTTCTTCAGCTTTTTGTTTTACTTTTTCTTGACTAAGCATAATAATATTTTTATCAGGATTAGAAGCAAGAATATTGGTGTGTAAACTTCCACTCAATGCACTTATATTTCTATCTATATTTGCTTGACCACCGCCTGAACTATCAATTAAAATAATCATTTCATCATAGACCTGTCTTTTTCTTATAGAACGATATGCAAAGTAACTACTGCCTAATAAAGCAACACTTGAGTAAACTATTAATTTTTGCTGTCTTGTCATTTCGTTTTATTTTAATTCCGACATTCCTCGAGTTCCAACTGCTGTGCCAATTCTAACAGCTTCTTGTCTTACTGAAGGTTTGAAGGCTAATTGTAATAAAAGCCCACCAACAGATATTACAACAATACCTGCAAGAGTAAATCCAATCCACTTCCCTGCTGTAAAGAATCCACCAAAATAACCTTTAACACTCGATGCAAAATCTACTGCATCACCAATAAAACCTGTATCTACTTCTACTCCATAACCTTCCATTTCATCTCTTAGGTAATTTGTATTAGCATCAGAATTATATCCATCTTCATTGTTCCACAACATTGTAAATAGACGATTAGCCCTTTTAGTACCTAATTGATTTTTAACATCTAAGTACCAAGAAACCCATTGTTGGTCTGAACTATTCTTAGTAGGTAAAATTTTTATTGATTGTAAAGACATTTTTTAAGAGTTTTTACATTTTTCTAATTCTTCTTCTCGCATTTTAGCAAATCCTTCTTGAGACATCTTCATTGTTGTCATGCGGTCTGCCATTATCATATTTACAGCTTCTATGCAATCTATATCATCTTCTGAACCTTCGGGTTCGACTTCGCTGTCTCCTTTTCCTTTACATCCACAGCCCTTTTTCTTTTTCTTTCCATATTTATCAAATAATAGAAATAAACTTAGACCTGCTAAAAGAGTTATTATGGTATTACTTTTCATATTATCTTGCTTTATAAATTACCATGCCTGTTTTTGTTTTAGCTTTCTTGTATGTTTTACCATTATAATTAAAGCTACTTGCACCACTTTTTCTTGCTTTTTGTAGTGCTTTCATGTATGCGTTCATTTTTTTTGCCATGACTGTTTTTTTTAATTCATTACCATTTTATTATTTTCAAAATCCCGAATGAATTTATTGATTATATCATAGCGGTTTTTGTTTTGTTGGGATGGGCTTTCTTGAAAAACCTCTAAAAAAGCCTGATAACCTTCTATTCTTGGATAACCCAATCCTAAATAAATTAAAAGACCATTAAGGTCAGCTTCAATCTCGTCATCCATATTGTCATTTAGATAAAAGTGAGAAAACTCATGAAGTAATATTGCCATTCTCATAGGAACAGTATATTCTTCAAATGCTTCTTTAGATACTTGTATTCTACCATTTACTTTGGAAATTCTTGCAGGAGTTTTTAGTTTCTTTCCCGTTTTAGAACTTACAATATTTGGTAGATACTCAATCAAAAATTCCCCACTTTGACTTTGATAAGTTTTATTATCCTCTAAATAGGAAGCATTAAAAGAAAATCTTTGAGCAAAATCAACAAAAGATGAAACGGTATAATCTCTTATATCGCCTACATCAGTTCTTTTTTGCAAAGGGAGTTTCTTAACTTCCGTAACAATAAAGCTACTATCTTCGCCTTTTCTCTTATTCCCAACAGAATCATTGTATATACTTACAATAACCTTGTTTGAACTTAAGGGCATTCTTACATAAAAAACCTCTTTACCTTTAACAGTTTTATACCTATCTGTAAATACAGTTTTAGGCTGTTCTGCATCAAATACTTTTATCCTTATTTTACAAGGTGCAAGAGTTTGAATGTAAATAGCCAATGATAATTCTTCATATCGAGTATTTATCCTTAAATTCATTTTTTGGCTTTGTACAATTTATATACAACTGCAAAGGTTAAAATTGAAACACCTGTGTAAACTACCCATTTTGGTATTCCAAAATCAAACCTTTTTGTTTCTATTGTGTCTGTTTCGTTAGCTTCTTTAAACGAATCAACGACATCTTCAAGGAGTTTATTTTTAATTTCTACACCCTTATCTTTCTCTCTTTGAATCCAATCTTTAAAAGATAATGAAGTGCCACTTTCTCTCCATAATTGATTTGCTGATTTTTCCATATTATAATAGTGTTAGTGTTACGATTGAGAATTTTCTTTCATGTATAAATTATACACATAAGAAAATCCTCCAACTCCCGCAACAACTAAGAAAAGTCCTATTAAAGTCTTTTTTTTCATTTATTATAATAGTTTTTCACCATCCTGTGAACGCTTCCATGCTTGTCCTCCGTAATAAACGGTTACATAAAGTACAGCTACTGATACTGCTACTCCGACTAAAGATTTAACATCTAATTTCATAGTTTTCATAATTTAAAGTTTAACATATATTAATTATTCTTATTTTTTGACGAATCAATGGCTAATCCTACTCCTGCCCCTAATCCACCTAAAGCCATGCTTCCTAAGATTGTATATCCCCAACCTTTCAAAAATCCTGACTTTACTTTAAAAGCGTAGCCTAAAGCTACAATGAAGCCCAAAGAACTTCCTATCCTTGCACCAATTAAAGTAGCACGATATTTTTTATTTGCATCTTCCATCAATACAGGTTGTTCATCAATTCGCATTTCGTAACTATTTGGACGTTCAACTTGCTGAAGTGATGTTATATCAAATAACTTTTTATCCAATACAGAACTATTTAGCAAACTACCTTTATGAGGTTTAAATCCACTATATCCAAAAGAACTTGGTTTTCCCATAGCATTATTGAAATCTTCCATGTAATCTGAATGATGCATATTTTTATTTTTTTTCAACGGTTAAAAGGTTCGACACTAAAGCACCGATACCTGCACCCAACAAGGTACTCGTGTATTTATTTTTGCCTTTATAGAAGGCGAACATAAGACCAAAAGCACCACCCCAAAAAGCACCATGCACACTTGACTGTGCTTTTACCATAAATGCTTTTCTTTTCTTTTCATCGGTCATTGAAGAAACATCTTCAACCATCTCTTTTGGACTTTTCATATATTATTTTTTAGCTACTGCGTAAATTACTCCACCAACAACAAGTAAACCAACAAGACCTAAACCAACATAAAGCATTGTGTTATTAGCACCGACTTGACCGTTACCCGCTTGTAATTGAGCAAGTTTTAATCTTTCTGTTTCTAAAGCTATATTTCCTGCTTGAATCTGACCTTGTATTTGTTGTGAGTTTTGATTTGCTTGTGCTTTAAGTAAATCTTTTTGCCTTTTATCAGCAGAAATACTACCATAAACACTTGAGCCTACATTTATTAACGAACCAAGGTTAAATCCACTAAAAAAACCTCCACTACTATTTGTAGTTGCAGGAGTAGTAGTTGATGGAATACCTGTAGTACCATCGCCTTGCACATTATTATACCCATTCATTTGGGCAACAATTTTTACATTTTGTGAAACCAAAGAGACAAACTCTCTACTAAAGTTTGGATTACTCATGGAATCAATAGTAGCATTATTCAAGGATTGATACGAAATATCGTTGGGCATATTACCGTATTCAGCCAATAAGTTTGTTAAACCTTGTATATCTGCTACGGACAAAAATCCTATAGCATTACCAATTTCTCTAATTTGTTGATTATTCGCCATTTTATTTCTTTTTTGATACTGCATAAATTACACCTCCAACAAGAGCCAACCCTACCACACCAAGAACTATGTATAAAGAAGTATTTGATGATTTAACAGGTTGGTTGCTTGGGGAAAATTTATCGTTATTGACAGTAGTATTTGCAATTTCTTTAATTTGAGTAGTTTCTAATTTTGCAAGTTCTCTTTCATTTTCTTTAAGATAAATATCTGTAGCCTTATTTATTAAATCTGCTAAATTAAGTCCTGAAAAAAAACCACCTTTATTATTTTCTCCATCTTCACCTTCAACTTCACCATCAGCATTTACTGAAGTGCTTGAGCCTGAAGGAGACCAAATATTAGTGTTAGATTCATCACCTGACATATTGTAAGCATCAGGGACACCATCTCCCACAACACTATTGTACATTCCTGAAGCGTTATAATTCATAAAGTTTGCGTTGTCTTTTGATTTAACATATTGTGCAAAATCTTTTGCTAAACCTTTAGATGCTACAAGTGATTCTATAAACACATCTGCAAGTTCATTTTTTGTTGTAATATTGTTTGTTGAGACACCATTTCTTCGCAGTAAATTTCTAATACCCTGCTCATCTTTTAGGACAGCAATCCCAACAGCTTTACCTATTTGATTAAATCGAGCCATTTTTATTTTTTTGAGATTATTGCAAATGAAAGAGCCAAAATACCTGCAAGAAATACTAAAGAAAATGTATTATCTTGTTTTTTTGCTTCGCTTTGCTCTTTACCACTTGCGTTTAAAAAATTTTCTATAATTTTTGAATCTTTACATTTACTGCAATTACATGAAATATGTTCTCCATTTGCCGATGGACTGTAAAGTTCTAAAATCACATCTTTGTCAGGATGCGATTCCATAATCATTTTAAGTGCAGGTTCACCCTCTTTTGCCACAAGGGATTGAAGGTTTTTACCCATATCGTTTTTATCTACAACTTTGTAACCAAAACTGTTAATAATACCTTGTGCTTTTATTGGTGAAGCACCCGCAACATAATTATATACATCCATAGTTTTTAAAATTTTAAAAAGGGGCAAGTTGAATAAATCAATCGCCCCTTGTTAATTATCCAATACTATTGTTAAGCATTAAACTTCAAATTATTGTAATTTGATAGTCTGTGCTTTTACAATGCCTGGGTTTCCGTACTGACGAGAAACATTTTGTCCTGCAAGACCTCTTGCAAGATTAATGTTGTCAGATGGGTAGAAGTACAATTTAACAGTAGCGTTAGCTAAAATCTGACGAATGATAAGTTTTGTGAAACCATCAATTCGGTAAGCATATTTCATAGCTAATACTGTAGATTGTTGCTGATACGGGTCGATTGTTGGCACAAGTGTTTTTTGTGCTTCGTTACCGTTAGCATCTCTCGTATTAACAGAAATAGTTTCCAAAATCTGATTAGCTGTAGCTGACTGTACATAAGTAAGTCCTACACTATACGGATTGTTCATAAATTGGTACAACATTTCACGGTAAGTAATACCTGAAATTCCACTTGAAATAGTGATTGAACCGATTACAAGGTCTCCACCTGAAGTGAATCCCGAGTTGTTAAGATACTCGTATGAACCAAGCACCTTAAAGTTTGATACAGCACTTCCTGATGTAGAAGTAACAGTAACAATATATGGTTGAGAAGTTGGTGCTGAACCACCGCCTACTCCATTAGCACTGAAAAAATCTTCGCCTGTGAAAGACAAATCATCATCAATGAAACCATCTGCATTAGAGAACGATTCGTTTGCTGTTCTCTGTGCATTTGCTAAATATCTGCGTACATTTGACATGATAAATAATTTTAAATAAGGTTAATAAATAATTTTAAAAATTTTTGACTATTCGTCAGAACTTGGTGCAGACAATTTCGCCTTGTCGAGCATGGGTTTTACTGCATTATATACAGCTACTCCCACAGCGACAGTAAAAACGGACTTACCAAACTCAATAAGCACTTTGGTATTCATTACAGAATGAGTTAAAGTTAATATATAAAATAAGCGTAAACAGTTACAGAACTATCTACGCTTCAAATATATTATGTTTTACAATAATTATTATTTTAATAAATAAAAATATCTGCAATTAATACAGATAATTGCATTTATTTACTAAAATTCTTGTATATCTTGGATTTAATCTCTTTAATGGCTGTTTCGGGTTTGTATTTTTTCTTGCCATCCATTCCGACTTGATTTAAAAGTGGTGTTACAATCTTTTTGTAGTATTTAGAGATGTATTCTTCAATGGCAAAATCTAAGTCCTTTTTGCTTACATTCCCTAATATTTTTTCACTATCCACATCAACGTATAAAAAATATCTCTCGTCTCCGTTGTAATACTTGTGATTCACTAAAATTTCTGCAATTTTGAGATATTCAAACTTATCTTCAAATTTATGTTTATGTCTATCAACAGAATCTGTGTTTTTGTGAAATCTTAGCCAATTCAAATTTTGCCAAATTTTTGTTGTAACCCTTCCAATAGATTGAAAATGAAGGATTATATCCGTATCAGAGTGTCGGTTGGTACAAATAGCACCTACAACATCATTTGGTAATTGGTCAGAAATATATCTATTTATATCTTCTATTAAAAGTAAACCCCCTCTATAATGTCTTAAAATTTCAAACAAAGTTTCTTGAATTTCTCTAATTGTCATTTTTTGACCATCCTCCATAAACGGTCTGATTCTTCTTGCTTCAATAGTAGGATGAACAGAAAACTTCATTACATCTTTTACTCTTAAGGCTTTTATGTGTTCAAACTCATCATTTACGTCAAGAATTAATGCCCGTCTTGGTTTTACCCCTTTACTTGGATTGCCCTTTACATAGCTTTCTATAACTTTATTTGTTGTGTATGTTTTTCCTACTCCCTTTTTTCCTACAGCTACTCCTAATTTTGGTTCTCTCATATTATATTATATTTTATAGTGGCACTTTCATCTACGCAATAAAAGTTCATGTTGTCAATGGTATAATAAGCGTAAGTAATACAGGGTTTACTTAAGCTGATACATCTTACAAAAAACTGCTCACTTATGGTATTAGTTTCATAAAACATAGTGCCTATTTTTTCTTTTTAGGTCTACCTCTTTTTCTTTTGGGTTTTGAAGATAACTTCTGCTCTGCTGAAGCAATTTTTTCAATTTCTTTTAAAACTTCGGGGTCTCCGAAAGATGGCATATTTTCAGGAACTTCTTGTTCTGAATTAAAGTTTGAGTTCGACTGCTTCTTTGGTGCAACTATATCAGGTTGAACCTCATAAACTTCTTCAGGTTCTTCAAATTCACTTTCACTTTCTGAAATATCTGTAGATGGCTGTGGTGATGGTGATGGTGATGGGGGCGGAGGTGTCGCAGGAGAACGCATCATGTCAGTTTGCTCTCTTAATTGTTTTAGAATCCCATCTGCTGATTTTTTTAAACCAAAAGCAGTTATACCCGCAGTTGCAAAGTCAGTACCAAAATAGTAAAGCAATAACTGTTCATCAGTCATTCCTACACCTCTCTTTTTGAAAACCCTAATTAATGGTGGCTTAACTTTTTCCTTAAAATCTTCAGGGGTGTCAAATGCCTCTTTACTTGTTTCGTTAAATTCTTTTACAAATTCACGAATTGATGCTGTATTCCCATATTCATCAATGGGAAGCTGTAAATTTGGATTAATGTTGCCCTCTGCAAACTCTCTTTCTAATTTATTCTCACTTATACTTGAAAGAGTACCCATTCCATTTTTTAAACGAGCATATCCATCAACAACCACATCAGCAATCATTTCAGCACCCATTTGTTTTTCTTTGTTGCCTAATTCATTGTAGCTTGGATTAAAAGGTTTATCTTCAGGTTCTTCTTCAAAGTCAGAAAAACTTGGTGCTTCAAAAGTGGGTTCTTCTAATTCACCTTCAATTTGAGATGTATCAATATTTGGCTTTGTGTATTCTCTTTCTTTGACAGGTTCATCAAATGGAGAAAAGTCGGGATTAGCTTCTACGGAACTTACTTCTTCGTATTCAACTTCTTCAACTTCATTAGTTGTCTTGTTTGTACTCATCTAAAATGTATTTAATTAATTGTTTTTTAGCTTCTATAAATTTTTTAATAATTTTTTTATCAAAAATATGATTGTGGTCTAAATTGCTCACAATGTTTTTGTGTCTACTTATAATACTTCTTGGTTTACCTGTTAATTGCATTACATCTTTTACACTATATCCACAAGTATCTAAAAGTAATTTAAACAATGACCCACTTGCATAAACCCTAACTCCGTCTCTATCAAACTTATCCAAAATTGAATCTTTGGTTGTTTTGAAAACCCTGCAAATAACTTCAAAAACCTTATCGTTTAATGCCGAGTTATTTTCACAATCAAAATTAAGCATTTTAGTTCGATTTGTTTGAAAAAATAAAGAAATAAAATTTATACCGTATTCTGAAAATGCAATACCTAATTCATGTGTAAGTAATTCTTCTTGAGTTGATTGGTCGTGTTTATATGCTGATGAATTATTTAAAATCTTTAAATTATATAACAGAGCATTTGTTCCATAATTTTTAGAAAAATACGAGAACTCTGTGAATAAATGTTCGTGTTTAAATTTTGTGCTATTCAGGAGGTGTGTCATTGAAATTGTTTTTTAGTTTCTTAACTATTATTTGTCCATCATCTCCCCAAATTTTGTTTATATTTTGATATGTATGTATGTATGAATCTTCTTTACACAATGCGTCTTTAAATGCTTTTAATAAGTTATCTAAATCAGGTCTTAATCTGTGTGGTTGTCCTCTTAATTCATTTTTCTTTTTATTGGAATATGACTTTGGAAATGGAATTATAAAGGTTAATGATAATGTTTCATCAACACAATAATTAAACTCATTTGCATAATGTTTCATGCTGTCTTTATAAATGTGGTACTTTACCACTACAGGTCTTTTTTTCCACCTGTCTCGTTGTGTCATTCTTGGTTTAGCAAAAGGACTAACGGGAAAATTTACAATGTCAAATTCCATATTTTTTAACAAATTCAGGTTCTTGTAATATCATTTTTCCCACTTGAAACGCAAAATCATTATCCGTTTGATAATGCACACCCATATAGCATCTACTGTACGCTACATCTTCTATCATGTCTTTTGTTTTTTGATAGTATTCAGGTAAAAGATTTCCTAAAATTGTTAAAATTACATAAGCCTGTGTAGTGTGTCCGCTTGGATATGACGGTGAATGTCCCGATTTAGTTTTTATTGGAAAAAGTTTCAGTTTGTAATAATTCGCAAGTTGATAAGGTCTTGGTCTTTGATAAAAGTATTTTAATTTTACAATTAATCCCGTTATGTCATTATCAACATCATCTATAAGTTTTTGTAAATCTATCTTATCAGTTCTAAATGTATTTTGTATAGCTTGAAATAAATTTCTATCATAAAAAATATAACGATTACGGAATTTTTTGTTTTCTTCCATATACATATCTTCTAAATAAGACATCAACTCATTTAGTTCTTGCTTTGTAGTATCACTTTCATTTTCAGGAAAAGGATATTTTGTCAATTCCTCAAACAAATTGTCTACAAGACAAACTTGTGAAAGAGCCTTTTTATGAGATTCGTTTGGATTTCCGTATGTTATATTATTTAGTGATAAGTTCATACTTATTTCCCATTAACTTTTTTAAATTCATTTTTACTTCTCTAACTTGTTTTTTTAGTTCATCATTATCGTCATCCATAATTTTGTTTAGGGCTTGACGATGATAATAAATGCTGTATGCAGAAGCTGATAATAATAATGCGAAAGTCAAATAATAAACAAGAGAATAGTCTCCACCTGCTTTTAATTCTCCCCCTTCTTCAAATGAACTTTCTGAAGGACTTGCATTATCAACCGCACTCGCAGTATCTTGTGTAGCTACTGCTTCTGAACCTGTGCTTTCTGCACCTTGATTTGCTGATTTATTTTCCATTATTTTTTAATATTTATAAGAATTATTCCTAATGCTAAAACACCTGCACCGATACTTATAATGCCTATTAGTTTATTTTTTTCTTGCTTTTGTTTGCTTTTTGGTTTTTTGTATGAAATAACTACCTCATCTAATTGTTCTGATGATTCATTTAAAATTACCTTCTTATTATCTAAATTATTTGGCTCAAAGGTTCGACTTGTATAGCCCAAATATGATATTGTTACAGGTGAAGTAAGTTCGTTTTTTACCTCCCAAGTAAAATTTCCATCAAAATCAGCAACAACACCCTCTTTGCCATTTTTTGTTTGAGCATATATATTAGCCCCCATTAATGGTTCGTTAGAAGTGCTTAATACTTGACCTGATATTATCATTTATTTATTTTTTTTAGTGTGTGGTAATTTACTAAAGCACCCAAACTAAAACTTATAATACCAACTGCTGTAAATACAAGTAGCAGGTTTTTATGTATTTTTTCTTTTTTTGAGGTTTCTTTCCCTTCTCTATAAACCATTATAATATTTTTTTAACTTGTGAAACGATATACCCATTTGCTAAAGAAAATACTCCTACTAACATTAAATTTTTTACAGTAGTTTCAAGTTCAGGAATATAAAATTTAAACTTTTCATTTCCTTCATTCTTTGCCACTAAATAATGACCGTATGCTTCAGCAGAAAACAACACAAAAGTTGATAAAGCTACAATTTGACTATCCTTCATAAACAGATGAATTATGCGTTAATATTTTCATTTGTCCATTCTTGGATATACATACAAAAGTAAATCTTGCCTCAATACTATCTCCATTTATAGTAAAAGTATAAATCCCGCTTGAAACAATTAACTTTCCAACTACCTGTGCAGTTTGTTCATTAATAACGCAAGACATACTTTCGTTATCTAAAAAATCTTGAAAGTATTTTAGAATTTCAGGTTTACCTATTTCATAAGGCTGACTATAAGTGCCTACTAAAACAGCTTCTTCACAATAAAAATCAGCCATTAATTTTGGGCTTTGCAATTTTATTGCTTTTGACCATTTATTTACTAAAGGACATATTTGATTAGTTAGTTTTACCATAATAATTTATCTGCGTAGTAACCTGCACTACCTTTAACATTCCTGTCTTTCTTATGTCTTATTTTGTAAAGTTTTCTTCGTTTATTTGCATAGCCTTTTTCAAATTTGCCTTGCCTTTCAAGTTTCATGTATGTTGGATAATCTTTATATCCTGTTGCACCTACAGAAACTAATTTTTTACCATTTTTAAAAACATCAATTTTTTTTCCTGTTGTTTTTGATGGCTTTACTTGAACACCAAGTTTTTTAGCTTGTTGTTTCGTATATGTTGAAATCCTATAAGCCATTATAGTAAATCATTATCTTGAACATAAGATTTTTTAATAGCCCTTTTTGGTACAACACCTTTTGCTGATTCAGAACGACTTTTCTTTCTCATGAAAGCATAAAGCCTCGATAAACCCCAAGCGTTTCTACTGTTTGGTTTTCCACCGCTTATAGTTGGTCTATAAGAAGTAGAATAAGCACCCATTCCTCGCCTAACAACAGCTTTTGCTGTAGGTAGAGTGATTTTTTTTGATGGGTTTTTAGAATTATATTCCTTAAGTTTAGCCTTAATAGAATTTATAGTTTTTTCTGAAAACTTTATGGAACGAGCAGAGGTTCGACTTTTAGCACTCCCTTTTACGTTTTTAGCAGAACCTTTAATTCTGTCTTTACGAGGTGCGGGGGTTTGAGCCTTACTTTTTCTTCCACTTCTTTTCATTAAAACTATCTATTTCTAAAATAATTAACTGCACCAAGAGTAGCAACTAAAACCAAACCTCCAAACAAAATGCCTGTTATCCCTGAACTTTTGTCAGAATCTTCGACCTCTTTAGTCGGTTTTGCAAGATTGTCAATATCAGTAGGGTTAGCATTTGTTTGACCTTTTTCCTTTTCCTCTTTTGCTTTAGCTTCTGCTTTAGCCTTTTCTTCTCTTTCTTGTTTTAGTTTAGCCTTTTCTTCTTTAGCTTTTTGTTTAGCCTTTAAATCATCTAACTCGTCTTGTAAAAAGTCAATTGTCGCTTTTCTAAAGTTGGTTAAGTATTCTGTTGCAGAATCCAACTCTGAAGCATAATTTTCTTTTTCTTTTTCATCAGCACCTTGGTATGCTTTTTCTAAACTACTCACCTGTTTATTTAATTGATGATAGGTAGTAATTCGTTTTTTTCCTTGAGTAGAAAGATTTTCTCTGCCAATCTCTCCCTCTAATGTTAAAATTGTGTCCATAAAGTAAAAAGTATTAATATTATTAGTGAATTACAAATATATATATTATTTTATTAAATAATAATTTATTAATAATTATCTTTTGTTTTTTCTATTTAAGCTGTACATATATCCATTTAGCATATCTAAAGTTATTTCACCTTGATTTGGATTAAATCCTGCCGAATCATCTTTAAGATACATTCTATACAAATCTTCCCCTTTTTTTAAACTCTTTTTTTCTTTTTCTGTTAGTTCAGAAGTTTTAATTTCTGTTTTTTTTATTTCACTTTTTTTAAGTGTAGAAAATTTATAGAATAAATATCCTAAAACAATAACTGAACCACCGACTATAAATTTTTTCATTATAAATTAATTTTTACTTGCTTGTTTTTAGGAAACCATTTATTGATTTGCTTTTTTCTTTTGTTCTTGTGATTACTAAAATCATCACTAAATTTATAAACATAAGCATCTAAAATTTTCTCCGCATTCCAATTATATTTTTTTGCATAATTTCTAAATCCTGAATTTCCATAAGAGTTACTAACCCCTACTGCTATAGCAAATTCTCTGTCAGTTTTCCAACCATTTTTCTTTGCATCATTTACAGCTTGTTGTCTTGAATCTTTAAATAATTTGTCTTGAAGTTTATCATTTCTACGGTCATTAACCCATCTTCTAAATCCATTTATCCACCATTGATTATCAGATGCACCACTTGTTCTTGATGCATAATTGTCTGTCATTTCTTTTTCAGAACGACCAAAATACTTTTCTGTGTCCATGGCTTTGTAAACTTTTTTCAGTCCACCTGAAGCAAAATGGGCAATACCTATAGTTCCACTATCTAAATGTAAAACATCAGTATATCTTTTTCCTGTACACCCTTTACTCCATATATTATCACACGGGGTGTTAAATCCGTATTCTACAGAAATTACACCATATAAGACTTTTTTCCAAAAGTTATCTTTAGTAGTTTTCGTATCAAGGGTTATTTTTCTATTTTTTAATTTATTGTATAAGATAATACCCCCTAATGATAAAGTGAGACCTCCCAAATAATATAAAAATGCTCTTTTCATTTAAATTTTAATTAAT
>Ga0181379_1000613_pt1 | contig 17483 bp, 29 predicted proteins | sample 2SPOviralmetaG_FD_130115 | JGI IMG/M metagenome (GOLD analysis project Ga0181379, IMG submission 130115) | Marine viral communities from the oligotrophic San Pedro Time Series (SPOT) site, San Pedro Channel, CA, USA - 2 SPOT_SRF_2009-07-10 | ecosystem: Environmental > Aquatic > Marine > Strait... | reverse complement strand
TGCTCTTTAGTGAGCCCCAGCTGGGCCGACAACCGTTTAAAGTTGGCTAGCTGGTCACAGCTGTTGGCGTATTCCCGACCTTTGGAATCTGTCAGCACTTGGAGGGTGTCGCTGGTCTCGTGCAACACTCTCTGAAAATCAGCCTTGTTCATATTCAGCCAGTCCGGGTACGCGTGACCATGGAGCGTCTGGAGCGTTCTGATTGTTAGGGCGCCAAGTGTACTTGCAGTCTTCCATCAACCATTTGGCAAAACCTTGGGTGAATCCAAAATGCTCAGGATGCTTTGGAAAGTCAAAGTGCTGCTCAATTTCGCGGTAGCTGACACCGGTTAAGCATCTGGCGATTGACAGCGCACTATGTCCCCTAGAATGCATCGCTGTTGCCTGCTGCATCTGGTCAAATGTCATGGAAGGTCTCATTAAAAAGGTCATGTAGCTTCTGACGTTGGTTTGTGGAAAACAGGCTGTCTTTTAGCCGAGCCCACATCTGCACGGCAAGCAACTCGCGGACGTCGTCAGCATGTTTGCCCAACCCGTACAGTTTAAGGAACAGCACTGATTCCGCAGTGTCACAGTACTTCACCAACTGTTTGATCTTAGGAGTCACAGGGATCTGCGGGCAGATTTCCATCTCCAGCTCGCCTAAGGCCTGTTTGACCATTGGGTCTTTGAATGGTGTTGGGCAGTCGCCTGTGCGGATCTCTGCCAGATCATGCGTTAGGGCATACTCCTGGGCACATTGCAACTCGTGCAGATTGAGCACTTCCGGCCCCCAATGGGATACAAGTACCCAGACGTTGTAGGAATGTTCTGCAATTGATTGCTGTTTGGCGGTGCACACGATACCCCAACGGTTGATGTACTGAGCCTTGAGGTAGTCTGCAGCTCCATTCAGTGGGCCGGTGTGTTTCTTGGTGGCAGGTGGTGCAAAATCCATTGGTTCAGACATGTTTGGCGCTCCCGTTGTCAGCGATTCTCCAATTCCTCCGTACGTTCACCATCATTTTGGAACGCACTGCATCTACCATGTCTACCTCTTGAAGGTAGAACAGATCGAGCACCAATATGGCGACATCGGCCAGTTCTTGAGGATCACTCATGCGTTCAGACGCGATAAGCTCTCCAATTTCTTCTAGTAGCTTGGCAACAGTCGAGTAGGCCGTGCGGTCGGGAATTGTGAAGTTAGCCCACTCGGCGATTTCATCTTGCAGCTGTGCGATATCGCTTCCAGGCAGCGTATGCTTGGTCACGACTAATGGAAGGGGCTCCGACGCGGAGGACATCTTCACTCTTGGGTCCGAATCCCAAAAAGCCCACTTGAGTGCTTTCGCCGAGAGATTCCCAAATATGGACCAATTCATCGAAGGAAGGGGGGTACTGAGCGAAATTGAGAAAGGCGACATCTACACGGTTCTGGTTGCAAGCTTCTATAGCCTGCTGCTGACTCCAGGTAAAGATGCGCCTCGGAAGCTTAGTGACTGTAGTCAACTCGGTTGGTTGGCCAATAGCTTCAAAAGAGGTTTCCTGCGAATCGATAAAACCAGGCCCGCTGTATTCTCCAGATTCTGGGCGGTTGGCTACGCGGATCGGGTAAGTCCTAAACGTGCCATACACTACCATCTGATGGCTATAGGGCACGCCGGTATCGGCGAGAATCGAAGCCGTTGTCACGTCTCGTGATGTGACGTGCGGATAGAAGCCGTGCAGGACAGACAAGCTGTAGCCCTGGCAGCTCTCGATCAGCAGCTGATGGGAGTCAAAGTAGACCCGCTGCATAGTGGGCGTGTCAATGATGCTGACATGGTCAAAGACTCTGTGGTCTTGATTCTCACCCGCAAGATTGTTGTGCATGGGCTGGCGCAGGATACGCTCGGCCTGGGCAGCCCCGACGCCCTGTCTCGTAGAGCCAGGAGCGGTGCCTCCTTTCGCCTCAGCTGCTCTGTGGCGGTCAAGCACGCAAGCCGCATTCCTGTGGACGAGAACGGCCACTTTGAATGGCAGATTGTTGATCTCGTCGTAGAGCCTGTCTAGGTCCAGCAGGGAACCGGGTCCCAAGACGATTGTCTTGAGTCCGGAACTGCTGATCCCGCTGGGCAACATCTTGTGGATGTACTTTTTGCCAGAGTAGTAGAACGTGTGACCGGCGTTGGGTGACGGCGCATACGCAATAGTGTCTGGGCTTTTCCTCGCGGCCAAGTGACTAGCAAATAGCCCCTTGCCTGTGCTACCGAATTGGCAGTCCAGAATCAGATCACGATTCATCTTTTCTTGTACCCCTGCTTACCTCGCGTATGCGAGAGTTCGATAAGTTTAGGCAACATGTCGACTATCGTTGCGGTAGTGTGCAGCACGGTGTCGTAATCGACTTCTTTCCAGTGATCCCAAAAGTCCTTGTGCAGGTCCGAGATTTTGGCCTGGAATTGCTTGTCCCAGCCTCTGTCGCCTTTGACGGCAGCTGTCATTAGAACAGATCCTCAGCTTCCTTGATCGCAAAAGGAGCAGGCGCTGACTGCAGATTGTAGTCGTCTACGCTGATAGCCAGGCTGATATAGCTGACGCCAGACATTGCGGCTTTTTTCCAGCCTGCGACACGGATCTTTATGTTGCCGTTGTCGTCAGAGTTGAATCTGCCAGCTGTAATTGCATCAGCGATAGACATAAAATCCTCCTTGGAGACACTGCCTGGGCCTGTAAAGTCAGGCTGTTGCTCCTTTTCCTTCCGATCGTTCTTGAACAGTGATGCGTTGAGGCTTGGCATGTGGTTTGGTTGCAGATTCGTATGCCACGATGGCATCGAGGTGGTAGTAGACGCGGTCGTTGTGGCCCGCATAGCAGGCCTGAGGCCCCTTGCCCGCAGCACGCCGCCGCGCCAGCGTGACATACGAAATAGCAAGGGGTGTATCTGCCCACCTATCCACCAGCTGAGCCGGTGTAAGGTATTCGGCAGAATTAAACTCAGAAGAAATCGTCGACATTACTTAGGGAATTGGTTTTTACCATTTTATGCCCTGCACTGTCACCGTCATCATCCTCAGTGGCCAGTCCTAAGATCGACAAGATGGCGTACCTTCGTTGATAAGTAACGGCACCACCCCAAGTGTGTAGTGCATTGCGTCCTTCTGTGAGAACCAACTCACAGTCAGATACCAACGCTTCACCACTGGTGTGATGGACTTCGGTGATCAGGTTTTTGCCAGCAAGAAGCTGGGTGATAAACAAACCATTCTCATTGAGGACGGGATTGACTTTAGTCAGGACTGTCTGCAGATCGGCATATTTGCCGTACTGCGCAGACGACTCTTTGTGGATCGGTCCGACCTCTCGTTGAAATTTGATTAGGGCTGCGATGATTTGCTTCATTTGATTGCCCAGCGTGGTAGGTCAAGTGTGACCGGTGAGTCCGAGTAGGACGGCCAAGGATCTGTGCCGTAATCTGCCTCCAGTGTGTCTTTCATCTCCAGCATGCGGTAAACCTGCGTAAGGCCTTCAGCGAGCATGGAATCTGATGCTATGAACACCTGGCAAGCGTAAGGAGGCGCTTTCTCAACGGCTATAAATGCAAAGCCTTTGGGGCGCTCACCCGTGGCCATCTCTACAACATGCAGGTAAAACGCCGCCTGAATGTGATAGTTGAAATTAGCGACAGATTTAGAAAATGCTGTAGCACTTGCGTCCTGAGTGGTCTTCAGGTCGATCAGCATGCCTTTTTCGGTAACCCGATCAGCCCGACATTTGAGGCCATTCGCGATAAATGTAGCCTCGTTGATGCCATCGTCGGCAAATAAAGCTTTAGACGCAGAAGGGTGGTTGCGCAAGGATGTTTGGATTCCGATCAGAGCTTGATATTCATCCGGTGGGAGAAGAGTACCGGTACAAGCTTTAGCTGCATCTTTCCAAGCTTTAGTGGCGCGGCTGACTTGTGGGCCTAGATGGTAGGTTTCACGGAAACGCTGCTCTTCAAGAACGGCCATGTGCGCCGCTGTGCCGAACCTAAGGGCAGGGCTATCTATAGAAGCTTCAATGCGGTTGGGATCCACATGCTTGGCCCAGTAATGCAGCGGGCTGCGCATCAAATCGGTAAGTGCTGATCTTGAGACTGCCGGATGAGCCCGGTACTCAATGTCGGTTAGATGGTGAGTTGGTTTCAAGGCTTGATGCCGTGGCCCCCTTATGATAACATAGGATAACGACAGACGTCAATGCATGCCACTTCGAACCTACCAGACGGACCTCTTATACCGGTTACGAGCTGGGCTCCGAGAGCATGACCGGGTGCTCTGCGTTCTGCCTACCGGTGGCGGCAAGACACGTATTTTTTGCGAGATTGCTGCAATGGCTAGGGCTAGTGGAGCCACAGTCAAGATTTTGGTTCACAGACGTGAGTTGCTGGATCAGGTGCCAGACAAATACGTGCAGACTATCCAGAGCTGGGTGCCGGATGGTGAAGATCTAGTCATCGTGGACGAAGCCCATCATTCTTGCGCCCGTACCTGGAAAGAAAAGATCTTAAAGAGCACAAAGGTGCTTGGTTTCACAGCTACACCGCAGCGATTGGATGGTGGAGGCTTAGACGTCGTATATCAGCAGATGGTGGAAGGACCTAACAGTGCCAGCTTGATCGGAGACGGGTTTTTGTCTAGATACAAGCTGTTCTGTCCGCCTGGTCAACCAGACGTTAAAGGCCTCACCCGTAAAGGTGGTGATTTTTCTCGTGCAGCATTGTCTGAGAGGACGAGCGAGATCAAGGTCGTGGCCGCGGCTGTCAAGAATTGGAAGTTGCTAGCGGGCGGACGACAAACGATTGGATTCTGCGTGTCAGTGGCACACATGGAAGAAGTCGAGTATTCATTCAAAAAGGCTGGAGTTGCAGTTGGCTGCATCGAGGGCAAGATGGCTAAGCAGAGCAGAAAAGATGTAGTAGAAGATTTCCGCACCGGTCGTATCAAGATCCTGCTCAGCGTTGATTTAATCTCCGAAGGTTTTGATGTCCCAAATTGTGACTGCGTGTTACTGCTCCGACCGACGCAATCTCTGGGCCTCCATCTACAGCAGATTGGTCGGGCCTTGCGCCCGTCAGCTGATGTCGCTGTCATCCTGGATGCGGCTGGCAATAGCGAGCGGCATGGCATGCCCGACGACGTGCGCGAATGGAGCTTGAGCGGGAAGAAGAAAGAGCGGGCCGGACTAGTGGCCAATGTAGCAGTCCGGGTGTGCCCGACTTGTTTTGGTGTTCATAGACCAACGCTGCGGGTGTGTCCATACTGCGGGTTTCATCATCCGCTAGACAGTCGGATCCCCGAGGAGGCCGACATCTTACTAGAGGAAAAAAGGCGCATATCAAAGGAAAAACGGCGTCTGGTTGGCCGTGCACGCAATCTGGAAGAATTAGAGCTGATCGCAAAAGAAAGGGGATATGCCCGCGGATGGGCGGATAGGGTCCTTGCATCCCGTGGCATCCATAGGCATTGACATCTTGCGATATGAAATGTTATAATGGGATCAAGCGGGAACGACCCGTACTTTTAATCTCATGATTTACCTCAAATCGTTCACAATTGCTGCACTAGTCCTGATCTGCTGCATGGGCAATGAGATGCCCGCAGCAAAGTCGGGCTTACGCTCCCAGCAGGTTTCTACTTCCTTCTCTAACTGATGCCAAGTATCACTCCCCTAGGTCTCGCACGCCAGACCACCCTTAGTGCCAAACTTTGTGAGATAGAGCTTGAGAACGCAATGATTCTTCTTGAGCCTGATGCCAGTGAATGCCTCGAAAAAGCCCGAATCTATCATCGGCAGATCGTGGCATGGAGGGAATTTGCCAAAATGCGTAGTTGGAAGATAGCTGAACGCCACGCTTCCACGATGGAGTGCATGACGGAACAATGGATGTTGGCATGCCAAGCATAGATCGTTGGCTAAAAGATCCTGGTAATTTTGACGGCATCCGAAATGGAGATGCCGTCAGGATCCAAATGGGCGGCGGCATGGAGAGAGGCAAGGTCATTTCACGCCGATCAGATCACATCACTGTGAGCTTGGGCAAGCGTGCTATTGCCGTTTGGGATGCCAGAAGCATCAGGACGGGCTAAGATGCAATTTGATCAACCTTCCATGATTGGCCGTACAAAAGGAGACCAGGCTACAGAACGAGATCCGACTTGCGATCTCGGAGAATGTGCCAAACTGCGTGATTTTTAGGAACAGTGTGGGCACGTTCAAGACAGCGGATGGAGCTTTCGTAACTGCAGGCTTACCACCTGGGTCTGCAGACTTAATTGGCATTCAATGCCGCGCTGGCAAAGGCATTTTTGTGGCGCTTGAAGTAAAGCTAGCTGGTGAAAAACCACGACCAGATCAGCTTGCCTTTCTCAATCGCATTCGTGATTTGGGCGGTATTTCTGGCGTCGTGACTTCGGTTGATGAAGCGCTTGACATTCTGCGTACCTAGGCGTTCCGCCTGGTACAACATCGGAACCGCCTGTCCATGCTACACTCGACATGGACATGAAAAAGGCCTGGTTCTATCCAGGCCTCAAGATCCCCTACTCTCTTTGTCCACGACGACCTCGACATCGTCGCTTCTAAATCAAGTTTAACATGAACTGGAAAACCGAGATGCTGCTGCAGATGCCAGGCGAATGCCTGGTGCCTTGTGGCCCAGATAAAGCTCCACTCGAAAAAGCCTGGCAGCAGAAAGGCTACACAGCGCAACAAATTGCCAAGATGGGCGATAAGGTCAGGTCTGTTGGCATCAATACGGCTAAGGCCAAGTATGTCTGTATCGATTTGGACGGGACTGATGCGTTTGATTTCTGCCAGGCGCATGGACTACCGCTATTGCCCACCTGGGTTATTGGACGTAGCAATGACAGCACTAGGCAAAAACATATCTATTGTGTGAGCGACGAGCAGTCTGCCCGCTTACCCATAGATGCTGGTAAATGGAAAAAAGGTAACCTAGAAGTCTTTTGGCGATCACAGCAGTTTATTGCAGCTGGTGAGCATCCCAGCGGCGCTTACTACACCTGGGATGGCACCCCCAAGTCTGTGGCTCAGCTGCCGGAGGCCTGGATTGAGTTCCTGCCCAGACGCCGTGATTTAGCTGCTGTAACTCAAGTCGTCCGTGAGATCGATCTGCAGTCGTTGCTGACGCGTGAGCACAGCAAGCTTGTAGATGGCGGTTGTGGTGGTGAGGGTGGCCGCAATGACAACCTGTTCAAATTAGCGGCAGATGCTTATGCGGCTGAGGATGAGGCTTTGCGCCGCCAGTCTGTCGATGTCCGCATTATTAGTACCGCGGATGAGCTCATACAGACTGCACTCGCTAAAACCGACAAGTCCGGCTTTACCCGTAGCGAGATTGATGCCACACTGCGTAGCGCCCGCGAGGGGCGACAGGTTACCGCTGGGTTTGAGGATCGCTGGGCCTTTAATGTCCAATCTCACCGTCGCAATAGCGTCTCTCGTGCTGGTGCAGCTCCTGCCTCAGGTCGGGTTCTTACGAAGATGGAGGGCATAGCTGAGCTCTTGCCTGATCAGCACGACCCTAAGGGTCGCAAGATGCAGCTTGATTCTGGTGCCCTGTCTGCGCTGCTTGTGAACTATCTGGGCGATCGTCTTGCTTTCAATCAGCTTGGGTACAAGGTGGAGCTAGACGGAGAACCTCTGCGCGATGTCAACAGGGTTGAACTGCTTTGCATGATCCAAAATCGCGGCTACAAGCTGTCTGATCAGATGCTGTCCGAGGCTTTGATCGCTGGTGCCTCTCGTCATGCGTATCATCCGGTTCAAGATTACCTGACTGGGCTCCTGGAGGATCATTCGATTGGTACCGTCGAGTGCGACATGCTGGCTTGGGAATTCCTGGGTGCTGAGGGCACTCTGTATGGTGAGATGCTTAAACGCTGCCTAATTGGCGCAGTGCAGCGGGCTATGGACCCTGGCTGCAAGATGGACTACATATGTGTATTGCATGGTGGACAGGGACTGGGCAAGACCACCTTCTGGAATCTGCTGTTCGGCGATTGGTTCAAAGTCTTTTGTGCAGAGCTTGGAGACAAAGATTCTTATATCGGCCTTCACGACTCGTGGGGCATTGAGCTCGGCGAGATTGACGGCATCACATCGGTCAAGCAGTCTGCCAAATTAAAGAATTTTGCAACTACGCAGACTGACATTTTTAGGCCGCCGTTTGGCCGCGTAACTGAGAAATTTAGGCGTCCATCGATCCTGGTTGGTAGCTGCAATCGCGACGATTTTTTGAACGACAGCACAGGTGAGCGCAGATATTGGGTCATTCCAATGCGTAAGAAGCTCGACCGCGACAGTCTGATTCGTCAGCGCGATGCGATTTGGCGCACAGCTGCGCTGCTCTGGCAGCGTGGCGAACTGCCCTATTTGTCCGATGCTCTGGAAGAAGAAAGCGCTGAGAACAATCTCGAATACAGTCAGGAGTCGATTCTCGTTGAGCCGCTGCAGAAGCTGCTCCGCAATGAATTCAGCCGTGGTTTTGTGAGGAAATCGACCCTAAAAAGTAGAGTCATGAAGTGGGAGCTTGTGCCTGCTGCGATAGCAGACAAGCACATCAAATCGTCATTGCTTCAGATTGGTTGGAAGGAACGCCGGAGGCGTGGTTCGTATAGGTTCTGGTGTCAGTGTACCGTATGGGACAGGGGGTTATCTGAGACTGACTGGCAGATCTTAGACCGAGACTCATGAATCTAACCGGGGTTGGGTGTTGGGTCTGTACCTATGCTGCACCGCATGAAAGCCCCGTTCCCTGTTGCGTACCGGTATGTACCACCCTCTTTTTTTTAAGGTTAATTATAAAAAAAAACCGTAGACCACACGCGAGAAAGAACCGGGTACGGGCGGTACAACTATCTATTGGCTAAAATCGTGGCATGGACCAAAGCATTATTCTTTCCAAGCTCAGGGCAGGGTATAGCCGCGTTCAGATTGGCACTGAGATCGCCAAGGATGAAGGCATATCTTTCAGCAGCGGCATGGGCAAGGTCCACGCTGCCGCGCTTGTCTTGGTGGAAGGCTGTGAGGGTGTAGACAGAACTGCGATGCTGGCTGAGCTGATCGAGTCGACTAAGGCGGTTCAGCGTGCAGCCTTTGAATCAGACAACCACGGGGTGGCACTTAGTGCCATCAACACACTGGCCAAACTCACAGGAATCTTCGCATGATGCAAGAAGAAGAGGGCATCTGGGTCACATATAAGACCAAGCGTGCCTGGGTGAGCAGCATGCACCTAGTAGAGGGAAAAGAGGCTGTCCTCCGCAGGCTCTGGGAAGCCGAGGAGGACGCATCTAGGGCCAGGCAGGGCCTAGAGCCCCGAAGGCCTGGATGATCAAGCTGCGTGTAGGGGCTTTTCACCCTTCTTAATAGCAAACAGCGAAGGCTCAGGACGACGGGGCAGGCTGTAGCCACGCTTGTTGCCACAAGCAAGAGCAAGCTTCCATTGCTTGCGGCCTTCTTCTACTGTGAATTCCATAGTCTCGGTGATAGCACCGAAGCAGTTGACAAACTTGATCAAGCAAATGTCGGTGGATACTTCAAAAATGAAATTGTTGAGGCCGTCTGTGAGCGTGTGGGTTGCGGTTGTCATTTGATTTGCTCGGTGGAAGCTCTCTGCCTCCTTGATTTTATTGTAGCATGAGATATCACTCCTTGCCAATTATTTCATGAAATCTGTGTAACTTGTGGGCTATTGGCAAATGATTCGTAAATTACGTCATGCATTTGTTCATCGATGTTGCCTCTGCTGAGGCATTCCAGATCGGTAAGCAGACCCAGGATGTCGCAGTCGTCTTCTTCATCGATCGAGCCCTTGGGCATTGAATCGAAATCTTTCAAAATTTGAGCCATATCAGCAAGATTGGCTTCAAGCTTGGCGCGGAGTTCGGTGCTTGTCATTCGATCCGTTCAGTGGAAGCTCTTTGCCTCCTTGATTCTACTATATCACGGAATAGCGCATTTCGTCAATGCTTAACACTCAGGTCATTTCCTGGGCTTCTTGTTGTAGGATTCATAAAAGGCACGCTCAAGAGCCGTTAGGCCGCGGCCATCCTTGGATTTTTTGGCCGCCTGCCTGGCGGCCTCCACGTTGATTTGTGGCGAAGTGGACCAGCGAACGTCAGGCATCGCGAAGCACCCGGCCTGCTTCTGTAATCTCTAGTCCTTGGTGGTAACTGTTTTTCGTCTTGGCAATTAAGCCCACTCTCTTAAGATTGCTCAGTCTAGGCGCATTTTTGAGACCGATTTTTACTATGACGTCTACATCATCGCCGATGATAGCGGCTAACTGGAAAAAATACGCTTTGGTATTTTCATTCAGGCTGTCCCAAGTCATTGGCCCTTTGGTTTTGCTCTTTTTGGCGGTTGTAGTGGGTTTTTTGGCTTCTTCTATCGCCAGTTCTTCTTTCTCCATTACTGCAGCCAAGCTTTGCACTGCTGCAGCATGCCCGATCCGGTCTTCGTCCAAGTAGATATGTCCGTTTTCATGGAATGAGAATCCACGGCTGCGGCAAACGGTGTGGTCACGCTTTGCAATCTTCCGAAGGCTATCTACGATGTGGAGTGCTTGCTCTGTATAAGTGCGGGGCATGGTGTGAAGAAGGAGGGCTCGTTGCCCTCTATATTCATATCATAACATGCAATTTCACAAAACGTCAATATGTCAGCATTGAGCGTGCATGTCCAAATCGTCTAATGCGCCAACATTCCGGCACATGGCTGCTTGTTGGATGGTCTCTAGATCGCGTTGCTTAAGATCGGCTCTTTCGAGTATTGCTGCTTGACTGCCGCCTTCCTGAGATGCTTTCGCATAGGCCCGAAGTTTGCGTTTTGCTTCGCAGGGAATGTGTATCATCAACGACTTCATGTCAAGGCTGCGGGATATTGCTTGCCTGATCCACCAGTACGCATAAGTTGACATCTTGTATCCGCATTCAGGATCGTATTTTTCAGCTGCGCGTTGCAAACCCAAAGTTCCTTCTTGGAGCAGATCTTGAAAAGTGAGGCTAGTGCTCTTCAGCCTTGACGAGTATCTCTTGGCAACTGATATGACGAGGCGCAAATTGCTGCACACAAACTGATCTCGAGCCCTGCGGCCTGATCGGATTATTGCGGGGGGTGGGTCCGGATGCTGCAACCAGGCTTGGATCCGTCGCCCTAGCTCAATTTCTTGTGTCTGGGTCAGCAGTGGATATCTCGCCGCAGTCTTTACAAAATTGCTGATTTCGGTCAATGGTCATTAGCCTTGACGCACAAGCTAACCTGGGATGGGATATTCTGTCAAATGCCGAGCATTTTAGACGCAGCCCCCAAAGGCTTAATTCTGGCTAATTCGGAATGCGGTGGTATGTCGGCTAGCGAAGTGCTGGATCGCCTCAATTCCACACTCCTGCCACATCAAGCTGCATTCTGTGAAGACCAAGAACACAGGATTCTGGGCCTTGTCTCAGGATTTGGTGCTGGCAAGACATATGGTCTCTGTGCCAAGGCTATCAATATTGCGGCTTCAAATGTTGGTTTTGTGTCGGCTCTATTCGAGCCGGTTGCCCCAATGCTACGGGACATCTTAGTCCGATCTATGGACGACATGCTCGAAGCGATCGGTCTGCCCTATACCTTCAGAGTGTCACCTTTGCCAGAATATGTGCTCAGATTCAAAGAAGGTGATCACACTATCCTGCTCAGAACTATGGAGACATGGAACCGAATTCGAGGACAGAACCTTTGTGCCGTAGGATTTGACGAGTGTGACACCACCAATAAGCGCACGGCAGAGCAGGCGTCCCGCATGGCATTGGCTCGATTGAGATCAGGTAACATGCAGCAGTTCTACATAGCGACCACACCAGAAGGTTTTGGCTGGGCGTGGGAAACGTTTGAGCGCAACCCGGCACCGGATAAACGTTTAATCCGTGCTCGCACTGCTGACAACCCTTACTTGCCGGATGGCTTCATTGATTCTCTTTTGGCTAATTACCCGGAAAGATTGATCAAGGCCTACCTTGATGGGCAATTTGTCAATCTTGCCACAGGGCAGGTCTACGATCGCTTCGACCGAGCGAAACACGTTATTGCAGAAATCCCCAATGTTGAAGACGAGCCTCTACGCGTGGGGGTTGATTTCAACATCCAAAACATGTCTGCCATTATCGCTGTGCGCCTTGGCAATCAATTGTTAGTCATCGACGAGGTGGCAGGTGCGCATGACACGGATGCATTGGCTCAAGAAATACGAAGACGTTTTCCCGACCGTCGCATTTATGCCTACCCAGATGCATCAGGCGGTAACCGCAGCACGAATGCCAGCCAGACTGACATACAGATCCTGGAGGGATACGGATTCACCAATCAATCGCCTAGGTCAAATCCTCCCATCCGTGATCGGGTGGCTGCTCTTCAGGCTTTGTTGGAGAATGGGAAAGGAGAAATAAGGCTGCAGATTGCAGCCAACTGCAAGCGCACGATTGAATGCCTAGAGCTTCAGTCCTACACGGAAAAAGGCGATCCGGATAAAGACTCCGGATATGACCACATGAATGACGGCCTGGGATACCTGGTGTGGCGCGAGTTTAATCCTCTCTACGCACGTGCTGGCCGAGGTACAGGCATTAGACTGTACTGATGATTTAATTCAGCACTATGGCCCGTCGATACACCCGCGACAAAATAGGTCGTTTCTCTGGCGGAGGGGGCAAAACCAGCGGAGCGTTTAAGTCCGGAAGGAAGGCCAGCGCCTCGGGCAAATCAGCGAGATCAGATGCTGCAATGGTCAAGACCCTCAAAGGTGGTGAGAAAGCAGGAGGGCAGATGTCATCAAGGGCTGGCCGTAGTTCAGCCACAACCGTGCGACGGCGAACAAGCAATTCAGCCGAGACGAAATATGTCGGGCGGGCTGCATCTATGTTCAAAAAGGATGCCAACAAGAGCAAAGTCAAACAGCGTAGAATGGAGAAAGAACGCCAAAGCTTTGCCCGGAAGGGTGCACGCCGTGGAGGCAAATAATCATGGCTCGTCGATATGTGAGAGATTCAAACGGTCGTTTTGCTAGCACAGGCGGCAGCCTGAAAGCGTACAAAGGCTCTGATCGGTCAATGGTGGCCAGCGCTCGAAGGCACGATACTGTGAACAAATTGACTTCGGAGCGTCGCACCAAAATCGTCAACCGTGTCACCCGCTCTGCAGACCGGCGCTTTGATGCTGCAGGGGCCAAGATGAGTAAGGCCTTTCAAACCAACAAGTCCAATCCAACTGCTGCCAATCGAAAGGCATGGCTAAAAACGGGCAAGAATTTTACAGCGGCTGCAACAAGGAGAAACAGGCTGCGAGCCAAAGCATACGAATCCTTAGATCGCAAGTTCCCGCTACCATCGGGGCAGATGAGCAATGTCAATGCACCTCGTAGAGGTAAATAGCCATGGCTAAGTTACGCAGATACCGCCGCGACAGTCGCGGTCGATTCTCTGGCACTGGTGGGGGTGGGAGCGCTGGAAAAGCACCGACAAAAGTACGTAGTGCCCAGGCCACGCAGAATAAGCGCAGCCGCACACGAGCAAAAGAACGGGCAGAAGGCACGCTTCAAAAATCGAATCTTGCTGCTGCTTCTATCAAGAGTGCACCTCTAAAAGACCGCATGACATTCGCACGAGCGGATAAAAAGAGTGGCCAGCGTCAAGAAGGGTTTAACCGAAGATTCGAACAGAAACAGATCAGCAAAGGAACACTTAGGAAATATGGCAGCGCACGTGCAAGCAATGCATCACGGTTTGACTATGGGGGCAAACAAAAATCAAATGTTGGCCGCATGCAGATCAAGGAGCTAGAACGTGAGCGCCGAAGCCGGTTGCGCAAAGGGTCACTGCGTGGTGGTACATAGTCTCTTCGATTAATATTGGGACATTGGGTGGGGTTTTAGCATGTATTCAGGTTTAACGGGCGGCAGGCAGCGGGTTGGCAGCGTTATTCGTGTCAACGATCCAAACATTGCCTGGGTAAACCAGGAGCCGCATTGGGTGTTGATAGAGGCGCTTTTGCAGGGCACCTACGGCATTAGAAAGAAGCACCGAAAATATCTGCCGCAAGAACCGAGGGAGATGGACGAGTCTTACGATAATAGGCTCTCTCGTTCAACCCTCAGTCCTTTCTTCGTCAGGCTTGAGCGGATGTTGGCAGGAATGCTGACCCGTAAGCCCGTCAGGTTAACAGACGTAAGCGATCTGATCACAGAGCAGCTTTTTGATGTTGACCTCCAGGGCAATGACCTCAATGTCTGGACTTATGACACGGCCAGAAAGTGTATCAGGTATGGTCATGTTGGTGTTCTTGTTGACGCTCCTCAAGCCGGATCCAACGGGCGGCCCTATTGGGCAATTTATACGCCTCGGGACATCCTCGGGTTCAGGCAGGAATTAGTCGACGGAGAACAGAGACTGACTCAGCTCCGCTTGATGGAAAAAATCCTGGTTCCCGATGGTGACTACGGCGAAAAAGAAGTTGAGCAAGTTCGCGTCTTAACTCCAGGCGCATTTGAGATTCATCAGAAAGATGACAAAGGTGATTTTCGCGTCATTGATGAAGGCATAACCAGCCTTGATGAGATCCCGTTCTCCGTTGCTTATTCCAACCGCGTCAACGTGATGGAGTCGCGGCCACCAATGGCCGACATTGCAGAGCTAAACCTCAAGGCATATCAAGTCCAGTCTGATCTTGACAATCAGCTGCACCTGAGTGCCGTTCCCCTACTTGCGTTCTACGGGTTCCCGCAATCTTCGGAAGAGGTAAGTGCCGGACCTGGGGAAGCGATTGCATTCCCAGCCGAAGGCCGCGCTGAATATATCGAGCCAAGCGGTAGAAGCTACGACGCACAATTCCAACGGCTTGAGCAGATCGCGATGCAGATCAACGAGCTAGGCCTTGCCGCTGTTCTGGGTCAAAAGCTATCGGCAGAAACAGCTGAGGCCAAGCGTATTGACCGCAGTCAGGGCGATTCCACAATGATGGTCATCGCCCAGCAAATGCAGGACATGATCGACAACTGCCTGCGGTTTCATGCGGAATATCTGCAAGAGCCACAAGCTGGCAGCAGCTTCGTCAATCGTGATTTCTTGGCTGCGCGTCTGGAGCCAGCAGAGATTCAATCACTGTTACAGCTCTACACGGCAGGCACCATTACTCAAGAGACGCTGTTAAATCAATTAGAAGCTGGAGAGGTCTTGGGTGATGAATTCGACGTTGAAGAAGAGCTGGAAGCTACACAGGCTGGCGGCTTGATTGAGATGAATCAGCCAACATCACCGGTTAGTCCGGCAGTGCCTGAAGAATCAGCCGAGTCCGAAGATCAACCTGAAATCCCTGACTGATGTTTTGGAACAGACCCGCACAGAGGCAGCCAGAGCCCGAGCCTGAATCAAGGCATCAGGTTCTCTACTACGCGCAGACACCACTAGAGGGTGACTTGTTTGCTGTCATCCGCGTAACTTGGCATGAAAAGGGAATGCCAATCGGAGTGGTTGAATCACAGTTAAGAGAAGACGATGAAGACGCTATTCCTGAGTTTGGTCAGCTTGTGGGGGAAGCTCTAAGAGGTGGCGCAGATGTCTCGATCATTTGCGGCGCACCTCCCGAGGCCGTAGGGATCAAGCAATCATGACAACGCCAGCGGAGCTGTATCGAAATGCCATCGATCTCAACCGCTTTAGCAACAGTGTGGCAAAGCGAATTGCCATTACATACAACGATCTTATTCTGGATGCTGTTAATCAGCTACGTGGGATTGATGAGCTTGCAGCGCCTGTCAAAGCTGCACGGCTTCGGGCCATTCTCGCGCAACTGAAAGGGTCACTTGATAGCTGGGCAGAAACCAGCACGTTGTTTGCTGTTGAAGAGCTACAAGGGCTAGCTGTACTGCAAAGCGAATTTGTAACCAGTGAGTTGGCCAAGGCATTACCAGCTGAACTAGCGAATCAGATCAGAAGCGTGCAGATCAGCCCGCAGTTTGCCCAAGCGGTAGCAACTATTGACCCAACGGCCTTAAACGTTGTTGCGCTAAGTGACGACCTCCAAGCTGCGGTAACTGGAGCACCTGCAACGTTTCAGCTAACGGCAACGCAAGGCTCTGTCATCACGCTACCTAACGGCAAAGTGCTGAACAAATCGTTTCGGGGCTTGGCTGAATCTCAGGCTGACCTTTTTGCCAAGACTGTTCGGAATGGCTTGCTGACCGGCGAATCAACGGACAAACTGGCGCGTCGCTTAAAGGGTCGTTTGCAGTTTGGAGATCTTGGCCCCTTGTCTGTAAGACAATTAGCTCAAGCTGGCGGTGAATTGACAGCCGTCGCTAATCATCAAGTCAATGCTTTGGTCCGTACAAGCATCAACCAGGTAGCCAATGCTTCAAGCCAGCAAGTCTACGAAGCCAATCAAGACGTGACCAAGAAATACAAGTATGTGGCCACGTTGGATAGCAGAACTTCGGCTATTTGCCGGTCGCTAGATGGCCAAGAATTCTTTTATGGCGAAGGACCAGTTCCGCCGCAACACTTCAATTGTAGATCAACGACTGTGCCGATTGTTGATTATGAAGGCTTGGGCTTTGATCCGCCACCATCAAATTCGCAAAGACGTCCAGGCACTACCCTTGGCCCATCAAGAGGTGTAAGGGGCGGCACTGTCCCAGACACCCAAACCTATGGCCAATGGCTTGAGCTTCAACCCAAGGCTGTAAAGGATGACGTGTTGGGCGCTTCAAAAGTTCCGTATTTTGAAAGTCTGGTTGAGAAGTATGGCCCAACTCAAGCGATCAGGAAATTCGTTTCTGCAGACGGGTCAGAGTTAACCTTGGATCAGTTACGCCGTCGTTATCCCAATGTCAAATCTGCACAGTAAATTCAAACTTGCGGTTCAGGGAAAGGCAGCACCAGAGGCAAGCTCCTCTAAGAAGCCCGCCAAGAGTAAAATCGACAAGAAAACGGCAGCTAAGGAGCAAGACTGATGCCAGGGAAGCACTACGGCCCTAAAAAACCTCAAAAGCCAATGGGCAAGAAGAAGGGGAGCAAGAAAAAGTAAAGTAGTAAAGTAATTAGCCCTACGGGTAATTCATGTCTGAAGAGCAAATTCAGGAGGCTACGCCTTCTGAGCTTCAAAACAACGCCGAACTCGATTCACTGAAAAGCAGTGTTGAAGGGCTAGAGCGCAAAAACCACGAGCTGATTGGAAAGCTAAAGGCCTACAAAACCATCCCCGATGGCGTTGACGTTCAAGAATTACTGGACTTCAAGCAAAAAGCGGTTCAAGCAGACCTAGAGCAGCAGGGCAAGTATGGAGAAGCCCGTCAAGCTTTGGAGCTGCAATTCCGTGAGGCGACAGCTGAAAAAGACAAGCGCATCTCTGAGCTAGAAGCCCGCGTGAGAGAGCTTGAACTGATTGCACCTGCGATCAGCGCTTTGGCTGACGTTGTTCATGAT
>Ga0181379_1000612_pt1 | contig 17485 bp, 17 predicted proteins | sample 2SPOviralmetaG_FD_130115 | JGI IMG/M metagenome (GOLD analysis project Ga0181379, IMG submission 130115) | Marine viral communities from the oligotrophic San Pedro Time Series (SPOT) site, San Pedro Channel, CA, USA - 2 SPOT_SRF_2009-07-10 | ecosystem: Environmental > Aquatic > Marine > Strait... | reverse complement strand
CGCTAAAGACGACATCGAAAAAGAACTTAAATCTATGAAAGTATCAGAAGCAAAAGACGAAGACGACAAAATGGAAGAAGCTAAGGACGAAATGGACGAAGCTATGGACAAAGAAGACGTTAAGGAAGATGCTAGAACTGATGCTGAAGAAGAAGGCTACAAAGATGGTATGAAGGACGAAAAAGAAGACATGGACGACAAAGACGACGAGGAAATTGACCTTGAAGATATGTCAGAAGATGACTTAAAAGGATTCATTGAGGATGTTATTAAAGATTTAGTATCAGACGGAACAATTGAGGCAGGCGAAGACTTCGAAGAGGAAGATATGGAAATGATGGATGTTGAAGATGTTGAAGATGTGGATGTTGATGTAGAAATTGACGAAGCAAAAGACATGGACAAAGGCGAAAAAGGTGTTGGAAACGAAGATGGAGACAAAGATGACTCTAAAATCGAAAAAGAAACCGAAAAAATGAGATTCAAAGAAGCACTTGATGAAATCAATGAGCTTAAAAAAGAATTGAATGAAGTTAACCTTTTAAATGCTAAACTTCTTTACACAAACAAAGTTTTTAAATCTAAAAACTTAACTGAAGATAAAAAAGTTAAAGTGCTTAAAGCATTTGACAAAGCATCAACAGTAAAAGAAGCTAAAGTTATTTTTGAAACACTAAACGAAGGTTTAGTATCAAAAACAGAAGCTAAAGCAAGACCACAAGGTAGTGCTTCTAAAGCAACTGGAACAATAACTGAAGCTAAGAAACCTATTATTGAAAGCAATGATGTATACAATCGTATGCGTAAACTTGCTGGATTAATTTAAAAAACTATTAATTAACCCTATTAAAACTTAAAAAAATGAGCTTAAATACTCTTTTAGAAAGCGCAAACCCATATCAGTCATTACAGTCTGATGCGGCTAGATTAGCTAGCAAATGGGAAAAAACAGGTTTATTAGAAGGTTTAGGTGGTGCCCAGAAAAATAACATGGGTATGATCCTTGAAAACCAAGCTAAACAACTTGTTGTTGAATCATCACAAACTAGTGGTGGTGTAAGTGGTGGTGGTACATTTCAGTCACAAACTGGCGTAAACGTTGGTGGACAGTGGGCTGGTGTAGCTTTACCATTAGTACGTAAAGTATTTGGTCAAATTGCTGCACAGGAATTTGTATCAGTACAACCAATGAATTTACCTTCTGGTCTTGTATTTTTCCTAGATTTCCAATATGGATCTAGTAAATCTCCATTCCAAGCTGGTGATTCATTATATGGTGACAAAGGTGGTAATGATCCTTTTGGAAACACTAACACAGGTGGTCTTTACGGATCAGGTCGTTTCGGATACTCAGTACAAAATACTGAATCAGTTGTTGCTGCTGCTGGTGTTGCTAATGCAGATTGGGCAGACTTTAATTTTAGTTCTGAATATTCTGCTTCTGCAATTGCTGGTACTTACCAAGTAATTTCTGTTGCTGCTGCTGATTTGGATTATGGAGATTTTGAAGGTGTTAAAGCATTCCAAATCTTTACAGGATCTTTATCTTCTGCTGTACCTACAGGATCTGATGGTTCTATTGCTGGTGATCAATTATCTGAATTTACTACTTACGATGGATCAAACGTTAACTTCGTAGTACTAGATACATTTAATGCTGGTGATAAAGTAACTGTAAACTATCAATTACAACCTCAAGATAATGCTAGAGGTGATTTTGAAGCTGGTAACTCAACTCCTAACAAATTTAATGATGAAGCAGGATGCTGCCCAGACCAAGTTATTCCAGAAATCAACATTCAGATGCAATCATCTGCAATTGTTGCTAAAACTAGAAAACTTAAAGCTGTATGGACACCAGAATTTGCACAGGATTTAAATGCATACCATGCATTGGATGCTGAAGCTGAATTGACTTCAATCTTAAGTGAGTACATTTCATTAGAAATTGACCTAGAAATCTTAAGTATGTTGATTGATTCTGCTGCTGCAGGAACAGAAAACTGGTCTGCTGTAAATAACCAATCTATTACTGGTGCTGGAAATGGTACTGTTACAGATCTTGGATTTTACAATTCTCAAGGACAATGGTTCCAAACATTAGGAACTAAAATCCAAAAATTGAGCAACATCATTCACCAGAAGACTCTTCGTGGTGGTGCTAACTTTATGGTTGTTTCTCCAACTGTAGCTACTATCCTAGAATCAATTCCAGGATTTGCTGCTGATACAGATGGTGATGCTGCTAAAATGAGCTATGCATTTGGTGTACAAAAAGTTGGTGCTTTAAATAGCCGCCAAAAAGTATACAAAAACCCTTATATGACTAGTAACCAAATCCTATTAGGATATAGAGGTACTCAGTTCTTAGAAAGTGGTGCTGTATTTGCTCCTTACATTCCGTTAATTATGACTCCTCTTGTATACGATCCAGATACGTTCGTACCAAGAAAAGGTCTATTAACTAGATATGCTAAGAAAATGGTTCGTCCAGAATTTTACGGATTAATCAACGTAGCAGGTTTAAATACTCTATAATTAGATATTTAACTTTTCTTAATAAATTAACCCGGCTTTATGCCGGGTTTTTTTATGTTTTTAATATGTATAATAAAATGCGTTATATTAAATCTATATTTATCTCACTATATAGCTATATCAATAATTTATTGTTTTTTAACGTATTTACTACGGTTACATTCACTGATAACATAACCCTTAATCTTAAGAATTTATGGCAAGTAAGCACCATACGGACGATGTATATCGCCCTAAAAGAATTCCAAAAAACCCAATTAAGTTCAAACTCCAACTTAATGATGAACAAAAAGACGCTAAAAAACACATCCTGGAAAATACAATTACCCTCCTGGGAGGGGGTGCAGGTAGTGGGAAAACATTACTAGCATGTAATGTTGCATTAGACGGACTGTTACGTAGACAATATGATAAAATAATAATTACTAGACCTACTGTATCAAAAGAAGAAATAGGTTTTTTACCTGGTGATTTAAGAGAAAAGATGGATCCTTGGGTTCAACCTATTTATCAAAATTTCTTTGCTTTACATGATAAAGTAAAAATTGAAAAACTTATTGAAGATGGTAAAATAGAAATTGTACCAGTATCATTTATGAGAGGTAGGACATTTATGGATTCAATGATTATTGTTGATGAAGCACAAAATGTTACCCATGAACAAATGGAAATGATTACTTCACGTATAGGTTTAAGAAGTAAAATGATAATATGTGGTGATGCTCACCAAACAGATCTAAAGAAAAAATCAGATTCTGGTTTTAAATTTTTATATACAGCAGCTAGAAAAATTAAAAATTTAGAAGCAATTACATTAATAACTAACCATAGAAATGAGATTGTTGAAGATTTATTAGATTATTATAATGAAGCAGTTGATAAGGGAGTAAGTATTACTACTTCTGGATCATATATTTATAATAGTAAAAATTAATATCATATTTATAACAAAATAAAATTATGGGATCATCTCCATTCTTGTGTACTAACACAGGTTCATTAGAAGTATTTATACGAGAAAGTATAACTTTACCAAATGGTAATGAAGAAATAGCAACTAACAGTATTAAAATCCCAGGCGTAAACCAATTAGTAAGAAGAATTGATACTATTTCTGTTAATTGGGAAAATACTGGTGTTGAACTTTTAAGATTTGTAGATGATGAAGCATCTCAAGTTGCTGGATCTTTTGTAAGAGATACTGTAAAATACTTAAGATTTACTAATTTAGATTGTCATAACTATCTTTCTTTATATCTTATCCAAAACAGTCCTGATGCCCAAGCACCTAATACAGATAATTTTAGTTCAGGAGATGAAGGTGTATTTAGAATAGATCCAGGTAAATCAATGATGCTATCAAATGCACAATTTGAAAGTAGTAATTATTATGATTATGCAGTAGAAGGGTATGTTGATTTACAATATTATTCATCATTTGCATCATTATATAGCATAAAAGCAAAAGCAAACGCAGCAGATATTAGGATAGAGTACCTTGTAGGTTCTTCTTAATATTTATAACAAAATAAATTAAATAAAAAATGGCATTAACGTATAGAACAGGTTCAGGTGAACACCCAGGCAAGGGTTCAGCTTTAACAATTGAAGAAGTAGATAATAATTTTAGACACTTTACAGGATCACATTCAATAAGTGGTTCACTTATTATTTCAAGTAGTCTAGCTGATAGTTTTGCTCTTGTAGTATCTGGAAATATTGGCATTTCAGGTAGTATTATACCAAGTGAAGCTACTGCAACCTTAGGAAGTGTAGATAATCCTTTTCAGGAATTATTTATTTCCGATACTTCAATCATTTTTGTTAGTGGTTCAAATAAAGTTACTAGTTCTTTTGTAGTTGATTCTAGTGGAGCTTTATCTGGTTCTTTTGATGGTAATTTAACAGGTTCATTTACAGGATCAGGTGCAATAACAGGCTCATTCACAGGCTCATTTATTGGAGATGGTTCAGGATTAACTGGGATAACAGGAAGTGGTGGTAGTGGTACAAGTGGAACAAGCGGTATATCAGGAACATCTGGTACCTCTGGCGAAGCAGGAACAAGCGGAACTTCAGGTGAAGCAGGAACAAGCGGAACAAGTGGCGAAGCAGGAACAAGCGGAACTTCAGGTGAAGCAGGAACATCAGGAACAAGTGGTGAATCTGGAACATCTGGTACTTCAGGTGAAGCAGGAACAAGCGGAACAAGTGGCGAAGCAGGAACAAGTGGAACAAGTGGCGAATCTGGAACATCAGGAACAAGCGGAAATGGTACTTCTGGTACTTCAGGATCGGGAACTAGTGGTACAAGTGGCGAAGCAGGAACAAGCGGAACTTCAGGTGAAGCAGGAACAAGCGGAACAAGTGGCGAAGCAGGAACAAGCGGAACTTCGGGGGAATCTGGAACATCTGGTACATCAGGAGAATCCGGAACAAGCGGAACATCAGGAGCTAATATTAATACTGGTTCTTTAGGTGATACAGTTATATCAGGATCTGCAATTGTAACAGGTAGTATGTCGGTTATTGGATCATTAACAGTATCTGGTTCAAGTACACTTAATAATATTGGTCTTTTTGCACAAGATGGAATATCAACTTTTAAATCTGGAGAAGTTAATGGGTTTCAAGTTTCATCATCTGCAATATTTATTAATGATCATAGACAAATTTCTCTATCAGCAACATCTTCAATATCAACATCATATATTGTATTTTCAAATCTACCAACTGCCGACCCTGGAATACCTGGGAGACTATGGAAAGATGGGATAGATTTAAAAATATCACCTTAATATTTAATAAATAATTTAAAATAAAAATCTAGGGACTCAATCTGAGTCCCTTTTTTTCATATTTATAATAAAACTAGGTATAATATGAATATTCCAATTTACGATGGTAATCCTTTATGGAATCGAAATGCAACAGCTTTTGGTTTTTATGATAACGATATTGAATTTCAAGTTGATTCTATAAAAGTAGCAAAATTTGTAACTACACGTTTAGGTTACCCCTTAATGGATGTTGAATTACAAACATCTTCTATTTTTACTGCATTTGAAGAAGCTATAACAATGTATGGGAATGAATTATATGCTTATTTAATTAGAGAAAACGTACTAGATCTTACGGGTTTACCTTATGAAAATATAAATTTAAATGAAGTTATAGTTCAACCTAATTTTGAAACAATCATTAGATTATCAGAACAATATGGTGAAGAAGCTGGTGTAGGAGGGAATGTTACTTGGTACAAAGGGTTTGTTCCTTTAACTTCTAGTGTGCAAGATTATGATTTAAAAACTTGGGCAAAACAACAAGATATAACTGGTAGTATAGAAATAAAAAGAGTATTTTACCAAGAACCAATACCAGCCTCAGCTAGATATCTTGCTCCTTTTGATGGATTTGGATTTGGAGGAGTTGCAGCTGCTGGATTAATGGGAATGGGTGGATTTGGTGGTTCAATGGGATTTTTAATGATGCCATTAAATTATGATATGCAAATTATTCAATCAATTGAAATGAATCAAATGGTTAGGTTGTCTAATTATAGTTTTGAAATACATAATAATGTAATTAGAATATTTCCAATACCTGGGCCTTATGATGTAAGTGGTGTTGGTGATATTACTGAAGATATAAATGGTTCATGTAATTGTGGTAATTTATGGTTTGAATATATTTTAAGAGATGAAAGAATAGAAAGTAGTTTAATTTGTGCTGAAGATAGAGTAACAAATGTATCTAATATGCCATACCAAAATCCAGTTTATGCCCTAATTAATTCAGTAGGCAGACAATGGATATTTGAAATGACTTTAGCAATTTGTAAAGAAATTTTAGGATATGTACGTGGTAAATATAGTACAGTACCTATTCCAAATGCTGATATGACATTAAATCAAGCTGATTTATTAGCAGCGGCAACAGCTGAAAAAACAGCATTATTAGAAAGATTAAGAGCTTATTTTGATGAAAACTCACGTGCTTCATTATTAGAAAGAAAAGTAAGAGAAGCTGATGCAGTATTAAAAGAATTAGATCAAGTTCCAAGAGTAATTTATATAGGATAATATGGCAATGTTCGCAAGACAGAGAGATGTTTCTCTGGTAAGACACTTAAATAGAGAAGTTATGGGTAATGTAATTACCCAACAAGCTGCTTTCTACCAATTTAAATTAGAAGAAACTAAAGTTAATATATATGGTGAAGCAGCAGCAGAAAAATTTTATAATGGACCTTTTTTATTTAATTGCTTAATTGATAGGGGAGCTCAGGAATATCCTGAAAATGCTGAAGGTATTCAGTTTGAACAATCTATTGATTTTTATTTTTTAAGAGATGACTTAAAAGCTGTAAAACCAGGTTATCCAAATGGAAATGTAGAAGAAGAAGTAGTTCCTGATGTTGGGGATATAATTTTATACCAAGAGGGATATTATGGGGTACAAAGTACTGTAGCAAACCAATATTGGAGTGGTAAAAACCCAGATTATCCTAATAATAATTCAGATGGTACAGATAATCCATTAAATCCAAATTTACAATTATTTGGAACTAATCTATCAGTATTAGTCTCAACATACTACATATCAGCAGATAAACCTGCTATTTCACCATATAAAGAAAGATTTTAATGGCACTAAGAAAACCTATACCAAAAACCCAAAAAGAAATTAGTATTGACCAACAAAGGCCAACATCTACAAGGTATGGTAATCCTAATATTCCTTCAAATTCTAATGAAAGTGAAACAGGTATAGCATTTAATAGGTCAGAAAAATTATCATGGAAAGGTGATAATACAAAACCTTTTTCAATTGGTATACAAGATTTAGATGAAGCAGTATTTTATTATTTTCAAAATGTAATTAAACCTTTTGTTTATCAAAATGGAGAAAGAAGAGAAGTACCAGTAATTTATGGTTCTCCAGAAAGATGGAAATCCTATCAAAGAGATGGATATTATAGAGATAAAAAAGGTTCTATTATGTTGCCTATTATAGTAGTTAAAAGAGATACAATAACAAAAGATAGAACTGTCTACAATAAGTTAGATGCTAATAGTCCTAATTTATATGGTACTTTCCAACGAGCTTATAATCCTAAAAACTTTTATAATAATTGGGCTGCTATAAAAAATAAAATCCCTGCAAAACAATTTTACGCAGTAGCAGTTCCCGATTTTGTAAATTTAGAATATAGTGTAATTGTTCAAACTTATTATATGGAACAATTAAATAAAATAATTGAATCATGTGAATATGCTTCTGATGCTTACTGGGGTGATCCTGAAAGATTTAAATTTAGAGCTTTTATTGATAGTTTTTCAACAGCTACAGAATTAACAACAGGTAGAGATAGATTAGTAAAAGGAACATTTAATATTAGATTAAGAGGATATATAATACCTGATACAGTACAAAAAGATATGAATTCGATATCTAAATATAACTCAAAATCAAAATTTACTATTTCAATGGAAACTACATCTAATTCAGAAATATTTGATGTAGATGTTGTAAAAACAAAAGATAATAGAACTAGGAGACAAAGAGAAAATAAAGATAATCTTTCTAATATTTCCGATGTGTCACCAGGAACAGAATTAAAAAATTAAAATAGATGGCTAGTAATGTAAGATTTGTAGACTCATTAAAAGTTGGATCATACCAGGTTCAAAATGCTGGTGGTGGTGGTGGAAGTGGAATAACTATTAATAATAATGTAGATAATTATTTATTAAGTGCTACTGGAAACCCCAGTATAATAAATGGTGAATCTAATTTACAGTTTGATGGCACAACACTAACAATAAAAGGTGATCTTGTTATTGATGATCAGGGATCTGGAGCAAATTTAATATTAATTCAAAATCCTAGTGGTCAGGGAATAACAGTAACTAGTGAAGGAATATTTCAACTTATAGAATTTAGTTCTTTACCAACTCCTATAGAAGGAGGTATAGTTTTAAATTCTAATAATCTTTATGTAGGAATATAGATTTAAAAAAAAAATTTAATATGTATAATAAAATTAAAAATTAAGATAAAATGGCAAATTGGAAAAAAGTAATAGTTAGTGGGTCAAATGCTGAATTAGCAGAATTATCACTATCAAATCTTTCAAATCAGGGATCCGAAAATACAGTATTAACAATAAATGATTCTGGGGTTGTTGGGACAAGAGAAAATGCAGCTAGTTCTGGAACATCTGGTTCATCAGGAACAAGCGGAAATTCTGGTTCGTCAGGTACATCAGGTTCTTCAGGTACCTCGGGTGCAGATGGTTCTTCCGGAACATCAGGAAATTCTGGTTCGTCAGGTACATCAGGAAATTCTGGTTCGTCAGGTACATCAGGAGACTCTGGTTCGTCAGGTACAAGTGGTACTTCAGGTAATGATGGTTCATCAGGTACATCAGGAGACTCTGGTTCTTCTGGAACTTCGGGCTCAAGTGGTACATCAGGTTCTTCAGGTACTTCGGGTGATGATGGTTCTTCCGGAACTTCAGGTTCAAGCGGTTCATCTGGTTCATCTGGTACAAGTGGTTCATCAGGTGTAATTAATATTACTAATACAGGCAATAACAGAGTTATAACTGATATTGATGGTGATAGTGCAAATGCTGAAGAAAGACTAACATTTGTTAGTGATGGAGGCTCAGCACCAAATACTGGATTGTTAACAGTAACAGGTGATGTTATTATATCAAATGATTTATTTGTTGATGGTACAGCTTCATTTAGAAATAATGAAAACTTATTAGTTAAAGATAGATTTATATTACTTGGATCAGGTTCAACAACAGTAGGAGATGGTGGTATTGTTATTCAACAAACAGCACAAGATAAAGGTGATGCATTTGCTTATGATGGTTTATCAACTGGAAGATGGGGTGTAACTAGTTCATTTGATGCAGGTTTATCCTCATATACTCCAGATGCATTTATGGCTGCAGTAGTAGTTGGATCTACAGATGATCCAAATGATGCCCCAGCTAAATATGATAAAGAAGGAAATATATTTGTAGCAGATAACGAGGATATTTATATTTATTCTTAAAATTGCAATAAAATTGTTTTATAAAATATTAAAAAGGTTTATGGGATTTAAAACTAAAAATATAGTTGTAGGAGGAGAAGAAACTAAATCTGACCCTCCTACAATTAATGTAGAACTAACACACAAGCAACTTCAATTTTTACTTATTACTATTAAAAATAGTCTATTTAAGGGTGAATATGTAGAAATATGCTATAATACAACTTTAAAATTACAAGAAAAATATCAAGAATTCAATAAAAAATAATAGTTATGTCTTACAATTTAACCAACTTATCTTTAAGAGAATTACGTGCTCTTAGAAAATCAACTAATTATATTCCAATAACAGGAATTGATGCCATCTTTATTGGGACTATACAAGTAAAATTAGACCAAAAAATAAAAGGTATTGAAAAACAAGAAGAAGAAATTAAAATTTCTTCTCCTCCTGTTCAATAGGAAAAATATAAATAATATTTATAACAAATATTACGGCCCGAAAGGGAAGTGGACTGATAGTACAGTAGCCAACCTAATAGAATAGATATGCCAAATTGGAAAAAAGTAATAATCAGTGGTTCTAACGCTGAATTAGCTCAAATTAAACTAACAGACCTTTCAAATCAGGGTTCTGAAAATACAACACTTGTAATTAATAGTAGTGGTGAAGTGGGCACAAGAGAAAACGCAGCCTCCTCAGGTACAAGCGGCTCTTCTGGATCTTCGGGATCATCAGGAACATCTGGTAACTCAGGTTCTTCAGGTACTAGTGGTAACTCTGGTTCAAGTGGTTCCTCAGGTACAAGTGGTTCATCAGGATCATCTGGAAACTCGGGTTCTTCAGGTTCAAGTGGAACGTCTGGTAATTCGGGTTCATCAGGAACAAGTGGTAACTCAGGATCATCAGGTACAAGTGGTAATTCAGGTTCAAGCGGTTCCTCAGGTACAAGTGGCTCATCAGGTTCATCTGGCAACTCAGGTTCTTCAGGAACAAGTGGTAACTCAGGTTCTTCAGGTTCAAGTGGAACGTCTGGTAATTCTGGATCATCAGGAACAAGTGGTAATTCGGGATCATCGGGAACAAGTGGTAATTCAGGTTCTTCAGGTTCTTCAGGAACAAGTGGCTCATCAGGTTCTTCTGGAACCTCTGGTAACTCTGGTTCATCAGGATCTTCAGGTACTTCAGGTAATTCAGGATCAAGTGGGTCTTCAGGAACAAGCGGTAACTCAGGTTCATCAGGTACTTCAGGAAATAGTGGTTCAAGTGGTTCTTCTGGTACAAGTGGCAACTCAGGCTCTTCTGGTACAAGTGGCAACTCAGGTTCTTCCGGTACATCAGGTTCATCCGGAACAAGTGGTAATTCCGGTTCATCAGGAACTTCAGGTAGTTCTGGCTCCTCGGGATCTTCAGGGACAAGTGGAAGTAGTGGCTCATCAGGTTCTAGTGGCTCATCGGGTTCATCAGGGCAAGATGGTAATTTTGGTGGTGCTACATTTGATTATACTTTTAGTACTTCTACTACAATTGGAAACCCAAATACTGGTAAAGTAAGATTAAATAATGCAACTCAAACCTCTGCAACTATATCCGCAATTAGTGAAACGGATGATGATGGGAATTCTGTTCAATCATTTTTTGAAACTATAGATTCATCAACTTCAGCTATAAAAGGTTTTATGAGATTATCAGATAAAGATGATCCTTCAGATTTTATACTATTTGCCCTTGATGAATTAACAGATCAAGGAGCTTGGTGGCAATTTACAATAATATTTGAATCACAGGGGGGCAATGCTTTAACAAATGGTGAAGATATTATAGCATCCTTTGTAACAACAGGTGATAGAGGTGATGATGGCACATCTGGTAGCTCTGGAAGTTCTGGTAGCTCTGGAAGTTCTGGCTCTAGTGGTACAAGTGGATCATCAGGTTCATCAGGTAACTCAGGTTCATCAGGTACTTCAGGAACAAGTGGTAATTCTGGTTCAAGTGGAACATCTGGTAATTCTGGTTCATCTGGGAGTAGTGGAACCTCTGGTAACTCTGGTTCATCAGGATCTTCAGGTACTTCAGGTAATTCAGGATCAAGTGGGTCTTCAGGAACAAGCGGTAACTCTGGTTCTTCAGGAACAAGCGGTAACTCTGGTTCTTCAGGTTCCTCAGGAACAAGTGGTAATTCTGGTTCATCTGGAACTTCAGGTAATTCAGGCAGTAGTGGAACAAGTGGAAACTCAGGCTCAAGTGGTACGTCAGGTTCATCCGGTAACTCCGGTTCTTCTGGTACAAGCGGTAATAGTGGCTCCTCAGGAACAAGTGGTAATTCAGGTTCTTCTGGTACATCTGGTTCTAGTGGTAATTCAGGTTCTTCAGGAACAAGCGGTAATAGTGGCTCCTCAGGAACAAGTGGTAACTCTGGATCTTCTGGTACATCTGGTTCTAGTGGTAACTCCGGCTCTTCTGGTACAAGTGGTAATAGTGGCTCCTCAGGAACAAGTGGTAACTCTGGATCTTCTGGTACATCTGGTTCTTCTGGTTCTAGTGGTACAACAACTATAACTAATGCATCTAATAATAGAGTAGTAACTTCTACAGGAGGTGTAGGATTAAATGCTGAATCTTGTATGTTATTCAATGGAAATTCTCTAACAGTAGGAGGATTACATTCTAATTCAGGTGCTTGTAGTACTATAGCAGGTGGTTTAAAAAACAAAATAAATTGTAACTTATCATCAATTGGAGGGGGTACTCTTAATACATCATCAGCAGTATGTACTTTTATAGGAGGTGGTTCTTGTAATGATATCGCAAGTTCTTATAGTTATGGTAGTAGTATAGTAGCGGGAATTGGGAATTGTATATATGGTACTAGTCCAGGCAGTATCATAGGAGGTGGATTTCAAAATGATTCTTATGGAAGATATGATGTTATAGGTGGAGGTGTACGAAACTGTTTAAATGGATATGGATGTGATTTTATAGGTGGAGGATGTTGTAATAAAATTACAGGATATGGAAGGAATGTTATAGTAGGTGGTGGAAAAAATTGTAATAATGGATATGATTCTAGCGCTATTGTTGGAGGTTTTTGTAACTGTATAAAAGATAATTATACAAATCAATCATTTATAGGTGGAGGGTTTTGTAACCATATGGATTCTAAATATGGTAATACTAATTTAATAGTAGGTGGTGCAAAAAATTGTATAAAAAACATTGATTCTGGTGATGTTATCGGCTGCACCACAATTGTAGGAGGAAATTTAAATGCTGCATGTTCTTGTTGTGTTGGACAATGTAAAACACAACCAAGTTGTGGTTTTATAGGTGGTGGGTCATGTAATTTAATAACAAATCCTTTTGATTTTATTGTAGCAGGGGAATGTAATAAAATATGTTATAATAAAGCGAGAAATATTGGTGTAGGTTATGGTGAAGGTTGTAGTTTTATAGTAGGTAATAAAAATAAAATTGACACTGGTTATGGAACCAATATGCTTATAGGACATAATAACTGTGTTACTTCTACAGGAGGTTATGGTGGAAGTGGTAGAATTATTGGAGGTTTTAATTCTTGTATTTTGGGTGAATATGGATCTGGTGCAACTATTTTAGGTGGGTCTTGTCATTCCATAAATCAAGGATATGGATCTGGTGGAGATATAATTGGTGGTCAAAATCATACAATAAACGCTTATAGTAATAAGGTATTAATAGTAGGGGGTAGAAATCACCAAATAGGTAGTGGTAATTCTTATACTAGTATTATAGGAGGAAATAATAACAGTATAAGCTCAAACAAATACCGATCAGCTATAATGGGAGGATGTAACAATACTAATAACCATTCTTGTGCTATTATGTTAGGTTTAGCCGGTAGAACATCCTGTACAGATAGTACTACTCATGTTAATTGTCTTAACATTCAAAATACTTGTGGAGGAACTACAGGTGCTAAACAAGTTTCAATATTACCTGGAATAACATCCAATGGTAGTGTTGTAACAGATATGTGTGAAATGTGTGTGGCTTATAATGCTACACAAATCCAAGGTGTTTTAGGGAATGGGCCAAATTGTGTTATAATAGCGGCTCCGGGAGCAAATAAAACATTAGTAATATATGAAGCTATATTCCAAATACAAACATCTGGAACAAATACAACACAAGGTTTTAATGGTGCATTTCAAGTAGTTTCACCTTCATATAACTGTAATAATACAAGTATAAGAAATACAACTGCAGCCTTAGTACCAGCAAATGTATTACAAGCGGCTGTTAGAAATGGTCAAACATATACAACGTACCAAAGAGATGCTCCTACAGATGGTAGAGTGTATTCTACAAATCAATGTGTACGTTTTGGATGGAGTAATTCTAACCCTTATCCAAATGGTTTTCCATCTGTATTTATTTGCTTAAGGACAAGATTAAGATATAAAATTTACTGCGACACAGCATTCTAATAAAAAAAATAATATTTATAATAAAATAATAACAAATGGAACATAATTGGAAAATATATGATTTAAAAAGAGTAATAGCTAATGGTATGGTTACCCAAGCAACTTATGCTTGTGAATCAAAAGAAGATACTGCATCAACCAGATACATAGAAGATATAGAATTAGTAACAGGTTCAATATCAGACCCAGATTTTGTTACTTTTAATAATTTAACCCAAGATGAGGTTTTAGGATGGATTACAGGGAGTATTGATACAGCATCAATTGAAACAGAAAACTCAGCTTCTATTGCTAGAGCCTTAGTACAAAAATCAAAAATAACAAAAAGAAATGGTACTCCTTGGTAAAATAATTAGGAGTATTTAATTAAGTTTTGTATATTGTTTTATCATAAAAAAGTTATAAATGAATATTATATTTCAAATAGACGGTGGTCTAGGCAAAAGCATCATGGGAACGGCCATGGTAAAAGTTATAAGAAAACGCTATAAAAACTCAAAAATTATAGTAGTAACAGGTTATCCTGATATATTTTTAAACAACCCTGATATTAATGAAGTTTACCACCCTAATAATATAAATGGTTTTTACTTAAAATATATTAAAGACCAAAATTGTAAAATATTTGTTGAAGATCCTTATAGACGTAATGATTTTATTTTAGAAAAACCAATAAATCTTCTTAAAACTTGGTGTGAATTATATGGTTTACATTATAATAATGAACAACCCCAAATATATCTTACCCAACCAGAACTAGATTATTTTTCTCCTTATTATCAAACGGATAAACCAATATTAGCTATTCAACCGAATGGGGGACCAATAGGATTAGGTTATCAATATGCATGGACAAGAGATATCCCTGAAACTAATATGTTAGAAATAATAGAACATTATAAAGATAATTATTCTATTATTCATATAAAAAGAGAGGATCAAAAAATATACTCTAATACAATGCAGGCATTAGATGGGTTTAGAAGTATAGCTATATTACTTCAATTGTCTTCTAAAAGATTATTAATAGATAGTTTTGGCCAACATATGGCAGCAGCTTTAAATAAAAAATCTACAGTTTGTTGGAGTATTACTAAACCAGAAGTTTTTGGTTATAAATTACATGATAATATTAAATCAAACCCCTTTACTAAAGAACCTAATTTTCAACATACTCAATATAACCCTTTTGGGTTATCTGAAGATATTAGTACAATACCTTATAATGATTTAAATGAAGTATTTGATACTAATAAAATTATAGAATCCATAAATAACCAATAATTATATGGTATTTTTAGATGAAAAAATAATATTTCTTTTACCTCCCAAATGTGGTACTTCTTCTTTTGTTTCTTTAATAAATAGTATTCCTAAATTTAATTCTAATAATGCTCTAGACTCAAATAAAGGTAGACATATCCGTTTATCACATACAGTTAGACGCCATAGTATTAAAAATTTACAAGATTATAAAATTTATCAAATATGTCGTCATCCCTTAGATAGATTGATTTCAAGTTTTTATTATTTAAAACCCCCAATTTCTAAAGATACAAAAAACCCATTCAGTATTATTACTCATTATGATAAAAAATATGAATTTAATGAATTTTTAGAACTAATTTTACCTTTTATGATTAGTATTAAACATAAACCCCCAAAAAGCTTTTGGTATTTGTGGAATAGAGCAATTAAGAAAGATTTTAAAAGAATAAATAATTTTTTTTACCAACCCCAAATTTACTGGAATGATTTAAATACTAATGTAGAATATATTAAACTAGAAGATATTGTACAAGATTCATCCTTGTTATTTTCTATTTTAGGGGAAAATACACTAAAAACATTTCCTTTTGAAAATAAAAATAAAGGGAATAATAATAAACCTAAAACTCCAACTCTAGAAATGTTTACAAAACAAAATTTAGAATTAGCATATGAGGCATACGAACAAGATTTTAAAATTCTTGGGTATAAATAATAAATTAACTAAATAATGGAACAAATATTTTTTCAATCATCATTACCAAGAGCGGGTAGTACCTTACTACAAAATATTATGGGTCAAAATCCGGAATTTTATGTCACACCTACATCAGGTGCATTAGAACTTTTACATGCCGCTAGAACTAATTATACAAATGATCCTTCTTTTCTAGCCCAGGATTCAGAGATAATGAAAAAGGCATGGCTTAGTTTTTGCAGTCATGGTTTAGAAGGTTATTTTAAAGGAATTACAGATAAAAAATATATTTTAGATAAATCTAGAGGGTGGGGAATAAGTTATAATTTTTTAAATTCTTTTTACCCAAATCCTAAAATAGTTTGTATGGTTAGAGATCCAAGATCTATTTATGCTTCTATGGAAAAAAATTTTCGAAAACATCCTGATAAACATAGCAATATAGTTGATTGGTCGAAACTAAAAAATACAACAACAGCTAAAAGAGTTGATTTTTGGGCGGATTCACCCCCAGTTGGAACTTCAATGGAAAAATTAGAACAAATTATAACAGAAGGAATAAATAAAGATATGTTATTTATTCGTTTTGAAGATTTAACTTTATTTCCCCACAGAGAATTAGATAAAATATATGATTTTTTTGGAATAAGTAGATTTAAACACGATTTTCAAAATGTTGAACAAATAACTCAGGAAGATGATAAAATACATGGTATATTTGGTGATCATAAAATTCGAAAAGAGGTTAAACCTGTACCTGAAACATACATTAAATATTTAGGTTTAGAATTATCTCAAAATATAGCTAATACTTACCCATGGTTTTATCAACACTTTAATTATAAACTATAAAATATGATATATTGGTTTACAGGTCAACCTTGTTCAGGGAAGACCGTTTTAGCAAACATGCTTAAAGAAAAATATCTCCCCCATGCTTATCGCATAGATGGGGATGAAATGAGAGAATTATTTACAAATAAAGATTATTCTATAAAAGGTAGAATAACTAATGTAGATGCGGCTCAAAAAATTGCACATTATTTACATAATCAAGGTAAGGATGTAATTGTATCTTTAGTTTCTCCTTACTTAGATCAAAGAGAAGAATTTAAGGATATAATGGAGTGGCAATTACAAGAAATTTTTGTACATTATGATATAGATAAAGGGTTTAGAGGCAGAGAAAATTATCATGTTATGCAATTCCAAAAACCAGATTTAGATTATATTGATATTGATACTACAAAACAAACCCCAGAAGAATCTTTAAAGATAATAGCTAAAAAGGCTGGTTTAGATGTAATATATCCTAAAGGATCACTATTAAATGAATTACCACCTTCAGATTACCAACTAGATAGTTAATATGGAGAAAAAAAATACATACTTTTGTGATATAGATGGTACTATATTTAAATATCGTAAATTTGAAACGTATGAGACAACAAAAGCTGAGGG
>Ga0181379_1000611_pt1 | contig 17498 bp, 9 predicted proteins | sample 2SPOviralmetaG_FD_130115 | JGI IMG/M metagenome (GOLD analysis project Ga0181379, IMG submission 130115) | Marine viral communities from the oligotrophic San Pedro Time Series (SPOT) site, San Pedro Channel, CA, USA - 2 SPOT_SRF_2009-07-10 | ecosystem: Environmental > Aquatic > Marine > Strait... | reverse complement strand
TTATTTGCCGAAGAAAAAGAAATAACCCCACCATCCCCTTTTATTAATGGGTTCCAAATATCAGTTGTTGAAGATAATAAATCTCCTATAGGAAAACTTAAAAGAAGGTATGCTATTGCTAAAAATAAATTAGGTATTATTATGTTAAAAGGAGAACCTTCATTTAGTTCTAGTGATCAAATTTTAATAGATGAACTTAAATTTTATATTACACAAAACGATTTAAAAGCAAACTAATTCAATATTTATAATAAATCATACACACATGAAAGTTAGTCAACTAAAAACAATTGTAAAAGACGCAGTTAGAGAGGCAATTCAGGAAGAAATGAAAGATATTCTTCTTGAAGCGGTACGCTTACCTAAACAGGTAGTTTCAGAATATAAACCTACTAACCCAACAGTAGGTACAACATCACCTACTAACCCCGTAGCAACAAAAACAAAAGAAGAAATTAGGGAAAATTATATGAATGTTTTAGGAGGAATGATGCCGGGTGCAAATGGTACTGTAAATGTTAATACTAATAATATCCCTTTACAAGTAACAAATACTGATACTTCTAGCCCCAATGGAGCTTTACCTCAAGGTAATGTATCAATGGATCAAATCCTGGGGTTAATGAATAAAAAATAAAAATGGCTATAAACCCAACACAAATATTCCCAAATGATTTAAGACCTAGGGTAGCTATAGGATTTAACCTTCCTATAAATGGGAATTCTGTGTTTGAACCAAATTACCAAACCAGAGAAGCTATAAAAAATAATTTAATTAATTTTTTTCTTACCAATCCTGGAGAAAGACCAGGTAATCCTGAATTTGGGGGTGGGTTAAGAGCCTTTATTTTTTCACAAATAGAACAAGATAATTTAGAATATTTAAAAGAAGATATTCAAAATAAAATAATTCAAAATTTTACAAATATAATATTAAATAAAGTTGAGGTTTTACAACAATCAGACCAAAACACCATAATTGTAAAAATATCTTACAGTATTCCTAATACTAATATAAATGATGAATTAGAATTAAATTTTAACTAATGGCAGCAGTAAGAAGAAATATATCATATTTAAATAGAGATTTTACAAATATTAGAGATAGATTAATTAATTTTTCTCAAACATATTTTCCAAATACATACACTGATTTTGATCCAAATTCCCCAGGAATGATGTTTATGGAACAAGCAGCTTATGTTAGTGATGTACTTTCATTTTATTTAGATAACCAGGTTCAAGAAACTTATTTACAATATGCTAGGCAAAATAGTAATATATTTGATTTAGCTTATATGTTTGGGTATAAACCTAAATTAACTGGATTGGCAACAACTAATATTGATTTTTTTCAATTAGTCCCTTCTAAAAATGTTAATGGAACCCAAACCCCAGATTATGATTATTCATTATATATCCCTGGTATAACTAATATCAAATCCCAAACCGGGGCCTCTTTCTCAATAGAGGACCCAGTCGATTTTACCGTTTCTAATTCCTATGATCCTACTACTGTATCTATAGCTCAAATATCTGCAGGAGAACCTACATACTTTCTCTTAAAAAAAACAAGACAAGCAAAATCAGGAAATATAGTTAGAAAATCTTTTGCAATGGGGACTTATCAAGAATTTCCAACTATAGAAATTAATGATGAATCCTTTGCTAAAATTTTATCTATAACTGATAGTGAAGGTAATATATATTCTGAAGTAGATAATTTAGGTCAAGAATTAGTATTTAAACCTATAAAAAATACTAATGTAAATGATCCAAATAATTACCAAAATGAAGGAGATGTACCTTATATATTAAATACAACCCAAACCCAATATAGGTTTGCAACAAGACATTTAAATTCTTCAATTACCCAAATCCAATTTGGATCAGGAAACCCAGAGGATACGGATGAAGAAGTTATACCAAACCCTGATAATGTTGGGTTAGGTTTACCATTTAAAAAAGATAAATTAACAACTGCTTATTCCCCTACAAACTTCATTTTTACTAATACTTATGGTATAGCCCCTAGTAATACTACTATTACAGTAGAATATTTATCTGGAGGAGGGGTAGGTTCTAATATTGATGCTAATACTTTAACATCATTAAATACAAATAATATTAAATTTTTAAAAACGAATTTAAATACATCAACAGCAAATTATGTTTTTTCTTCTTTAGCTTGTAACAACCCTATTGCTGCCTCAGGTGGAAAAGATGGTGACACAGTAAATGAAATTAGAGAAAATACTTTATCTAATTATGCATCTCAATTAAGAAATGTAACTGCTGATGATTATTTAGTTAGAGCATTAAGTATGCCTAGTGATTATGGTATAATCTCAAAAGCCATTACCCAAAAACCCAAAGTAAATGAAGGAAACAGTACTTTAGATTTATACATTTTAAGTTATAACAAAAACAAAAAATTAACATATGCTAGTCAAACCCTAAAGAAAAATTTAAAAACATATTTAAATCAATATAGAATGATTGGAGATACCCTTAATATAAAAGATGGGTTTATTGTTAATATAGGTGTTGAATTTGAAATAATAACAGATATTGATACTAATAATAATACAGTATTAAGGGACTGTATTGTAAATTTAACTAACTTTTTTAATATAAATAGGTGGCAATTAAATCAACCTATCATATTCAAAGATGTAGAACAGGTAATAGATAATACTATAGGAGTACAAACTATTAAAAATATAAAAATTTCTAATAAAGTAGGAGAAAATGAAGGATATTCACAATATGCTTATGATATAGATGGTGCTACCCAAAATAGGGTAATATACCCCTCTATAGATCCTATGGTATTTGAAGTAAAATTCCCTAACCAAGATATAAAAGGTAGAGTAGTAAATTTATAATTATGGCAGTATATAAATTATTCCCAATAAAAGATGCAACTGTATATTCAGGTTATCCTACTATGAATACAGGTGTAGATTCTTTATTAGAAGTAACTAGTGAATATCCAACAACATTAACTCCTAGTCCTAGAGTAGCAAGATCCTTAATTCAATTTGACCAAAAAGAAATTGATGATGTTATAGATAATAAAATATCAGGGGCTAGCTGGTCAGGAAGTTTAAAATCTTATATATCAGTAGCTGAAGGGATTAACACTAATTATACTTTAAATGTATACCCCATATCTGGATCTTGGTATAATGGGAGTGGTGAATATTTAGATTCACCTCAAACTACAAATGGTGTTAGTTGGAAGTTTCAAGATTCTGAAGGAACAGTTGCTTGGGGAGTAGATAATGCTATACCCTATATGACTTCCTCTTACCCCTCAAACCAAAAAGGAGGAGGGACATGGTTTACAGGATCTAATAACCCATCAGTTAATTCAGTTACGGGTTCTCAAACTTTTAATCTTAAAACAGATAAAGATTTACAAATAAATGTAACTAATCCTATTAAACTGTTCTATTCAGCCTCTAAAAATATGGATGGAGGATATATTAGGGTTAATAATGATGGATTTTTATTAAAATGGGAAGATAAAATAGAATTTTCACCTTCTCAATCTATTCAACCGGTATTAAAATACTACTCAGTTGATACTAATACTATATACCCACCTACTTTGGAATTAAAATGGGAAGATGTTTCATATAATACAACATTAACAGAAATATCTACAACAGATTTATTTATAGGTCTAGACTCCAATCCAGGAATATTCCGTTCAGAAAGTATAAATAGATTTAGATTAAACGTGCGTCCTGAATTCCCAGTTCGTACCTTCCAAACAGAATCTCTATACACAACAAATTTTGCATTACCCGAATCATCATATTATGCTATTAAGGATTTGGATACCAATGAATTTGTTATAGACTTTGATAATAACTTTACTAAAATCAGTTGTGATAATAACAGCAATTATTTTGATGTGTATATGAATGGTTTACAACCAGAAAGATATTATAAAATATTAATTAAAACTATAATTAATGGTAGTGTAATTGTTAAAGATGAAGACTATTATTTTAAAGTAATTAATGGATAATGAATAAACAAAGAATAGATTTAAAAAAAGATGTTTTTAATAAATCCCAATACTCTAAAACTATAAATACTAGTTTTGAAGAATTAGGGGTTAAATCTATTCCTGACCAATTAAATGAAGAAACAAGTATAGAAGATTTTTTTAATTTATATAACCAATTATTTTATGAAATTCCTGCAGAAGGAGAAAATAATTCTCACCGTTATTTAGTAATACAAAGTGGTGAGTATATTGATTTTGATGAAAATCTAGAAGAAATCGAAGCACTAAGACAAGAAATCGCCAGATTAAGGACAGATATATTAGAACTTCAAGTAAAAAATATTGAATTAGAAACAGGACAAAAAATAAATATTGATACTAATGCCTTAAAAGATAAAATTAACCAAATTGGATCTAATATAGAAGCAAATCAATCGTCAATAGCCGAAGCACAATCCCAAGCTCAACAATCAATTAATGAAGCTAATACTTCTACAGAAGAACAAGTTAATACAGGTGGGGTTGGGTATTTTTAAGATAGTTTATGGATAAAAAAATAGAAATATACGAACTAAATCCTTCTAATTTTGAATTTCAAAATTATATAGAAGCAGATAGCCAATTGATAGCTGTAGATGGCTTAGATACAAAGTTTATTACAGAAACGGATTACATTGAGTACTACGTTTTTGATGAAAATAAACAAAGAATTTATCCTACTACTGATGTAATCCCCCTATCTTCATATAAAGTAATAAAAAACGATATCATTATTAACCCTGAAGGAGACTTAAGTCAATTAGGGTTTGATCAAAATTCATATTTTATATTATATAATATTTTTAGAAAAAGGTTATATTCAAACCCCACTACTAAATATTATATTAAAGAAATATCTTCTGATAGAACAGAAATTAGATTAGATAGTAATATAATTGAAAATAATATTTTAATTTCTTCTACAAATGATTTCATTAAACATAGAAAAGACGCAGAATATTTTGTAGATTTTTACTTAAATTTTGGTAGTAATAAAACTGTAATTGCTAATAATCTAAAATTGGATACAGAGATTTTAGATGATCCTACAATTTTAATTAAACTTTATGAACCTTTACCTGAAGAATTTAGTGTAAAAGATGAATTGTGGGTTGTAGAACAACTATCTGAATCCCTATTATATCAAGTTAAATTTCCTGTTAATATAGAAGTTGAAGAAAATTTTAATTTTATACAAGGTCCTAATTTTAATTTAGAAATAAAAAAAGAAAAATCTAATTCAACACAACTATTTTCATTAGATGCTTTATTAAATACTAATCTAACCAGTTCATCCCAACAAATAAAAAGTCTACTATCAGAAAATAATATTAATATTAATATAAACTATGAAAATTTTTCTGAATTTGTTAATTTTAGTTCACTTAAAACACGCTTAGAAAACTTTTATTATAAAGTAGGACTAATAGAATCCTATACTAATTCTATTAATAATACACTAGGGACTATTACAGGTAATAATAACTTAACACCTGAATATAGTGCTAGTGTTGCTAGTTATCAAAGTAAAATAGACAATGTTATTGTTAATTTTGATGATTATGAATATTTTTTATACTATAATAGTGGTTCTAGCTTTTCATATCCAAAATCCTCCACATCACCTCCTTACATATTATATCCCACAGGAAGTACTGAAGTTTTAGAATGGTTAGGAAGTGCAGATCCAAATAGTGGGTATTATGGAGGTATAGCCCTATCAGCTTCTAATTTTGATGAAAGTAATGATAATAATTTATATTATGCTATTCCTGAATATTTAAGGGATGATCCTGAAAATCAAAAATATGAACTGTTTATTAACATGGTATCCCAATATTATGATAATGTTTGGACTTATACTAAAGATATAACAAAAAAATTTAATGGGGATAACCGTTTAGAATATGGAATATCTAAAGATTTAATAGATATAGCAATAAAAGATTTTGGTATAAAATTATATTCCAATAATTTTGATAGTGATGATTTATATACATCTTTTCTGGGTTTAACCCCTTCTGGTAGTTTATTTCCCTTCCCTAATATTACTGGATCTATTGATGGTTTAATTAATACACCTTCTGGGTATGAATATGTAGATACACAAATATCAGCCTCAAATAATATAATCCCAACTAATGATGCTAATAAGCGTTTATATAAACGTATATATCACAATTTACCTTATTTACTTAAAACAAAGGGTACAATTTCTGGGTTAAAAGCTTTAATTACTTCATATGGTATCCCTGATACTATTTTAAGAATTAATGAATTTGGTGGGAAAAATAAAAATGAATCCCAAGATTGGGATTTAGAACAAAATGTATTTAATTATGCATTTGATACCGAAGGAAAATATATTATGTCTTCTTCATTTAACCCAAATTCTAATTTTGGGGGGCAAGCTTCTCCTAGAACGGTTCAATTTAGATTTAAATCTAATGGGATCCCAACAGGTTCTTGGGGTAGTAATTTATCTCAATCTTTATTTCATTTACCTTTTAACAGAAGTGCATTAGTATTAGAATATACAGGAAGTGGATTTGAAAGTGGTTCTTATAGTGGAAGTATTTCAAACCCCGAAAATCAATATGGTACTTTAAAATATATTCCCGATTTTGCTTCTTCACCTAATATATCCGCTAGTTTATATTTACCTTTCTTTGATAAAGGTTGGTGGTCAGTTCAAACAACAACCACAACAACTGGAACTGCTTCTTTATTTGCTGCTAATAAAATAGGAAATGAATTAGGATTTACAGGGTCAAATACGGTTAAAGGGTTTGATCCTAATTATTATTTTCAAACAAATGAAATTTATTTCCCAACAGATGGTAATCCAATAACATTAGATACTAACCAATATAATCTATTTTCAGGATCATACCAAGAAATAAGATATTACAATAATAATATTCCTTTAAATGTTTTTTATGACTATACTATGAACCCTTATTCATATGAGGGAACTACCCATAAATTAACAGATAATGAATTATTATTTAGGGCATCTTTAGGGTCCACTTTAAATACTAGTAGTAGATCTTCAATACATCCAAAAATAACAGGTTCTTCTAATTATGTAACCCAATCATTCTCATCAGATAGTAACTTTTATTTAAGTGCCTCTAATTTTATTGAAAATAAAGAATTAATAAATCAAGATCAAGTTGCTATTGGAATTAAAAATAGAATTAATAATAAAATCAGTATAGATAATAATGTTACCCCTGAAGGAAATACTTTATCTCCTTTTAGGTCTATCCAACAAGAAACATTATCCAGTTCTAGTTATAACCCAACTGCTAATTATTTAGAAGTAGCTTTTTCTCCTCAAGACCAAATTAATGATGATATAAATTCCCAAATGGGGTATTTTAACATAGGTGAATATATTGGAGACCCAAGACATATATCCCAATCAGGATATAGTTATCCTGAATTAGATACATTAAGAAACGCATATTTTGATAAATATATTAGTAGTTATAACTTAGTTGATTTTGTAAGGTTAATTAAATTTTTTGATAACTCTTTATTTAAAATGATTAAGGATTTTGTTCCTGCTAGAACAAGTCTTTCATCCGGAGTTGTAGTTAAACAACATATTTTAGAAAGAAATAGAGTAAAACCAGCCCAAATATTTCCTGAAAATGTTACATATAGTGGCTCTGTCAAAACCCAAGTTAGAAATTATAATACGGGTTCAGGGGATGTAGGTCAATATGAATATAATAATGGGTCTTCAATTTATAGATTTAGTGGGGGTACTGGTGGTTCTTTTGAAAGATTTAATGGTTTAGAAACTTCCCCCTCAGCTTCAGATTATAATTTATCTAATAAGTTTTTCTTAACCCAAAGTTTTACAGAATCAATAGAAGGAAAACTAGGAAAGGAAACAATAACTGTATATAATCAAGAAGAATTTTATGATGGGGAATTTAGTGGTTCAAATATAACAGTTACTACACAGTCTTTAGGCCCCGAATGTATTGTATATCTAAAAAACCCAGATAAACCATTAAATTTTTATCCAATTTTCTTTGCTGATGGTATTGATGTACAACAACAGCTAAACTTAGATAATGGTACTGTTTTAGGAGTTGATTTTTTAGATGGAAGAAATGCTCCTTTAGATGGGTATGCTTGGATTTACTCTAAAAGATGGATCAATTCACCAACTTTAGCAGACAGATATCAGGTGTATAATATGAAAATAGCGGGTGTGGATGCTAATGGAAATGATGTTAGAGATTTTATCCAAGGAGCAGAAGTAGTCCAATTTGTATTCCCCGAAGGTATTAAAACCTACCATGTTGATGGTGCTGTTATCTTTGATACTCATGCTGCTTTAACTATAAATAGGGAAGAAGGTGATTATAGATTTGCTTCTTCTTCTAATGGGGGAACAGAAAATTGGAGTTTACAAGCTTATGGAACATACAGATCCCCATCAGGAACTATCCCTGGACTTGATATAAACTCACAAGGAAAATTTCACGGGATAACTACTAATCAAACCCAAGTATTTAGATATTATGACCAAGGTGGGGACCCATATACCCCCTCTATTGTAGGAGATCCTTTAGGATTTTTCAACACAGGATCACAAGATTTTGAAACAACTCCTTTATTTAATAATGAAGCAGGATTTAAAATGGGAACATATACTACACCTAGGACTTCAAACGTCCCTTGGGTTGTTTCATGCTCAGTTAATTATAGTGCTTCTTCTGGAGCCGGTGGTACATCTACATTAGATACAGAAACTCGAGGTATATACCATTCAGGAAGTTTTTATTCAAGTAATTCCAAACCTCAAGTTTTAAATTTATATAGAAACCCCCTTAATAATACTAATAGTGAACGTAACTATATACTAGTTTCATCTGTTGGTTATAGCCAAGCCCAAGATGCTATAGATAATGGAGTACTTGATACTACAATATTTTTTACAGGGTCTAATTTTAGTACATCAACCAACCCCTTATTTTTTCCATCATTAATTAACACTGCTACACAACAATTTGGAATGACTCCTACGGAACTTGGAGGTTTTGAACCTTCAAATTACACTCCTACTATGAATGTTAGTACAAATATGTACCATAGAATTGGAACAAGTCATGCAGGAAGGTTAGCTGCAATAGGTGGGGATAATTTTGGAGGTTTTGCTGATGTATATAAAGATGGAGGTGGATCACCAGGAACCATTGGATCATCTGAAGGAGTAGTTCCATTTGCTGGGACTACAGGATCTTTAGCATTACCCCCATTTAGCCTTCAATCTATAAATTTAGACAATACCTATTTTACTTCAAGTTTTGATAGATTAAATAAAGGTAATGACTATAGCCCTAATAGACAATATTACACTTATAGTAGTAACACAGATTTTAGTACTATTAGTAACGGAGAAATTAGATTTAATAATGCTAATATTACAGATTCAACATTACTTTGTGTTAATTTTTATGAATCAAATGGAACAACTCATAACCAGCAGAATCCTGTACTTACTAGTACAAATGTTAGTCAAATATTAATAGAAGGAGCAACTGAAAGTGATTATATAATAATAAATAACCCAGGTGTAGATACAGTAACTGGTGGAGAAGGTTATAAAATAGAATATCTAGCTAGTAATATAACAGTAAATGGGACTTTTACAAATAGTGATGATATTAAACTTTCATCTAATTACCCATTATCTAGTAATGTAGCAGGACATTCACTAATATCAGTCCCTGGTACTGCTTCACTAAGTTTTGATTATTCTGAATTAATTTTAGGAGGTGAACCCCCTGTACGTATAGATGAGGGTAATTTTGATAACATTTTCCTTATTGATGAGGGTCCAAGAGGTGGGATGTTACTAAATTCTTACCAACCTTTATCCGCTACATACTCAAATAATGTAAACTTTTCAATTACAGATACCCCAGAGGTAGGTGAATTTAATACTACTGATAATGGTGCTTACACACTAGATTTATACGATTTACAAAATAAAATTTATCAAGAGTTTTATGGTTCAAATATAAACTACAATAGGTTTGTTACTATGAATAGTCTTCAAATAGAGGTAAATGCAACAATTGATTATAATTCTGAAGTAATAACAGACTCTAATTCCCTAGTATTATTTGCCTTATCTACTAATAGTGAAGGTGGAGGAGGTTTTGGTGATGGTGGCGATGATTTTATAGTGAATCTACCACAAACAGAATCCCCACCCGGTGTATATTCCGGAACATTAGAAATCTCACAAAACTTTTCAATTCACACTGGAAATATAGTTAGCTTAGATGGAAATTGGGGGGTTAGACCTGAAATATCATGGAGCGGGACAGAAGCTAATACTATAGTATATAATTTAACCGAATTTAGGGTTAAAATAGTAGGAACAGGAGAATATCGACAAGTAAATGAAACGGGTGGCAACTCAAACTATGCTCAGAATGCAATGAATGATTTTGGCAGTACTATTTTTTCAAATGGTAAGTCAAGACAACTTAATGTAAACACCCCATCAATATTAGTAAATACATTAGACTTTCAAGGGTCTACATCTGTTGAAGTTGCTGGTGCTGCCTTCTATAGCTTAGTAACCCCTGAAGTATACATTACAGGTTCTAACCACCACCCAAAACAATTAGTAATAGCGGGAGCAGGTATTCCACAAAATACAACAGGTAGTGCTGTATTATCCTGGGAAAGTAGTTCTATTAATAATGTATATAGAACTTCTAGTGTAACATATACAGAATATTTAATAGAAAAATCTACTTTTTCTTCCTTTGGTCAAGCAAAACAAGACTCTATAAAAGTAAGTTATATTGATGCTAACTTTTTAGGAAATGGTATAGACCCATTATTAATCCCATCATCATCAGTTATACTTCCAGCTGTCCAATTTCCTGCAGCTATTACAGCAGTAAAACTTCCAGTGTCATCTAGTTCTACACCTACTTTTGATTTGGCGTATCCTGAAATGATTTCACCATCCATAGAATTTTTTAATGGTGTAAATAGTGCTAATTTATCCTCATCAGTAACTTTTACACAAACTGATAGGTATAGATTTCTTAATGAAGATAGTTATGTAGAGTTAGATACTACAATTTTTGAAGATATTTTAGATGAAGAACAATTAGATGTTGGGTATTTTAAAATTAGATATATAAACCCATCATCTACAAGTAACCCCCCAATATATAATTCTGTTGTTATTAATGTAAGTAAAATTTATAATTATATTACTTCTTTTCATTATCATGAGTTTGATGTAGGAGTGCCAAGTACTACTATTTTAAATACGACCCAAAGAACATTATACCCTACTATAAATACAACCCAAAGTATATACTTCCCAGAATATACATTTTCAAATGTACAATCTAAAAATTTAATAGAAACTTATGAAATTTTACCAACCCAAAACTTAGATTATCCAAAACTTCAAATTACAAATTCTATTAATATTCCTGAAGTAGGGTATAGATTTACGGGTTCACTTAATATACATAAAGGGGATGCGGATAACTTAAATGAATTAGGGCCTATAGTATTCCAACAACAGTTTATTGTCCCTAATAGTGAATCTATAGATACCATTGTAGTAAGTGGTTCAGTTGGTCTACCAAATAATACTTTTAAATATAATGATAGTTTTAGAATGAGCCTTTCTGCAGATAAAGGAGCCACATCATTCTTAGACATTACAGAATATACAATGAGTTTATTCCCTTCTGAATCGGCATTTGCTACTATTACTGAAGATTTAGCTTTATATGGGGTATCACTCCAACCCGATGGAGCAGATTATGGTTTGGATTTATACGGGGGATCTATTAATGTATCAGGACCTGGGTATAATAAGTTTGGAAAACCAGTATTAACGCCTGTAATTCTTTCAAGTTATTATGGTCAAGGAGTATTACCTTTTAATATAATGTTAGATTGTCAACCATTGTTAAATAATTATAACCTTCAAAGAAAAAGTACTTATTTAATGGATGTTGATTATTCAAATACAACGGGTTCACTTTTACCGGTTAACTTTAACCAAATCTTAGACAATATAGCATCTAGAGCTACAGTACCTGATTCTAACTATACTCAAGAATCCTTTATCCTTCCTAGATATAAAGGAACTAAAACAACTTCTTTAAATTATAATAGATGGTCTCCTAGAGATAAAGGTACTTATGGGGAATTACCTGTTATAGAATTAAGAACAGCCTTCTTTGGATATTTTAATTCAATTAATAATTTATATCCTATATTAAATGATGCTATTGGGCTTAATGTAACATATTTTATAGACCAACAAGGAAATGCAATACCACCTACTTTATCAAGTGGATTTGGAAGTTCAATTGTTGAAAAAGCATATAGCAGAGGAGACGAAGTAACCCTTAGTTTTAATACAAGTAGTGTAGAATTGGATAGCCTAAATTCTACTACTAGAGTATTAAGAGTTGGTACTCTCCCATATCCTGTATTATATACACAAAATAGTGGTAGAACATACGCTAGAGATATTTACTTTGAAGGAGAAGGGAGATTAAGTTTGTATGATAATGATGATGGTAATTCTTTTAAAACTTTTACAATAACATCCGAAGGTACTAGTTCATGGGATACTGGTGAAAACATACCAACAGCAGCTACATATACTAGTGGATTACCCGTATTTAAAACCCAAATCTTAAATCCTTCTACTACTTCATCCCAATTTTCTAACTTTTCAGAATATCAAAACCCTTACGATGAAGTAACCGATGGGGTAATTTATTTTAAAGAAGATGCTAATGCAGATTATGGAGAACCATTATCAAACCCTCAAACAATATCATTTGAAACTTCATTTGCCACCTCCTTCCTATATGAAGGATATAGGAGAGGTAAAAATGATGGTGATGAATTAAGAGTTCAAGTTAAAATGGAGGTAAGTAATGATGGTGGTAGTACTTGGGAAGGAATACCATTTGAATTAGAAGATATTGATATGATTGTCCATAAGACTAGTGGTAACCCTATTAATCTTGGAAGCATTATAGGAAGAGGTAAAGGAAATAGTAAATTTAATTTATGTGTATTTTCGGGACAAAAAATAATAAAAGGAAGATCAAGAACACAGTCTAAAAATCAGGGTAGACAATGGACTACTGATAAAGTATGGAATGAAGTGTTTCAATCATACTATTGGAGTGTAGAAAACCCTGCATATATGTCATTTCTTAAAAAAAGAGGGGTTTATACTGATGGGCAAGGAGATGTTCAGTATAGAGGGGATATGACAGCCACAGAATGGAAAATTTCAGGTAATTCTGGAGGTTATATATTTAAAAATAAAGAAAAAGTAAGGTTTAGTGTTGGGATAGCAATGTTACGAAGTGTTTCTAATAGTGGTAACAATACTATATTTCCTGCGGCGTGGAACGGTCCAATATTTCCAGCTAAACTTAATATCATAGGAGCTAAAGATGGATTATTAGCAAATGCTAATACAGGTTCAGCCCCATTCTGGGTATATACAGGATCGGCTGGTGTAAGTAATAATAGTGTTTTAGATAAAAGTATATTAGTAATGTCTTCATCTATAGTAAATGAAGCTTATGGGAGTAGTTATACCCAAGAAACACTCAAATATACTCCTGGTCCATCTTCATATTTTCCTAAGGGTCAAGAACCCCGAGATACCCAAATTGGTCCTACTAAATCACCCGTATATTTAATGACAGACGATGAAATTAGATTCCAAAACTCAGAACAATATACTTATAAAATTTTAAAAGTAGAATCACCATCAGAAAACATAGAAGATAGTAATGGAAGCCCAGTGGGGAGAATTAAAATTTATTTGGATAGAGAAGTAGATGGAGCTATTAATAAAGATTTTTTCTTAATTAGAAGAAATCAGGAAGCAGCCAATAGCTTTATAGTAAGTGGTGAATATCCTTATAATAATCAAAACAGTGGGTCACAAGCTACGGGAGTAGTATATCCAGAATTTCCAGCAACTGAGTTAGAAATTAGTTCATCTAAAATAATAACTGACTTAGTTAGTAAAGGAATAATAACTTAACATATTTATAACATATAATTATATAATAAAATGGGATATTTAAACAATTCAGTAATAACAGTTGATGCTATATTAACTAAAAAAGGTAGAGAACTATTAGCTAGAAATAATGGTGCTTTCCAAATAACACAATTTGCATTGTCTGATGATGAAATCGATTATACACTTTATAATCCAGTTCACCCTTCAGGTTCTGCATACTATGGTGAAGCAATAGATAACATGCCTTTGCTAGAAGCATTTCCAGATGAACAACAAATAATGAAATACAAGTTAGTTACATTACCTAGAGGTACATCTAAACTACCTGTACTTGATTTAGGATATGCTTCAATTAATATGAAACAAGGAGCCCAATTAGCAATAACACCTCAAACATTAAATTACTTAGGTAATTCTCAAACATTTGAGTCTAGTGGATATGCAGCTACAATTGGAGATGTTCGTTTATTAAATCAATATCAAGGAACAGGAATTAATACTGAAGCAGCAGTAACATCAAATTCAACCCAAACAATAGGTACTAATGTATCAAAAACTGTAATTGGAACTCAAATTAATTTAACTTCAACAACAGTAAATACTTTATTTGGGTCACAAACTCAATTAAGAACCACTTTAACTGTAGTAGGTTTAGATAGTGGTGCTCGTTTAACAATTCCTGTAACAATTACTCAAAATAAACTAACATAATAAAACATGAGCTTTAAAAGATTTGATCCAGAAGATTTTGTAATAAGTTCCGATACAGTAACATCCACTGTATGGTCAGGTTTTCAACCTTCACTTAATACTTATCATACATCATCAGTGCAAAAAGAAGGATCTTCAGGTCCTTATTATTTAAATGTTTATCAAACAGCTTCTTTTGAAAATGGAGCTGAAATACAATTTTCAATTGCTTTTGCGGATTCAACAGGTAGAGGAAGTGTTTTATTTGATAGTTCTGTACCCCAAAAATCCCCATCAAGAACAAATTATGGTCAATATAGAACCCTAGTTTTAGAAGATGAAGAATCCCCATTTTTCTTTGGTCCGGCGTTTACCGGAAGCCATTTTTATGCCCTAAGTATAGAAAGAGCAAGATATAAAGAAAAATTATTCCCTGGGTCTTTAAATTTAGTATTATCAAGTAGTAATTCCCAACTTAATAACTTACACTTAACAGATGATTCTAAAATGGTAAGTTTACCTACTTTTTATGGTACTCAAAGGGCTTACCAAATAATAAGTGGATCAGATGGTTCAGCTTGGAGGGGAAATGGATATTCACGTAGTGGATCATATGGATTATTCCTCCCAGACATTTCTACTTTACTTTTAAATGGTAGTGCTTTAAATGATAATTTTGCCCCTGGAGCTTCAGGGACAAATGATGGGTGTGGTATTAATCTTAATACTGAATTTATAGAAAATGCTTCTAACCCCTCAAAATTATTTAGACATATTTCAGGGTCAGCTGGCGTAGATGGAAATATATTTAAATTAAATTCCCAAGAAACAATTACATCAGATTTTGTATTTGTAAGATCAAGAAATTCAGAATTTAACTATTCAGAAAACCCAAGTTTTATTTCAGGGTCAACAGGAGAAGTAATTTACAATTATTTTATTGATAACCCAACTACGTTTCCAACAACAGTAGGGATGTATAATGATAGTAATGAATTATTAGCTGTAGCTAAATTATCAAGACCAATTACAAAAGACTTTACAAAAGAAGCTCTTATTAGAGTTAAATTAGATTTTTAAAATGGATGGGCGCTTTCAAACAATTCAATTCGCAGGATATAATTGTATCCCCACTGGAGCTAAATAAAGGATTTTCCCTTAAGGGAGGAAATGCTTTAACTGCCTCTAATATTGAAATTGCCAGATATTTAGGTAAAAACGAAAACTTTTTAAAAAATAGAGAATTAACAGGTAACTCTTCATCTTTAGGTGATTTTAGAGAATACCAAGTTACAATATATAATTCAATAAAACAATTATATTATACAAATTACATCTCAGGTAGTAATGGAGATGTATCTCCTGCATCAACTGCTAGTTTTAATTTAGATCAAACAGTTACAGGAAAGGTTTATTCTCCCTTATACGATAACTATAATCAAACAGATTTATCCCCTCATAAGTATTTTCCAACAGGCTCAGGGGACACAATTGGTGTTTTATCTGTTCCTAAAAACTTATTTGGTGATTATATTCAACCAAAATCCTTAAAAATAATTACTGAAAGTGGAAGTTATATAGATGATGGAGAAGGTAGATTAAAAAGATTAAACCAAACCCAAGATAACCCTCAAACTTTTGTAGGTAATGTTATATACCAACATGGTATTATAGTACTCACAGGAGGAACTAGAACAGAGGGAATAGGGGAAACAGATCCTTATGGAACAGCAGATTATGGAGAGGGTGTTTATGGAGGTAGAACTATCAATTCAAATGATATATTAAACTTTGTTACTGGATCTAATATTACTTGTTCATTTTCATCTTCATATGGTATATTTGAAACTCAATATAAATGTACTATAAGTGAAAATGAATATAATTACACATATAATCCTAGTATAATTTCATCTAGTTTTGATGGAACCTTACATAATTGGGCTACAGGATCTTATTTTGATCCATATGTTACTACTATAGGGTTATATGATAATAGTGAAAATCTTTTAGCAGTAGGTAAATTAGCAAAACCTTTACCAACATCTAGAACAACTGACACAACTATTTTAATAAACCTTGATAGACAATAAAAAAATCGATATTTATAATAAATAACAAACATAATGGCAAAAAAATTACAAAAAACCCAAATCATAACAGGAAATACAGTTGAGGCTTTTCACGTAAGCCAATCTGTAGATGCTTTTTCAGCCGACTCACAAGCTGCTTATGATATATCAGTATCAGGTTCTTTCCATGTGACTGGTTCTACAGTACTATCAGGTTCTGTAAAAATGGATATAGATGATAATTATGAGGATGTTGATGGTTTAGTATTAGTATTGGACCAAAGTAATAATACAGTTTTCACTACAGGCTCTTATGGAGGATCAGGTACACAAGGGACACAAGGTTTACAAGGGGCACAAGGTTTAAATGGACAAGGAGGACAAGGTCCCCAAGGTTTACAAGGAGGACAAGGTGTTCAAGGTACATTAGGATTACAGGGACCTATTGGGACAGGCACACAAGGAACACAGGGTCCACAATCAACTTTACAAGGTCCCCAAGGTTTACAAGGAGGACAAGGATTAACAGGTACTAGTATAACAGGCCCACAAGGTCTCCAAGGTTTACAAGGAGGACAGGGTGTTCAAGGTA
>Ga0181379_1000610_pt1 | contig 17514 bp, 15 predicted proteins | sample 2SPOviralmetaG_FD_130115 | JGI IMG/M metagenome (GOLD analysis project Ga0181379, IMG submission 130115) | Marine viral communities from the oligotrophic San Pedro Time Series (SPOT) site, San Pedro Channel, CA, USA - 2 SPOT_SRF_2009-07-10 | ecosystem: Environmental > Aquatic > Marine > Strait... | reverse complement strand
TCTTATAAATAACATTGGCCTACACATTAAGTATTGGTGAAAATGCTCCGGATTTTGATCTAGTAGGGACCGATGTAGATTATTACTCTTTGGATTCCTTTCAAGAATACGAAAATCTGATTAACTTTTTTACATGTAACCATTGTCCTTATGTCACAGGGTCTGATGATGTCACACGAACAACTGTAGAGAAATATCAAGGACCTAGATTCAAGTTCGTTGCAATTAATTCCAATAGCAAAAATACTTATGAAGATGATAGTTTTGATAATATGGTTAAACGAATGGATGAATTTAAATTCCCTTGGCTATATCTTTATGACGAGACTCAAAAGACTGCGAAGGATTATGGAGCACTTAAAACTCCTCATTTTTATGTATTTAATCAAGAGAGAAAACTAGTTTATACAGGCAGGGGAGTTGATTCTCCAAAAGATTCATCTAATATAAAAGTTAATGATTTAGATAGAGTTCTTTCAGAGCTCGTCGAAAATAAAAAAATATCAGTGCCAGTTACTAATCCCATTGGCTGTAATATCAAGTGGGAAGGCAAGGAAGCACATTGGATGCCAGCGGAAGCTTGCGATTTAGTATAGGAGAACAAAATGTCAGAATTAGCTACTTTAGAAAAAAAAGGAGAAGTATCAATAATAACCTTGAACGACGGAAAGGCTAATGTCTTTTCCTATCCAATGTTAGAAACAATTCAAAATATTCTTTCAGACATTCCTAAAGATAAGGGATCGGTAATAATTACCGGAAGAGATGGAATGTTTTCTGGAGGGTTTGATTTAAAAACTTTTAGTTCGGGAGATGTGGATTTAATAAAAAATATGTCTGCCTTAGGTTTTAAAACTTTATTTGATTTATATACTTTTCCTAGACCTATAATTGCAGCAATTTCTGGACATGCTGTTGCATTAGGAATTTTTGTGGTTTGTTGTTGTGATTACAGAATTGGCATAAATGGGGAATTTGTTGTGCAAGCAAATGAAGTAAGAAACAATATGGATATACCAACTCCTATTATGGAAATTGCTGCCAGTCGAGTTGATAAACAACACATTTACAGAGCATTATTCCATGGCGATCCTTACAAAATGAATGATGCGGTAAGTGCAGGTTGGATCGATGAAGTCGTAAATCATGAAGACCTTATGAAGAGAGCAATGGAGAAAGCTGAAGACCTAGCAACATTAGGACATCCAATGTATCAGAAAACTAAAGAAGTCTTTCAGGCTAGTATCGTTGAAAAAATAAAAGCAACTCTTCCCAAGCCTTCTGATAATCCAAATTTTGTATCTGTTTAGTTATTGCGAAACTTCTTATATAATCCAATTCCTTTGGGGCTATAGCTCAGCTGGGAGAGCGCCTGATTTGCATTCAGGAGGTCCGCGGTTCGATCCCGCGTAGCTCCACCAAAAAAAACTTTATTCTTCTTTTTTTATTTATATAATCACCTCATGAGAGCTTTACACGATTTAGTTATTAGAAATGGAAAAATAGTTGATGGTTCTGGAAGGAAGCCATTCATCGGAGATGTAGCAATTGATAATGGAAAAATTTCTGTTGTTGGCATTGTAGAAAATTCAGGTAAGGAAGAAATTGATGCTAAAGGAAATTTAGTCACACCTGGTTGGGTAGATATTCATACTCATTATGATGGTCAGGTATGCTGGGATCCTTATTTAACTCCTTCAAGTTGGCATGGAGTTACTACAGCAGTAATGGGAAATTGCGGCGTTGGTTTTGCTCCTGTCAGACCAGGAGAGGAAAATTTTTTAATTCAATTAATGGAAGGAGTGGAAGATATTCCAGGTTCAGCTTTACATGAAGGAATTGAATGGGATTGGGAAACTTTTCCTGAATTTTTAAATGCAATAGATAAAAAAGAATTTGTAATGGATCTCGGTTTTATGATTGGACATGGCCCTCTCAGAAGCTATGTGATGGGGCATGATAGATGTCAAAACCAAGTTGATGCTTCCGATTCAGAAATAGGCGAAATGTCAGATCTTGTAACAGAGGCTATAAATGCTGGAGCTCTTGGGTTTAGTACCTCAAGAACTATTTTACACAGAGATATCTACGGTAAATATGTTCCTGGTACTGAAGCTAGTTCGGAGGAGATGAGAGCTCTTGCTTTTGGTGTTGATAAAGCTGGCGAAGGAACTTTAGAAATTACTTCTGATTGGCTTGATGAAGAGATAGAGATGTCTTGGATGAAAGAGTATGTAAAGAAAAGTAATTGTGGATTAACTTTCTTACAAACTAATGGAGATGCAGTAAAAACTATTTTATATTCTGAGGAGCATTATCTCAAAGGCAAAAATATTCGTCCTCAATTCCCAGGAAGAAACGTAGGCTTGATGTTTGGTTTTGAAAGCTCTTTAAATCCTTTTATGCAATATCCAGCTTACAAAGAAATTGCTCATTTACCTCATGATAAAAAATATGAAATCATGAAAGATGCTAATTTTAAAAATAAATTATTAAATCAAAAGCCTAATCTTGAATCAGAAATAGAAAAGAGACTTGCGGAGGCAGATAATACTAAAACTAGGGAAGAAATAGAAAAAGATGCAGATCTTCTTTTAAGTCTTACTTCTAATTATAAGACACAATTTATTTTAGGAACGCCCCCAAATTATGAGCCAAAAAAAGAAGACAGTATTGCAGCAATTTCATCAAAAAAAGGTATCCCGGAACTTGAAGTTATGTTTGATGAAATGATGAAGAACAATGGAACAAATTTGATTTATGCCGCTTTTACTCCATACGAAAATTACAAACTTAATTTTGTAGAACAAGCATATGGATTAAAATCTTCCGTTGCTGGAGGAAGTGATGGCGGTGCTCATTGTGGATTAATATGTGATGCAAGTATGCCAACAACTAATTTATCTCATTGGGCAAGAGATCGAGAAGCTGGTAAAAAGTTTCCTCTTGAAAAGTTAGTAAGAAAACAAACTAAAGATACAGCAGAGACCTTTGGCTTGTTCGATCGTGGTGAAATTAAAGCTGGAATGTTGGCTGACATTAATATCATTGATTTTAAAAAATTGAATGTTAGTCATCCTAAGATGATTCATGACCTTCCTTTGGGTGGAAAAAGATTAATTCAGGATGCTACAGGATATGTTGCAACAATCAAAAGGGGCCACATAGTAAGTGAAAATGGTAAAGCTACTGGCGCTCTACCTGGTAATTTAATAAGAGGTAAGCAAACATGTGAAGTCAAATCTGAGATTTCGAAAGTCTCTTTTTTTGACAGAACCGTAAGGCTGTCCTTGATTAAGTTAGCTCAGCTATATTGGAGATTTAATAACAAAAAAGTTAAATCAACAATCGTCTCTCAAGATTGAATACTTCTTTCTAAGCTTTGCTTGTCTTGGGCATACCTTCTGCCAGCTATCAAATAACAGGGTATTGCTAGAGATCCTATAAATCCGAAAATTAAAAGAGACCAAGTGTAGGGTTCTGCAATAGAACTTTGTTTAAAAATATCTATTAAAATTCCCGCGCCAAGAGAACCAACTGTGAGGCCTATTAAATTTATACATAAAATATAGAAAGCTACTACTGTTGCTCGGATTTTCTCTGGAACTAATTCTTGAACTGTTGAAAATGTAGGACCATAAAAACAACCTAATTGAAAGTAACCCACAACAACGCCAATCCAGAAAATAACAGAGTCTGGCTCTACAAACCTGTAAAGAATTCCTACAGGCAGTAATATTAGCGATAGCCAAAAGAGAAAAATTGGCCTTCCTTGATTTGTTTTTTCTTGCCACCAATCACTTACTAAACCACCGAATAAAACACCTGCTAAACCAGCAAAAACAGCGATTATTCCAGTAATTTGAGCGATTATACTTCTATCAAAACCTCTTTCTTCAACATACCAAATTTGCTCAAAGGCAGCTGCACCAAGAATAATATGATAAAAAACTCCACCTGCAATTGTTAATGTGAGGGCAGGAGAATTTTTGAGAGCATCAACTAATATTCTCATTGCTTGAGAAAAAGATAACGTTTCTTCAACAAGATTACGATTTGCAACTGAATTAATTCTTCGAGTATCTTTAAATAGCAGCATGCTTAGTCCTAGAACAACTCCTAGTATTCCTAACATGTAGAAGCAACCACGCCATCCTATGGTATCTCCTAGAAGACCTTCTAAAAAAACAGGCGACTTAATATCTGCTACAAATCCTACGAGCAGTAAACTTATAGCTACTCCTAACGGCACACCCAAATAGTAAAAACCTGCAACAAAACCCATCCTTTTTGGCGGAAAGGCATCTCCTAAAAGAGACATGGAAGTTGGTGTAATAATTGATTCACCCACACCAATAAACATTCTAGGCAGAGCTAAAGTTATGAAGCTTTTAGCTGCTCCAGAGGCAACAGTAAAAATACTCCAAAGGACAACTCCGAAAGCTATTAATTTAGATCTATTTACTCGATCAGCTAAAGCTCCCATAAATAAACCCATAATTGAGTAGAAAAAAATAAAAGCCAATGAAGTCAGCAATCCAAATTGCCACCCAGTTAAACTAAGCTCAGGTACTATGTAATTTGCAAAACTTGCAATAAGCTGCCTATCGGTAATATTAAGTAAATTTAATACTGTTAGAAAAAAAAGTAACCGATAAGGATTCATGCTTAGTAAATTTTGTGAAAGAATTACTATATTAAAGGTTTTTCAAAAAAATATATAAAAAATGTTTGTCCTTGGAGTTACTGGCGGTATTGGGTCAGGAAAATCAGCAGCTACTGAAGTGCTAGCTTCTTTAGGGATTAAAGTTGTTGATGCAGATGTCTTATCTAGAATACCGGTTCAAAAAAAAGAAAAAGGATTGCTAGAAATTGAAAAGAGATATGGCAATGATATTTTACTTTCCTCTGGCGAATTAGACAGAAAAAAACTCAGAGAAATTATTTTTCAGGACGAAAAAGAAAAGGATTGGTTAGAATCTTTACTTCATCCGTTAATTGCTGAATTGATTAAAACAGAAATTAATTCTTCATCATCAACTTATACAATTTTAGCTTCTCCTTTATTATTTGAAACAAAACAATCAGATTATTGTAACGAAGTTCTTGTTATAGATGCTTCAGAAGAAATTCAAATTTTACGCACGATAAAGCGCGATGAAGTTCCTGAAGAACAAGTTAAAACTATAATTCTATCTCAAATAAATCGCTCGGAACGTCTTCGGTTAGCTACACATGTTATTAAAAATGAAAGTACTCTGGATGATCTACAAAATGCAGTGATAGAATTTCATCAAAAACTTATAAATACTCTTAATAATTGATGAAGTGTCCTAATTGCAAAGTAGAACTTTTAAAAAAAAAAGATAAACAATTTAAACCTTTTTGCTCCGAAAGATGCAGATCTTTAGATCTTTCAAATTGGCTAAATGAGAAAAATGTGATTTCGTCTGAAATCAGTCATTCTGAAGATTAAAAAAAGATCTAATTCCGGCTATCCCCTGGGCTCTATAAAGCTTAGCTTCATTAAGATCGTTTAAATTCATTCCGCCCAATGCAAAGCTAGGACCAGGAAATAAGCTTGCGAGTTTTGAAAATTTTTCCCAGCCGAGAGGAGAATTTTTATTTGATAATTTTTTAATAGGTGAAATCAAAATATAATCTAAATCTAACTCCAGGGCTTTCTTTACTTCATTTTCGTTGTGACATGACGCTCCTGCAAAGAGACCATTTTTTTTATCACTCTCCATGAGGTGTTTTGAAGTTAAATGGATATTATTTTCTTGAGGAACATACTTTCTAAGATTTGAATGCAAAATAATAACTGCATTATTGTCTTCATAAATCCTTTTTGTAGCTTCCCAATGTTCAATAGAAAAATAATCTTCATTTACTCTATATATCAAAAAATTAGACTTCTTTAAGAGCTCTTTTATGTTTGAAAAAAAGTTTTCAGGGATAACACTAGGCGTAATAGGTAAAAATTTAGCTTCGATAATCACTATTTATAGATATGTAATCAGGAGTTAGATCAGAAGTCATAATTAATGCAGAGTTTTTTGATTTACCTAATGTAATATCAAGTTGTATTATTTTTTTTCTAAATTCTCTCTTTCCTTTTGACTCTGAATAACTTTTAGATAAATTTCCTTTAAAAAGAACTAAATGTTTACCAATCTTTAAATTTAAATTATTCATATCAAATTCATCGACATTAGCATTTCCTGCTGCAGAAATAATTCTCCCCCAATTAGGATCTTCTCCATAAGCAGCAGTTTTAACTAATGGGGAATTTGCAATTTTGAGAGCAACTTTTTTACAATCATCGAAAGAACTTAGTCCTTTGACGTTTATCCTTATTAATTTAGTTGCCCCTTCTCCGTCTAGAACTAATTTTTCTGACAATTTTCTAAACACAGTTAATAGTTCTGTTTCTATCTTCTGTTCATATCTTTTTATATCTATATCAACTGAACCGGTTGCAACTAAAATGGTTGAATCACTAGGCGATTGGTCACCATCAATTGAAATAACATTAAAACTATTATCGCAAGCTTTTTTATGGAGCTTTTTTAATTTTATAGTAGGAATTTTTAAGTCTGTAAAAACATAACTTAAAGTAGTTGCCATGTTAGGTTCGATCATTCCAACTCCTTTAGCTATACCAATTATTTTAAATTTTTTAGAACCAATTTTTACTTCGTGTTTTACCATTTTGTGGTGAGTATCAGTAGTCATTATCGCTTTCGCAAAATCAGACCAAGTATTCTTACTTAAATTTTTAATACAATCTTTAAATGCTGGAACTAGTGATTCCATATCTAGAAGCTCTCCAACAACGCCGGTAGAAAAAGGTAGAATTTGATTAAACTCTATTCCTGATAAGTTAGAAATATTATTTATTAATTTTTTTGTGTCTTCAATACCTTTTTCCCCAGTGGCTGCATTAGCATTTCCTGCATTAACAATGAGCATTTTTTTTCCATGCATCTTTTTTTTGAACTGGTCTAGACAAACTTGGACCGGAGCAGATTTAAATTTATTTGATGTAAACAAGCCGGATATATTTGCCTTAGTATCAAGCTCTATAATGGCAGTATCCAGTCGTTTTCCATATTTTGTATTGGTTGAAGAGCAACCGATTTTTATGTCACTTAACATTATCTTTTATTTTTTTTTCTATTTGCTTTAGCTTGGAGCCTTCTAAGGCGTCTGTTACCTTCAGTGGGAGATGAGTTATTATTATCTTGCTTATTTGACACGGAATTTTCAATAAATGCTGAAGGAGAATTATCATGCACAGTTTGAGTTTTTTCTAAAACCTCTCTTGTTTTCATATTTTTTATTTCTGCTTCATCTTCAGGCTTAACTTCAACTCTACAAAGAAATCTGGTTGATTCTTTTTTTATCGTTTCCAGCAATTGCTCGAACATCTCAAAGGCCTCTCTTTTATATTCAAGCCTAGGATCTTTACCAGCATAACTTCTAAATCCGATGTTTTGCCTAAGCGAATCCAATTGATTGATATGATTTTTCCAACTTTGATCAATTACCTGAAGAATGATTTGATTTTCTAATTGGGAATAAACTTCAGAGAAATTTGCTCTTTTTTCAAAATAGGCCTTCTCAGCAAACTGGATAAGGGATTCCAGAACTTCTTGCGTGTTAGATTCACACTTATCTAATTCTTCTTCAAGATTAAACAAAAGATTAAAATCGACTTGAAGAGTATTCTTAAGCTCTTCAACTTTCCAATTTGATTCGATTTCAAATTCCGGTATGTGAGAATTAAAAACTTTTACCAAAACATCCTCACGCATAGTTGCGATTAAATCATTTAAGTCATGATCTTCCAGTATTTCCTTTCTTTGTTGATAAATCACCTGCCTTTGTTCATTTAAAACATCATCAAATTCTAGAATTCTTTTTCTCATATCAAAATTTCTTCCTTCTACTCTGCGTTGAGCTCTTTCGATAGAGTTAGTAAGCATTTTATGTTCTATAGACTCTCCTTTTTCCATTCCTCCAAAAGATTGCATCAATGCTTTCATCCTCTCAGGAGCGAATATCTTCAGAAGGCCATCATCAAGAGACATAAAAAACTGAGAAGACCCAGGATCTCCTTGTCTTCCAGATCTTCCTCTTAATTGGTTATCAATCCTTCTTGACTCATGCCTTTCGGTACCAATTACATGTAATCCACCAAGATCAACTACTTCTTTTCGAGCCTTTTCAGATTCTGGGAAACCTCCTAAAACAATATCTGTCCCACGACCAGCCATATTGGTCGCGATTGTAACGGCCTTTATTTTTCCTGCCTGAGAGATAATTTCAGCTTCTTGCTGGTTTTGTTTTGCATTTAAAACTCTATGGGGAATATTTAAACTTTCTAATTTTTTAGATAGGATTTCTGAGTTTTCAACGGAAATGGTTCCAACTAAAATAGGATTTCCTCTTTCGAAGTAAGTTTGTATTTCACTAATTATGGCTTCATTTTTCTCTTCCTCGGTAAGATAAATTTTGTCATTTTTATTTTCTCTTATCATTGGTAGATTAGTAGGAATTGAAACAGCCTCTAATTCATAGATTTCATCGAATTCTCTGGCTTCAGTCTTAGCGGTCCCCGTCATTCCAGATAATTTCTCAAACATTCTAAAAAAATTTTGAAATGTCGTAGAAGCTAGGGTTTGACTCTCTACCTGAATCTCTAAACCTTCTTTTAATTCCAATGCTTGATGAACACCATCTGATAGTCTTCTCCCAGGCATGGCTCTTCCTGAATTAGTATCTATCAAAACTACTTTGTTATTTTGTACAATGTAATCTGTATTTTTCTCAAAAAGAATTTCTGCTCTTATTAGAGCTTGAACCATATTTAATAATTTTAAGTTTTCGCTTGCATACAAGCTGACTGAACCCGCTAGCATAGAGTTTTGCCTTAAGAACTCTTCAATTTTTTCATGACCATTCTCTGTAATTTCAATAGATCTAGATTGCAAATCAACCGTAAAATCTCCAGCTTTTATAATTTCCTCTTTTTCAGGATCAAATTCTTCTTCAAAAAGATTTTTAACTATGGGCTTTAGCTTTTTATAAAGCGGACCATTGTCCTCAGCCACTCCGCTAATGATCAAAGGAGTTCTTGCTTCATCAATTAAAATTGAATCTACTTCGTCTACTACTACAAAAAAGGGATCTTTCTGAAGGCGATCTTCTTCTCTTAAAACCATATTGTCCCTTAGGTAATCAAATCCAAGCTCATTGTTAGTTGCATAAACAATATCTTTGGCGTAGTTTTCTTTTTTTTCAATATGATTTAATTCAGGAGTAACAAATCCTACTTGCATGCCCAAACCCTGAAAAATTGGTTCCATCCAAGCAGCATCTCTTTTTGCTAAATATTCATTAGCGGTTACTACTATGACGCTTTTTTCAGTAAGAGCATTTAAGTAGCAGGGCAAAGTAGCGACTAAAGTTTTTCCTTCCCCAGTAGCCATTTCAGCAATCATTCCCTTATTTAAGACTACACCTCCAATTAATTGACAATCGTAATGTCTCAAGCCTAGATATCTTTTGCTAGATTCTCTAACTGCAGCAAAAGCTTCAGGAATTAAGTCATCTAATTTTTTTCCATCAGCAAGATTATTTTTTAGTCTTTGGGTAGTATTTTTTAATTCTTCAGAGTCTAACTCTTCAAACTTTTTTTCTAGAAGATTTATTGAAGCTACTAAATCATTTGTTTGACGTAAAATCCGTTTATCTTTATTTCCAAATAAAAATGATAAGAAAGACATTTTAACCGAGACTGGGATCTATTATTGGTTCTATGTAATCAATTATTGGATTGTCAACTTCTGAAGAAATCAATTCCCAAGAATCTGGAACCTCAATTAACTTCCTCAATAATAAATTATTTTGAGTATGACCTGATCTATAACCTTCAAATTCTCCTATTAAATTATGCTGAAGAAGATATAGGTCTCCTATGACATCAAGTATTTTATGTTTTACCAATTCATCTTCCGATCTCAAACCTCCCTCATTGAGGATCTTATTATCTTTAATAGCAATTGCATTTTTTTGACTTGCTCCTAAAGCTAAAGAATTCTTTTTTAAAATTTCCAACTCCTCCATGAAACCGTATGTTCTGGATCTCGAAATTTCTTTTAAATAAGTAGTTGAATTAAAATCTACAGTTGTTGTCTTGGAAAGACTCTTTCTCGATTCATCATCGTAAATCAGAGAATGCGTTACTTTAAAACCATCATAAGGAGAGAGTTTTGCATAAGCACCATTATCAGTAGTAATTGAGATCTCTTTTTTTATCTTTATAAATTTTTTTGGTTTTGATTGTTCTTTGATTCCTGCAGATTGAATCAAAAAAACAAAAGGACTGGCACTGCCATCCATTATTGGAACTTCGCAGTCATTTATCTCTACGGTAACGTTGTCAATTCCAAGGCCTGCAAATGCTGACATCATATGTTCCACGGTGGCAATTTCAATATCATTATTTTTTAAGGTTGTTGATAGCGAAGTAGGACCAACATTTTCAACTACAGCCTTAATTTCAACTGCAGGTTCTAAGTCAATTCTTTTGAAAATTACACCTTGATCTTCTTCAGCCGGCAGGAGATTCATTGTGATTTTTCTACCAGAATGCACACCAATACCTGAGGCTTTTATAGGATTTGTGAGTGTTCTTTGGACAAGCATCATTTTAATTTCTCTGTTTATTTGCTTCAAATAGAATAACAGAACAAGCATTAGAAACGTTAAGACTTTCTATTTTCTCACTCATTGGAATTTTAAGCATTTCATCTATTTCTTTTTTTAAATTTAGCTTAATTCCATATCCTTCGGAACCCATTATGATTGCCACCGGAACTTTATAATCGAAATCATAATATTTTTTTTCAGCTGAAGCCTCACATCCTACAATTTTAAAATTAATATTCTTTAAATGTTTTGTCAGATATTTAATATTATTGACAATAACGAAAGGTATTATTTCTGAGGCTCCTTTCGAAACTTTCCTCACTGTATCAGTTAGATGACAGGCTCTATTTTTACTCACCACAACTGCATCAACTTCTGCAGCTAAAGATGTTCTTAAGATAGAGCCAAGATTTTGCGGATCCATTACATGATCTAATATTAGAATGAGAGAATTATTTTTTTTGTCTAATAACTGTTCTAAAAAATTAATATCCTTTGCTTGAGCAGGTTCGTATGTGGCGTGTAACTTTTTCGAAGAACTAAATTTAACTTCTACATTATTTTGTTTTGCTAGATAAATTAGATCAGAAGTTTTCTTATCATTTTTTTTATCTGGCAGGACAAATTCTTTTACCTTTTCAGGAAGATTAGTTATTAAAGTTTTAATAAAGTTCTGATCGGAAGATTTTAGTTCAGTCATTTTTTAAAAAACAAGCTTTAAATCTATTCTTTTTCTAGATGTGTCTACAGACTTGATTTTAATTTTACATTCATCACCTAGAGAATACACATCATTATTATTAGGAGAACGAAGCGAATGGCTAAACTCATCATGGATATAGTAGGGTGATTTTTTTAGATTTTTTACATGACAAAAACCCTCTATATTTAGTTCTTTGATATGCATAAACATGCCAAATTCAAGTACTGAAATAATTTCGGCAGAGAAAACTTTTCCAATATAATTTTCAGCACATTTGCAACTTAAATATTTTGATGACTGTCTTACAATTTTGTCAGTTTCTCTATTTTTTTCGCTACAAAAAGATGCTATATCTTCAATATCATTATCAGAATAAATAGGCTTCTTTTTATCCAATATATTTTTTATTACTCTATGGGTAATGAGATCAGAGTATCTTCTTATTGGCGAAGTAAAATGAGAATATTCATTAAGTCCCAAAGCAAAGTGATTGCTTTCCTTACCAGAATAAACTGCTAACTTCATACTTCGGAGAATTTGATAAATTAAGGAAAACGATTTTTTTGATTTTTCTATTTCTTCCAACCAAAGATTCAATCTTTTTCTTGGGTCAGGCTCTTCCATACCTTTTCTTAAACCTCTTGTTTTAAGAAATTCTTTTAATTTTTCAAGTTCGTGCAAGTCAGGATTAGCATGGTGCCGAAATGGTATGGGAACTTTTGAAGTTTTAGTAAATTTAGCTGCGCATATGTTTGCCAAAATCATACATTCTTCAACTATTTCATTTGCTTCAAGATGTTTTGATTCCTTGAATTTAATAATTTTATTATTTGCTTCTACAGGATAATATTCGCTTAGATGAAAATCTATAGCCTTTCTTTCTTTTCTAATTTTTCTTCGTAAAGAATGAATGATTTTTAAAATATCTATACTAGAAAGAACTTCTACATCGATATTGCTCGTATTTTTCTTAAGATACTTTTCTACCTCTTCATAAGTCAATCTTTGTTTTGAGTTGATTAATGATTGTGAAAAATCATATGAAATTATGTTACCTTTCTCGTCGAGATTAATTTCACAGGTCATAACTAATTTATCTTCTAGCGGTCTCAAAGAACATAATTTATTAGAGATAATTTCAGGAAGCATCGGTAAAACTTTTTTATCAAAATAAACCGAAGTTGCTCGAAAAAATGCTTCCTTATCAAGATTTGTATTCATCTGAACATATTCAGATACGTCAGCAATAGCGACAAAAAGTCGATACCCGTTAGAATTTTTTTCAGCATAGATTGCATCATCAAAATCTTTTGCATTTATCCCATCAATGGTTACAAAATTTAGCTGTCTCAAATCCTTTCTATTTTTAACATCCTGATCTGTTATTTTTTCAGGAAGTTTTTGACATTCGCTAATAACCGATCTTTGCCAATCTGTCGAAATCTCAGTTCCACTAGTGGCAACAATAAATGCTTCTTCGAAAACATTTTCAGACTGCAAAGTCTTTATAGGTCTAGCTTTAGGTTTATATTTTAGAGAGGGCTGTGTGACGATTTGAACTTTACATATATCTTTGGCTTTAAAATTTCTTAAATTTTTTCCTTCCAAAAGAATTTCTAAATGGAAGCTATTATTCAAACTAATTAAAAAAGTCTTGCCCTTATTTTTTTTTATTACTCCTGTAAGTTCTTTGGTGTTTCTTTTAAGAATTTCTATTATTTTTGCTCTTCCGCCCGGAATTTTTTTACAGATAACTTCATCACCAGGGAAAACTTTAAACATTTCTCTTTTTGATAAAGAAAGAAGCTCTTCTTCGAAAAACTTAACTTTTCCTTTACCAGAATTATTTAGAAAAACTTTTGTCTTAAATGTTTTTTTCACAGAAAAATTATACTTGTGTTAATTGCCTTTAAAGAATTTTAATTTTTTAATGTATATTAATAGAGAAATATGAGCACACCTGATTTAAGTGATAAATATCCCAACTTGGACTTTATCAATCTTCAATTTAGAAATTTTGGAAAACAAGGATTTTATTCGGGACAAATCGAAACCGTTTTTTGTCCTGATGATAATTCTAAGGTTAAAGAAATCTTATCAATGCCTGGGAAAGGTAAAATTCTTATTGTGGATGGTTCAGCAAGCACACGTGTTGCGCTCATGGGAGATATGATAGCTAAATCAGCTGAAGAAAATAACTGGAAAGCAGTTATCATTAATGGTTGTGTAAGAGACGTAAATGAATTGAGTAATTTTAATATTGGAATCTTTGCTTTAGGTTCAGTTCCAAGAAAAAGTGAAAAGAAAGATAGAGGAGAGATTGCTATTTCTATAAAAATAGGAGGCGTACAAGTAGATTCAGGCAATTGGGCCTACGCCGATGACAATGGAGTTTTGGTGTCAAAAAATTCTTTAAAACTTGATTAGATTTTTATTTCTTCTGTAAAACTTATTTCGCTAGAAGAATTTCCTACATAAATTACATAATCTCCTTTAATAACTTTCCATTTAGATTTTTTTACATCCCATTGTGAAAAATCCATTTCATCAATTTTTAAAGTAAATGTAGTTGATTTATTTGCAACTAAGTTAATCTTTTTAAAATTTACGAGTTTTTTTAATGGCTGATTTGCTGACTCTTTTTTTTGGCCTAAGTAGCATTGGACAGTTTCTGAGGCCGAAAATTTTCCTATATTTTTTAAGCTTATTCTAATTTTCACTTCAAATCTTTTTTTTGAAACTGATATCTTTTTTAGTTCGAATTCTGAATAAGTTAATCCATGCCCGAAGGAAAAAAGTGGTTCTATATTTTTTTTCTCATACCATTTATAACCCATTAGTAGTTTTTCTTTGTAATTCATTTGGAGATTATTACCTGGATAAAATTCAAAAGCAGGTGTATCAGATAATTTTTTTGGATACGTTGTAGGTAGTTTTCCACTAGGGCTAGTTTCCCCAAAAAGTATTTCAGCAAGAGCATTTCCGAATTCTTGTCCTGGAAACCAAGATTGAATAATTGCTTGAGATGATTTTATCCAAGGCATACTTATGGGCGAACCAGTATTTATCACAACTACAGTATCCTTGTTTGCACTCAAAACTTTTTTAATCAATTCATTTTGCTTTCCTGGTAGAGAAAGAGTTTTTCTGTCATTTCCTTCTGTTTCCCAATCAGAATTAGTTCCAACAACCAGGATAACCGCATCTGATTCTTTCGCACTCTTGATAGCCTTTTCGATAAGATCTGTTGCGTCTGGCGGCCTGCAACCAAATTGAATAGCTGGAAATCTTCCCTCAAATTGATATTCAACTTCAATAAAGTATTTTTTATTTTTCTTAAGCTTAATTTTGTTTCTCTTGGGAGCACATGCAAAACCAAAAAAAGCTTCACCTTTTTTTTGAGATTTCCAATTATCAACAATTACTTTTCCATTTACCTTTAGTCTAGATAGACCAATACTAAAGACTTCAAATTCAAAATCACCAGTAATGGATGGTGTATAAGAAGTAGAGAATCTTATAGAAATTTCTGGTCTTTTTTCTCCACCTAAAAACTGAGTAGCAAATCCCTGGAGCGCCCAAAATCTATTTCCTTTGAGAATTTCGGTTTCAAGTGGTTTGCCTTTAAAGTTTTTCCCATTAAAAAACTCAACTAGAAATCCTTTTTTTGATTTCCCTTTTATCTTTGTGAGTTTATCTTCAAGAGGAGGCAAATATTTATCAATGTGACAGCCTTTTTCATAGTTAATTTTAATTTTTGAGTTAACGAAATTTTTAACTCCCTCTAATGCATGAACTTCATAATGAGGGTTTAACCCAGCACTTCCTCCTCCGATAATTTGACTTCTTTTAGCATTAGGACCTATGACAGTAATTTTAGACAATGCCTTTTTATTGAAGGGCAAAACACCTTCATTCTTTAAAAGCACCATACCTTCAACAGCGGTTTTTTTAATTAGTATTCTGTGATCTTTTTTATTTATACTTTTTTCTTGCTTTCTTTTTTTATCAAATCTTTGAGTAAATTTGGCAACTCTTAAAATTCTTTCTACTTTTTCATTTATTTCATCTTCTAACACCTTTCCATCTTCGACAGCTCTAATTAAATTTAAACCCCAATTTTTTGCTGGACCAGGCATTTCAAGATCAAGACCTCCATTTGCATTTTCTATTGTTTCTAAGGCTGCTCCCCAATCACTCACAACATATCCTTGAAAATTCCATTCTTCTTTTAAAATTTTATTAATTAATTCTCCATGCGAACTGCAATATATATTATTTACTTTGTTGTAAGCTGACATAACCACCATCGCTTTTGCTTTTTTAATACCCATTTCAAAAGGGTATAAATAAAGCTCTCTTAAAGTTTTTTCATCAATATTCGAGCTGACAAGATGTCTTTCAAATTCTGTATCGTTTCCAGCAAAATGTTTCAAACAAGCAGCAACACCTTTTTTTTGAATACCATCTACATATGCGCAAGCTATTTTTGATGTAAGAACAGGATCTTCCGAATAACATTCAAAATGCCTTCCTCCAAGAGGATGTCGATGTAAATTAATTGTTGGTGCCAATAAAACATCTACATCTTTAAAAATTGCTTCTTCAGCAGTCGCTATGCCGATCTCTTTTATTAAACTTTCATTCCAAGTAGCACCTAGTAGCACAGGACTTGGAAAACAAGCTGATGTTTGCTTTGTAGCAGAGTCACCTCTAACCCCATTTGGTCCGTCTGACATTTTAATTTTTGGAATCCCGAATTTTTTAATATCTTTTGTATACCAGTTGTCAAAGCCAGACAACAAGGAAACTTTTTCTTCTAAAGAAAGTAATTTAATAATATTTTTTAAGTTCATAATTTGGATAATAAGTATACTTCAGTATTATCAATTTTATGAAAATGCCAATTTTAATAGTTCTATTTTTTTATATTGTCATTTCAATTTTTCAGATCAGCGCTGTAGCTGATGCCTTGAAATTAATTTTTATGACAAACAATACTTTTTTGGAAGGTCTATTATTCATAGTTTCCTTGTTTTTGACTTTTATGCCTTTTATTGGACCAATACTTGGAATTATTGGGGCAACTTTTATTTGGGAATGGAATATATTTTTTTCAGCTCTTTTATTTTTTTGGCCTTATATGATTGGTTTTTTTTTCATGGTTTTAAGAAAAAATCCTAAACAAGATGATGCTTCAAAAATTAAATCAAAAGATATAGAAGATGCTCAGATTATTGATGAAGAAAAATATAAATAAATTTTATTGGAGCTGGCGATTGGATTTGAACCAACGACCGCCTGATTACAAATCAGGAGCTCTACCAACTGAGCTACGCCAGCAAAAAAAAATTATTATATCTTAATTTTGTATCTTGATAGATACTTCACCGGAGTTTATTTTTTTCTCCCCATCTTCATACTCTACGTTTAAACTTCCGTCCGCATTAATTAATTTTGCAATGCCAATTTTTTTATCATTATCTAAATAAATTCTTTTTTCCTTCAAAAAATTTAATGAATTAAATTTTTTAAGATAAAAACTAAATCCTTTCTTTTCAAAAATCTCTTTACTTCGGACAAGAGTAATTAAAATTTCTGAAATTATTTTATTTCTGTCAAAATTTTTATCTTTGTATTCCAAAAAAAGTGAAGACCATTCTCGATCGATATCAGAATTGTTTACCATAAAAACATTCAATCCTATTCCAACAACAATAATATTTTTTTTATTTTTACTTGTTGTCTCTACTAAAATTCCACCAATTTTCTTTGAATTGCAAAAAATATCATTAGGCCATTTTATTTCAGTTTTAACATTTTGATTTTTTAAAGAATCACTTACTGCTAAGGCACTCACAAGACTAAAAGAACTAAAATCTTTTATCATTTTTTCTGTGGAAAAACCTAAAGACATATATATATTTTTATATTTTGGACTTTGCCATTTTTTATGATTTCTTCCTCTTCCTTTAGATTGACCTTCTGCTAAGCAGATAGAATATTCATCAGGTTTTGAGTGTTCTAATAAGTAGGTATTTGTAGAATCAATTTCGTCAAAAATAGACAAATTCCACTTCATATCTGTTTTT
>Ga0181379_1000606_pt1 | contig 17602 bp, 13 predicted proteins | sample 2SPOviralmetaG_FD_130115 | JGI IMG/M metagenome (GOLD analysis project Ga0181379, IMG submission 130115) | Marine viral communities from the oligotrophic San Pedro Time Series (SPOT) site, San Pedro Channel, CA, USA - 2 SPOT_SRF_2009-07-10 | ecosystem: Environmental > Aquatic > Marine > Strait... | reverse complement strand
TGCGTGGCGCTACCTTCTCATTCAACGGAGCAATAAACGTAGGCGCTCTAAGCAATGATACAGATGAAGGTAAAGCAGATTTTAGCGACTGGGGTCCGGGCATAGATGTATATGCCGCTGGAGAGACTGTAATGGGTGCTATGATGAAAGACGATATTACTTACGGAAATCCCTATTATGGACAGTTAAGCAACACACCGAAATGGGATACAATGGGTGTGCAAAACGGAACAAGTTACTCTTCACCTTTGATAGCAGGTATGTTGGCTTGTTTAGCAGAAGTATATCCCACACTCACACAAGCACAAGCAAGAACATATTTACAAAACAATGCTGTCACAGGATTGATGGCAGACACCGCAAACGCAATAGATGTAGATGTAAGCACAAGAGTAAGCACGGACGGTTCAAACATTGATAGAATAGCACTGTGGAAGAATCACAGAGCAACGTCAGGTAACATGGCGTTCAACACATACAACAAAGACGTGAACAGCCGTCCCACAACAGGTGCGATATACCCTAGGCCTAGAATCAGACGTAGAGGATAACCATAAATACCATTAAATTATGGCGAGAAATAACATAGATATAGGAGCACTGGGGAATCCGGCCACGGGCGATACTTTACGTACGGCCATGATCAAGATCAACAACAATTTCGAAGAACTCTACATAGGAAATGCCGCGGATGGCCAACTGACTACCTCAGTCACAAACGGTGACATATCTATACAGCCAAACGGCACAGGTACTGTCGAGATAGACGCATTATCTGTGAACAGTGACAACATAACTTCACTGACCACAAACTCGTCTGTGACCATAACCGGTAACGGGACGGCAGGTGTGGACATAGAAGGTATTAGTGTAAATGGCACAACGATTACAAGCTCAGACAGTAGCACAATCAACATCAACGAGAATCTCATAGTTGATGGCACAGGGGACTTCTCTGGCACCCTGTCTGTAACAGGAGCGTCGACATTGACCGCAGGAGCGACGATAGATGGCATCAGCATCACGGACAACACGATCACAACATCAGCATCAAACGCCAACCTAGAACTCACAGCGTCAGGCACTGGTTCTGTCAGCATCGATGGCATACAGATTTCAGGAACAGAAATCAGTTCGAGTGACTCAACACAGATCACAATAAAAGAAAATTTACACGTGACTGGGAACATCACGGGCACGATTGACGCTGACAACTCAACAGTTTCAAACCTAGAAGTGGACAACTTCAAGGCCGCTTCAATTGTCACAGAAGCGGAAGGTATTGGAAGCAACGACAATGACACAACTCTACCAACGTCGGCGGCCGTAAAAGATTACGTGGACGCAAGGGATATAGGTGACCTATCCGTAACAGGTTCGACGATATCAGCACCGTCAAATGCGGATCTGACTTTGACCACCTCAGGTACGGGATCAGTCAGCATTGACGGAATACAGATTTCAGGAACAGAAATCAGTTCTTCAGACTCTACACAGATAACAATTAAAGAGAATTTACACGTGACTGGAAACATCTCTGGAACGATAACTGGAACAGTCACAGGCACAATTGACGCTGACTCATCAACAGTTTCAAACCTAGAAGTGGACAACTTCAAGGCGAGTGCAATAATCACAGTGGCGGAATCGCTGGCATCAAATGATTCAGATACAGCACTCGTGACAGCAGGTGCTGTTATTGACTACGTGGATGCACAGGATGCCAACATAGCCAGTGACACCATAACTTTCACAAACAAGACCATTGATGCCAACGCAACAGGTAATAATATTTCAAACATTGACATAGGCAACATGACGGCCGCAGTTGTTGTAACGGAATCAGAGGGCATCGGATCCAATGACAATGACACAACAATTCCAACAAGTGCCGCAGTAAAAGATTACGTTGACAACAACGCTGGTAGTGGTTCAACAGGTGACATCACGTTCACAGGTTCAACAATATCAGCACCATCAAACGCAGACCTTACACTAAACGCGGGTGGAACAGGAAGCGTTGACATCGACGGAATACAGATAAAAGGCACAAGCATTTCGTCTACCGATTCAACACAGATCAACATCAACGAGAACGTCAGCATCGACGGAACATTAACAGTCGGCGGAGCATCGTTGAGTGGAACACTCAACACAGCAGGTAACACAGGCACAGGCAGTGTGGCACTTGCTTCACAGAGCCTACAGGTCACAGGAACAACCAACGAGATCAACATTGAAGCGGCGGCGTTTGCCTTGACTGCAAGTTTGGCTGACAACATATCAGGCATAGTGAGTGTGACTGCTTCCAGTTTCCTTGCCAACGATGCAATAAAAATAATTGACAACAAGATCACAGGCACAAGATCAAATGAAAACGTAGAACTTGAAGCAAATGGAACAGGTGGTGTCATAGCACAAAGTCCATTCACGTTCAACGCAGGGTACATTGAGAAGATCAACACACTCACATCAAGTTCAACTATCACAGTTGACTGTGCGACGGCCAGCGTACACAAGGTCACACTGGCAACATCAACACAATTCAACATTGCAAACCTACCAACAGGTGGAACGGTTACGTTAATCATCACACAGGATGGCACAGGTTCAAGGACGGCCACTTTCGGCACTGACGGTTCTTCGGCCGTGAAGTTCCCATCTAACAGTAGCACACTTTCGACCGGTGCCGCTGACATAGACGTTGTCACAATCATCAACGACGGAACCAACTTCCTGGGCAACATTGCCAAGGACTACAGGTCATCCTAGGAGGACTAGATGCCTTTTGGTATACACAGACACATCATCACAGTGGGCGGCAACTGGGATCCTTCAGACAGCGTCACAACAAGTTTTCACATCGATGCCGCAGACACATCAAGTTATTCACTCAGTGGTAGCAACGTTTCATCTATAACTGACAAGGCAGGCAATTTCTCAATCACTGTCAACGGCACACCCACTAGGGTCTCCAGTGCCCTCAACAGCCTCAATGTTTGGGACTTCAGCGGTTCGAGTGAGGACTTCACCACGTCGGACGAACAGAATGTCACGGATGGTTCAGGCAACCACTGGGCCATAGGTGTGTTCCTGGCGGACACAGTCAATGACACGCAGGACAGTTTCTACAGTTTCGAGAACAACACAGTGTCGTCAGGGAGCAAGAGAGACTACGCGGTCAGCGCCGGTAACTCCAGTGCGTTCAACGGTGAGTTGGACCTGGACGGATTGAGTTCCAACAGGATATCCAGCACCATAGGTAACCTCGAGAACTTCGACTCAGCGGTCACCCTTGACGCATTCCACATAGTGGGCACCATATTCAACAAGACCGGCAACCAGATCTCCGCCAGGGTGGACGGCGCCAACGCATTCACTCCTGTGAACGACTACGACAGAGCCATCAGCCAGAAACAGGACGTGAGGATCATGCGAAACAGGGCCAACGAGAGGTTGGATGGCAGGGTCGCTGAATTCTTCGTGGTAGGCGCACTGCCGGGCACGGGCGGAACTGACATAACGGAGTTCCAAAAGGCTGAGGGATACCTGGCTCATAAGTGGGGTCTGACGGGAAATCTACCCAGTGACCACCCGTTCAAGAACGTCTCGCCGTAGGCAGTTTTATCAAATCATAAAAACCGCTAAATATTACTTAATATGACACAAGAAGTAATAGATGTAGGTATAAATCCGGATAGTGGTGAAGGTGATTCGCTTTACGAAGCCGGTAACAAGATCAACAACAATTTTGGTGATTTCTTCGATACGGTAATAGTAAAATCTGACATCAAGTTCTTCGGCAACAAGATCACGTCGAGGCTTTCAAACGCCGACATATTCGCACACCCGGCCGGCACGGGATCCATCGTGTTCCCCGGCATCAGGTTCAACGACAACAACATAGAAGCAATCAACAGCAACGATCACATCAGGATAACTGCAAATGGTTCGGGTCGAGTGACACTGGCCGGACTAGGGTTCAGCGGCACCACCATCTCGGCCACTGATTCTTCATCGGTCAACATCAATGAGAATGTGATAGTAGACGGTGACTACACAACGTCATCAGGATTCACTTTCAGTGGTGCACAGACTTTCACTTCGCCATTTGCATTCGGCAATCTTACACTTGCCAATGGATCGATAACCGACTCGTCTGGTGCAATAAGTTTTGGCAACGAGAATTTGTCAACCACAGGAACAGTTGCCCTAGGTGGTGATTCCGTAATAGGTAATCTAACTTTGACAAGTGGATCAATAACCGATTCATCAGGTGCCATAAGTTTTGGAAACGAGAATCTAACAACGACTGGAACATTAACGGCCGCAACTGGATCGACACTGGGTAATCTAACATTTGTCAATGGATTGATCACAGACTCGTCAGGTGCCATAAGTTTTGGCAACGAGAACCTGACCACAACAGGAACATCTTTCGCAATAAACAGCACACTGACCGTGGCCAACGGATCAATAACAGATTCCAGTGGTGCAATAAGTTTTGGCAACGAGAACGTTACGACGACAGGAACCATCGCAAGGGCAACAGGTTCCACTATAGGAAATCTAACACTGGCAAATGGATCAATCACTGACTCGTCAGGTGCAATTAGTTTTGACAATGAAAATTTGACGACCACTGCAACGTCAATGGCCATCAACAGCACCTTGACTGCAGGAAGCGGTTCAATGACAGATTCAACTGGTACTCTTGACTTTGGAAACGAGAACCTTAGCACTACGGGGACTTTGAATGCTGGCACCACCACAATGGGATCATTGGCCACGGTGTCTGGCACCACATCCTTCGCCGACTCGGTAACGGTAGACAACTTGACTTTCAATGACAACATAATTTCTACGAGTTCTAACGCCGATCTAAGGCTTTCACCTACAGGAACAGGTGTGGTCAACGTTAAGAATTTGACCATCGATTCCTCGATAAACTTTACAGACAATGTGCTAAAGGTAACCAATTCCAATGCTGACTTTGTTTTATCAGGCAGTGGCACAGGCTCGGTGCACATTGGCTCGATTGATCTGGACTCGGGCACGATAGATAACACAGTGATCGGTGCAACCACACCCGCCCCTGGACTTTTCAATCCATTGAACTACACGACGTTGAATATTCCAACTAAGATAACATTCTCAGGCAACACAATGTCAACCAACAGATCCAATGACAATCTAGAATTTGAGGCCAGTGGATCAGGGAATGTCTTGGTCAATGGTTTTTCATTGCCCAACGCTGACGGGCAAACAGGTGAGTTCATCCAGACCGACGCAAGTGGAAACCTATCATTCGTTGGTGTTTCCATATCTTTCAGTGAGTCCACGATACAGGACGCACGGACCAATATTGGTTTCACGTCCGAGGTGGTGCTGGACGCCAACTTGTCAACGGGTGAAAATGAATCAATAACGACAGGAACCAGCATGATAAATGACTGGCCAAGCGCCAAGTACGACAGTGCATGGTACGTGGCCCTGAGTAGGGTGCAGGAGGCAGACAGTTCGATAGAATACCAGATGCAGAAACACATTCTTGCACGTGGCACTAACGATGGATCAACTTTTGACTCATTCTCTGGTTCGTCACAGATAATCAGGACGTCAGCCGCAGAGGAGGTGCAACTATCAACAGACATAAGGACGGCAACAGACAGGGTGAGACTACTGGGGGCTGGAGGGAAATTAGCGGATGGTTCCTCAGATTCAGCAATCAACACACTGCACTTCTTCAGGATAGGCCTCGGCGACAATGACTCTTCAGGTACACAGGCAGGAAGTTCAACTTTCACACAACAACAGACCTTACTTGTTTCTGATCTAGATTCGGCGGCGGCGAACCTAGACACATGGTCCGCTTCATCATACCGGGGAGCAAAATATTTTATTTCGGTCAACAACACGACCTCTAATGAGGTGTCATCATCAGAGGTGTTGGTCGTACACAATGGCACAGATGCATTCATTACAGAATACAACCTAGTAATATCCAACGCAGAGACCACACCACTGGCCACATTCACTGCGGACATAAATGGAGGCAACGTGAGACTGCGAGGTGCCAATGGTACAGCAGGTACGTGTAGGGTATCGATGTACAGGGTGCTGTTGTCAGACTCTGAAGTTAACAGGTCAGGCACTCCGATCGCGATAGTTGGTTCAACACCAATCGGACAGGTCGCAACCACAGATGTTGACCATGTTACCACGACAATAACTTCAAAACAAGGATTCGAATCAGAAGAGACCTTTGATGAATTTGCATCATCCAAGTATGACAGTGCTTGGTATCTTACATTGGCCAAAGACATGACATCTGGTAGGTTGGCATTCCACAAGTATTCATTGCTACATGGAACAAGTGACGATAGCAGTATCGAGGCATTTGTAACAGACAGTAGTGTGGTGAGGTCGGAGGAGTTCGACGTGGTCACAGCAAACGCCAGTGTTGACGATGGCAACATACGTTTAAATCTCACTGGCATCAACGACGGTTCTACAACAATGTTAAACTTTGCAAACACCTACAGGATAGGACTTGGCGACTCTGATTCAACAGGATATGCAGGAGAGGAATCAGCATTGGCGACAGTAGAGATAAACACGGACGTTGACAGTGCTTCAGAGAGCATTGACTCATTCGCACATGCAGACCACAGGGGTGCAAAATATTATGTGTCTGTTAAGAATGCATCAGGGGGTGAAGTCATGAACACAGAACTACTTGTGGTACACAATGGGACCAATGCGTTCATCACAAGTTATAACGAACACAGTTCAGGCAACACAGGTGCCGCTTCAACAGATGTTCTGTGTAGTTTCACCGCGGCCATAGACGGTTCCAATGTTGTGGTAAGTGCGGCGGGACTACAGACCAACTTGAGAATACACCTGTATAGAATTTTATTAGCAGATGACCAGTCAGCATCAACCGGCACAAACGTAAATGTAATAAACGCAAAGACCGTTTCAAGTTCTGCGACAACAATCGACACATTCAGCACCAACACGTATGCGGCGGCACACTACATCATAATTGGAACAAAATCAAATGACAGTTGCATAATGGAGGCCACGGTGATCAGTGACGGCACCGAAGCAAGTATATCAGAAGGACCACAGGTCAGCACAGAAGAGACACCGATGTTGACCCTGTCTGCTTCGCACAGTTCAACCACAACGACAGTACAAGCGTCTGCTACATCAGGTGCATCGACTACTGTCAACGCATACAGGATTCACATACCTGTACCTGCAGGTACACAATACACCGAGATAGATTCATTTGCACACGCCAGTACACAGGGTGCCATGTACGTGGCAGTGACCCACCAGACGGACGACAAGTCGTCCATAGACGAATTCATGGTTGTCACAGATGGCACGGACACATACAATTTGCTTCACGGTATCAACACTGCTTCAGCAAGTACAGATCTGGTCAACTGGACCACGGCCGTTGAAGGAAGCAACGCCAAGGTGAGGGCGGAGCTCGTAGACACAAGGGCACAAGGCACAATCAACGCATGGCAGGTCCACCTAGACAGGGCGGCGGGGAATCCATCAAACGTTGCCACGCTGGATAGTTTCGACAAGACCACACACAGGGGTGCTTTCTATCACATATCCATATCTGATTCAAATGCAGGCTCGTTGGGCAATTACGAGACCCTTGACGTTAGGGTCACACACGACGGCACCACTCCATACATTTCCACGTTTGGAAGGACAAGTAGTTCCGGGTCTGACCTGGCAACCATAACTGCTGACATAGTTGGCGACGATGTGAGGCTCAGAGGTCAGATAAGTACAAGTAACACACATACAGTAACCGCTGTTAGGAGATTGATAAACTTATAGCATATGGCACAATTAGTTTTAAATGTAGGAACAAACGCTAACGACGGCACGGGAGACACGTTACGAGATGCCATGATCAAGGTGAACACCAACTTCGCTGAGATCTATGGATCACCCGGCGTAGACGGCACCACAATATCAGTTACAGGTAACGAGATCAGGGCCGTGAGGACCAACGATGACCTTGTTTTTGAACCAGCGGGTGCAGGTTCTGTTGTGTTCCCTGCAATAACAATCCAGGGCAATAACATCCTTGGTACGAGATCCAATGAAGACATCAATCTAGTGCCAGCAGGCACGGGTAACGTGGTGTTTGGTGCGATCCAGATCGAGGGCACAACATTAAGTTCAACAGATTCTACAACCATCAACATCAACGATGGATTGATCGTTGATGGAACGATGACTGTCTCAGGAACTGCTACATTCCTGGGAGGCATCATCGCAGGCTCAGGATCAACAATAGGAAACTTGACACTTGCCAATGGCTCTATCACAGACTCATCAGGCGCTATCAGTTTTGGAAATGAGAACCTATCGACAACTGGCACAATAACAGCCGCGACAGGATCAACAATCGGTAACCTTACACTAGCAAATGGATCAATCACTGACTCATCTGGAGCAATTAGTTTTGGAAACGAGAACCTAAGCACGACAGGTACTGTGACTGCGGCAACAGGATCCACTATTGGAAATCTAACATTGGCAAACGGATCGATCACTGATTCATCAGGTGCCATAAGTTTTGGTGATGAGAATCTATCAACCACAGGAACACTGGTAGTTGGCAATGTCACACTTTCAAGTGGTTCCATAATAGATTCAAGTGGAGCAATAAGTTTTGGCGATGAGAATCTAACGTCAACGGGAACAATCAACAGTGGCACAGGGTCAACGATAGGTAATCTTACACTTGCAAATGGATCAATAACAGACTCTGGTGGTGCCATAAGTTTTGGCAATGAGAATCTAAGCACAACAGGTACAATGACTGTTGGCACTCTAACAATGGCTGGTGGATCTATTACAGATTCTTCGGGTGCCATAAGTTTTGGCAATGAAAATTTAACAACGACAGGAACACTAAACGTTGATGGACTATCCACACTTGGTGCTTTGACTGTTACGGGTGCGGTGTCATTCGGTGGGGGAGGAGTCACAGTTGACAATTTAACATTCAATGATAACATCATATCTTCAAGTTCCAATGCAGACATACGTTTGGAACCAGGCGGAACAGGAAGCGTAATTATTTCAAGTTTGACCATAGATGACAACATCAACATCCAAGATAATGAAATAACAACAACTGCTTCTAACTCGGATCTTAAGATCACACCCGCTGGCACAGGCCAGGTCCAGATAGCCAAAGCGAACATTGATGCAGGAACCATTGATGGGACTTCGATCGGTCAAACCACACCAGCGGCTGGTACTTTTACGACACTTACAGTTACACAGGCATTGACCCTAGAAGGGATAACCATAGACGACAACACTGTCAAGACAAACTCATCCAATGCCAACCTAGAACTGTCAGGAAACGGCACAGGTGGAGTAACCATAAGTGGTTTCACTTTCCCAACATCAGACGGAACCTCAAATCAGTTCCTTAAAACAGACGGACTAGGGACTCTTTCATTCGCCACAGCAGGGGCAACACTCAATAATTCCGATCTTGTAGACGCAACAACCACCGTGGCAAGTTCAGCCACATCTGTCATGAACACGTTTGCAAAGGCCACGTACAGAAGTGCCAAATATTTTATATCAATAACAGACGCAACAAACAGTAGATTCGAAGTTGTGGAGGCGAACGTAACGCACGATGGTACCAACGCTTACATCTCAACCTTTGGTTCGGTGACTGATCACACAGGGCCATTGACAACATTCTCAACAGACATCAATGGATCAGATGTGAGGGTCTTGGTAACAAACATCTCAAACAACAGCACAGTATTCAAGTTCCAAAGGATCACTTTCGACGTATAAATTACATTAGGTTCTTAGAATTGATACTAAATAATCACGTACAAGGGGATTAAACACATGGCACAACAAAATATAAACATAGGATCTAGTGCAAATGACGGCACAGGTGATCCGTTACGAACAGCATTCGACAAAATCAACGACAACTTCGACGAGTTATATGGCTCTACAGCAGAGGCTAATGACCTTATAGAAGATTCAACTCCACAACTTGGTGGAGACCTAGATGTTAACGGAAGAAGGATAACATCAGCAAGATCAAACGAAGACATTATTTTATTACCAAACGGCACAGGTGGAGTAGTTGCTTCAGCAGTTAGAATAGCAGGAACAACATTGAGCTCAGATGATTCATCATCAATAACGATTGCAGAAGGCCTACAAGCCAACGGCGCAGTTAACATTGACGGAGCAGTAACCATGGCTTCTACATTGGCGGTAACAGGTGTTGCAACTTTCACTGCAACTCCGGTTTTCAGTGGTGACATCACTGTGTCAGATGACATTAATTTAACATCAGACAGTGCTGTCATAACTTTTGGTGCAGACACCGATACAACTTTAACTCACACTGATGGTACAGGTTTAACTTTAAATTCAACAAACAAACTTTGTTTCAATGATGCATCTCAGTTCATACAAGGTTCAAGTGCAACAGTATTATCAATAGGCGCAACGGATGAGATCGACTTGACTGCGACTGATATTGATGTAAATGGAACCATGAGTGTAAGTGGAACACTTACGACAGCGTCAATTGCCACAACAGGAACACACACTATCACTGGAACAGCGGCCATAGACGGAGTCACTATAACAGATAACACAATAAGTTCAAACGCATCAAATGCCAACCTAGAGATAAGTGCCAACGGAACTGGTACGGTCGACGTTGAAGGAGTATCATTTTTCGGTACCACATTGACTGCGGCTGATTCATCTACGATAAACATCAATGAAGGTTTGGTTGTTGACGGCACTGTTACTGTGTCGGGAACGACAAACACAGCAGACGTGGCGACAACTGGAAACACAACTGTAACTGGCAACAGCACAGTTGCAGGAGATTTGACTGTGGCAGGTTCGATTAACGCAGACAATATTATATCTTCTTCAAATGGTGACATCACAATAGATCCGGCCGGAACAGGGGCGATAAAGTTAACAGGTCCAATCACAGCAACTGGCACACAGACAACCACAGGACAACTTAATGTCGACAACTTGAGATTAGACGGAAACGTTTTATCTGCTACGTCAGGCGGCATTACATTAACACCAGCAGATGGACAAAACGTAACAGTGGGTGGTACCAACACAAACTTCACAGCCGGCGAGGCCAACTTCACATTGATGGAAGCGACAACGGCTAGAGCAGACACAATCGAAAGTGATACATCGAACGCAGATCTTGTGTTCAACACTCAAGGTACAGGTGTGTTTGATTTCAACGCCGCAATAAAAATGGCCGAAGTATCCAAACCAACGGCAGTTGCAGATCATGGTTTCATCTATACTAAAAATGATTCAGGAACAGGTGAAGTATTTGTTCTTGATGCCGCAGACAATGAAACAAAAATTTCACCGCACAACGACAACGGCGAATGGGAATATTTTTCACGGAACAGCAGAACAGGAAAAACTGTCAGAATAAACATGGAAGCAATGATTCGTGATCTAGAGAACTTCACAGGCAACAAGTACATCAAAAGCGAATAATACACACTTTCATATCGTCTATAATAGACACAAATGAAGAAACGTTTTAACGACCGTAATAGACATAAGTCAGCGAATTCCGAGATCAAACGCTTGGAGGAGGCCATACGGTGTGAGCAGGACAAGACCGAACGTGAGAACCTACAACAGCACCTGGAACACTGGATTCGTACACAGAATAATCATCGGTAATTGCCAATAAATACCCTTGTAAGGAGTAAAGTAATGGCAACACCAGTGTGGACAACCACAGCAGGTAAAATTGCAACTATAGATGAACAAGCATCATTTTCGCTTCAACTAGAAGCGAATACTAGCGATTCAACGGCCATCACTTACTCCATGATAGCAGGAAGCCTACCCGCAGGAATGCAGGTTACTACAGATGGCTTGCTAACAGGTACTCCGGCTGAGGTTGCCAAAAGAACTCTTTACACCTTCGTCGTGCGAGCCACGGCCGGTACCGCTATCACTGACAGGACTTTCAGTTTGGATGTACAGGGAGCAGACGCACCAACTTTCACAACAGTGGCGGGACAACTAAACAAACCACTTTCTACGGTTTACACCACTGATAGTTCGTCAACTTGTGATAGCACGTTATCCACAGCAGACACGACCGGAAATGTTACAGTGCTAGATGGGTCTTACATTGAATATGATATTGTTGCCACGGACTCAGACACTGCGGCAGGACAAAATCTTGTCTATGAGATTGTTCAGGGATCACTGCCTCCCGGTGTTACAATGACCACTGGCGGAAAAATTTCAGGAGTGGTGGGACTGACCATTGATGAATCATATGGTCCACAGGGTGGATATGACTTTGATCCTTTTCCTGATTACTCAGCACTGAATCCCGATGACGGCGGAGTTCCAACCTTGCCAAGGAACATTTATGACAGGACAGTGATTTCAAAATCTAGGTCAGTAAACTATGACTTTATAGTGCGGGTGACCGATGGTGTATCCAGTGTAGATCGTAATTTCAATATTTTTGTTTACTCAGCAGACTATTGGGTGGTGTCCAACTCAAATGTTACAATCGACCAAACATTAGTTGGAACAAATCATATTACTATGGACCTTCACACAGGAAGGCCTCCAGTGTTCAAGACAGGCTCTGACCTTGGAACATTCAGACACGACAACGCATTAGTTGTGAAAATTGATGTTGAGGATTTCGATCCGTTGCAGAGTAATCTAGAGTATTCCATACAGTCAGGATCGTTGCCAGCAGGAGTGTCGATAGACATCAACTCCGGAGAACTTTACGGACAGTTAGCAAGACAATCAGCAGTAGAAATTACTTACACATTCACAGTACGGGCCAACAGGGTGATAGCAACGGGGTTGAACGTATTCACAGACCAAGAGTTCACCATGCAAGTGATAGGCGAGTTGGACATAGGGATAGCATTCACTACACCAACCGTGATAGGAACTTTGACAGCAGATATTCCAAGCCTACTTTCAGTGGAAGCAGTTGCAGAAGACACAAATAGGGTGTTAACTTATTCAGTGACCTCCGGATCATTGCCCACTGGCATCACACTTTCCGAGCAAGGGAATTTCCTAGGAACCATTGATCCCAGTGATTTCACCGACTCAACTAGAGTATTCACATTCACAGTCACAGTCAGTGATCAATACCAGTCGGCGGCCACGTCCAAGGAGTTCACTTTAAACATCGACATTCCATACACCCAAGTTGAATACGGAAACATGTCTGGACACGCCACATCATTCATAGATCAGAACATATTCTATAGCATAGGGCAAGATATATCAATAAATTCTCCAGAGTACATATTCAGGCCAGAGGACAGCAATTTTGGAATGAAGTTAAAACCAGACATGTTGATGATGTCAGGACTTGAAGCCCAGACTTTGACTGCGTTCCAACAACAAATGGAACAAAACCACGCACCCAAGACTCTCTACTTTGGTGATATAAAAACAGCGATAGCCAAAGAAGGTACAACTACCAAATATGAGGTTGTCTACATAGAGGTCAAAGACAGTCTACTAAACAAAAACGGTGAAGCCATATCAAGTTCTATAACACTGCGAGATCCAGTGGTAAAACCAATGCTTGGACCTAGGGCGTCCAGCATGAATGCCACGGCAGATTATGTGGATTATGAAATCACCACGGACGGTGGTCTTGCATTCAGTACTAGTGGTTCAAAAGTCAGATACGCCAACCAACTCAGTGCAGATCTAGGCTTCATTGAAAAGATTTATCCAAACGCAGTGGCCAACATGCGATCCAGGATGAAGAGCCTGGGACACAAGGAATGGGACTACTTGCCATTATGGATGAAGACAACACAGGCAGGAGACCTCGCACCGCTAGGATATGTGACCGCGGTACCTATCTGTTACTGCAAACCAGGCACGTCGGCCTTGATCAAAAAAAGAATAGAAGACAAAGCACTTAATTTTAGTAATATTGCATTTACCATAGACAGGTATGTTGTCAGCAAATCAAAAGTTGCCACAGACACATTCACAGGAGACGGCACAACCGCAAGTTTCGTAGTAGATGAAATATTACATGCTGAAGATTTACTTATTAAAGAAGGAAGCGACGTTGTTTTCGTTGGGCAAGGTGTGACTGCCGACAACAGTATCAAACCAACATATCTCACAGCAGACGGAACAATAAGGTCTGCTGATCACGAATTAGGCATAACACTATCTCACGACACAACCACTAGGAAAACAACCATTACTTTTACCAAAGAAGTGCCTCATACTGGTACAATAATAAAGGTGGAGAGATCTAACGATAAATATCTTAAATTTAGGGACAAAGGAATACAATAATGGCTAGCAACATAGTACCGGGAAACATAGACGGAACTTTCCCCAAGGCAGGACAAGACAACAGTTCGCAGGGTTTCAGAGACAACTTCAGTGCGATAAACACAAACTTTACAGAAGCAAAATCTGAGATCGAAGACCTGCAAACCAACAAGGCCAGCAAGGATGGTGCCAGTAACTTTGCAGACAACGAGGTTTCGAGAGCCAAATTCAAGGACACCTCACAAACAGTATATGCACACGGAACAGTTTCAAGTGGAGCAGTAACTTTAAACCACGAAAACGGACACTACCAGACACTGACCATCACAGCAGACACCACTTTTTCATTCCTAAACTTTCCACCAACAGGAGCATTGGGCAGAATAATTTTAGACATCACAGTCTCCCCGACATCAACAGGTATACTAACTTTCCCGAGTGCTGTGATCAAAGCAGACAATGTCACAGGCAGTGATGGGACTTCGGATCAGATCACTATAGGATTAGGCAGGGCACTGTTTGAATTCATGTCGCCAGATGGTGGCACAACAGTATTGATGCACCAACTGGGCAAACAGTACGCATAATAACCAAGGAGTCCGATGTACTTCCATCCATTACAAGAAGAGATAGGCAACATGTCCGAAGAGGACATATCGAAACGTATAAAAGAATTAAACAGGAAGGTTGCTATAGCGAGACGTGGACGTAATCCTGAAATGCTTTTCAATCTGCAACACGCATTAAAGACTTACCAAGATGCTGTCAGACAAAGACGTATCGAAGAGTGGCACAAGAACAACAAGAAATTGAGGAACGAACCAGACCTAGGCGACTTGGTCAACATTGACTAGTAAATAGTTTTGATGTCAAACACATTTTCCTGGAAGACAAAATTCAAAAGCATAATCATAGTTGACGGTGAACTGTTCGCCAATGAGTACAATCTGAACGTATCACTGACTCCTCACACTGCTAGTCTAAAAGAACAGACACAATACTTTGAGAGATTGAAGAACCTATTCGAACAGGTTTTCGCTAACACAATAACGACCTGGAGGGATGAACCCCTTTACCATACATTAAAGAAAAGTACAACAAACAGATTCATTGAATTACCAAAGCCACCCTATGACCAGATCATGGCCGCGGTGTGTTTCTGTAAGGCCAACAGCATACTGGACAGCAAGATCGTGATCAATCACATAGATCTTAGTTCATGGCAGGGAGATGGTATTACCTACACGGTTGACAAAGACAGCAAAGAGCTTATACTGTTAGATAGGCCCGACTGGTTCTCAGCGAAGTTCAGCAAATTTGATCCATGGTGGCTGAGGGCGGACACGGCAACATATGACCAAGAACTTGACAAGGGAATATACACAGGACACTTCAGTTGGAACAACCAAGAGATTCCTGTTGACAAGAAGCACGAGTATCATGCTAAAATATTTGAGTTCCAACCAAAGGTACTAGATGGCGGAAAAGACAAAAATAAATGATCACGGTGATGTGATATTCTCGGAAGAGGATGCAATCGGATTACTGTACACAGATCCAGACTTTGACATATCAAAACTTTACTTCAACGACATAGACAAGTACTCAGACAGTCTTAAGGAGTTGGGCATAGACCTACCAGTGATCAACACAGTACCCGAGAGGCCAACACCTGCAGAGTTTGATAAACAGAACTGTGACAAATGGCACATGCCTAAGAGTTATTCGCAAATAAATGTTTTACAATGGTTGCTTGATAAATGTCAGAACGATGAAGAGAAGATCAGGGTTCAGATGGAATATTCGTTGTTCGAGAAGAAAAAATTCACGAGGGTATTACAGTTCCTGATCTACTTCGTGGACACACTAAGGGCAAACAACATGGTCTGGGGAGTGGGTCGTGGATCAAGCGTGGCCAGTTTCTGTCTGTTCCTGATAGGTGTACACAAGATCAATCCCATGCTGTACAATTTGGACATCACTGAATTTCTGAGATGATAAGTAATAGTAATAGGAGCATATAATATGGTAGCAAGAGCACCCAGAAAAAGAATGTACAGATCAATGCAGGGACGCATGATAGATATTGAAAAACTTAGAGCCGCCAACGAATCAGTTCAGGCAGTTGGTAACATGAATGTCAACGCCAAGGGAGATGTGTTGGGAGCAGGTGGACAAGTTGTCACACCAAAGGAACAGATCATCAAGAAGTACTACGAACAACCAAAGGGAATGGTCAGCGATACTCCAAGCAAAGGCAAAGCGATGCCGGCACCCAAGGCAGAAACAGTGAAGAAAGTTCAGATGACGACACCCGTAGAAGCCAAGCCAGCACCTAAGAAAACGGTTGCACCACAGCCCAAGAAAACACAGAGCACGGCCAAAAAAGGCATAGACGCGGCTCTTGACGGTTTAGAATAAATCTGTTACAATATTCCTATAATGGGACAACTAGAAGATTTACAAGCAAAAGGTTTTGGTTCACATGGTGGTAAGGAATACACCGTCGAGAACGACATCAAACCCCTCAAGAAAAGAGTACTGGTATCAGACATGCACTTCGGAGAAAGGAAATCCGCAGGTGGAATAATAATGATGGACGACGACGGATCGGAGGGCGGAATCCATCCTAGATGGGGCAAGGTTTACGCCATAGGAGATCAACAGGAAGACGTCAAAGTCGGAGAGTGGGTCATGGTATCGCATGGTAGATGGAGCAGAGGATTCAAAGTTAAGAAAAACGGAGTTGAACTTGAAGTGAGAATGATCGATGAAAACGATATACTACTTGTTTCAGACGACGAGCCAGAGGTCAATAGCAAACAAGCAGGATACATCAACATGGGCGGTGCCCAACAGATGACTAAACTGCCTGGCAATGACTAAGATACACACCTGTTACGTCTGCAAGAAAACTTTCACAAACGCAATTTACTGGTACGACAGCATACACGATTCCAAATACGACAAGAGACTGATCAAACCTTTCTGTGGTCCACCTTGTGCAAACAAGTTCAGGGAGATTTCAGATGAGAACAGTTATCCTGCACGTGAGAAACCTTGGCCACGTGGACCGGAATGGCAGATAATACAGGACATAGATTACATAGAGTATGAAAGCGATTAAGATTAAAAAAGTAAAAGTTGAATTGAGCAAGTTAGTCACCATGGCAGAAATGGGCCTAGGTGTAGAACGTCC
>Ga0181379_1000605_pt1 | contig 17610 bp, 23 predicted proteins | sample 2SPOviralmetaG_FD_130115 | JGI IMG/M metagenome (GOLD analysis project Ga0181379, IMG submission 130115) | Marine viral communities from the oligotrophic San Pedro Time Series (SPOT) site, San Pedro Channel, CA, USA - 2 SPOT_SRF_2009-07-10 | ecosystem: Environmental > Aquatic > Marine > Strait... | reverse complement strand
TATAATAAACAGCATTAATTGAAGATGTATTAACATGATTATGCCATACATTATTACTGTGTTTATTATTCTGTACATAAATCCAAGTTTGTATCGGATTTAATTTTTCTGAAACATTAAACTCTTCGTGAACTATTTCTAAAAACTTTTTTGATATAATAGATGTATATGCTTCATCATAATATTCTATATTATATCCCTGACTGAAATCTTTCGTTTCAATTTTTTCTTTAATAAATTTTTCAATCATACGAGATTTATGAAGTTTATTAAGATCATTGACTTCAAAATCTTTTATTAGTAAATAATTATCTAACATTTCCTATATTATACTTTGGACAAAGTTCCCAATCATTTTTTTCTTTAAATGGAATTATTTTTATTTGGCGAAGAGGGGCAAGTGGGTCTGCTTTTGTTTTGTCATATATTGTAACAAGACCCCAATCACTCATGAGAGTTGCTATTGTATTTCTACGAGCAATATCATTTTCTTCTAAATTTGATTTTTTACCATCGAGTAAAAATAACTCTTTAAAATGTACTATGAAATATCTGCCTTGCTTATGTAATATATGGCATGACTGATATAGTTTATTATCTTTTCGAGATGCGACACCAATACGAGTGAGTGTCTCACGAACCTTTAAAAAATCATCTGGTTCGTTGAGAGTGACTTCTAGCATTGAAGTTGGTGTCCACTCTATTAAATTATTTTCTTCCACCTTTGTAAACCTTCTTCTTTAATTCATCAATCTGTTCGGATGTGAGAAGGGACAAGACTTGGCGGGATTTTTCATTACTATACCCATAATATTGCTTGACTACTTCCACGTCACTTACGATCTCAGGTTTATTCCATTTTGAGAATCGTTTTTTCTTTCTAACAATATTTATAAAAAAGTCAAATTGTAAACGATTATCAATGTGGTGATATCGATTCATCTCATTTGCCATCAATACAGTATCAGCAAAATAAGATAGACCACGATTGACCATAAAAGAGTTGTACGACTTTTCTGCCAAATCGTCAACCATAACATTCTGTTTCGTGTGGTTAATAGCATTGAGATATTCAAACGGATTCATTTAGAACCATCCTAACTTGATGCCATTATGTGCAATAATAAAAAAACAAGCAACCAAGTGAGTGAATACCCAAATGGAACGTAACACAGCGGCAATATCACTTTCACGATCTTCTCCTATTTTACTTCCAATAGTTTTTGCCCATATACGCCAGGCACTATGCAAACTCAACATTTGCCATAATTTCTGTCATACAAGCAACAACATTCAGTTCGTGGTCAGCAACAAATGCATTTTTATACTGATAGTCTGCTAAAATTAAAACAAGTTGAGGGATTGATTGTGGTTTGAGTTTATCGTACATACGATCATACACACCACGAAAGATTGCAGATGCGTCAGTATCGATATTGTTTACAACCCACTGACGCATCTTTTTAAAGTCTTTGTTTTTTAGGTGATCGAAAAGTGAGTCAACGGTTGCAGTATTATTGCTAGAGTTACTACCCACAAAACCCACCATGCTTTGTCGCTGAAGTTCATTTAAAATCCTTCTCCAATCAGGTGCATGTTTCATTATAAGTTCGACAACTGCTTTTTTGTCGTACTCTATTTTTTCTTCCTTGAGTATATATTCTGCTCTAGAAAGAAATTGTTCGCATAACTCGACCATATTTTTCTTTGAAGTATTAAACTCATAAACTCCACATCGAGAGTGTAATGGTTCAATTATTCTATTCTTGAAATTACAAGTTAAAAGAAAACGAGAGTTGTTAGCAAACTCCTCAATGAACCCTCGCAAAGCGGGTTGTGTAGATTGTGGATTAAGATAATCTGCTTCGTCGAGTATGACAACTTTGTATCCTCCCTGTAAAGAAACTGACGAAGCAAACTGTTTAATCTTCGTTCGTAGAGTATCTATATTACCTTCTTCAGATCCATTAATTAAAATGTAATCTAATTCTAATTGATTACATAAAGCACGAGCGACAGTGGTTTTACCTAAACCAGCAGTGCCAGAAAATAGCATATTCGGTAACTCTCCACCATCTGCTATTTTCTCAAATATTTGCTTTAGGTTCTGAGGAAGAATCGTATCAGCAATTTTTTTAGGTCGATATTTCTCGACCCATAAGAAGTCGTTAGACATTTATAATCTCCATAACAAAAAATAATTATATCACATAAAAGAGAGATTGTAAAGCCTATTCTTCATCAGACTCCATTGCTTCTTCTTGCTGCAGTTGTTCGCATATACTTACAACTTGTATGCATTGATCGCGTAGAGTTCCGATAGTAGATAACTCTTCACCTTTAAATGCACCACGTTGAGTCATGGCATCAATTACTGCGATTGTACTACGAGCAGATTTATTTGCAAGATCCTGTAGTTCTTCAATTTGTTCAGACATTCTATTATACTCCAAATCTAGATATTTTTTCTAATGCAATCCAATAAGTTACATTAACGTCTTTGTTTTTAAATTGTGTTATGAGTTTTGACGAAATATCAACTTCATAATCTCCTGGTAAAATTTTAAGATTACTGATACTTAGTATGAAATTAAAAGTAGAATCAGTCTTAATCTCACCATCTATATCAATAGAAAATGCATTTGATGTAGCATTTTGATTATCCATAACAGATAAATTTAGGACACCATCTTTTCCTGTGATTGATAATTCATCATGACCAAGAGTAGATGCTGCACGTTTTAATTTATTGAGAGTATCGTTTGTTAAAACAAAAGAAACTTCTGCCTCAGGCATATTGATATCCTTCGATGGTGTAGTTAAAGTTTCCTCGGCAGAAAAGAAATATTTAACTTCCGATCTTCCTGTCGAGTCACCCACTACCACACTTTCTGATTGAAATTTAAGTCGAGGTGTATCAACTAAACCAAGTACACCAATAAATTCATTCAGATCATATATACCAAAACTCTGGTCAAACTCTTCAGTGACATGAGCAGTCGCGAGAACATTACGTGCCTCTGAAATAGTTTTGATAGTGCTACCAGAATTGATAAGAATATTCTGATTGATGCCAGAAAAGTTTTTCAATACTGATAGAGTATTTTCACTTAGTTCCATAATATATTACTCCATTCCTGATTATTATATTATTAATATTATATACTACTTTATGTATTTTGTAAAGAATTATTTTATCATCCTACTAAAGTTTTTTTCTTTTTTAAATTCAATTTTAGAATTGAACTTACCATCAAGGATCTCGCCTTTATGGGATATGACAAAAATATTTGTATCATCTGATAATGTATCTAGTATTTTAAATAAATTATCTACACCTTCGTGGTCAAGAGATGAGTCAAATGTTTCATCAAGAACCAGTAGATTAGTTGCTACTGAGTTTTTCATCTTAGCAATATGTCTCCAAGTAAACAAGAGTGCTAAGTCTATTCTTTGTTTTTCACCTTCACTGAATGAATCGTATGTAAATGCATCGCGATGTCTTGATCGTATTGTTTCTTGAAACGACTCATCTAAATTAAAGTGTACAAAGAAATCTAGAGTTTGCAAATATTGATTTACAAATTTGTTAATAACTGGAAGGTATTGTTTAATAATTTTAGTTTTGATACCTGTATCTTTCAACATCTCAGTCATGACTGTATTATAGGATATATTTTCAGAGAGAGAAAATTTATTTTCTAATAAAGAATTACGATTATCGTTCAGAGATTTTAAATCAGACTTTGCTTCATCTAAATCTGCACTTACATCTTTCTCGAGATATGACTGGTACTCTTTAATTTGTTTCGTGAGTCCAGTAATCTTGACGTTGTTCTGACTGAGTTCAGATACCTTAGATCGTAACGATTCAAGTAAGCGTCCTGTCTGTTTAATCTCCTTTTCCACGATCGTGCCTTCCGATCCGATCTGCTTGAGCGAACTCTTGTGAGTCCCTCTCTCTCCTTCGATCGTTTCCAGTACATGAGATTTATGGCTGTCTGAAAGGGTCTGGTCGCATATGGGACACGATTCATTCTCGTCGAAAAACTTGATCCTTTTGGTGAGGTTGGTGATATTTGTTTGCCTATCTTGACTTCTGAGCAATAGTTCTTGCCGTTTATCGTGTAAAGTCGATAGCCCTTTTTCGGTCTCTCTAATACTTTCTTCGAGACCCACGCTAAGCTCACTATTTTGTTTCTGTAATTCACTGATACTATCCTGCGATTCATGTATCCGAGATTCATATTCTTTCCTATTTTCTCTTGTAAGTTTTTGTATGTCTGTAATATATTTTTCTTGTGTTTCTAATTTATTTTTTGTAATATCAATTTTATAGGATAAATCTTTGAGTTGGTCTTTAAGTACACTTTGTTTGTCACGAAGTATTTGATTCATTTTAGAAAATACATTGATATCAAGAAGATCCTCGATAACCTCTCGCCTGTGTCCTGCCGCTAGTTGCATGAATGGGATAAATGAGGAGGAACCCAATACAATCACTTGGTGAAAGGACTTATGATTTAATTTGAGGATATTTTGTTCGAGGATCTTCTGATATTCTTTAGCATGAGAAGACTGATTGATCATAGTACCATTCTTCCAGATCTCAAAGATTCCTGGTCTGATGCCACGTACAATTTTAAAGTCAGAACTTCCTACGCTAAATTCAACCTCAACGACACATGCCTTCTGATTAATAGAATTAACCAGTTGTGCTTTGTTGATATTACGATGCGGTTTGCTAAACAGAGCGAATGAGATAGCATCCAACATAGTGGATTTACCAGCACCATTTTGACCAACAACCAAAGTAGACTTTGTCTGATCGAGATTGATTTCTGTAAAAGAATTTCCTGTTGATAAGAAATTCTTATACCTTACCGATTTAAATATTATCATGCTATTTCTAGAGCTTGTGCTTCCGTCATCAATTCACGCATATTCACCTTTATGCGATCTTTATCTAAATCAGTATCAACACTTTCGATGTAGTCATCGACGAGTTGAGATGTATCTTCTATATTCAAACCATCGTCATCTACATTTTCACCTATAAACTCCTGAAAGTTTTCAGCAATTTTAAGTTCGTAGATATCTTGATTCTGAATACGATCAATAAATCTGTCAAACACAAACGTGTCACTTTTATTCACAACAACAACTTTCACAAATTTATTATCAAGATCTGATACATCATAACTATTATACTCTATTTTATCGTCATTGTAAAGTATTTTTTTGAACAATGTGAAATTATTTTTTATTTTTTCTATCTTACGAGTTTCAGTATCCATTATATGAAAATATTTTGGATCATGCGCGTCTGACCAAAAAAATTCCAACTGACTACCAAGATACCAAATATTATCTTTGCGAGATGAAGTGTGATAATGACCAGATAAAACTAGTTCAAACTTATTGAACAATTTATGATCCATACCATCATGAGACTCGATGCCTCTCTGCATCTCAAACCCACCAAGTTCTAAATGGCTACCTAACCAATCTGCTTTACAATCACGAACGAAAGTCATAGATTGATCATAGTTTTCTGGACATATCCATGGTAATAGTGCCATGCTAAGAGAATCGTACTGCATAACCTTTGGTTCCATTATAATATGAATCTCATTCATATAATGCCCAAGGCACTCTTTGAGTGAGTTAAGATCGTTTGTATTTTTATAAAAAGTGTCATGGTTTCCTGGAATAATATCCATAGTCATTCCACGAGATCTCAACTCATTCAGAAAATGTTTACGATTATGATTGAGTGCCTTAAAGTTTACAAACTTTCTATGATCATAGTAGTCACCAAGATGTATGATATGTTTTATATTTTGTTTTTCGCACTCGGGAAAAAATATTTCATCATAAAATTTTGCTGCATTATTTAAAAAAATATCTGAAGAGTTTCTGATACCACAATGTGTATCGTTCAATATCGCTATCTTCATTTCATAAACTCACTCAAATCTGAATCAACATTTACTGATTTTTTCTTTTTCTTTTTTTCTGTTTTATCATATTCTTTTAAGTTATTATCGATAGATTTTACTCTGTCAATACGAGTTTTAAGAGTATCGACAAAAAACTCAGCAACCTGTCTACTTGTTTCGTCTCCGTTTTCGTTTATCAGAAAATTTTCTATACCAGAAGATGTTAGATATTTCATTTTAACATCTTGTTGTTTCTTTTCTTTCGCTATCCTTCTTAAGAATGCGAACCATGTTATTTGAGTGAAATATGAAAAGGCATTAGGTTTGCCTGTTCTTGTTGCTGCTTCTATGTTATAATTGCTTATTGCTTTAAGGCAGTTCTCTACTGCATCCATTACCATCTCTTCTCTATAAGTATAACGGATAAAGTTAGACTTATGAGATAATCCTTCGGCAATCCTAAGAAAGCATTGCGCAATATAGTTTGTTACTTTGGGGATTTTTTTACCATTATCTTTTGCTTCATTCACTGATCTAACATAATCTACGACTGCTTGAGAAAAGTCTGCATTATTAACATAATGGATACTTTTTCTTTTGGTACGAGCCATAACGAATCCTTTCATTTCAATCACTTATATTATACTAAATTTTTACAAAATAGTAAATAGATATATTTTCATTTTATTAGAAGAAATAACGCTTGCCTAAACTTGATTTTTATGATATAATAAGATATCATCGCAGGAAAGGGGAATATGCCCCTAACTTTTTTGATAATAATCTTTATGCCTATTATGCAAGTCTTCTAAACTTTTAACTTCTGTATCTTTTTTTAATAAATCTCTGAGTACATATTTATCATCACTCCATTTTCTTCCATTCCACCACTCAAATCCATTGTAATGAGATTTATAATCACACACTTTTTCGTATGCATAGGAGGAGTAATAATATTTAAAATCTAGTTCACGATATTTTAGGCACTCAAAATTTTGCGCGAAAGTTCCTAGTCCCAGACTTGGTGTTTCATAGTTCCAAGCAAACTCTCCTGCAACTATACTGTAATTATATCTTGTCAATTGAGTATAAGCAACGATTTTATTTTCGTGCCAATAAATGAAATAATCTTTATCACCATATTCTTTATCAACTAAATCATCACTGTAATCATCATATCCTCTGTATTCACAATATTTTTTAAATATTAATTTACATTCATCTTTCCAAGGATTTTTATTAGAAAAGTATTCAGTATCGATATTTTGATTTAAATATCTTTTATGTTTCCTCTTGATACTAAATTTAATTAAATCTATCCTCGTGGTTCTTGCTTGTATCCATAGTTGTTTATCAGTTTTATAGAAAAATGCATCCATAGGTGTCCAACCTAATTCTAATGCATGATCTTCTTCGCCTGCTTCAACTTCTGCTAATGCGAGTCCATATACTATGTCATACAGTGCTGTATTACCATAAATATGATCATAAAATATCTTCATTTTTATTTTCTAAATTAAATCGGTCTGATTTTTCTTGTTCCCACTGTGTAAAATAAGAGTCATCTGTAATAGTATCTTCTCTTGTATTTTCGACTGTGTAAAAACTTTGATCGATAAGATATCCAGGATTACCTTCTATTCTTTTCTCCATAAAAGAGTCATCGTACCATATACATCTATTATTAGGATAAGCAAAAAAATTACCATCGTCCATTCTAAACATGTGCGCACACTTATGCTCTGGATCTTCACTATAGTTTGTGTCTAATATTGCCTTACTTTCCCATCCCCAATCTATGGTGAACATGTAAGTTCCTTTTCTTTTTTCGCCATGCCAGTCGACTAACTCTGCTCTCGCGTTCGCGAGCCTATTTCTTTTTTGTACATCGACATATGGACTGAAACAATCCCAATATTGGTGTATGTTGAGTGGATAAATAGGTGCATCTTTTTTCCATACAAAAGCATGTATTGGTCTTCTTGTCCAGTTGACACCATTAGGTAAAAGGCACTCAAATAATAATGCTCTTCTTTCTATGCTGTTTACTGTATGAACATCTGCAAACGTAAACTCTCCATGACCTTCTTGATGGTTATAAAGATATTCGTTTCTTATATAAGCACTGAATGGTGGTAAGTTGTGATTTAAATATGGCACTAGTGCATTGTTCCCTTTGGTTTAAATTTTATTATGTTACTACCCATATCAGAATCCAAATTTAAATCATCTGGATTAAATAAATCTATTTTACTATCTTTTAAATATTTATCCAAAAATTCATTGAATTCATCTTCTTCCATATTCTCAACTTTGTGAGCAATATCATCAAGAGGCATATCTTTCTTTTTAAATTTTTCTTTTACAGTTGCGATCGTTTGTAGGTAATTATCTACTAACGAATCTGATGGATTCATCTCACCTATGATATGCGCAGCATTTAAAGTATGTAATTCCTCTGGTCCATCAGTGAATCCCATCCATGGTCTAAATGCATAAAATCTAACTCCACGAGAATAATCTTCTGCAGCAATAATTTTCATTGCTCCTCTAACAACCATCGCAGCATTATCAGGATCATCATATTGTAAAACTTGGCATATAATTTCGTCATCATTAGTCAGTTTAAATTGTTTTATATCTGTCATTTTATATCGACCTTATAGGTTTTATGGTTAAATTTTTCTTTCTCATAAATTTTTAATCTTTCTTCTGAATGTATAAGAGCAAAATTTTTACGAGACTTCCAACTTAAATTATCTGTTATGTCATAAAGATTAGTTGGTTTCCCATTATCACTTTTTCTCAATCCTCTGCCTATACTTTGTAAAACTCTGATTTGTGATTTACTTGGTGAAGCAAATATAATATTATGTAAGTTCCTAATATTTATACCAGTAGAAAATGTTCCGAGAGAAGCGACAATAATAGCATTTTTTTGCTTTTCAACTATACCTCTGATTGCCTCTCTATCTGAAGTATCTGTTTGTCCTGACACAAAAAATACTTTTCTATTATTACCTACTTTGTTATCTATCAAATCAAAAAGTGGTTTACCATGTTTTTCAACATAATTATAAAGCACAAGTGTGTTACCTTTTTGATCAACTGCTAAGTTTCGTATGAAGTTGTTTCGTCTGGTGTTTGTGACAATATAGTCGATCTCGTCCATGTACGTCCTTTGTCCAAAGTCCAATCGTTCCTTTTCGCCATAATCCAAAATAATTCTTTTGATATGTAACTGTGCCAACGTATCGTCATCTTGTAATTGTTTTGTTGAGGTAACAGTGTGTATTGGTCCGAAGAGACCTTGTAAGACCAGTTCATGTGTTTGAGTTCCATCAAGTGTTCCTGTCGTTCCGAAGCGATATCCTGCCTCTGTTGCTTTATTCATAATGTTCATGAGTGACTTTGATTTAAATCCGTGGCACTCATCTCCTATAACCATACCAAATTGTTCGAACCATATTTTTGGTAATTTATATATTGACTGCCAAGTAGATATACAAATAGAGGCATCAAATGTTTTATCTTTACCAGAATAGATTCGATGCATACCACGTTCATCTTGTCCATATGACTTAAAATCTCCGTGCATTTGCTCAACTAATCCAGTAGTCGGTACAATCACTAATACTCTTCCACCTTTTGGATATTTCAATCCGCTAGTGAGTAAGTGTAACCAATATTTTATAAGGATATAAATGATAAGAGATTTGCCAGAACCAGTAGGAGATATGAGAATTGCTCTTTTTCTTTTTAGTCCTTCTTCAATGCCAGATAACTGATATGAATAAGGGCGAAAAGGAAGACCGAGACTGTCAATATAATTAGCAAGTTGCTGAATATCGATTGTAGCATTTTCGTGTGGCATTCCATAGTTGGTTTTCTCTGATTCAACTATATATCCACGAGACTTAGAAAATTTATGAAGATGATAAAATAAACCTGCAGGAAGTTCACCTGTATTCACATCATATAATCTTATCTTTCCATCCCACATACGATTTTTATATGCAGGCATGAAACGATATCCAGGAACATAAAATGAGAAAAACTCTCTCAGTTCCTGTGCAGTGCCACTATCACATTGTACATGTAAATTAGCATGATTTAGTTTCCGGACGAGAATTTTTTCCATTCAATCATATTCTTTATAGTTTGATGACGCCAAGTAATATTACTTATGATATCAGTAAGTGTCTCAATTATTGTTTTATAATATTGTATTTTCTCTTCCGACTTTTGTATTTCTGGATCAGCATCATAATATAAATTCATATCACCTTTTAGAACCTTTAACCCATCGAAAGGATCAGGATCCCATCCAAGTTCATTTATCGCGATCGGATCCATCTTTCCATTATACCATAACCACTTTTGCTTGAGTAAAGTCTTTTGAGAAAACTCTGCTCTTTTCAACTGAAGTTTTACAGTCGATAATAGTTGTAGATATTTTGCGTGAAGGATTGGTGTTTGACGAGAGGACTCATCAAGTTTCATATCATTAATAACACAATCTTTTTCCCACATATCGTGGATGCTTTTCAAATCAATCATTATATACTCCAATTATAAATTTATTTATATAGATTGCCTATTCACTGTTATGCTTGGGGATCCATCTACATTTGTAGTGTATGACGCTCCTTGCAACTCAAAATAAGTAAACCTAAAAGATGCACCAAAAACTAAAAAACTTTCTCCACCAGAAGTTGACTCAAACTGTATATCTGTTAAAGATACTGGTATGCAATCTAGATATCTTATTGTTTTTGTAGTATTATTATGACTTGATAATATAGAGAGAGTGATATCTGACATCGATGGTGGTTGTGGTTTTGTCCTTTGACTCGGCGCCACTTGTTCAATATCTAAATTTCTTCGCATCCAAGAATACATCTCATCATACGTTTTTAAATCTTCATCAAGTATTATATTTGCTTGAAGTTCATTAAAAGTTAATTTATCTCCTATTAAAGGAACTCCTGTAATCCTCTGATAAGGAACTTCAACAGCATTCATAATCATTCCTGGGTGTATGAAACTCTGACAAAAAAATTCTAGATTAGGATAATTTTGCCTATCGATTGTTATCTTGAACGAGGTCGGTTGAAGATAATTAAAATTTGTTGTTAAATCTGCCATACACTTATTTATACAAGTTTATACACAAAAAAAGGGTGGCAAAGCCACCCTCTCTTATGATACCAAGTATCTTATGCTCCGAGGATATTATCCACGCGGAAGATACGATAGTACTGGTTGTTCCTTGCAGCAGCAAGACCATCTTGTGGTGTTGATGTGACGAAAGGATTAGAGACCATGCCATATCTGGTTTTGAAACCAATTTTTGGCTGGAATGTGTCTTCACCGACTGCACGAACCATTGTTAGTGGTACGTATGGGCAGTAGAAAAGACCTGCATCAAATGCATTTGTTCCCTTATAACCGACGTTAATATAATCGCCAGTTGCATATGGGTCAATATACACTCTCATGCGTCCATTAAGTGTACCAGCAAAAGTATTTCCTGTGTCATCAACATTTAAGTTTGTTGCCATTGCAGGAGTATAATCTAGCATACCTGATGCTGCAAGTGCTGATGCAACATCTGATGAACAGATCATAAGGTTTCCTTTACCTCTACGTGTTTCTTTTGCAATTACGTTTGCTTCACGCTCGAGTTGTAGGATAAGTCCTTTGAACTTTTCGACTGACCAACGACCATCAGCATCTGTTTGGATATTAAAGACACCATTGACTGCAGTGTTGGTTTGTAATGCACCGATTTTTGCTTGTGAGTTGACTGTACGGACGACCTCACGATTGATTTCAGCAAGAATCTCTGTTGACAAAATATTTGCCAACTCAGTTTCAGCATCAAGACCATGAATCGCTTTTAGATCCTGTGCTAATTCTAAGCTGTATTCTGCTTTGAGAGCACGTGACTTAGCAGTCACTGTTGCTTTTTCAATTGTGAATCCCATCTCTGCGAAACCTTGTCCACCAGATACACCTAATGCTTCTGCTTCTGCAGTTGAATATAGATCTATTCCTGAGATTGGATCTGTATCAGAGTCATCGATTGTACTGTCACCGTCAGAGTTATCTCCAGCAGAATCTCCAAGACCTGATGTACCACCAGATGTATTGAAAGACTGAGTGTTTGAATCACCAGAGAAGTTTGCCAATGCTTCATCAAATAGTGCTTCACCACCATCTAATGCACCACCTTTTGTCTTCTTATAACGTGACTTCATTGCGAAGATAAGACCTGTTGGTCCAGTCATCGGTTGCACACCAGCAATGTCGTATGCCATTAGATTTGGCATTGCACGTCTGACAAGTGCGATTAATATTGGATTCCAGTTACCTGTTTGACCAGAAGTAACTGCAGTTGTTGAGTTTGTAGGATTTTCCATTAGTCCTTGCTCTCTTAGAGCAATTTCTTGGTTTTCCAAAACTTGAGCAGTTACTGTTTTTCTATGATTATCTTTAATGGTTCCAGCAGACTCTTCGTTCAGTACTGGAGCCCACTTTTCTACGAGCTTGTCGTAAGATATTACGTTATGCATCGATTAGTCTCCTATAATTTTTTCGATGTTCGGTTAAGGGCAGTTAAATACTGAGCCATTGATCCACCAACTTCGACTGTATTTTCTTCGTCGTCATCTGTTGTATCAAAGTCTGCTGACTCAGCGATTTTAGTAGTTTTATTGAAATAAGACTCTTTGACTGTTGCTACTTTCTTTACGAAAGACTCTTCGTCATTGAAATCTACTTCTGCTACTAAAGATTTTAGTTTTTCGACTTGAGTGTCGGCAAGATCACGAGATGCTTCATTAATGATTGCCTCTCTTTGTAATACTTCCAACTTCTCAGTCATTTCGATAGCATTTGCTGTGCTTGTGTTTAACTGTGTTTCAAGTTCTTCAACCTGCTCAGCAAGATCGTCGACTAGGTCTACTTTGGACTCAGGGACTTCGATATATGACTCGGTGAATAGATCTTTCAAACTATTCATAAAGTTTTCGGCAATCTCAGTTCTTAATCCATTTTGTACGGCTAGTTTATTATCTTCTAACCATTGTTCGACAACGTAATTTAGGTAACTATCTACTTTCTCTACGAGACCCTCTTTGGTAGAAGCAACTTCTGCCTCGAGTTCTTCGTTATATTTTTCCTCAAGACGATCAATTTCTTCAGACAACTTAGACTTAATCGCTGCCTCAAAAATTGTTGCGGTTTTTGATTTGAACTCATCTGAAAGTGTTGCTTCACTTTCCATGATTGCATTTAAATCTTCTGAGAAATCAGGTGAGTAATCAATATCTTGTTTTTCAACGATTGCCTCCTCATCATTCTCAATACCTTCTTTTTTCATCATACCATCGTATGTGTTCTTGAGCATATCTTTATTCATGCTACCCATGTAATTCATCATTGCAGCCATAAGTGCTGCTTTGGTTTTGGGCATTGCATCTTTTGTAGTCGCATTCTTTGCTGTTGATCCAGATGGATTTGGCAAAGGTGCTGAACCAGTTGCATCACCTGCTTTATCAACAGATGCTACTGACTGTGCCTCAGCATTTTTAGGATCGTGACCTGCTTTTTCCATGATTTCGTTCTCATCATGAAGTTCAACGTCCTGATCGATTTGATTTTCATCAGTCATTATTGACTCCTATTAAAATTTAGATTTGAGTAACGAGAGGAAATTTTTATACTCACGAACCTGCGTCTCATAGAGATTAGCACGAGTTGCGCTTTTAATTTCAGTCTCAATTTTTTCAATTGCCTTCGCTTCAATAATTCCGTTATGCCATACCCACTCAACACCTTCCATAACTCCATTAACAAATGCGCCAGGTGCAGATGGATCTTGTACGATATCAATCGCATTAAGCATAAAATCGTTTTTAACGACCATTGCGTTATTATTTTGCTGTAGACTTCCCATACCACGAGTCGAAACACCTAGTTTGACACCACCGTCGAGTAAACCCTTAACGACTTCTCCCATAGGAGTGGCCAAAATAGTTGCTTTGCCCATAACATCGTTGCCTTCTAATACAAGGCTATCGATCTTATGAGAAACTTTATCTAGATTTACAGTTGGACCTTCTGGGTGATTCAGTTCACCTACCGCACGTCCTGGAGTAACTTGTTCACGATTATATTTGCCAATCGCGCTATTCATTACTTCAAGTGGGTATATCCTTCCGTTTCTATTCTTACTATTTGCTTGTGCAAATATTCCTTCAATAACATATTTCTTTTCACCATCTTTTCCTTCGGTGATGAAATTTAATTCTTGATCATTAAATTCAGATATTAATTTCATTTTATCCTCTTGGATATGCTATTTTTGTAAAGTGTGTTGTTGTAGTTCCTGCATGAAGTTCATCTCCTGCTGCTTTTTGTACTACAATCGCTTGATTTTCATGCATCTGTAATGTTGCGCCAGTTGTGATATTAGTTATTAAATCATCTGCAGTCGCGCAAATATAAACACTAGTAGCTAAATCTACATTAGTTTTATTACCACTACCATTCGCTGTTACTTTTGCGTTTAAAGCTCTTATTTCCATTACTTCATACCTTTAAACTGTTTGACAAATTCTGTTGCAGCTTTTTCTGCTTCTTTTGAATTTTTATAAGAATCTAATCTATCTCCATCAACATAAGTAACAAATCCATTTCTTTCTTTATAAATTTGCACCTGAATCCTGCCCAGTTTTTTATTGACAACAAGTTGCCCCTCTGGTTTTCTCCCTGTGATTTCTCTTATTTGATTGAATGTTTTCATTACTTATTCTGTTATTTATAATTTTAATATTTTATACTTATTAGAAATTAATCTTCGTCTTCATTTTCTTCGGTCTCTTCAGACTCATCCTCTGTTTCATCGTCAGACTCTCCTGCATCTTCCTCGTTATCACCTTGATCTTCGGAAGACTCTCCAGATACTTCATCGTCGACTTCGTCAGCGTCAATGTCGAGTTCGAGTTGTTGCTCTTGTTCATCTTCAACTCCATTATAGATTTGATCAGATAATCTAATTTTCTCTTGATCTAGTATATCATTCATTTTTAATGTCATAATATCACCAAAAGTTTTTCCTGCTTTTGTAAAATCCTGATCTAATGAATGATTAATTAGATCTTGTATAGGATTCGTTTCGACTGCTTCACTCATAATTAATTCTCCTTATTGAGCAACTGTTTTTAATTCAAATTTTTCTTCAGTTGGTTGTTCTTCTTCAGTATCATCTTCTTGTCCTTCACCTTCGTCAGACATCTGTTTATCCATATTCTCGATATCTTCATCAGATAAGTGTAGGATATTTTTCTTGATCCACTCTTTTGAGAAATACTCGCCGACATAGTTTGATATAGCATCTAGAGTTTGTATTCTCTCTCTTAATAACTCACCATCTCTTAATTCTGTAAAATGATTATCTCTGATATAGTCAACTACTATATCATTTTTCATCATATTCCAATCGTCTTCTGTTATAATTCCTTTTAAAACAAGTTGTTTTCTGAGAATATCATAAAATAAATGTGAGAATCTACGTCTTAATCTATCAATAAACTTTTGAAATTTAAGTTCGTCACGAGAGATCTCGGTCGATCTACCTAAACTAAACTGCGCTTCTTGCTCGAGACGATTAATTGGTACATTGAGTGATCGATACATTCTCTTCTGAAAATAAATTATGTCTTCAATCTCGCCAAGATTCTGACCACCTGCAAGTGTAGTAATTTCTGTTCCTCTACCACCCTCTCGTCTTGGTAACCAAAAATCTTCAATCATAGATTGATGTTTACGATCGTCTCGTATCTCGCCAGTTTGTGCATCATATACAAGTTTATTTCGATACCTTGCCATGATATCTTTCATATATTGTTCTGCTTTACCACGTGGCATATTACCAACATCAATATAGAACATACGTCTTTCTGGTGCTCTTGCTAATCTGTAAATAACAAGTGAGTCTTCCATCATACGCAACTGATTGATCGGTTTCAATGCTTTCTGTAAATATGAAACAACTCTTCTACGACTCTCATCAAGTAATCCAGATGTACAATAACTAATAGAATCGAGAGTCATTTTGACTCCACCTGAGTATTGATTTCCTGGTTTTTCCTGATAGATATAATACTCGTCAACTTTTTCTATAACATTGACGCCAGTATTTGGATCTTTTTTCTTTTTGACCTGCTTCACCTTTCTAATTTTAGATGAGTCAATCGGTCGTATCTCTTGTATTCCTGCTTTTAAATTTGTTTCGTTTACAACCAAGTGATGATAAATTCTTCCATCAACATACCATCGACGGAAGATATCATGAGCGAGTTCGTGGAAGTTCATCATTCCCACAATATTATCAAATTCTTCTTTAATTGTTTTCTTTATTTTGTCACTTGTTTCGAGATTATCTAAATTGATATCGATTGGTTGCTCGAGCTCACTACCTGATATAGATTCATTTACGATATCTTCTATCGCTGCATCTACTTCGGGATGCATAGCAACACCTCGATATTTCATAATCATATTATAATTATCTTTTACATCGTCTCCATCTATGTTAACATACTGTCCATAGTGAGAACCAGATGCAGTTACATACCCAGCACCATCATCATCTCGTGCTGGTACGATAGAAGGTTTCTTCTTCGGGTCATCCGTAGAAGAAGTCCTTTTAATCTCAAAACCAAATAATTTAATACTTCTATCGTTTTCTGCCATTTAAAATCCTTTTAAAAAGAGAGGGCAAGGTTTTCACCCTCTCTTATCTTATTTATTAGTTAGCAATCCCATCAACTGTTGTCCAGTATTGATACTGGAACGTCACTGTGAATCTTTCGATATCATCTGTTGTAGCATATGCCACTTCAATAGGTGAAAGATCTGTTGGGTGTGCACCATTAAAGACATATTCTTTAATTTTTGCACCTGATCGATCAAGTTGAGCGATTCGAAGATCTGCCTCATAATCTATAGGATTTGTTAATCCTACATTCTCTGAGTGCTGACCCATCCCAGCCATCCATCTTTCCATTGCGTTACGAACTTTGAAGTCCGTATCATTGATGATAGTTGCTGTCCATACATCAAATGTGCGATCACCTGCCATTTTTAATTGACGTCCACGGAAGGGAACAATAATTGATCCCATTGTAGATCCAGGTAATTGTGCTGCTTCACACAAAAATGATGATGTTTCTGTTACATCCGAACTACCTGCATAGGTCGGAAAGTTAATTGTTGCCTGAAAAAGATTAGGACGAGCACCGCCACCTCTAATCTTTGCTTTGAAATCGTCTACGCCAAATACTGCCATTTTCTATCTCCTTACACTGTACCGACGACTTCTTCGAAGTCGACACCAGTTCTAACTGCAACAAAGTTGAGTGTTATAAAGTTAACAGAACGAGCTGGTTTGATGAAGATACTTGCGATAAACTCGTTGCGGTCGATTACTGCTGCAGTGTTGTTTGATTCCCTCTCCTTTAGATCGGAAGAGCAGCAGAGTCTGTACTCTTTGAATTCAATGATGAATTCACAAGAGCGGAGTTTGTCAACATCGTTGAGCCAGTATTGAGAGAGGTAAAAGGTCGTCGTGGTATTACAGACTTCAAAGTTGTTTGTG
>Ga0181379_1000602_pt1 | contig 17640 bp, 3 predicted proteins | sample 2SPOviralmetaG_FD_130115 | JGI IMG/M metagenome (GOLD analysis project Ga0181379, IMG submission 130115) | Marine viral communities from the oligotrophic San Pedro Time Series (SPOT) site, San Pedro Channel, CA, USA - 2 SPOT_SRF_2009-07-10 | ecosystem: Environmental > Aquatic > Marine > Strait... | reverse complement strand
CCACCACCGCCGCCGCCTCCACCGCCGCCATCAGGACCACTACTATTGGATCCATTTTCAGTCGTATTTTTTTGACCAGTACCACCAACAGTACGATTGCTTGGATTTCCTGTTTGTAATCCTGTACCTGTCCCGCCTTGAGTGCCTGCTCTTCCTAACGAACCACCGCCGCCTCCGCCTCCGCCACCAAGGACAACAACCCATGTATTACTATAAGTATCGAAAATACCACTGGCACCACCACCACCGCCACCAGCACCAGAAGATCCATAATCAGCAGAATTTCCACCCGTTCCACCACTAGCAGTACTTGAACTGCCTCCACCACCACCAGCTCTATTTCCACCACTTCCAGCAGATCCACCCTCATTTCCGAGATAGAAATCTAATCTTCTAGCAGTAAGATTAGGAAAATATATATTTGCTCTTCTTCCAGATCCACCACTACCACCAGAACCATTTTTATCAGCTCCACCTCCGCCACCGCGAGCGGCAGCAATATCCACACGAATATTAATCGCATTTGAAGGGATCTGAATAGATCCAGCATATCCTCCATTACTGTTAAAAGCTTGCGATACCTGTGTTGTTACACTCTCTGGATCTGCTTCTACAACTTGGAAATCATTAGAAACTTCTTTAATTGTTTCGTCTATTTGTTCAAATTTTACTGCTTCAATAGGTTTTTCTACAAATTCTTCTTCCTCTTCAGGACCATCAAATATTCCAAATATTCCGCCAACTGGTTCAGCAAGAGCTCCATATGATCTAAGTTTAGTCCATTCACCAACATTATCAATTCTTACTAAGATCGGATTTGAGGCTTTAATTTCAACAGGAATATCAATATCATTGACTTGTATTAAATCAGAAGTAGCTGTTCCTTCTTCAGGTGTTCTAATATCTGGTTCACTTTTAAGAACACCAATAGTAAATGGAATTGCCATATTATCTGGTGTCTGGTCAATATCAACGAAAACATCTTCCCTTGCAAGTGTCGTTGAACCACCATCACCACCAAGTTCAAATGAAAATCTAATTTCAGATGGACCTCTAGGTCCCCATGATGGAGTATATGTATAGGTTCCATCTCTTTCAGTCGCAGTTGCTGCAGCACCAGTTTCTGCAGAAGTTGCTTTTGGCGTCAAAGATACATTTGTGACATCATTATTACCATCTAAGTCAATTGTAGTAATTCTAAGATTTTGTTTTGTATTAGCATACTTTGCTTCCCACTCAATGTCAAAAGTTTCATCACCATAATCAATTGAATCTGGAACCGAAATTTCACCTGTAGGCGGAGAATTGACAGTAACTGTAACTGATTTGGTAGTACTCCCACCTGCTCCAGTAACTTTACATTGGTAAATTGTTGTACTTGTAGGAGTAACGTTTTTATTCGATGTTAAAAGTGTATTATTAATGTTTCCTTTAAGCCACACGAGCTTAGTAGCATTTCCAGTAGTAACCCACTTTATATTAGAACTGTTGCCAGACTTAATAGTACTTGGAGTAGCAGTAAGCGTTACTGTTGGTGGATCATATGTACAACTGCCATCGTCAAAATCTGCATTTGTATTTGTGTTATTAGCAGTGGAATCTGTACATCCTCCAACAGGACATCCACCACTAGAAAGTCCTGTGTGTTTTCCATTTGCATTGATGCTAGTTAGTTCACTACCAGCGCCACTAAGAACCATAGCATAAATGCTAGAAAATCCTCCATTATTTTCTGAATTCCATGTAGTAACCCAACCTTCTACTCCACCTGATTCACCCCATCTACCGAATAAAGTAACATACTGTTGTGAAATTTGTGATCTTAAATTATTACCATCAGGAACATACATCGTATAGGAAGTACAATCATTTGTGTTTCCATGTACATAATAGTGAGAGGTTTGATATCCCATTTTAGAATTTAATTAAGTATTCTACCAAAATGTAAGGAGTAACAAGATCGTCAATTTTTTCAATTTCTGCAGTGTCAACATCAATAGATACAGAAACTCCACTCAAATCAATTTGGGTTTGTGGGTAAGTGTATGTAAAATCACTACCATATGTTTTTGGCGGTTCAATGCTATGTTTGTGAATAGATTCACCACCCGCTTGATTAACTACCCCCAATATATGACCAGCACCACTATTACCAGGAAGATTACCACCAGTTTTACCACCCTGAAATCCTACAGCATGAGAGGTTTGAAAATTCAAGAGTGTTGGAAAAGCTTCATGAGTATGACCTTGAAAGTTACTAATATCAAGTTGAGTTTCTGAAGTAGCACTCGCAACATTATACGAAGCGTTGCCCAAAAAATTTATCGTTGCACTGGGACTAACCTGAACATTTCCAGTGTAAAAAGAAGCAATGGTGTTTCCAAAGTTAGAAACAACTTCTACCTGTGGTCCAACTCTACGTGTTCCATTTGTGACTGCAGCTGCAGTTCCATCATCAACAAAATAGTTATTGTAAATACCCGTTCCTCTTCCACCTGCAATAACTTTAGATCCGAGATCTGGAAGAACAAATTGTCCCAGATCTCCTTGTTCAGCATCTGCTTCTCTTGGAGTTTGGTTGTCTTTTCTAAATCTACTTTCTTGTCCAACACCCAAAACTCTGGATAATGCAATATAATCTTTTGCATTTAAAACAGACCCATCACATTTCAAATATCCTGCAGGGATATCATTTTTAAATCCTGCTTCACCTGGATCATTTGATGTCGAAATATTGGGAGTGGAGTGGATAAGAATAGATCCACACATACCACCATATTTTCCTCTTTCTCTTGAGTAATTTGCCATTTTAGTATGCTCGGATTAAATAAATGCAGGTGAGTGATGGTTGAGAAACATTCATATCAATCTGTAATGCTCCCTCATTTGAAGTATTATCAAGTTCAGCATTCGGAATATTTACCACAGCTTCTAATCTAGGTTGTGGACCCAATGAACCTTGTTTGTATACAACTTGGAATGGATCATGTGAATGTGCAAAGAACTGATTTCCAACTGTCCACTGCTCTGCTGGGTTGCTAACTAGAGTAGCTCTGGGTGGTTCACTCGTTTCATCTGGATAATAGTTTCTATATCCCAGAGGAACAGTAATATTAGCACCAAAAGAACCATATGGAATAACATCTTGACTACTAATTTGTGGTCCAGTAGAAGTACCAGTACCAGAACCAGCTGGTGTCCAAGTATTAAATGGTGTAAATGGAGATCTACTTACATATCTAGGGTGTATGTTTGATGGTGGATTTTCCGACTGAATTTGACCCACAACTCTACCAGGTTGTCCACCACCTCCAAACCCACTATATGCATTACCAACTTGACCGAAACTTTTATCACCAAGATATTGTTCTGTTCCAGTCCCTGTTTTCCAAAATTGAAGATTAGCACGAATGTAGTCTGATTCTTGGTCAGATAATGGGAATGAATCTGTAGAGTCATATGAACCATACTTGTACTGAAATGCTACATTATCCCATGGGATAACACCAAGTCCTGGTCTAGCAGGATCAACATTCTGTACGGTTTCATATGAACCAGAGTGTTGGTGTGGTCTTACATGTTCATGACCCAATTTTCTACCACCAATAAACACAGATTTCTCACCTTGACCAGGAATAATTTTGTTGCCAGTGATATCACCAGCATAACCAGTCCGATCATTTAGAGTAAATTCAACATCAGTGCGAACATCAGTAATTGATGGACTAAATCCATTATCAGTATTTGTTCCAATGTATGGACCAATAATATTTCCTGCATCAGGATCGGTATCAATTCCTAAACTAAATCGATCAGTTTTACCACCAGCAGAAAAGTAAGATTGTTCAATATCAATAAGAGCTTTTCCTTGCAACAAATTTGGCAGAGAAAATTTTCCAGAATAGTTTGGAAATGCAAGTCCGCTTATGTTAAATGGTTCTTCTGAATTAGTCGCTTCATTATATGTGTCTCCAATTGCTCTAGCGAGAAGAGGAAATTCTCTCGCAATAACTCTATTTCCATTACAAATTAACCACCCATCTGGAATGCTGGATAAAGATCCTGACCAGGGCATGATGGTGCCAATTACAGCACCATCCATATCGTGTCTTTGTTGATAGAACATATGATTAAACGTTGATTAGATACCAACCAGTACGGGAAGAAGGAACAGATTGACCACTTTCACCTTCAACTAGATTACCTGCGTAAACTAGAGCAAAAGCAGCATATGGTGTTTGTACAACTAATTCACCACCGCCATGTGTTGCATATTGGGAAGCAGGAACACCAGTTAAGAGAGACGATCCAGTATTAGAACCATCATTCATAACCTTCTGGTTTGTAAGAGCTCTTATGACCAGTGATACGTTATAAGTTAATGCCCCACCAATATCTATAATCCTAATCATATCACCCATTTGAGCATCTCCTGGCAATTTAACAATTGTATTGCCGCCAGCATTAATGAAGTAATTGACATTAACTTCTGCGGGAATGACAGCATCGGCACTGTACTCCCACTTACGTCCACCAGTATTAGAGAAGTAGTTTGATTGACCAGCAACAGTAACAGAACCATTGTTAAGAACCTTGAAGATCTCATCGCCAGCGATGTTCTTAATAGACAACTCTTGATCAAGTTGAGTTCTTCCAGCACCATCTTGATATTGGAGATTAATACCACCCTCGATATCAAGTGATCCGCCAAAGTATGAGATACCACTACCTAGAGCAGATAGCGAACCATAGACAGTTAAGTTTCCATTTGATCCGTCAAAATCAAGTTTTGGATCAGTTAAGTTTGCAACACCATCGTTATCAACTCCAAAGAACTTCATGCTACCAGTGCTGTAGATGCTACCAGTTGCAGTATCTACCTGGAAGGTAACAGCTTCAGTTATCTCAGAGTTTCCACCATTTGTTAAAGTTAAGAACTCAGTACTACCCTGCTCAGTAACCTTGAACAGTTGCTCTGGTTGTGCAAAGACTGTAGTTCCCCTTAAGGTAATTGTATCATTAGTAGTCAACTTACCTGTGGTAGTTGTATCACCAGTTGAAGAATCAACGATAAAGCGGTTAAATCCTGCACCAGCGTAGATATGACCAAAGATGAAAGTATTACCAGTTGTAGATTCTACACGGAATGTGTCATTTGCACCACTTGGATCACCAGTATTAACAATCAGAGACTGCGGTGAGGTGCTGATTAGTGTCTTGACAGAAACAAATTCACTCTTACTTAGTCTGAGGAAATCTCTAGTAGATAAACTTCCGCCAAACTCAGCAACGCCAATTCTTACATCTCCACTACCACTACCAATTCCTGATAATGGTTCATCTAATTGACCATCTGAATCAAGGTCAGATCCAGTGATATATGAAGCATTAGACTGCTTAATAAACTTAGCAATGTAAGTGTTATCGGGGTGATTGTTATAAATTCCCGATCCATCCGCTCCACGAGAAACGATCAGTCTGTAACCATTTGTATCTTGAGGATTGGTAATGTTTGCAATACCCTCAATACGAAGAATTTCACTCTCAGCTTGATTTCTCAATCCAGTAATCTGATTAGCACCTGAACCAACTGTATCGGGTGATAGATCACTGCCTCTGTCGATAAAGAGAAGATCGCCACGAGAGAAATCAGTAATTGCTGGTTCTGTAATTGGTAGATAATAAAGAGTGCCAGTATCAACAACACCTTGAACAATGAATGTTAACTGACCTGCTGGTGGTGTTGCACCAGTTTCAGTACCACCAATATCTCCAGGTTGAACGATTATTTGATCTCCAATCGCATATCCTTCACCAGGACTTTCCAGAGTAAGTTCAATTGTCTTATCAAATCTAACAAGAAGAGTAATGGTTGCACCAGAACCAACACCATCAGTAGTAGTGTTAACGAAAGGATATGTACCTGGTCGTCTAGAATTACCATTGTTGTTAACAACAGTATCGAATGTAGAGATTGCACCACCAGCGACTAGATATGATGTGCCACCCCAAGGAGCAACACCACCAGTATCAATTCTTCTTCCAGTATCCACATACTGATAGAAGTCAATATTAGAATTTTCTACACCGCCAATAACATGAGGAACGATAGTAGTATTAAATCTACCTCTTTCGATCTCGATAATACCAGCATTTAGACCACCGTCTAGTCTGATGTTACCTTCAACAATCGCAGAAGCAAGAACATTTAAAGTGTTTCTAATAGTTGTTGTACCACCAGTAGATCCCATTTCAAATGTAGTTGCATTTGTTCCAAGTCTAAGAGTGTTAGTTAAGTCACCATCAAATGCTCTAACAGATCTTGTTCTAGAGTAAATTCTAGATTCACCTGATCCTTCGCCTTCGCCAGAACCAAATTCAACTTCTTTAGATTTAATATCAGTAAAGAAAGTATCGATATTCGTGACAGAATTAGTTGTGCTTCTAGTAGCATATCCACCACCAAATCTGAGTTTACAAATACTTGAAGATTGGTTCTGTACAGTTGCTAGATCAACAATAGCATTCTGACTATTGGTATGAATTCTAAGCGTTGAATCTACTGCAGTAGTACCAATCCTAACATGCTGATTAGAAGTGCTAGTACCTAAGTTGATTTCTTGAGGTAAAGTTGTATTAGTAGCGATGTTAATACGATCTGCAACACCAAACAAGTTAACTCTTACTGCATTTGTAGGAGCAAGAGCGAAATCAGTATTAGTTGTAGTGATATCGCCACCGTTAACCTCAAGATCACCAGTAATCTCTAGATTTTCATGAATTCTAGCATCACCAATAACAACAAATGTCTTATTGAGTTCCTTATAAGGATTAATAGCATCCTGAACCTTAGTATTAATACCTAACCTACCACCATTAGTGGTCATTACTCTCAATACAGAAGTATCATCTGGATCAGTACTATCACCACCAACTAATAATGCATTATCTTGTTCTGTTTCAACCTTGAGAGTTGAAGTTTCAGTTAGATAATTCTCAATAGTCTTACCACTGATAAATGCAGTACCAACAACATCGAGGTTTGCTCTAGGAGATGTTTCATCAGAAACGAATGCTGTTTGAGAATCAATGTGAGCAGAACGTGCTACTGTGTTAACTCCAAGTTTAAACTCACCCCATGTATCAGTATTTGTTCTAAGTGCTTCAGCACCTAGTACACCAAATTCTTTCCAAATTGCCTTAGAAATTTCAACTAATGGAGTTTGAGTTCCATTAGGACGTGGTGGAGAAGAAATAACTGCAGTTGACCAGTTCTTAACAGATACATCTTGATTAGTAGCAACCTGGAAGTAAACATAGTTATCTTCAGGATCAAATGGATCTGCTGGGTTATTATATACTGTCCAAATGCCGTTCAGATCAATATTAGGCCAATAGTTAGAAAGTTTGATCTGCGATGCAGCGTCAATTCCAATACCCGAAAGATCTTTATTCTTGATATTTTGTTGTGTGAAACTATCGAACCATACAATTTTAACAACTGTAGTACCATCAAACTCAATAGATGCGATGTTACCGTTGTTGACCTCTTGATAGAAGTTAGCGTTAACCCAACCGATAGAACCAGTTTTACCAACTTCTAGACCCTTGAGTAAGATATCACCAGATCTTGCAAGAACACCATTGTAATTAACAAACTGATTAACATATACTCTGGTTCCACCATCTGCAACTAAAGGAGAGTTGTTGGGTGAGATGTTAGAAGGAATTCCAGCGTATTCATGTGTTTGGATCTGATAATCTTGTCCATCTCTTCTGGCAGTGATGCCAAATAGAGCAGCTTGAATTCTATTCTTGCTGATACGAATGTCACCCTTAGTTCTAGGTCTAAAGTTATCGTTGTCAAGACTTTCGTCTTGCTGCTCATTTGTTACAGGATCGATAGAAGATACGTTGGAACGAATGATTAGACAATCACGAACTTCAGTTAGATCATTATCTTGTACACTAATAACAATTGGAGAACTGAATGTGTTTGGTAGATCACCATCACCACCAACAACTGTGATGTTCTGATTGAACGTTACAGGAGTATTGAAGGTAGTAACGAGGTTACCGAGATCATCATCTTCGTCCTCACTATCAGTTAATGCTGCTCTTTCAAGGAAAGTTTCTTCACCCGTGATAGCGTTAATCTTACGGTTACCAATATAGAGGTCACCGTTAGAGTTTAGACCCGTGTAGAAGACGATACCAGCGTCTTGTTTCTTACTTTGGGCGTAGAAGTCCTCAGTAGGTGATAAGACGATCTCCTGACGTGCTGGGAGACCTGTGGAGTAGTTTCCTGGACCAAATCCAAGATACTCAAACGTATGGTTACCTGCACGAGCAATAGAAGGTCTTCTAAGTTCAACATAGTAACGCTGATCTGAAACAACTGTGCTAGTACCAGAGATTGAAATCTTACGATCTTCTGAACCAGAAGTTGCATTACCAGTTTGTGCTTCAATCTGTGCTTCATTAACAAAATCATAATCTTTGAATGCTGGGTTAGCAATCAGATCTTCTACAAGTTCTCTAGTTACAGATCCCTTGAAATCGTTAGTAGTAACAAGACCGTGGACATAGTTGTTAGCAGCAGAATATGTTGCTGGTGGATCCAGTAGGTTTTCAACGATAGCAAGTTCTTCAGGACTTGTACCTGCTTTTTGGAACCAAAGAGGATCATTCTTATAGTTCAAAGGATACAAGCTGCTGACTGGTTGAGAGAACTTGTACTTTTTAAAGTTCTCAGTTACACCAGCACCTTGTGGGAATGGGGAAATATTACCACGTAGACAAGAGAGATAGTAAATACCATCTTGCTGACCTGAAATTCTACGCTGCAGGGTCTCGTAGTTGAAGACATAGAAGGTATCTTCAATAACACCTGCATCTTCAACACTGTCAACATAGTATTCGTTACCAGCATCATCTTGAATAGTATCACCAGGAGTGATAGTATAAACGTTAGCGCCGTTTTGCTTGTAATAATACTGGGGATATTTTTTGCGGATTAGTGTTTTTAGAGGTAGCGATTTGCCAAAATCTTGATCGGTAAGCATGTCTGCAAACACAACCGTGCCATTGCCTTGATCCTGTGTAAACTGAACGTTAGCATAATCACTGAACTCTAGTTTACCACCACGAACATTTTTGAGGATGAGGTAATGCTCACCACCAATAGAGAAATACTGGTGAATATTAGCAAGACCTGAAGAATAACCACCCCAATAAACGCGGCTCTCTTCTGTTTGCTCGGTCTTATTGACAATCCAATCACCACCTTGAGGTGCATTGATTTGAACTGTTGTAAATGTTTCGTTCTTTAGACCAGAGAAGTCAACAGCGTTGATTGTAAGATCAAAGACTGTTAGTTCTAGGTAGTTGATATTGAAATCAAGAGGATCCTGAACTTTAGTAGCACTCTGAATGGTTGCTTGGATACCAGAATTAAACTTGGCAAACTTAGCATACTGGATACCATCATTGGTAAGATCTTTTCTATATGGATCATATGACTTGTCAATGTCAAGATTTGCCGTATCAAACTCAAATTGATTGAACCCAATCTTTTCAGCGGCTTGCACTGGGTTTCTGAAGTCTGCAGTATAAACATTACCAGCGACTGGCTTAAGTAGAACTCTCTGTGGTACTAATTTACGTGTGTCATCAGTTCTTGTCTTGATAACAAATCCGTTAATAGGATCTCTAGCATTTTCAAGATACTTAGGAATAACATAACGTAATTTGTATGTTCTATCATCTGCTTCACGCTTATCTTCAATACGAGTGAACCACATATCTGTGGATCTTCTTCTATCAGCAAGATCTTGCTGATTAACTCTCCAGATAATATTCTGCTCGTAAGTGGTGGAAGATATGCTAGTAATATCAGCCTCATTTTTACAATTCACAAACCACTTACCAGTGTCAGCAAATGTATTTGTAAATCCAGCATCAAATCTTACTGGTGATCTACGCTTGTTAGCATACATCTTGAATGAATAATCACCAGGAACAAATCTTACAGGATCGTTTTCATTAATTGCATCACTATGTGAAATGTAGATGGTAACAGTCTTGTCATTCTCATATCTTACATAAAACTCACTATTGTAGTTAAGTCTGCCGAAGTTAGCGTTAAGATTGTCAGTAGTAGTAATGAATGAATCTTCTGCTTGATTAGTTGATCCCGCACCAGAAGCACCAGCAATAGAGGGTAAATCACTACCTGGATTTGCTCTGAAGAATACTCTCTGAGGTTCTACAGAAGCGAATGGAACATCAAAGATGTGAGAAACATCAGTTTCAATACCATTAGTAACAGAACCACTTAGACTACAATTGTAGCTGTGTAGATCATACTTAATGTCAAGGACAAATTGGTAGATATCAATCTCAACATCCCTATCAATACTATCAGATTCAGATGAGTAGATGTAAATACCTGCTGCAGCATTCTCGGGTGACGTTGCGAGCATCAATTTATTTTGTGCTGCAGAATCAAAGATACCAGTAGCGTTAGCATAGTCAGTTGGTTGTGTCCTTCTACCAGGAGCAATTACATAATATGTTGTGTTAGTTTCAAATCCATTAGGTAGTCTGACAAGACGCTTATCAACATCAACATACTCTCTCTTAGTTAAATCAAAGCGAGGACGTGGTACAAGTCTAACAGGAGTTCCAGTCTCAAACTCATGTGGGTCAGTATTGTTAACACCAGGATCAGTATTAATAGTAAAGACTGTTGATCTCTTAGTAAACTGACCAGGATCAGCAGTAGATTCTACTCTAGTTACCGTGCCAGGACCACTCTGAATAACATCAATAATATCACCAACCAAACTATCGATTGTAGCTTTAACGCCTGCACACTCAGGATATAGATCATCTTGAATAACTTCAGGATTATCTGCAGCATTTCCAACATCGGATAGTGTTGGTAAAGTATCTGCCCACACACCCTCTTCAAATGTGAAGTATAAGTTAGTTGACTCAGTCTGGTTTGCATTTCTTAACTCACCAATATTAAACTTAGATCCTTTAAATCCTAGTTCAATATTCTGGTTGTCAACAATTCTCTTGATATATGTCTCATCAGAAATATTATCAAATATTTGAGTAGCACTTGGTATAAGTAAACCGTTAGTTCCATATGGAGCATTACCACCAGTCTCATCGTATTCAGCAACCTTCATGCCAATCAAGAGACCCTTAGTATCTCCAACGTTGACGATTGCACTACCGAAAGTAGTATCACAATCCTTAATAAGAACATCAAAGTTTCTCATGGCAGCAATTGCCATGTCTCTTACATACTTCCAAGCATCAACGGTCTCAATTTTCTCACCATCAATGTAGTCAAGTTGAGCACCACCAGTGATTAGAGCATCAGCAGAAGCTCTTACGAATGTATGTGTAACCTGGGGTAGATGCTTAACAGCATTCGCAGTAGTACTTACAAATGTATGAGCAGATTGTGGTTCGTGCTTGATAGCACCAGTAGTTGCGCTGATGAAGTAATGGGTAGATGTGTCAGATGAAGTACCAACGTTGAGAGTAAATGTTCCGTCTTGACGTTGAATGCCACCTGCAACAGCACTGACGAAGGCGTGAGTACCAGTGTAATCAGAGCTACCTACGTTGATATCAAATGTATTTGAAGTTACATTAGAGATTGCCAACCAGCGACCTGATGGATAATCGTAATTAGCACGAGGATATGTCTTCTCAGAAACATTACCATCTAAGTCACAAGTATAAGTTAGAGAATTATTTGCAATCTGGACGTAATCACCATTGCTAAATCCATGGTTTGAAACCGTAAGAGTTACAACTCCAGTTTCTGCATTATAAGGAGCATCGGTTGCTGTATGTACAGAATATCCAACACTACTAATAGCGATAGACTTACCTGCCCAAGGATCTTGACCAGGACGTGGATAAGTATGCTGAGTTGCACGATTGTCTAGATCACACTCAAAGGTGAATGAATTATCAACAAATACAACGCTGCGTCCAACACCAAGACCATGTTGTGCAACAGTAACAGTCATGTCACCTGTTACAGGATTGTAGACAGCACCAGTTGGAGTAAATGCTACATTAGGACCAGATGCACCAACGTTAATGGTAATCGTAGTTGAAGATCTAGAAGTGATAGGCATAGACCTACCAGAGAAAGGATCAATACCAGAGCGAGGATATGACTTGACCGAATCATTGTTATCCATGTCGCAAGTGAACGACAAAGAATTGTTATCAATTACAACGCCTTCACCAACAGATAGATCATGAGCACCAATAGTTAGTACCAGATTTCCTGTAGCGGGGTCATAAGTAGCATCAGATGGGGTGAATTCTACATTAGGACCAGATGCACCAACGTTACAGGTAATACTATTAGGAGTAACTGAAGTAACTTCAATCGATCTGTTGGCATATGGATCAATACCAGGACGTGGATATGTCTTCTCTGACTGGTTGCCATCCATGCCACAAGTGAACGTGAACGAGTTATCAACAAGCCTGATGTTTCTTCCCTGTTCAACAGTATGGTTGGGAACAACCATAGTAAAGTTACCAGTTGCAGGATCATAAGTAGCAGAGGTTGGAGTATATCTAGTTTCTGCAGATGTACCAACATAGTATGCTTCACCAGCTTGAATGCTATTGATGTTACCACCAAAGCGTAGGTCATTAACTACAGCATCAACGATGTAAGAAACATCACGATAGCACTTGGATGATGTTGGATCATTGTTAAATCCACCATTATTAATTGGAGGTAGTCCACTTAGATTACTACCAATAACTGCATCGCTTGCGATGTCGAATAGAGTTTCAATTGTAGAACGAACGTTAGCACAATCCCAATCACCATGAGTGAGAGGTGGAAGATTTGATAGAGATGCAAATCCAGAGTTACCTTGACCAGCAATAGCATCACTAATAATTCCAACTAACGTATCAATTGTTTGTAGAACATCAGAACAATTACCAATTTGATATCCAACCTCACCAGAAGCACCAGTGATTGATTGTGGTTGCTGTGGAACAGATCTTGCAGCAACTGGTAGATTACCAGCACCAGACGCTACACTACCAATTGCATCAGTAATCATATCCATGAGTGTTGAGAATGCATCAACTGCGCCTTGGCAAGTTGGGTTATCCCAATCTTCTACAATTGTAAGATCAATAAACTGTACTAAATCAAGGTTTGAACCAGTTGGTGATACGCTTTGGTTTCTGATTACATCAATACCAACTGTCTTGGCAAACTCAAATACCTTTCTTGCAGCATCACGCTCATAGTCAAGGAAAGTTGTCTGTAGTGTACCATAAGTAACGCTATCAGTTACAGCAGATACAAACTGGTGCTCATAGACATCACCCGGATCACTAGCACCAACGTTAACTGTGACTGTATTAGTGTCTGCAGACACGATATTCAACCATGTATCAGCAGCAGGGTCGCTAGCACGAGGGTATGCTGTTGCTGTTTGATAGTTATCCAGCGCACAGGTGAATGTCAATCCACCAGTAGCAATCCTAATGTATTGACCAGCAACCATTCCATGGTTGGGAATTGTGAGGATAGAAATTCCAGATGCTGCATCATATGTTGCAGATGTTGGAGTATATCTCTTTGGATTTCTACCAGCAAAAATATTAGTTACATAAACTTCTGCAGAATCCCATGCCTTGTGGTTACCGCCAAACTTGACGTTCCACATAACTTCTTCAAGAACTGCATAAACATCATCGAGACAATCTTGCTCAGATGTACCAGATCTTGGTGTCCACGTAACACCATTATTTTGATAATCAAGAAGCATTCTTTCATATGCTTCTTTAGCAAGCCACTCCTTATTCCTGATTACTTGGTTGTATGCATCAGCAAATAGATCACCAACGATTGCAGGATCGCCAGTCTGATCTAGTGTAATGCTACGATCTTGATTATAGAGTAAGTTGTTGATTGCCTGGTTGGCAGCATCTGAAATTCTCTTGAATGCAGTGATTGCCTGTTCTTTTTCGTTATCAACACCATTGGTGATTAAATTGTTGCTCTTATCGAAATATGCTCTGGTATTAGCAATAGTATATTCGTTACCACCAAACCAAAGGTCTTGTGCAATACCATCGACAATGTGACCAATATCTCTACGGCACTTACTTTCACCCGCTTCTAGTCCTCTCTCAGTTGGAGTAACATAGTTTGGATTGTTTACATCCTCAATAGAATTTAGATTGCCATCATTAAGAACCTGAGTAATAATGGTTGTTAATGTAGAAATACCATTCTGAACGTCTTGACACGCAGCAGGATCAGTGTTAGTAACATCACCATTACCATCACCATAAACACTTTCACCAGGGAGAACAGAACTATCACTATACTGACCACTCAACTGGTTAGAAACTGCATCCATGAGAGCATCTCTAGCAGCATTAAATCCAAAAATACTTTGAGTGATTTCTTGATCTACACCATCAGCAATTAGATCTCCATCGGTATTAAAATACTTGGAAGCAAAAGCTCTTGCCCAAAAGTTGCCATCAAGGAAAATATCTAGACCGATAGCATCTACGAAGAAACCTAAGTCTCTTTCACACTTTGTGGTAGTACCACCAGGGAAGTTAAAACTAGGATACTGTGCTTGAATTGCTGCAATAGCAGTGTCAATTGCATACTGTCTGTTTCTTCTGATGAGACGATAAGCAGTCTTATATCTTGATCTAGGTGTCTCCTGGCTATCACCAGGGAAGTAGAAGAATGGAGCGTCATCATACACCGCAATCTCTGCAAGTGCGCTGTCTAAAATATAATCTTTGTTTGCAACAATACGATTGCGAGCATCCTTATAACGTCCTGCAGGATCGATTAGATTACTAGCATCATACGTTACACCATTTGTAGTATCACCAGCAGCTTCTGCCTGAGATCCTGTTTGCCCTTTACCAGCAATAAACTGAGGATACTTATTGGTGTTACCATTAAACAGAGTGCTGTTAGGATCTGGATCGTACAGATCTGCTTTGTTTGGTAGTAGGTTAGCAACTGCTTTCTTGCAAAGATCTCTTGCTCTGTTAAATGCCCAGTTTGCTTCTTCTCTGCTAGCAGTAGTAGGATATCTTGTTTGTGAACCGTTAAAGTCAAAGTAATCTTTTACTTGTGCAATAATATTATTGTTACCACCGTCTCTAATGTCTTCTGCAACAGCATCAACAATCTCAGCAACAGCATCAAAATTGATGTTTGATGATGGGAAGGTTAATGAAGTAGAAATTAGAGTTTCATTGACAATATATTCTCTGTTTGCAGTAATAAGATCATATGCATCAAAGTATCTGTTTGCATTGACATCACGACCAGGATTTACATAAGAAATGTTTTGAAGTCTTGGATGTAACTCAAGAATATAACCGAAGACCTCTTCTTGGATCATCGTGCGGTTTTTCTCGATCAAGTTTGCTGCATCAGCAGCACGATTGTCGATAGCAAAGTCTACACCAATTGGGTTCAGGATAGAAGGAACTGCAACATACTTAAGAAAACCAGTTGGTTCTAATGTAGCAGTAAACTCATTAGTTCCAGTATCACCAACAGGATCTAAGTTTACATATAGTTTTTCATCAGTTTTAGCACCTAATCTGAAACCGTCAAGAGTAACTGCAGGACGATCAATTGGTTCTAAGATATCACTGCTACCAAGGAACAGTTTAGTAAAGTTATCTTCTCCAGCACGAGTGCCTTGAATATCAACAGTGTAATACTGTATTTTCTTAATGTCTTCTGCGTCAGTTCCAACAACTCTTGGTGGAATGATGTCTGTTAAATAACCACCCTTGTCTTGGTTGAAGGCGAAACCTTTGAAACCAATAGCATGAAGTGATGTATTACCAAAGTTGGAGTTTGAGTTGGTGATAGACATGTCACCACCACTTTCCATTAGGAAGTGATCAGCAAAACCAACAGCGAAGATAGAAACGTTCTGGATGAATGCATCTTCCGAAGCACGAACGTGGAAGTTTCTCCAGTCATCCTTCCAATAGCTATCACCCTTAGTGTGATAAGGAACAGTAGCAAATGCATCAGTTAGTGATGCTTGGTTCCAAGTGTTAGAATACTCATCATAACGGATGAATGCTCTGTCATCCTTCTGAAGCGAAACGCCCGTATACTGAGCGATAACCATTGACTTAAAGCCTGTTGCCTTAAGACCATTCGCCCAGATACCACAGATGCCCCATGTAGAGCGGATAGAGCAGTTAAAGACGTATGGAGAGGCAGATTCTACACTATCAACTTCTGCCAAAGTCTGTGCATTTTGTCCTAGTGTAGGTTGACTTACCTCTTCACCATTAGAAAGACCGTTGCCAATAGCACTAACAACTTCGTCTACGAAATACCTAAATTTACGAGGATCATTCTGATCAATCTCTTTGATCTGGAAGATACCTTCGAGGACACTATCAATCTCTGTGCTAGAGATAGCAACAAACTGACCTTGGAAGTAACCATGATCAGTCTTAGTTGTTACTTCAATCTCAGATGTAGATGCAGGAATGTCAGCACGCTGACCATCAGAGTTATCAGTTAACTTCAGACTTTCAATAATTCTGCTGTCAGACAGTGGTCCAACAATTCTGTTTTCCTGAACTCGGAAATCAAATTCTCCAGGTTCAAAGATTGTTGGTTGATACTGCTTGAATGCTTTTGCAATCTTTCTGTAGAATAGAGACAACTCTTCTGTGTCTGCATATTCAAATACAGTTAGTTTGTGGTGTGAATAGTTTGGTGCTGCAAGCTTATTAAAATCAGTAGGATCATAGTAAACCTCACCAGTTCCTGCATTCGTATTGAACAGAGGAGATTCTGCAGTAGTCTGACCATCTTTAATGGTAAACTGCCAGAAATAACAACCGCCTGTTACGTTAAAGATAGCAGAACGAGGAACAGTTACTGATGCAGGGTCAGGGACATATAGAGGACGAACAACTGTACGGCGGAGGTCATAACCTACCAGGGATGAACCTCTAGGGATGATAGCACCACCCTCAGTGTTGTTAAACTTGTAAAGGATGTTATCAGGGTTACCAACGTCTAGAATAGACTGGTCAGTCCACTCATTATTGTCAGAATTAAATAAAAATTCTGCAATTCCACTAGCATCTGCTACACCTGGACGGTTATCAATGTAGTGAATACCAGGCATCAGCATCACGCTGAACTGGTCAAACCTGTCATTATCAAATCCAGGCAGATACGAGTATCTTGCAATCTCTAAAAAAGCACGTTGGATGCTCTTGAATGGCGTTACAGGTGAGTTACCTCTATTAGATAACGCATCTGTAGCGTTGAAATCATCAGGAGAAACATAAAGATACTTACCAGTTTTGCTGCTGATAAGGTTATCCAGACGTGTTAAAGGCATGATTAATCTGACCCTGCGGTATATCTTTTATCCTAGGATTTATTTATACACGGGGTCTGTACCTATCTCTGAGAATAAGCATTAATGCTATTTCTTTAAGACACATGTAAATGTATCCAAATTGTTCTCTATAAGTTGTTCTATACATAACTCCCCCTCCTGGGATCGAACCAGGGACAAATTGATTAACAGT
>Ga0181379_1000601_pt1 | contig 17646 bp, 27 predicted proteins | sample 2SPOviralmetaG_FD_130115 | JGI IMG/M metagenome (GOLD analysis project Ga0181379, IMG submission 130115) | Marine viral communities from the oligotrophic San Pedro Time Series (SPOT) site, San Pedro Channel, CA, USA - 2 SPOT_SRF_2009-07-10 | ecosystem: Environmental > Aquatic > Marine > Strait... | reverse complement strand
TCAACCGACGACATCTTTACTCTTGATGAGTATATGTTAATCTACGGCTGATAGTTACACTGAGGCTTTATGCTTCTCTGTAGCTTTCATTGCTACTCTTTCCACCTTATTTCACATACACATGTTCATCATCCGTAACTCTTCTTGCTGCGACGGTGTTTCTGTCGACTTACTTACAGGCACTGCTTCAGTTCTTTATACAAATGGTGCTGTGTATAACTACACCAATGTATCGCGCCGTGCCATTGCTAACCTTATCTTTAATCCTAACATGTCATTAGGTTTCTGGATTAACTCCAACTTAGTTGACAACAAGCGTGTTAAGTTCACACAAACCTACGACGCATTGCCTGCCGGTTGCTGATACTTACCTCTAGCCACTTCGGTGGTTAGATGTAGGTTTCACACCTACGTTATCCACCTTATTTCACATACACATGTTCTTTGTTCCTGCTGCACGTAACGCTATCAAATCAACATCTATTGAGCAGCTTGAGGTATCACCTCTTCAAAATCAAGCACTAGTTACCTATAAAAATGGTAACCAGTATCTCTACAGCAACATTGACGAGGATGCCATGTTTGACATCTTGTTTCACAATGTCAAGTCTTTCGGTAAGTGGGTGAACCAATACTGCAAAGCTGACGGTGTTGCCGTCTTCCCGATTGCTGCCTGATTATTGTCACTCATCAAACAACACATCTACAACACTTCTATCATGACTGAGACACTTACTGAGTTTCAAGAATTCATTGCAAATCACCTTGGTATTGATAGCATAACTCGCACGGATTTGTTCCGTAATGAGATTGAATGTTATGGTGTCGAGAGTGTAGAAAACTTCGAAGATGCTTACTATGGTTGTTATCCAGATGTACAAACGTTTGTTGAAGACTTTGTAAACGAATGTTATTCTGACATTGTTAACAACTTACCAACATGGCTCCAAACTGCCATAGATTACGAGCTTGTTTGGCACCAGAATTTGCGTCATGATTTCTTTGAAGTTTCGTTTGATGGTGAAGTATACATCTTCAATCGTCACTGGTAAATAATACATAGCGACATATGTGTCGCACTATATAACAAATTGGCGGCAAATGTCGCCTCTTTTTTATCACCACATACATCACATTCACTCCAGCAAGTCCGCAGTTTTCATTATGCTTTGGAACGAGTCTACCATCATCCTCGCCATCGTCGGTATGGTAGGATTGTTCAGCACTGCTGTCATCTGGCAACGTGCAAACCGTATCACCACTAAATACTATGGCAAACGTTAAACCACATGATGATGACTTCTACATCCGCAATGCAATCTATTGTTGGTTACATTACTTTGGCGAAGAACATCAATGGCACGCTAAGTATTCAGAACTAGCTAAACGTGACACGTACCTACCCAAACCACGACGCGCAAAGCGCAGGAAGACACCAAATGCGGTTACAGAACTCCTCTCTTAAAGAGTGGGAATATACACAAACAAATGGTCAGGTTCGCTATTTATTAGCACCCGATTCAGAGCACGCTGCATGGGCTGCTGCTGAATTGTCCGGTGGCACAGAGTTCCTTAAAAATGTGAGATTATGCGATGAGTGGTAAGTATTTTCCTAACAATTGGGAGGCATGGATGGACATGCCATCAGAGTATCTTGTCACTCCTACGTGGGAAGAGTTTGAAGATTGGAAACTACGCGGTTGGGAAATCCCTAGCTCAGTGTGTTGTATTATTCGCGCAACAAATAACAAAGGTAAAGTAAAAGAATACGTTTACCAAAAAGCACACGCTGCTGAAAATCGTATCCAACAACTTATTGCTGAAGATGCAGAGTTTACTGTCTGCACTGATAATGAGTTGCGTCATGTTTCACCCGTTAAATTTAATGAGCCTAATTAATCTTGACCAATTTGATGAATTAGTTGAGGACTATCCTGAGCTAGCTCAATGTTATGATTTCACATACACGCAAAGCAAGTCCGCAGTTTTAGAGGAGCCTATTGCCAACACCAGCACAAATTGACGAACAAATACAACTTGAACGTGATGCTATTGCTCAAGGTTTAAAAAAACTACATAAAAACACACGCGACTTAGAGGCAAAAGAATATGCGTCAGCTAGTGTGTATGGAGCTGCTTCTATTGATACCTTGCTGCCTCTTGTGGTGGCACATATTGAAGCAACTGTAGAATATGCCATAAAACGTGGTAAGACAGGTGTAGCATTTAAAGAGATACACAAATACCTTACTGATATAGAACCACTTGCTGCAGCAACTATTGCTGTTAAACTAACCTTTGATAAAGTATTTTCATACAAAGAAAAAAGCAACCAAGCTGTAAACGTATGTGATTCTATTGGTCTTGCTGTTGAACAAGAGTGTCAGATGAGACACTACGAGAAACATGCACCTGGTCTACTCAAAGTACTAAAAGACAACTACTGGCATCGAAGCATCGGTACACAACAAAAGGTTGTAGTTATTCGTACATTAATGAATCGCTATGATGTCAAACAGTGGGATGCATGGGGTAGATCTAACCGCATCAAATTAGGTGGTTGGCTACTAAATTGTATCATGAAAAGTAGCGGTTGGTTTACAAAAGACATACAACAACAAGGACGTAAAACTGTACAATATGTTATCCCTACACCTGAGTTCTTGGAGATCAAGGACGCAGTGATGAGAGATGCAGAATTATTTAGTCCACTTGCATGGCCTATGCTTATCGAGCCTAACAATTGGGAACATGACCGCAATGGTGGTTACATCCTCAACGAGGTTATGTGTGGACATGAGATGGTTAGGCGGGGAGATCCGACACGTATACAGGGAGATAAACCGCTGGACTTTTTGAACAAAATCCAGAAGGTTGCTTACCGGCTAAACCCCTTTATTGTAGGGGTAGCGGAAGAACTAGATAGATTGGAACGAGCTGTTGGTAAGTTTCTCCCTATTATTCATCATGAACTACCACCCAAGCCTGTAGATATTGAGGAGAACGAAGAATCTCGCAAGTCATACAGAAGAACTTGTGCTGAGGTTCACAACTTACAAGCACAAGAGTTCAGGAAGTCATGCCGAACACGTATGACGATGGAAGCTGTTGCTAGGTTCAAGGATCGTGATAAGTTCTACATTCCGTGGTCGTTTGATTACAGAGGTAGATCCTACCCAATTCCTGCCTTCCTTACACCCCAAGATACAGACTTTGGAAAAAGTTTGTTGATGTTTGCTGATAAATCTTACATGACTCCTGAAGCAGAAGATTGGTTAGCATTTCAAGTTGCCACAACATATGGTCTTGATAAAGCTCCTATGTCTGAACGTTTGGAGTGGGTAAAAACCAACACACATCTAATCTCTTGTGTCGCTTCTGATCCTATATCACACATTCACGAGTGGGAAACTGCTGATGAACCATGGCAATTTCTTGCAGCATGTGATGAGTATTACCATTGCGTGTTAAAATGTGATCGTAACTTTACATCTAGCATGATTGCTACAGATGCTACATGTAGTGGTCTACAAATCCTGGCAGGTTTAGCCAGAGATAAGAACACAGCTAAATTAGTTAACGTACTACCATCTGATAAACCTCAGGATGCTTATGCTGTCGTTGCTGCTACTGCTACTCCTTACTGTCCTAACTCTATCCGTTTATATATGGATAGAAAAACTGTCAAGCGAGTAGTAATGACCGTACCTTACAATGCTAAACCTTTTAGCAACCGTGGGTATATCAAAGACGCACTAAAAGAGAAGGGTGTTGAGATTGATAAAGATGACTTGACAAAGACTGTAGTCGCTGTTAGAAATGCTATGGATGAGGTTGTACCTGGTCCCATGGCTGTTATGTCTTGGATTGAGTCTGAGGTTGCTAAAGCAATTGATCGTGGTAAAACAGAGTTAACATGGGTTACACCATCCGGTTTTGTTGTTACACAGAAACTCATGAAGAAACAGATGGTCCGCATTGAGTTGCAACTTCTCGGTAATTGTAAACTTTCTGTCGCAGTCGATGACTCTGACAAGGTTGATAAGCAACACCACAAGAACGCAACAGCACCAAATCTAATTCATTCACTTGATGCATCTCTTCTCCACTTCAGTGCGCTTCGTTTTGACGCACCGATCGCTCTCATTCATGATTCTGTATTGTGTCGTGCTACCGACATGTCTTCTCTCAGTGCAATTGTACGAGAGACATATATGCACCTCTTCGCAGAGCATGATTACTTGCGAGACTTCGCTCACCAAATAGAAGCGGAGACTGAACCACCGATCATAGGAGACCTTGAACCGGAATCCGTGATTGAATCCACCTATTTTTTCTGTTAATGGCACGTATTATTCACAAAACCGAACAGCCTGTTATCCTTGAAGGTTATCAAGCTGTAATGAAGCCAAGTAAATTTGGCTATTCCCTGTCTGCTATTGTTGATGGCAGCATGGTTGAAGCCTTAGAAGATGATCGTATTAATTCTCTTGAATGGGCACTATCTAAACTAAAAAATCCTAAACGTTCTACCTTAAAACCTGAGCCATGGGAAGAAGTTACTGAAGGTCAATTCAAAGTTAAGTTTAGTTGGAATGAAGACAACCGACCACCTGTCGTTGACACCGAAGGTTCACCTGTCACAGACGAGAATACGCCCATGTATTCTGGTAGCCAAGTTAAGTTGGCGTTCTATCAGAAACCATACATTCTCAAGGATGGTGTTACTTATGGAACAAGCCTTAAACTGGTTGGTGTACAATTGGTGTCTCTCAATTCAGGAGCTGGTGTAGACACTGGCGATATGGCTGCTGAAGATGTAGCTGCCCTGTTTGGTAAAACTGAAGGTTATAAGTCTGCTGATCCTGTTGTCACTGTTATCCCGGAGAACATTTCTGATGACTTCTGATTTTCAATTTACTGTAGAAAAGGATGAGATCACTGGTATCTATAAAGGTACTCTGGATATCCAATTACCTCCCATTTGTGTCACCCGTTACAAGGCTGATAAAAATGATTTCAAGTATGAGATGTCTCGTGCTGTGACTGAGGTCGTGGAGGCTATCATCGAAAAAAACATGAACGATTAATGGCATTTAGATCCAAGCTAGAAGAAAAGGTAGCTGATCTACTTGTCGATCTTGGAATCAAATACGAGTACGAAACAACTAAAGTACGCTATATCATCCAACACGTTTACACACCTGACTTTGTATTACCGAATGGTGTCGTGTTAGAATGTAAAGGATACTGGGATCCTGCAGATCGACGTAAGATCAGGGCAGTAAAGGAGTTGAATCCTAACCTTGACTTGCGTATGGTTTTCCAGGCACCGTTCAATAAAATCAGTAAGAAATCAAAAACTACATACGCTAAGTGGTGCGAAAAGCATGACATCCCTTGGACATCATTCAAAAACATCCCCCTCACCTGGCTCATCTGAGTTTCTCTTTCATGAGTCATGCGAGGAGTGTGGATCATCAGATGCCAAAAGTATCTATGATGACGATCACACATATTGCTTCGTTTGCCATCATTATACGCACGGTGATGGTAAACCTTCTTTACACATTCACGAAACTAAACGTGTGAAAATAACAGGCTCAGCTCAAAGGCTGCAGAAACGTAACATCTCACAAAAAACATGTGAGAAGTACAAAATATACCGTGATGGTGAGAAGCTACGCTTTTACTATCATGACGAATCAGGCATTGTTAAAGGTGCCAAGGTAAAAACAAAGAATAAATCATTCTCATATGAGGGTGAGGTGCCTGGTACATTTTTCGGACAACATTTATACCCTACTACTGGTAAACGTATCGTCATCTTTGAAGGCGAGATGGATGCAGCTAGTGGTTCAGAATGTATGCCAGGATGGCCGATGGTTTCTGTACCATCTGGGGCTGCTGGTGCAAAGAAGGCTGTACAAAAACAACTACCATTGTTACAGGGTTACGATGAAATTGTCATATTTTTCGACAATGACTCACCAGGTCGTCAAGCAGCTGAAGAGTGTGCTGGTGTATTACCGCCAGGTAAAGTTAAAATTGCTCACATTCAAGGTGCTTACAAGGACGCATCAGACGCCCTCCAAGCCAATGACTCTGACGCTGTATGCAGAGCTATCTGGGACGCCAAACCGTCCCGTCCTGATGGTATTGTCGATGGTAAAACTCTTTTAGATCTTGTAACTACTCCGTCACCCGCTGCAGATCATGACTACCCATTTCAAGGATTACAATCAAAGCTTCACGGGATCAGGTATGGAGAGCTTGTTACAATCACTGCAGGATCTGGTATCGGAAAATCCTCATTCTGTCGTGAACTTGCAGCTAACCTTCTTGACAAGGGGGAACGGGTCGGTTATCTGGCGTTGGAAGAATCCAACCGTCGTACAGCCCTAGGGTTGATGAGTGCTCATGTAGGTAAATCACTGCATTTAGGAGAACATACTCATAAAGATCTTGTTCAGGCGTTCGACGCTACAATGGCTAATTGGAACCTTTATTTGTTTGACGGTTTTGGCTCTTACGATCCTGATGTTATCTATAATCGGATTGAGTATCTGGCATCAGGTCTCGACTGTAGAATTATCTTTTTAGATCACCTATCCATTCTTCTTAGTGGACTTGATGGGGATGAACGAAGAATGATTGACACCACTATGACTAAATTGAGATCACTGGTGGAACGTACAGGCATTGCTTTGTTTCTAGTGTCTCACCTCAAACGTACATCATCGGATCAAAACCATGAAGAAGGGGCACGTGTTACACTTGGACAGTTGCGCGGCTCTGCAGCAATTGCACAGCTATCTGACGCTTGCATTGGACTCGAACGAGATCAGCAGAGTGGAGGCAAACAGTCTGATACGACTGTTAGAATCCTCAAAAATCGATATTCAGGGGAAACTGGCATCGCATGTCAGCTAAGCTATGATCTACCTACCTGTAAATTCTATGAAACCAAACCAGAACCCGAGTTCAATGCAACAACAGACTTCTGAACTCAAACGACCTAATCAACCTACTACACAAGCCATTGAACGTGCTAAGTTTAAAGATAGGACATTCAAATGGACTGGGAAGTGAGTCTAGTCTTTGACATAGAAACAAACGGATTACTTTATGATGTTAGTATCATCCACTGTCTTGCTATCCATGATCTCTCGACAGACGAGACGATTGCGTACAATGATACTGGATCTAGTGAGCCAATATCAAGAGGCTTGCAAAGATTACAGGATTCGGACAGGGTTATTGGTCACAACATTATTGGCTACGATTTACCTGTTATTCGTACACTCTACCCTTGGTTTGGTAAGCCTGCTTATGTGGTGGATACTTTACTACTTAGCAGACTGTACCATCCGGACATGATTAACTTGGATAAGCAACATACCTGGGATGGTATGCCTCTTAAATTGTATGGCAAACACTCACTTGAATCTTATGGCTACCGATTAGATGAACGAAAAGGTGACTACGGTTCCACTTCTAATTGGGCGAACTGGTCCAAAGAAATGGAAAATTATTGTATACAAGACGTTCACGTTACCACCAAACTATGGAAACACTTTCAGCCATACCTGAATGGGTCACGCTAGAACATGAAGTCGCAGAAATCCTCACCAAACAAGAGTTACATGGATGGTATTTTGATGAACGCGCTGCATGGGAACTTGCATCAACTCTCCGACAAGAGCTTGAACAAACTTATCAACTATTACGTGACAGGCATCCTTACGTTTCAGGATCGTTGTTTACTCCTAAGCGAGATAATAGAACCCAAGGTTATGTCAAAGATGCTCCACTTACACGCCTTAAAGAATTAAATCCCACATCACGAGATCATATAGCATGGATCCTGCAAACATTTCATGGCTGGAATCCCACTCAAAAGACACCTACTGGGAAACCTATCATCGACGAACCAATACTGAAGGAGATCGGGAGCCAGACTGCCCTTGCATTCCTCCGGATTTTGACGATAACGAAGATGCTTGGAATGATCAGCGAAGGCGCGAACGCGTGGCTCAAGCTGAGTACGAGTGCTAAACGAATACATCACCACTGCAGCGTAGCTACTAACACTCATAGATGTGCTCACCGAAATCCAAACTTAGGTCAAGTACCATCAGATGAAAGATTTAGACGACTTTTTATACCAAGTCCGGGTTTTTCCATGGTTGGTGCAGATCTTAGCGGTATCGAGCTACGTATGCTTGCTCATTATCTTGCACGGTATGATGGAGGAAGATACGCAAAACTACTACTTGAGGATGACATCCACCAAATTAACGCAGACAAGATCGGTATTTCCAGACGACAAGTCAAAACAGTAACCTATGCTTTCTTGTATGGTGCAGGTGATGAAAAAATCGGACATAGTTATGATCCACAATTAACTACCAATGCAGCTAAAAGGAAAGGTAAAGAAATCCGTTCAGCATATGTTGACGCGGTTGAGGGACTTGGAGAACTACTTGCAGCTATTAAAAAAGCTTCAGAAAAAGGGTTCATCAAGTCTATCGATGGTAGAAAAATTGCGGTTGATTCACCTCACAAAGCGTTAAATTATTGTCTCCAGTCAGGGGCTGGTGTAATTGCTAAACGGTGGATGGTTATTAACCAAAAAACAATAAAAGAAGCACATATATGTGCAGCGCAACTAGGATTTATTCATGACGAGTTACAATTCGAGTGTGCCTCAGAACACATCAAAGATTTATCTACATCCTTGGTATATTCAGCTACAGCAGCTGGAGAATACTACAACATGCGAATCCGACTCGATGCGGAAGCAACCCACGGAAACAACTGGAGTGAAACCCACTAATGCTTTATTCAAAGAAAAACGGACAGGAGATTAAATCTACTAAAAAAAAAACAACTCAAGGTCAAGGTAAACTATCTAAACCAAAAGGTGATCGCAAGATAAGTAGGGGTCAGGGTAAATGACTACTTTACTGATCGATGCTGATTACATTGTCTATAAAGCCTGTGCATCAGCTGAGTATGACATTGATTGGGGCGATGATGTAATCATGGTCGGCAGTAAATTTAGTGAGGCATATGCTAATGTTACTAGAGAACTTAATAAAATTAAATCAGCTTTCTTCGATTCAGATGTTATTCTGTTCTTTAGTGATGCTATTAATTTTCGTAAGTCGGTTGAAGAATCTTACAAAGGGCATAGAAATCGTAAAAAACCTTGTGGATACAGCCGAGTAATTTACAAATTACATGATTACTATCGTGTTATCAGGATGCCACAACTAGAGGCAGATGATGCAATGGGTATTTATGCTACATCAAATGATGAATGTGTAATTGTGTCCCCTGATAAGGACATGAAACAAATACCTGGTACTCTATATAATCTAGATAAAACCTTTACAATAGACAAGCAATCTGGTTGGGAATGGTTTCTTATCCAAACTCTTGCTGGTGACAGCACAGATGGTTACTCCGGTGCACCAGGTTTTGGTGTAAAAACTAGCGTAAAATTTTTTTCTGAACATGGCTACACTTGGGATAGCGTTGTAAAAGCTTTTGAGTCTAAAGGTCTTACAAGTAACGAAGCACTACTCAATGCACGCTTAGCTAAGATACTAACTGCTGATGATTATGACTTCAAAGAGAACAGACCCATCTTATGGACTCCCTCCAATGCCAGTAACTGACATAACTTTAGAGCAAGAGTTTAAATTAAAAAGAATGGAAGAGCTGTTAAAACGGTGTCCTCCTGATCAAATGATTGAGTTGTTTATACAACTACAAAAAACTAACTTTATCCTTACCAACAACGTAGGACAACTATTAGCACAATGGCGCATCTCTCCCCTACTTATTACACCCGAGGATCAATTGAATGCTGGGACGCAATCAGAGACTGGCAATTAAACTATCATCTAGGTAATGCTGTTAAATATATTTGCAGAGCCGGTTACAAAGATGCTAACACGAAAGCGTCTGACCTTAAAAAGGCTATCCACTATCTTGAAAATGAACTCAACAACACAACATCTACAAAAACAATCACTCTCAGATCAAGCAATCCAATTCCGAACAGCGTATGGGATCCAGAACTCTACGGCGAGCCGGACTATGCAACGGGATTTGATCGTTGAAGAGTTTAAAGAATTTATGTATGCAGCAACCGAAGAAGGTTATGTAGATGAATTAAAAGAATTAGCAGATCTTGTTTATGTCTGTTTTCAATATGCAGAAAACATGGAATGGGATCTAGAGGAAGCATTAGACCGCGTTCATAAGTCAAACTTATCTAAACTTGGGTTAGATAATAAACCTATCCGAAGGTCCGACGGTAAGGTAATGAAAGGACCTAATTATAAACCACCTATTCTCGATGATCTTGTAAAATGAGCGAATTAATTTCTAGAACTGGTCGTGTTCAGTCGTGGATTGATGATCCCGATGGCCGATTGCCCGTGTCGTGCACGGTTATGAACGTATCAAATGAAATGGAAGGTCCCAATGGAATCGAAGCATCCTGGAAGTTCGCTAGTCACGCTCTCCGCAATGGCGCTGGCGTTGCAATCCACTTATCAGAACTTGACTACAGAGGCTTCACGAGAGACTCTGGCGTCGTTGCGAGTGGTCCTGTATCATTTGGACGAATCTATTCGGCTCTTAACGAAACTCTCAGAAGGGGCGGTAAATACAAAAACGGAGCAATAGTTCTACATCTTGACGCACAACATAATGATTTAAAAGAGTTCGTTACAACACCACGTGATGTATTACCTTGGGTCAAGCGTTGCGTTAACATCACACAAGAATGGTGGGATAATATGTCAACAGAGCTACGAGACTCGTTAATCAAAGGTATCAAGGCTGGTGACATTTGGTTAAACAAAGTTAAATACCAAGGAACACGACGCATCCGAGGTAATGTATGTCTTGAAGTATATTTACCTAGTCGTGGTACCTGTCTTTTACAACATGTAAACTTGGGGGCATGTAATTTTGATCAAATCCCTACTGCATTTGCAGAGGGTATGAAAGAATTATGTGAACTACACGGTAAAACTGGTGTTGGAGATACTGGTGAGTACCTACCATCAGAGACAGATCGTCAAGTTGGTCTTGGTGTACTAGGTCTTGCTAACCTGCTACGAAGATATGGTGTAAGCTATGAGCAGTTTGGTCGTGCTTTAGAGCAGTATAATAGTCATGATGTAAAAGCTACTGCTGCATACTCTCTTGTTCAGCAACTTGCTAATGGCATCCGTGATGCCTCTCTTATTGCACATGAGTACAATATGGTCAGAGCGTTTGCAATTGCTCCTACAGCGTCTTGTAGCTACCGCTCACAGGATTCTGATGGCTTTACCTGTACACCAGAAATCGCGCCACCTATTGGTCGTACTGTAGACCGTGATTCTGGTACCTTCGGTGTACAAACATATAACTATGGTGATGTAGAAATTGCCAGTAAAGTTGGTTGGGAAAACTATAAACGTGTTGCTGATGGCATCATGACTCTCTACCAATCCAGTGGACTTCTCCATGGATACTCATACAATTGGTGGTCAGATTTGGCTGTCATGGATGAAAAATTCATTGAAGAGTGGCTAAGGTCTCCACAAACCTCGCTTTATTATTCATTACAAGTAATGGGCGATGTTCAGGATAAGACCGATGCATATGCTGCTTTAGCCGATGTTGATGTTGATGATTACCTGAACGATTTACTAAATGAACCTCAATGTGATTGTCAAGAATGAACCCTTACGAAAAATTGATGACGCGAAAGCGCAAATGGACACCAGTACAGACAACTGCTGGTACATGCAAAGAAGGTGCGGAGGAAACAATCCACCGTGCACTTGCCTTGCGACACATGGAACTACCTGTGGGAGATTTTATTACTGATGCATTGGCCAATGAAGTTCCAGACGTGGCACGGGAGCTACTCCTATCCAACGTCAAGGACGAGGAAAACCACGACGTGGCTCTTGGTTACATCGCCAATGCTTACGGGGTGGATGAAAAGGCTGAAGCTGAAGCGTTACGGTTACGTGATGCTTGGATTACGCATCCTGATCACACTATCACCAAAGCAATGGTTGCCGAACGTTCAATTTTCTTCGTTCTTTTACCATTCATGCGCTCTAATGGTGACGCTGGAATGCGTACAGTAAGTGCAGATATTAGCCGTGATGAGCAAATCCATGTTGCAACTAATTCAATTGTATGTAAAGAGCTTGGTTTAGATATATCACCAAGTCTTGATAAACTGCGTAAAGCAACAATTAATTGGGTAATGCAACCACTAGGTATTAATACTACCTATAAAAATTTAGATAAAAAATTTTGGTTGCAATCTAGTGATAACTTAATGTATCAGGGTAAAGCCCCTGAACTTTCCTTTACTAAAGCAGCTAGAATGCCCTCCTTCTTTGAGCATAGCAATGTCAACCTCCCCCAATATGCTTGAAGTTCTTGGGATGAACTCCCGAGGACTTATCCATACATTAGAAGAATCTTTTCCACCCACTAATCCTACACCTGACGATACAATGCAAAAAATTATGTACCGATCTGGTCAGCGTAGTGTCGTTGAGTGGGTCATCAAATATATGGAGGAAGAATAATGTCATTAATGATTCAACATCTTGATCACGCACAACTTGGTCAGTCCCTAAATTATTATGGGGGAAAAGGTGGTCAGTTGAGTATGGATAACTTTAGGGGATTGGCTGCAATGGGTCACCAAGAAGGGGCTCTTAGGCAAGTTGTTGCAGATGCTCAGCAACAGGGCCTTTCCGTTGATCAGGCACTAAATCAATTTCTTTCTATTAATACTCCGCTGTCTGAATACACACCACCATCTTCTAGATTTTCACCCACACCACCACCATCTCCTGAAACTGTTGGGTTTTTACCCACGACAGAGCCACAAGAAGCTGTTGGATTTGACAATTACACCACTGCTCCTCTTTCTCCTGACTACCTTAAAGTATTAAAAGGTGAAGAACTACCACCCCGTTCCGTTAGTGCTCCTATTGAATTTGGTAACCCAACTCCGTATTCTGGAACTAAAAGTAATTTCCAGAATAATAAAATGGATCAGATACGTGCTGAAAGATACTGGAACAACCCTGCTGATTTCTCTAATGGAAATGTATTGACTGGTATTACAATACCTACAATGCCTACTACAGGGGAAGATGATTTAGGCTCAGTTACCCCCGGTAGCGGATTTACTGGTGATACTGATATACCTGATATAGTTGATGTAAATCCTGGTTTTTTAGATACCATTACAGATAACGTAAGTGATGTTGTTAATAGAGTAACTCGTGGAATTACAGTACCTGGTGTAGGTAGTGTTAACGGTACAGGTAATACAGGTACAGTACCTGGTGTAGGTAGTGTTAACGGTACAGGTAATACAGGTACAGTACCACTTCAAGTAGATCCACCTTTTGTATATACTGGTCCTGGTACTTATGATCCAACTACTGGTCTAATAACAGAGAAAGATGATGATAGTGGTATGTATCCTTCACAAGTACAAACTCAAGTAGACCCACCTTTTGTTTATGAAGGTAGTGATCCACGGTTTTTACCTGGCGGACGATACTACGGAAAGGATCCTAGAGAATTTTCTGATTTATATAGGGAAGATCCGTATGCACCTGGTGGTAGTCGGTACGGACAAAATCCTGAAGGACCAGTAACCCCACTTCCTGGTATTGGTTCTCAAGTAGACCCTCCAGTAACACCACTCCCAGACATTGGTCCTGGTTACGTCGCACCTCCTGCCGGTGGAGGTGGAGGTGGAGGTGGTGGAGCTACTCCTGATTATGCCGCACTTTTTAACCAGTTAGCAAACAATCAATCTCTTCAGCAACAGAATTTTCAAAACATGATGCAGCAGTCAATGAAGGCTCAGCAAAAAATGTTTAGTGATTATGCGATGCAGCAACAAATGGATGCTCAACGCCGTATTCAAGAGCAAAAGGTATCTATGGCTAACTCCGCTCGTGCAGGACAAACTGCTAATCTTAAACTTGGAAGTGAAAGCAACCGCAATACTTTTGGTATTGATGCTTTTAAACGACAGCTTAAAATAACACCACAAACTTCTTCGTCCTTGGCTATTTCTTCTGGCTCTAAAGGATCTACTAATAAAATGCTTAACGTCTAATGACTGCTAAATCTCGTTATGACAGATTATCTTCAAATCGTTCCCAGTTTCTAAACGCTGCTAGACAAGCATCTGAACTGACTTTACCTTACCTTATTCGGGAAGATGAGCACACTACTAAAAGTGCTCTTAAACTTACAACACCATGGCAATCTATTGGAGCTAAAGGTGTGGTAACACTTGCAAGTAAACTAATGCTTGCATTGCTACCTCCACAAACTAGTTTCTTTAAATTGCAGGTTAACGATATTAACCTCCCCCAAGAACTTGGTCCTGATATCAGATCTGAACTTGACTTGTCATTTGCTAAAGTTGAACGTACCGTCATGGAATCTATTGCAGAATCCGGTGACCGTGTTGTAGTTCATCAAGCATTAAAGCACCTAGTCGTAGCTGGTAATGCCCTTATTTTTATGAGTAAAGATGGATTAAAACTTTATCCTCTTTCTCGTTACGTAACAGATAGGGATGGTAACGGTAACGTTATTGAAATTGTAACTAAAGAGACAATCTCGAAAAAATTAATCAAACAATTTTACCCAGAATACAAAGATAAATCTAAGGATTCTGTGGTTGACGACCATCAGCACATCCCAATGGATGAATGTGTTATTTATACCCACGTAAAACGCGACAACAACAGATGGTTGTGGCACCAAGAACTGGATGATGAAGTCCTTCCTAAGTCAATGGGTAAAGCACCTATTGACGCTAACCCCTGGCTTGTGCTACGATTTAACCATGTAGACGGAGAGGTCTACGGACGTGGTAGGGTGGAAGAGTTTCTTGGTGATTTGAAGTCACTTGAAGCTCTGTCACAAGCCATCGTTGAAGGTAGCGCAGCAGCTGCTAAGGTAGTGTTTACTGTCAGCCCAAGTAGTACCACCAAGCCCCATACACTTGCCAAGGCAGGTAACGGTGCTATTATTCAGGGACGTCCTGATGACATCGGTGTGGTGCAGGTTGGTAAGACAGCTGACTTTTCTACTGCTTACCAGATGATTGGTTCTTTAACTCAACGTCTGAATGAAGCGTTCTTAATTCTGCAAGTGCGGAACAGCGAGCGTACAACAGCTGAAGAAGTTAGAATGACACAGCTAGAACTTGAACAGCAACTTGGTGGACTGTTTAGTCTGCTGACTGTTGAGTTTCTTGTGCCATATCTAAATCGTAAACTTAACGTCGCACAAAAAGCAGGCGACATCCCAAGACTACCTCAAGGTGGTGTTGTCCGTCCTACTATTGTAGCAGGCATCAACGCACTTGGTCGTGGTCAGGATCGTGAGAGTCTTGCACAGTTCCTTACTGTCATTGCTCAAACAATGGGTCCAGATGCTATTGCTCAATTTATTAACCCCGATGAAGTTATTAAACGTCTGGCAGCAGCGTCTGGTATTGATGTACTTAACCTTGTGAAGAGTATGCAAGAACTGCAAGCTGAACAGCAACAAGCTATGCAGCAGCAGCAGGCTTTGATGCAACAGCAACAAGCACCTCAAGTAGCAGCAGTTGAACAAAGGGCTGCGGCAACTGAGATGCAAGCAATGCAACAGGCAGCTCAACAACAATCACCTATCCCCCAATAATGAATGGCTGAAACATTTACGATGAAAGAAACACCTGTGAACTCTGAGGTACTTAACTCAGACGAACAAGACTCCCTGTCGGTTGCTGAGTCTCTTGAGGGTGGAGAGCAACCACTGCTTGCAGGTAAATTTAAAGACCAGCAATCACTTGAACAAGCATACGTAGAGCTTCAAAAAAAACTTGGAGAACCTCGTGAAGAGGAGCAAGATACTGAAGCTGAAGCTGAACCTGAGCAAGTTAAAGAAACTGTAGAACAAGATGACTCTGCTAGTGAAAAGCTTAGCGAAGATCAAGCTAATTATCTTATGGACATGGTTGGAGGTGATAAAGCCTACAAATCTATGTTAAATTGGGCAGGTGAAAACTTCACAAAAGATGAAGTAGCTATGTACGATAAGGTGATGGGATCAGGAAACCCTGAATCTATTTTCTTTGCAATCCAAGCTCTTCAGTCCCGTTATAATGACAAAGTAGGTTCTGACGGTCAAACTTTGACTGGACGTGCTGCCGCTAATACTGACGATTCTTTTAAAAGTCAAGCTGAGTTAGTTGAAGCAATGGGTGACCCTCGTTATGATCGTGATCCAGCGTATCGTCAAGACTTGATGCGCCGACTTGAAAATTCTGATGTAACATTCTGATGTCTACTGTTGTTGAAGAACGAGGTCGTTTAAACCTCTACGCAAAAGAACCACCTATGGAGATTATTGACGTGCGCGAAACACACAACGAAAACGCTGAAAAATTAAATGGACGTTTAGCTATGCTTGGCGTTATTGCTGCGCTTGGAGCATATGCAATCACTGGTCAAATTATCCCTGGAGTCTGGTAATGCCACAAGGTAAAGGAACATACGGTACAAAAAAAGGCCGGCCCCCTAAAAAAGGTACTAAAAAATTTGGATGTCAGCATGGCTAAAAAAGGTCTTTATGCTAACATCCACGCAAAACGCTTGCGTATCAAACAAGGCTCCGGTGAAAAAATGCGGAGTCCTGGTGCTAAAGGTGCACCAACTGCAGCTAACTTTAAACGTTCTGCTAAAACTGCTAAAAAGAAAAAGTAATTCATTCTAACTAATCATGAAATCTATTATTCTTGCTGGTCTTTTGCTCGGTGCTACTCACGGTGTTGCACAAGCAGGTCCTTATGCTAATGTAGAAGCTAATTCTGGTTTTACCGGAAATGACTACACCGGTACCACAACTGACATCCACGTTGGTTACGAAGGTACTGGCTGGTACGTTCAGGGAGGTCCATCCATTTTGGCACCTGATGCCGGTGATGGTTCTGTTGAACTGTCTGGTAAAGCTGGTGGGTCTCTCAATGTGACAGATAATGTTTCTGTTTATGGTGAGGTCTCGTTTATTACTGGTGAAGATGACCCTAGCTACGGGACTAAGCTCGGAGCTAAGTACAATTTTTAATAGCTAAATAGAATAAGGGAGGTGCAATTCCTCCCATAGCTCTAGCCAGCCAAGGCTTAAAACTGGTCTTACTTAATTTTACTTACCCAACCATGAACTATTACTTAAATGACTGCTGTACTTTCTAGACCACAAAAACTAAATAACTGGGAAACCTTTTGTAAATGGGTTACCTCTACTAACAACCGTCTGTATGTCGGTTGGTTTGGAATCCTTATGATTCCTACGTTGCTAGCTGCAACCATTTGTTTTATCATTGCCTTTGTTGGCGCACCACCTGTAGATATCGATGGCATCAGAGAACCAGTTGCAGGCTCCCTCCTGTATGGAAACAACATCATCAGTGGGGCCGTCGTCCCCTCTTCCAACGCAATCGGATTGCATTTCTACCCAATTTGGGAAGCTGCTTCGCTTGACGAATGGCTCTACAACGGTGGCCCGTTCCAACTGGTC
>Ga0181379_1000597_pt1 | contig 17721 bp, 25 predicted proteins | sample 2SPOviralmetaG_FD_130115 | JGI IMG/M metagenome (GOLD analysis project Ga0181379, IMG submission 130115) | Marine viral communities from the oligotrophic San Pedro Time Series (SPOT) site, San Pedro Channel, CA, USA - 2 SPOT_SRF_2009-07-10 | ecosystem: Environmental > Aquatic > Marine > Strait... | reverse complement strand
TATCGAGGGTGTCATCGACATCAACAAGAACACAGCTAGCAAACTGTCGAAGTGGAGTTCGCACCCCTGCCATGATAGGTGTGGGAATGTTGATTTTGTGCTTGCTGATTGCGTCGTAGTATCGTCTGACATAGTTTAATCGTGTTTCTTTTGGATACTCTGCAAAAATTGTCAGAGCAATCATCATGTACATGAACTGAGGAGTCTCGTAAACTCCACCATTGCTACGATCTTGTACGAGATATTTATCAGATACTTGCCTTAGACCAGCATATGTAAATAAGAAATCTCTTTCATGATCAATAAATGAGTTTAATTTATCAATCTCCTCTGTAGAATATTTTTCAAAAATAGAACTATCATATACTTCTTGATTTACACATGCATATATGTGCTTCTCAAGGTGAGGAAGTTCTTTCGTTTTTCCATATAATTGTTTTCTAAGAGCAAATAGAAGTAACCTTGCAGCAACAAACTGATAATTTGGATGATCAAGATCAATCAGATCAGAAGCAGACCTAATAAGAATTTCCTGAATTTCACCAGTAGTTATTCCATCATAGAACTGAATACCAGACTTCATCTCAACTTGACTCGCAGACACCCCTGCAAGACCTTCAGTGGCATCTTCAACCATTAAATGCATCTTGTCAAGATCTAACGGTTCAATCCTTCCATCTCTTTTTTTTACTTTAGTACCGTTGCTCATATTTTCTTCCAAATTGTAAATTTAAGTTTTGCTTCTAGTCCAGAATATGTATTAGATTCTATCATAGACTGAACATCTAGTCCAGATAAAACCATATCATTAATATCCTTATCAATTACTTGAGAAGGCCAGATGACTAATCGTTCACCTTTATCGATTGTACGTTCGATTCTGGCAACAATCTCTCGATTGCGTGGTTCGTTGTCATAGATCCACACAGGATCACTAATCCCCCAACGACTAACATCAGCATCAGCTCCACACATAGCAATCGAGTTGCGAATAAGTGTGCTGTCGAATGGTCCTTCTGTAACATAGACTGGAGCATCGTTTCTGATTGTATCAAGTCCATAGATTTTTGGTGCGGCATCATTAAACATCACGGTGATATATTTAACAGAGTTTGTATTATTAAAATCCAAACTTCTTCCTTGAATTCCAACTAAATTTTTTTTATAAAATAGTGGAATTATAATTCTTGGTTCATCATATTTTTCATTATCAAATACTTTTTTCTTAGAGTTTACAAATTTTTTAAACTTATCAGTATAATAAAAAATAGATGGATCTAATTTTCTACCCATCAAATATCCAGATGAAATAGGATTTTCTGAGGCTTTCAATAAGTCAAGTTTTTGTTTAAATTCTGGTGTTTTAAATTCAAATTTTGGTTCATCTATAACAAAGTTTCTTCCAGTATGCCCATTCTTAAATTTTTCTAGACAATATTGCTTATGCGTATTAGTATCAACTGTTTTAATAAAATTATTAAAAGACATTGAAGCGCCACAATTATGGCATTTAAAATTTGTATTAGATTTTACAGAATACAAATATGCTCTAGTTTTATTTTTATTCTTTTTAGAATCCCCACAAATAGGACAACGAAAGTTATATAGATTATTTTTTACTTTTTTAAATTTTTGCAACCTACATGATAAGAGGTTGATGTATTTAACATCAACAAAATCCATAATAAAGAATTTAACTTTGTCTATAAACTATAGCAGATTTTTCGGGGATAGTCAATGACATATTTTTATTTGGAAAGAATACTGAGAAAAAATCAGAGGATTTTATTATCAATACTGCAGTAGTCGCTACACCAACAGTAATCCAACGGAAACGAGATAATTGATTTACTCTATCATCAATCTTATCAATTTTCTCTTCCAGTTTTTCAATCAATTTTAAAATGGCATCATTCGTCCTTTCGCCTTCATCTAAACGATTTTCATGACGTTCTAGAATAATAGCGACACGATTACTGTTGTCAGAAATAGTAGCTACTGCTCTTTCGAGCTTGTCAAGCATCTCTTTCGAGAGTTCTTCATAGATATTAATTTTAGACTCTAATACTTGAAGTTTAGCTATTCCGAACATTTTTCCTTAGGTACTCCAACCATTTTTTTCTTGATCCATGCCCACCGCTCATATATTTCTTTTTTCTTTTTACTGGAGGATCATCACCAGACTCAACTGATCCAGCGATTTTACCATGACCCATAGACATGGTAGGCATCTCTTCATTAAGATGCTCCCTTACAATACAAATAATTCTATTGAGTTTACTGTCCTTCATTGTAAATTTTGTATAAACTTTGTAGACATTTTAGATCCACTTGTATATCATGAATATAGCATTTTGGATACTCTGGAAGTTTATTCAAGAAAATTATAAATGTTTTAACTTCTGCCCAAAGATCTTCTTCTATTTTATAAAAAAGCATGGGTGTTGCTGCTTCCCCAAAAATATTATAAAGAATAATAAAATGATTTAATATAAGATGAGTTTTTAATTGCCCATCTCTTTTATACCGTTTTAATAGTCTTTTAATATACTTAAAATGATTTAAATCTTTGTTAAAATCATCCTTAGTCACTGCTTGGGAATTTTGATAATGTTTAATAGCAAACAAAAGAAAATTCTCTTCGTTCAATTCATCAAAAATCATACCTTAATTATTAAGCAAGAGGATTGGCATCATATAATGGAGAATTGCCAGTAGTAATACCTGACATTGCAACCAAAACTTCTTTCTTTACTCTTAGTGATCCGCTATTGTCAACATAGGTCGTAACACCAACCCATCCAGTGTGATCAAGACCGTATACAGTTCCTGATGCAGAATCTAGACCACCAGCAGCAACTCCATACACAGCAGAATCATAATCTGAATTAGTTTCGCTGCGAGCAGAATCAAGAACAGTATATTTTGGAAGTTGAGAAGCAGTAAATTCTGCTCCAGAAACTACTGCACCAGAAAGTCCTGCGGTTGATCCAATTGTAAGATTTTCTGAATTTGCAATGCTTACAATAACAGCATCTCCAACTCCAGCAAATCTAATTACATCACCAACTGAGCAACCGCCAGCGATACCAAAACTAGTTCCTGCACCAGCGACTCCGCCAGTTTCGTATGCCAGACTTACCGTTCCTGCTGACCCAACGGCATCATTATTTCCCCAAAGTGCCATGTCTTTTCCTGTAAAATTTATTTGCTATAAGGTATTTATAAAAAAAGAGACCTTATACTTTAGGACTCTCTTAGAGAATAAAATTAAATATTTAATTTACATCTTCTCTATTTTTAATTGCTTTGGTGACAACTTCAAGTAGTTGATCATCCATGTCAGTCTTGGTCAGCTTAACCGCTTTAGCAAGAATAACAAGACAGATCTCAACCATCTTCTCACCAAGTTCTTCATTCTCTGGAATTTTAGAAACAGCATCAGAAATAATTTTGGATGCTAAGGGAAGTAAAAATGCAAGCATGATTAATCTCAAGTACTAATACTATATATTATCCAAAACTCCTTATAGAAATTATTTTTTAAACTTTCTAAGTGGAGGATTTTCTGATTTATATCTTGATCTTGCTGCTGCTCTTTCTGCTTTCCTCTTTGCTGTTAATGCTTCTGATGGACTCAATCCACTAGAAGATGCATTTTTAAATGCTTCATCTCCAACTTTTGCATCACTCTTGGCATTTGATTCTTTCTTTTTTTCAGAATCTCTTGCGTAATCACTATTACTTACACTACCTACAGTTTTAGGTTGAACTCTACCCATCTTAGCAATGCGGGATTTTCCAGAGGAAACATTCTCCCTAACTACTTTTTTTTTAGTATCCATAATGGCACCATCACCATGCTTGGCACGGATGCTTGCCTTTACTTTTTCGAGTGCAGACATACCATCATATTTTTGACCAGGTTTCTTACCAAATGTATTTGGTTTGCCAGGTGCTTTGTTGTAACGGTTGTTGCCGTCAACACCACCACGTTCCATGCGACGATCTCTTAGAGAATCTGCACCTTCCTCATTAACAAATTCTTCATTCTGCGCTGCTACTTTTTTTTTAAGTGCTGCCTTACGGAACTGAAGATCAATGCGTGATCCACTGTCCATCTTACCCTGACTTGCAGGTTTCTTAGACCCACCAGCAGGTTGAGGACCAGCATCACTACCAGTTCTTCTGCCCTGAGCATACTTAGATCCACTCATCTTAGAGTCGCCAGAGACCATCTTGCCTGCATCAGATCTACTGTCCTGATACTGCTTCTCAGTCTGACCGTGCTTACCCTTGTAGAGCTCTTCTACGTTCTCAACTTCTCCAATCTGCTTCTGCTCTACCCTATGACCTGAAGGAAGTTTACCTTGCTTTTGCATTTGAAGTCTCTGCTTATCAAGCATATATTGCTTTTGAAGCATTTGCTTTCTTTTTTGAATCATTTGGTCATTCTTAGAATCACCTTCTTCTTGTTCATCAATATTAAATCCCTCAACTTTAGTTGACTTTTTTCTGCGATTCAGTTCTTTCTGAACTCGCTTTAACATAAACTGATTAGAAGGAAGAGACTGATCAGATGAACTTACTTGCTTGTGAAGTGCTGAAAGTTTTTCATCTGACTGCTTGGCCATCTTAGCATCTTCAGAAACCTCAACTTCTACCATTTCAAGTATAGTTCCACCAATCTCTTCTATCGCTTCTCCGAATGATGGATTAATTTTAATTTTATTGTTAATTTTTTTTTCTTTAATTTTTCCAGAATCTTGTCCTTCATTATCAATTACTTCAGAAAGATCTTGTCTCCAATTTGAAAAACTTTCCTTTTGAACATTGGTTTTAATTTTTTTCTTCCCATCTGCTGAAGGGACAAATTCCCCATATCCAACAGCATTGGAATCCTTTCCATCTACGTCACCGTCTACATCAGCATCAACTCTTTTGACTGCTTTTGCAACAAGTCTCTTCAAATCTTTCTTAGGTACTTCAACTTCTTCTTTTTTCAAAGCTTTAGCGATTGCCTTACGACGCTTCATCAGGTAATCATCAGTCTTATCTTTTTTATTGTCATTATTAACATCGCCATCTTCCTGACCCACAGGATCAAGTGCCTCTTTCTGAGTTTCTTCAAAGTGGGGGTTCTTCATTTGAGGACCCTTAGCAAGTTCTTTACGTGCCTTCTCATTATTTTTCTGACGTTTCTTCATATCTGTCTCAAGATATGAATCGTCTTTCTTCTCAGCAACTTGATCTAAGTATACCTTTGAAATATCATTTAAAGGATTCTTACCAATACCATTAGACATGTTTCTACTTTGTCTTTTTCTTATACTTATTTATGAAATTTTTAATACCAGATACGCCTGTCATACTCATTACATATTCTCTATGTTGATCTGTACCAACTTCCCTTTGATTTGAAGAAACACCTGATGGACCAGAATAATTCTGAATTGCCTCCATAACATCATGAATCCATGATTTGAACATATAATTTTCTTTAGTAACACAAATTAAATGATTAGTTCCTCTACGTATAATTTCACCAACTAATCCAGTATTTAAACTCTCAACAATATCACCAATATTAAGAATATTTCCAGAAACATAACTTTCCCTCAATCCTTTCACATCACACTTGGGTGCAATCTGCCAGAGTTCAGTAACTTCTTTTTTCTTCTTATTAATTTTCATACCAGAACGAACTGCATCAAATAATGCAGTAGTATCACCGTCATCAAGTTCTTTTGGTGTTCCTCTACGGAATGATTCGAAGTCATCATCAATGACTGCCTTTCTCATCTTGGATGCAGACATACCCTCAACACCTTCTGCATCAGCATCTCTTACACCAGCAGAGATGACACGGATATTTTCAAAATTATAGAGTTCACCATTATACTTGGTTGCTAGATTCTCAAACTCAGACTGACGATCTGATCCTACAATAATATTGACGTTCTTATATCCTGACTCACCTGCTGCAACCAATACATTAAAGATTGACTTCATCTCGTCATCATTAATAATGACCTCTGAAAAATCAGGGAACATTTTCTTCATGAATGAAATCTTCATATCAGGATCTAGTGGATTCTTCTTAGCATCCTGCGATCGTGATGGATAGATCTTTAGGTCTTCACCTTCTGCTGCTTTCTTTGCTGCTGATAGAAGTTTTCCATGTCCAACAGTTGGTGGATTGAAACGACCAAATGCAATTGTTAATGTTTCTGTGGTCTCTCTAGATGCACCACCCTCTTCATCTTCACCAGATGATTTCTTCTTAGTATCTTCAGGTGCCTTTGCTTTTGCTTCTTTCTCTTCGGGTTTTGATTGTGCTTTAGGTTGTGCTTTTGTTTCTTCTTCGCCCTTTGCCTTCTTCCTATCTACAAATTTTAACTTACCATCTTCGGTAGTCGCAACAAATTTGCCACGGGAATCTAACCAACCGCCGTGACCATCACTCTTCAGGTTTAATTTTCTAGCCTGAGTACTTGCCTGCGATTGTGCCTCTGTCAGGAACTGAAAGAAACTTTTCATTGATATTAATATTTCCTATACTATATTTAGTGTTTACTGCAACTTATAATATACAGATGATTTGTCAGATTGAGATGATGCATAAAGATACATCTCTTTCATTGCCATATTCTTGTCACTACAAGTTCGATTTAACCAATGTAAAAATCTCAACCCAGCAAGTTTACTATATCTCCAAGATTTATCTTGAGTAGCAATCTGTGCTTTGTTATTTGCTTCTGCTTTTGGTGATTTATCAAATTTAGTTGCACTATAATCTTTCAATAAATTATAGATTTCTGTTGTAATATCTTGTGCTTTACTTGCGTTTGGATCAGACTCTGCCCATGTTGGGATTTTGAACTGAGAGATATTTGTGAATCCAGCATTTCTCAAAAGTTCAATAAGAACTGTACCCTGAATTTTTCCCTGAGCAGCAGACTTTCCTTTCAATTCCAACTTCCAATCACCTTTTGAAGACCCACCAAAATTTCTTGCTTGGAATTTTTCAAAAGTTCCTGGTCCATAATAAAGATATACATCCATAGAGGATAAGAAAGTAAGGTCGTATTTTACAAACTTTGCCTTATCATTTGCCTTTCTAACTGAAGCAGGTTGATTATTTTTAGCATCCATTTTTGCATTACCCTCAATCTTTTTGAGAGAAATACCAATTAATGATCCATCATTAAACCGTTCAAGGAGTGCGTTATTCAAACAATCGATAGTGTTTTCTCCATCTAAATGTTTCTTAATTGCATTTACTTCAGACTTTTTCACCATCCAAATATCAGCAGGATTCCATTTATCCTCTGAGGAAAGATTGGTTTGTCCTTTTACTCTACCAAATGCTTTTTTAATTGCTCCATCATCAAGAAGTTTATCTCCTCTAACAAAAATATATCCCGATCCACCAACTTTTTCAAATATCTCATTTGCTCCCTTCACAGATCCTTCTTTCCATTCTTTTGGAAGACCCATAATTTCTTCCAATTTTGTGCCACCCACATCAACGTGGTCCATACCACATCGAAGATCATCTTCATTATAGATCTCCTTTTCACCACAATAATATCTCATAGCAGCATATACACACTGTGCTGCTTCTTGAATTGCTGTTGCAGCAGCACCACCACCAGACCCCTTTGATCCATTTGGTTTTACAAGAATTCTAATATATTTTTTTGAATCACCAATTAGATATACATCTAATTCTGTTTCCTTTGCCAAAACCTCAGCAATAACTCCATCGCCATCAAGAGACGCTTGAATATTAGCAGCTGCCGTTACTCTTTGTGCTTGTGGTACGTAGACCACCATCTCAATAACTTTACTTGCTTTGGGTTTTTCATTTACATTCTTAACATCAAAGAGATAATAAGAATAATCTTCTCCACCCAATGCACCCATTACTTTCTCAAAAGTCTTTACTGCAGGTGCGGGAATTTTAATTGCCATAGGAATACGCTCCACCGACGTTTACTTTTATTTAGAATGGAGTTAAGGAGACTCGAACTCCTGACATCCTGCTTGCAAAGCAGGCGCTCTACCAACTGAGCTATAACCCCTTGAGATAGTCCTTCTCTATTTGATATGGAACTATCTCACCAGTCTTGAGTTTCCATGCATACTCCAGTTCAGGTAGTAACCATTCATGAACTGGAGCACATGCTTTCCAATTGACTGGTTGGATGCAATTCATCACAACTACAGTCCAGAATGCTGCAATGTAGTTAGTGATGGTTAGCATTAAAGTTTAACACCCATACTAACATTAGTAACTGTGGTGTATAGATCTAGTGTACCATCTTGTTCACACTTAAGATGCCAACGTGTCATTTTAATAACGCCATCTTTAGTGGCACCAGTAAGCATTTTACGACCAATTTTAGTCATAGTAGAGAATAGACCATACCTACTCTTCCAAACATAGAAACACTCGTCAATAAGTTCAGCACCTTCAGGTACAATAACTTCTAATTGAGTATCAGTTTGAATCATTATTTTCTTCCTCTTTATTTTTATTAAAACCGAATGGACCTGCTGCTTTCTCTTCTAGTGCCAATTTAAGAGCAACACCACCAACAGCTTCCATACATTTAAGAATGTCTTCTGTCTTAGCACCTTCACCAAGTTCTTTGGCAACGTACCAATACTTAGGCCAGAAAGTTTCGCCTGCTCTTTGATAATCGTCTAGTGTTAATAGTTTCATTTTCCTCCTGTATCATAACCAAGTTTGTCGTCTTGCTCTTTCATTTTACGTTGATGAATATCTCTATGCAACTTTGCAATAGCAGCACGGACTTCAGGAGTTTCATCAAACTCCCATTCATCGTTTTTTTTATTCTTGAATTTTTTCTTGCTCACGCAATTCTGCCTCAATTTTAGAATCAATATCTAGAATTAAATTACGAATATTTACAATTCGTGGTGGACAACAGGAAATATCTAGAGTATAACCATCCTGTTCTCGAAATAATGCACTTCTAAGAGCAGCTGCAGTTTGAATATCAATTTCTAAACTAATCATAGATCTCCTTCTACACGGTTTTCGGAATGATGAACATCAAATTCACCACCAGGATATCGTGCTTTGAGTTTCTCTACATTCATCTCAATCACTTCATCAAAGGTAGTATCTAACGCCATACACGCTTGTGCAAGATACCAACAAATATCACCAAGTTCACGTTTCATATGAAACACATTTTCTTCATTGTAAGGTTTGCCTTGCAAGAAGATCTTTTTCACTACTTCAGTAAACTCACCTGCTTCTGCAGATAGTCCAAGAGCGGCAGTCAAGAGTTGTGAGACGTTTGCATCATTTACTTCTAGTTCACTAAGTCGTGCAGCAAGAACAGGCCAGTCAAGACTTGGAGCACTTGTAACTCCTTCTACAAATTCAAGGTACTTTTCGGTATCAACTTTAGTCATGAAAATCAGGGATAAATGGTTCTTGGCAATTTGGGGGGAGTTGTTGTATAGGAAGTTTTTGACCTTCTACTTCAATGTATTCTACTTCTTCCCAACTACCACCAACACCACCGTCCATATTGACGACAATATCTTTGGTAGGAAGTTGATTTTGTGGAAATGATTTAACCTCAACTGTTTCATAGATTGGTTTGAATTGGTAATAATGACCTTCACCTCTTCTTCCAATAAGATTGACGGCATCTTTTATAGAACCGCAATCAGCAATCTTCTTACCAGTTGGATCAAATACAGAGTAGTATCCGTTCAAAACTTAAACCCCTCAAATGATTTTTTTGGTTTATGTTCATCGTTATTATACTCTTCTTCTTTACTATTGTCAAGAATGTCATCCTGTGCATTTTGCTCACAATCATACAGTCTCATTTTAGCACGATCAATACCAACCACAAATCTTTTATTCACATTGGCATCATTGTAACGATTCTTTAATTGTTTCACAAGTATCTGTCCCAAGGATTCGAGTTCTTCAGTTGAAATAAGGGCAAACATAAGATCAGCAGTAGCAGGGAGACCAAAGGACTCACTAGTGTCAGTAAGCTCAACATCACTGCTGCCATAACCAGAACGAGTGGTCTGCGTGGCAGAAACGATAGGGACGTTTGCTTCACAAGCCAATCCTCTAAGCTCTTCAGCAATTGCTTTAATATATGAATATGAATTGACAGAGCTATTTCCGCGATATCTTTCGGAAGCACATATATTAAGGTAATCAATGAAAATAATATCAGGTCTAAATGACTTCTTAAGTGCAAGTTCATTAAGAAGTGCTTTGAAATGTCCACTATGTGCAGATGCTGTAGGATATTCCTTAATTATAAGAGTACCTTGAGTTTTTTGTGCAATATTCGTTACTTTATTTTCAAACATTGACTTTGGAAGGTCTGTTATTTCTTGGATAGGAATATTTAATAGGTTTGCGTCAATTCGTTCAGCAATTTTCTCTTCTGCCATCTCCATTGTAATATAGAGAACGTTCCTGCCTTGGAGCAGCACGGAGCTAGCAACATGGCACATGAATAGAGACTTGCCGACACCAGTACCAGCAAGCGCGATATTAAGAGTCTTGTTAGGTAAACCACCTTTCGTGATTTTATTGAGATATTCAAGATCAAATTCGATCTTTTCTTCTTTCCGATGATAGAGTTCATATCGTTCTTCATAATCTGATAAGTAGTCGTGTCCAATGTGAGTATCAAAAGATACTGCGAGAGCGTCTGATAAAATTGCAGGAATAGCATCTCTTCCTCTTTTTTCATCTTTTCCATCTGCAAGAGAGATAGATTCCATAAGTGCCAGATAGATTGCTCTATCTCTACACCATTTTTCCGTAGTATCTAATAACCAATCAAAATCTGTAGGAACATCTTCAAGATAACTAATCAGTTTTGTAATCTCTTGAAAAAAGGAGTCATTAATATCTTGACGTTTTTCAGTCTCAATACAAAGAACTTCTTTTGTTGCTGGTTGATTGTACTCTTGAACAAATTTAAGAATCTCTTCAAAAACTACTTTTTGATTGGTGTCTTCAAAGTAATCTGATTTAATAAAAGGTATTACTTTGCGAAGATATTCTTCATTATATAAAAGGTTTCTTAAAATTAAAATCTCAACTTTGTCCATGAGGAATATCGAATACAAAGGTTATACGTGTCTCATCACCGATATTAACGGTTCCATGAGGTAGTTTGTTATTGAACCAAAGAAGAGTTCCTGGTTCAACAATGACAGTTTCTTTGCCACAGAAATATTGATACCTTCCAAGTATTGAAAGGTGATATCTGTTTCTGCTCAGATAATATGTTCCCTCATCAATGTGAGCCCCAACAATCTCATCAATAGGGAGTGAAAGAAATCCGCATCTATGAATGTCTGCATTCTTGAATTGCTTACGTATGATCTTTCGGATCTCACTATGATGAGAATAGGCAGGGGTTTTAATGTTAATCTCAGAGTCTCCAACAAAGTCTTCTTTGCATTTGACTCCACCTATTATAAGTTGAAGTGCGCTGGTTGGCAAGTCTGCAAACCCCCTATCAACTAATGATTGAGATCCTTCCAGAGTTTTCTGATGATCCCAATCCTGTGGATACTTCTTTAGTTGTTCAACTACTTTCTTGACGTTGATTCCAGTTTCAATAACTTTAATCATGAACCGTAACTAAACTCCTCCTTTGCAATTGCATCTAGTTTCTCCATTACCTCTGGAGTGAAGTATGATTCTGGATCTTTGTAGATTGCTTTAGCATAGACTTTCTTACCGTCTATCTCATAACGACCTGCAACATTTTTCCAGAGACCTCCCAGTTCACCCAGTTCAAGAAGACCGTAATATCGATCAAGACCACGATGATCGTAAAATAAGCGAATAGTGACATCTTTATTCTCCTTACTCAGACGCGACTTTGCTGTCTTAGCTTTAATAAGATTTCCAATGACTTCTGTTCCATCCTTCTCTTTCTTTTTGCTGAGATAAATGATTGTAGACGCTGCATATTTGAGACCGCTGCCTCCGCCCATTTCTTTGGTGGGAACGTATGATCCGATGACATCATAGGTATGATTAGTGACGATTAATGGAATGTTTGCTTGACCAAGTTTGAGGGTAAGCATACGGAATGCCCCCTTTACTAGTTGGGATTTGGTCATATCCCTAACTTGCTTGTCATCTAAAGCATCACGGATCTCCTTCTCTGTAGAAAGCATACCAAGAGAGTCTAGCACAAACATACAGGGTTTGCGTTCTTCTTCAGATTTTTTTAAGTATATGTCTACTGCTTGCAGTGCTTTTTGCCTGAACTGCTCAATCGTAACAACATTAATGACAACTAGTCTTTCTAGGTCAATGCCACGACTTTCAAGAAGAGACTTATTAACTGCTGCTTCAGTGTCAAAGTACAGACAGTAACCACCAGGATTACTATCCAGAAAATTCTTAACCACAGCGAGACTAAAGAAAGTCTTGCCAGTAGAAGACTCCCCAGCAATGGCAGTAATCTTATTCCCAGATACGCCACCAAATATACTACCTGAACAAAGTCCGTTAAAGATGTACGAACCTGTGTCCACGTAAGTTTCTGTGTCGTCGATGTCTTTTGCCAGTTTGGTATAGTCATCTCCAATCTCTTTTACAATTTCTTTTAAAAAATCCATTACTTTACCTCAATTTCTAAACCACATAAAAAGTCATACCTACCAATTTTCCCTGTAGGAAATACATTAAATGAAATAGATAGTCTATCAGATCCATTATCGGACTGATGACAGTCTGTACTATGCCTGAAGTTTGAAGGAAATATTATCATATCTCCAGGAATAGAATCACATCTATGAAATAATATACTTTTCTCCGAATCAAAGGAAATTTTTATACTTGAACGAGAATCAACATCTGTAGTACAATACCAATCATTTTCAAATCCAAACAGTGTGGGAGAATTTGATTCTGTAAGATAGATAATTCCACTTAATACAGAGTTTGGATGTATATGACTATGATGATACTCACTATCAGAACTCCGATTTGCCCATGATTGCGTTATTTTTAGAGAATCACAAAAAAAGTTTAAATCTAAACGTATTTCTTCTAGGCAAGAATTAATCCAGTCAGCAAGTTCTTTATATCTTTCTTCTCGGAGAAGAAAATAATTTTCACTTATCTTATTAGATATATTCGATCTAAATTTTTCTTGAGAGACTGATTCTAATACATTTTTAAGCATTTTTGAATTCATAGAGAACTTTATTAAAGTTCTCGGTACAATATCTATTTTTTCCATTATCCAAAAAATAGTTCAAGATTTACAGTTTTCTCTACATTCCAACCAATTGCATCTAGAATAGATTTTAAAGGTTCTACAAAACTCTTTTCAAATTGTAAGTCATAATCAATATATTTGTCAAGATTCAATTCTTTTGGAAATTCTTGAATAAATGAAATTACATTCTCATGAATCGTATTAGGTTTCTTTAAGTAACAAAATTTAATTTTCTCACCATTATTAATAAGAGAATACTTATTATCCAATTTATTCTCTTTTATATAATGATTAAAGAGAAGTGCCCCACGACAATGTATTGGAGTACCCTTAGAATATATTTGAGATGATGATTTATATTTTTGAACATTTGAAACTGAACGAGGGAATGAAATTTGCTCTGGTGGGAGTGATTTAAATTCTTTTCGTGAATTTTCAATAAAATTGATCACGTCATCTTCAGTCCCTTCCATCATCAACTTCAGAGCATTCTTAATCATTTTCCTACAGGGAGCAGGTGTAGATGATTTTACAGCCTCAATTCCCATCATCTTAAGTTTGGGTTCAGAATACTGAACTCCTTCACTATTCCACACGTTAAGAATATATCGCTTCTTCGCAGTCCAAATACCACGATCAGCGATGTTCTCACGCTTCATTTGCATCTTCTGGTCATATGCCGAAACGTAGTCCGCAAGTTCCTGATAAGAAGACTCGATAAATGGTTCGAACTTTTCCTCACAGATCTTGTCAAGTATCCCCACAATTGCTGCTTTGTCGCCAGACTTAGCACTAAAAAATTTATCAACAAGAGGTCCAAGATTAAGATAGATTGAGTCGGTGTCAGATGCAATGACATAATCATCTTCTTCCGTTTTTAAAAGAGTATTTAGATATTTGTTCATCTTATTCTCAATCCAACGGATAGAAACTTGACCAGATAATGTAATCGCCTCAGCATTTGCTAGTTTGTAATACCTAAAATATTGATTACCAATAGCACCATAAGCAGAGTTAAGAGAAATCTTCTTCGCCATTTGAATGTTGTTACATCTGGCGATCTCCTTTTCAAGTGCTTTAGTAGGCGTCTTCTCATACTGCTGTTTAGCTTCGAGCATTCTTTTTTTGAATACAACTCTATCGCCATACATTTTTTCCATTAACTCTGGTAGGAACCCTCGTACATCTTTACGGTACATTGCACCATTAGCACATACAGAATTATCCTTATACATCTCAAAGTTTAATTCTTCCTCAAGGATTCTATCAACTGTAGCCGTTGGGTGACGTTCTTCAAGGAGTGTTTCTGGCGAAATATTGTACTGCATGATAAGATGAGGATAGAGACTGTTAAGGTCAAAACTAACAACCCAATCATACTTTCCTGGAATCGGTTCCTTAACATAGGCTCCTGCATACTTCTCATTTTTATCTGAGCGAATTTTTGGGGGAATAACAATGTCACGTTTCTTTAGATAATTAAAAATAATATTGTCCCACATGCGAACCTGATAAAACACATCCGCATAGTTGACTTTAGCATCATAGGCCATAGTGAGGGCCAACTCAATTAATTTCATCTTGTCTTCCAATCGGTCAACAAGTTCCACGTCAACGATATTATATTCAATATACTTCTGCCACCCGTGAGTATAGAAATCTTTAAAAGTCTCAAACTCAGAGTGATCTAGTTTTTTCTGCCCTAACTCCACCTCAGCTATGTAGTCAAGGCGATATGATTCTTGTGCTTTATAGGTAAACTTCTTATACAGGTCAAGATAGTCAAGTTGAGTCAACCCACCAACATCAAAAGTTGTTTGTTTTCTACCTTGAATATAAACCTCACCTTCAGTGACAAGACCCCAATTGGAGAAACGCTTCATCAGTTTCTCACCAAGCACCCTATTGAGGCGCTTGCAGATGTATGGGATGTCATATAATTGAATATTCCATCCAGTCACAACGTCAGGAACATCCATCATCCAAAAATTAATGAAATGACTTAGCAGTTCTTGTTCTGTTGGACAATGATAGTAAGTAACATTCTTCTGTTTGTTAAAGAATGGCTTTACTCCCCAAGTGGTAATCTTCTTTGTATTATAGTCCTGAATAGTAATTGCAAGGATCTCTTCTGATGCAGATTCTACATCAGGAAATCCTCTTTCAGATGCAGTCTCAATATCAATAGTTACAAGTTTAATTTTACTAATGTCAAATTTAATTTCATCTTCAGGATATTTTTCAGAAATATATTGATAGATGTATCGATCATTACCATAAATGGAAAATCCATGAACTCCATCATATTTCTTGTAGAACTCTCGACAATCACGAATACTACCGGGATGAATTTCTTCTACGGGTTCTCCACTTAATGTTTTATATTTGGTATTTTTTTTACTATTTACAAATAGAGTTGGAAAAAACTCATCTCTAAATTCAAATCTTCTACCATTGTCAACTCCACGAACTAAAACTTTATTACCAATTAATTGAACATTAGTGTAAAACTTCATCAATCATCACTATCAAAATAAGGACCAAACATACCGCTGCTTCCAGGATCTCTATTCTCTAACATATCCATAATCTCATCAATCTTCTTACATTGCTCCATAGAATTAAGAAGATCTGAAAGTTGTTTTACAACCATAGGTTTTTCATTTACTGCAGCAAATTTAATTGCAGAACGAAGATGAGATTCTGCTTCCAATAAATGATCAAGTGTTTTTTGTGATAATGCCATTAGTCAGTTAAAGTTTTGTATTTTTTAAGAAGATCTTTTTTAGGGTCAGCCATTGTAAATATATTATCAGAACTAACCATGAAAGTATCATCGTCAGTATAGTCTAATAAAAATGGAGTCAAAGAAAGATCTGGGTGCTGCTTATATGGTTCAATTAATTTGCAATTGGGTTCACCAATATCAGCACCAACTTCTTCAATTTTACTGATCAGAATCAGATTGTTCGTTGTCACTATCAGTTTGATCACTGGTTTGAGGGGATTGCTGTTCGTCATAATTTACCACGTCTTCGATGTACATTTCTTTAAGTTTAGCAGATGGTTCTACCATAGTCACAAGCCAATCTGAAGGAACTGGAATTCTTTTTTCTGCGGAAAGAGGAATCCACGGAAAAAGAGAAACTTCATATCCAGTTTTTTTAATTGGAGATTCGGGATCATCAGTAAGAGCATTAGGATTACGCATCTTAATAATGCAGGGTTTATCCAAAAAATATCCGACAACTCTAGAACTTTCATCTTCTCCTACAGACATTTCAAAAACATCTGCAATTATATCTTCACCAGATTTGAGAAGTATCAATTTAATTGACATTTTACCTCCGAAATTACATTAATTTTTAATACTGCACTAACATGCAATAGTTTCTTTCCCATATATCTTAGCAAGAAAAAAGAGGGGAGTCAACTGGATTGTGCCAGTATCCCCTCTGCGGCGACGATATACATTATTTAGATTCAAACTAAATTAGATTTATTTGTTGCTTGATCCGGAAAGTCTCTTGGGCGACTATCTAAAGCATTATCAGTCCTAGGAGATCCTTCATTTGCTTTCATAGTATGCTGGTAGTTAATTCTCTTATATCTAATACAAAATGGATCAGGCATCCAATATGTCACCTGCCAGTCAATTAATGGATTTAACTCCAGATGCTTATCAACAGAGTGGTTAAAAATACCAATCTGAATGTATCCATCATGAGTAACACATGAGTTGTCACCAATAGATACAACAAATAGTTGTTTCATTCAACTTTACCAATAATCCAAGATCGCATACCAAATGGAGTGTCAGCAATCAAGTTCTGAGTCAATGTTGCTACTTCTTGTGGCACAACCAAACAGAATCCAATACCAAGATTGAATACATTACGCATCTCATTCTCAGTAATGTCCCCTGCCTGCTGGATCTTGTTAAAGACTTCTGGTCTCTCCCAAGCAGAATAGTCAACATCAACGGTAAGACCCATTGGAAGACATCGTGGAAGGTTCTCAGGCAGTCCTCCACCTGTAATGTGTGCCATGCCTAGGATAGGAACTTCATCCAACAGGTACTGGATTAGACGGGCATAGATGGTGGTTGGTCTCAAAAGCTCAGGCATCTCCTTGTAGTAGATGTAATTTCTCCATAGCATATCATTGATCAGCGTGTATCCATTACTATGAAGACCACTACTCTCAATACCAATGACTACATCACCAGGTTTGATGTTACTACCATCAACAATGTCATTCTTCTCAACAATACCAGTGCAGAAACCAGCAACATCATAATCAGATTGTCTGAAATGCTCTGCAGTTTCTCCACCTAACAATTCCATTCCTGCCATTGTGCAACCAACATTAATCCCATACACAATATCACTCACATTAGCATCAAGTGTTTTGGCAGAGATATAATCTAGAAAATATAATGGTTTAGCAC
>Ga0181379_1000595_pt1 | contig 17751 bp, 19 predicted proteins | sample 2SPOviralmetaG_FD_130115 | JGI IMG/M metagenome (GOLD analysis project Ga0181379, IMG submission 130115) | Marine viral communities from the oligotrophic San Pedro Time Series (SPOT) site, San Pedro Channel, CA, USA - 2 SPOT_SRF_2009-07-10 | ecosystem: Environmental > Aquatic > Marine > Strait... | reverse complement strand
AAAGTCTTTGTACCTCCAATTGTCTGATTACCAACAGTATAAACACCGTTAGTTACAGTTCCAGCATTACCAGATATAGTTGTTTGATCACCTGTATTTGTACCGCTTTGCCCTACAAGATATGTTTGATCTATAGCTGTACCATTCCACACACCACTTGATATTGTACCTAACTCAGTAATATCTAATGCATTGATTCTTGCTAGTGTTTCATCACCTGTGTTTGTACCACTCTGACCAACTAAATAAGTTTGGTTAATAGCAGTTCCTTGCCACACGCCAGTACTTATTGTACCCACTGTAGTTACTCCACTTGAATCTAATATACGTGATGTTATTTTAGTTAATGCCATTTAATATTTATTTAATCTTCAGGTGGTGGTGGAACTGGAAAAGCTTCACCTTTAACTATTATGTTATTTTCAAGTGTGTAAATATGATTTACATCTAACATTTCCGTAGAGTAAATTACATCGTAATCAGCGTCATCTATATACCCTTGTACTTTAATAGCACTATTAGGGTCTATGGTAAACACCAATGAACCATCTTTAAAAACGCATATTTCTTTTGTTTGTATTTGCTCTTTCATTTTTATTATTTAAGAAACTTCAGTTCCAATTACTTCTATAAACCAATGACCAGCTCCAGAGTATGTTCCAGCATTTTTTGTTATTCTTAAAGTAGTATTATTTATTCTACTAATACTCCAACTCCCACCATTACCAGAGGTTGTTGTACTTATATCTATAGTTGTAATGTTTTGACCTAATCCAACTAAAGAAAACCTAGCACAACCATAAGTAGGTATATAACCATAATGATTAAACACAGCCGTTACTTTAAGTGATGACATAACAGTAACAGTATAATCAACAAAGAAAGATGCATTACCAGTTGTGTAACCACTATTACACCTTCTTCCAACGGAGTTTTGAGAAAATTTGTTATTGACAGATACATCACCCCCCGATGAAATGGATAAATGATTACTAGCAGCACCATTTGCACCAAGTATTAATGAACCTGATCCGATTGAATTTATGTATGAACTACCTCCTGAACCAGCATTTAGCTTTACATATACGTTATGACTTGAAGCACCAGTTCCTACGATAATAGTATCATCTCCACTAGAATTAAAAGTAGCAACACCTGTCGATGAGATGCGCATACGTTCTACTTCTCCTGCTGAACTGTGAACAACAAATGACATATAACCATTTGAATCATTATATGTGCTAGATTCTTTTGCTCCTCTTATAAGTGCGTAATTAACTAACCCTGCCCCATAACTTCCTCCTAAACCTAAAGTTCCTCCTACATTAGCACCTTGAGAGTCTGTGCTTCTTATTGTAACCATTGCTACGTTTGCGGTAGTATTTGGACTAGAAAAAGCAGCAGTACCCCCCGATGAGATGCGAAGGCGTTCGCTTGGTTGAGTATTATATGCTGTATCATCTTTTGTACCAAAAACTAAATCACCTTTTCCTGATGCTGAACTACTAGTTGAAACATAACCAATGTATGCAGATGCATGAGTGTTACTTGTTGGATAACCAAAAGTAATCTGTGAATATCTACCTACATGAGTAGTGTCAATCAAATGAATACTTGAATCAGCTAATCTTCCTGCTGCCGCACTACCTGTAGATGAAGATGGATTTGATACGGTAAGTTTTGCACTAGGTGAAGTAATTCCAATACCCACTTTGCCATCACCTTTTAGAACTAATTGATTTGTATTACTTCCAGTGCCTAACATTAAAGTTGTAGCTGCATTAGTATAACCAGGTGAGCAATAAATTGTTCCGCTAGTTGCACCACCTTGATTATATTTCATTGCAATACCAAAATCAGTAGAACTTCCACCAACTGTTAATTCTCCTCCATACTGATTAGCAGCAACATAGCTTGATTTAAAAGTAGCTAAACCACCCGATGAGATGGTGAGTCTTCTATTATTTCCACCACTTGCAAAAACAACGTCACCTTGTCCTCTTATTACTAAATCACCCGTATTTGCACCCGTTAAAACACTACTTCCCGTACCACCTAAATAACCGTAAAGCGTACTATCTGAGTGGTATAATTCAATGCCATAATTGGCATCGGTTCGGCTAGTTTTTAATTGTAACAATTGATAAGATGTGCCATTTGTAAATGTAGAAACACCCCCCGATGAGATGGTGAGTCTTTCTGTCGAACTTGTATAAAATTTAATTACATTATCAGTTGCAAAATCTAATATACTTGTTGAACTATCTAAAGGAGCAAAGGCATCTGCTTTAACCGTTCCCCCCGATGAGATGGTTGCTCTAGTACCTCCATTTACATGAAATTCCATTGCAGATGTTCCGCGATTTATCTGAATGAAATGTGCACCAGAAACATCAGCACCAGCAAATGTTAATCTTGGGTTTGAACTAGACCCCGCGGTCATTGTTAATAAACCATAGTCTGAAATAGTTAATGCACTTGCTGCGCTAGCAGTACCAAGAACCATATTACCAGAAGATAATGAAATAGTATTTCCATCAATATTAAAATTATCAATATCTATACCAGCATCTGATGTTATTTTATTAGCAAACGTCCAAGTTTCATCATCTAAAACATTTTTTAATGCTGTAATAGATGTAACACCAGTTCCACCACTACCAACTGCTAAAGTTGCAGATAGACCTGCTGCTGTACCAGAAGTGTTTTGATTACCTGCTGTATTTACTCCAGGTAAATTTATAGCTGCTGAACCGTTAAATGAAACACCACCAATATTCCTAGCGGTAGTTAAAGTAGCAGCACTACCAGTCGTATTCTGATTCCAAGTTGGAATAGTACCAGTGAGTTTAGAATAATCTAAACCATTAATAAGATCACTTGTTACTAACGTTAATGCCATATTTAAAAGTTTGGTGTTGGATTAAAATCTTTAGGTAATGAATCTATATTATCAACAATACCCTGTTTAATTTCATCAATTTTATCTTGTCCTACAACACTTATAACCCAAGATTTCAAATCGTCATTTGATATTTGATTTATTTCTTTAAAATCAGATAATGATGATATGTCAAAGTCAATAGAACCTCCCACTGAGCTTTGTTTAATTTCATGTTCAGAATCTTTACCAATTATGTTCCATCCAATTGTCTTAATGACATTTGAGTTTTGAGTTTCCAAACTATATGGAACTGTATTTTGAATATTAAATGTCCAATTAAAATTTATCATAGCTTTACGAGAATGTTGCTGTTATACTATCTACTGGATAAGTATTTCCATTTCCTGATTTATTGAAAATTACTCTTCCTACAGGATGTACTGTTCCGGGAAAAGTTACTGTAAACTGCATTCCTTGTACTTGATAAGAAGCAGATGAAGCACTAAAGGATCCACTGCTTCGTAGTATTGTTACTTCACCAACGTAATTTGAACTGTTTACATAACCTCCAAACATTATATGACCGTACTTATATAAATAACCAGCTATGTATATTTCGCAAGAATAACCACCAAATCCATTACTACCACTAGCATTGTTCATCGCTGGTATGGTAACTAATAATTGCGTGAAAGTTCCAACATTACCAGCAGCAACTATAATACACTCATCATTGTTTCCAGTTCCCATTATCTGTAAGGGCTTTTTGAAAGTGGTAATACCACCAGCTGCCCTAACTCTTGCTCTTGTATTAACACTTTGAGAGCCATTAGCAGCAGTAGTAGCATGAATAAAATCTATGCGATCACTATAACAAAATACTCCAGAACCGTTTTTAGTAGCATCAACTGCTTGAAATGTACTGTGTGTTGATCCAACGTAAATGTTATTAGCAAACATTGACTCAGTTCCAGTGGCTGTTTTATAACTACCAATAACAGCTTTTCCTCCTACTTGAAAGGTTTCAAAAGGATTACTTCCACCTGCTCCAAATAAATCAGTTATAGGTGTAGTTCCCACTGCTACAACACCTTGAGATGAAATAGTTAATCTTGTTATTCCTCCTGTACCTATATTTAAAGCAGCAGCATTTTCCATCATCACATACCCAGCAGAACTAACAACTCCTACGTTAAGAGTTCTAGAAGAATCATATGTTGCAATATTTATTAATGATTGAGATGTTGAATCACTTTTTATGTTAAAAAATTGATGCATTGTGGTTGTTCCAACACCTACTTTACCCCCCGATGAGATGCGGAGGCGTTCGGTTGTATTAGTGTGAAACGTCATATCCGCATTTTCACGATTATTTATTTCAAACACATCATTAGATGTTGAAGTAAAACCTAAGAATGCTTTTTCATATGTTTCATTAGCTCTTAACCAGGAAATCCAAGTTCCAAAGTTTGTAGATGCTGAAACTAGTTTTAGGGATCTAGTTCCAGGATTAGCAGTTATTTTAAATGGATTACTAATTGAACCACCAGTTGTAATTACACCCCCCGATGAGATGGTGAGTAAATTAGCATCAGAATCATTTTTTATTTCAAAATTACCGTCAGTATCATTTCTATCAATATAATAATAACTCGTACTACTATTTGATATTGCTAATTGTCCTCTAACGTCTAAAGTTTTTACGGGATCAGATGCATTAATACCCACATTACCACTAAAAGTAGCAGACTTATCATCTTTTATAACAAGTATATCAGCATTATTTCCATCATTAACTTGAAAAGGTGCTGTAGATGAACTAGTTCCTTGTCCTTTTACTAATAATGTTCTACTTGAAGCTGGAGCCACATTCATACCTACTGTTCCACTGAATGTAGGACTAGCTAATGGAGCTTTAGTAGCTATAGAGTTTGTTACAGTTGTACTGAAGTTAGCATCGTCATTCAAAGCAGTAGCTAGTTCATTTAAGGTATCTAAAGCTGGATCTGCTGAAGCAATGAGATTAGAAATACCTGTAGTTACAAAAGCAGTTGTTGCTAACTGTGTAGTATTAGTTCCTGCTGATGCGGTAGGTGCAGCTGGTGTTCCCGTAAAGGTTGGTCCAGCTAGGTTTGCTTTTAAAGCTAAAGCATCAAACACAGCGTTTTGAGATGGTGCTATAGCGGTAGTACCATTATTAATAGCATCTGCTACCTTAGCATCTGTATAAGCTGTTGTTGATATTTTAGTTGAGTTATTACCTGCTGACTGAGTAGTAGCAGTTGTGGCGGTATTTATAGTACCGTTGAGATCTCCAAGAAAAGTTGTTGCTGTGAGTGTACCATCTGTAGATGTGATGGTCTTGAATGATATAACTTCAATAGCAGAAAGATTTGGAGGCGCATTACCTGATCCAAACGTTAGCGTTACAAGATCTGCCGCTATTGAGTATGTAGACTTGTTTTGATAAACACCATTGATATATACCTGTGTAACCTTCTCATCTACAACCGCTTCACTTAAAACAAAAGTAAGATCTGAACCATCGCCAGTAAATGTGTCTAGCTTTACCGCTGATGCGGCATTGTTAGCTGTTGCTGTAGAGAAGGTTATTACTTCAACCGCAGAACTAGTCTCTAAACCAGTATCAAAAGTTAAGGTGGTTCCACTTACCGTATAACCACCTTTTGATTGGTAAGCACCATCTATATATACTTGAGTCTTATCTTCTGAGTCTACTGTGTTCGCTAGTGTAAAAGCAGTTTGACCATTAGTAGCAGTGAAAGCATCTTTATATATAACTGTTGTACCAACGGTTGGATTAACCCAATTAGTTAAAGAACCAGTTGAAGATAATACTTGGCCACTAGTACCTAAGTCACCACTAGAGTCTTTTACACCTGCGGTTGCATGTATGTCACTTAAAAACTTTTGAGCCATATTATTTTATTTATCCAATCTTAGTTATAAGCACTCTTACATCGTTAGTTGGCGTCGCTGAAAATGTAACAGTTATTTGATTAGTTGTGTTTCTATCAACATCTGCGAAAACAGTCTCATAAGAAACTGTATCAAACAATTGAACTATTATATCTCTTGTACTTAGGTTATGCGTTACTGTACCTGTAGCTGATAGTGTTGCTGCAAACGTTGAAGTGTTTACTAATTGAACTGTACCTGTTGCATCTGGTAGAGTTATTGTTCTATCAGCTGTAACAGTACCTGCTAGTAAAGTTACCTCGTGGTCGTTAGCTGCACTACCTTCAAATACAACGCCATTAGATGTTGATACAGTTTCTACATTAGTAGTTACTGTTTTACCTGTTACGTTTAAATCTCCAGCTATAGTTACGTTAGTTGGTAAACCTATAGTTACTTTAACATCAGTGCCTACTTTAGTTACTGCTGTTGTTATTTCATTTGTAGTTCCTAAAAACTGTAAATCATCTGCTGCTAAACTAGTTGCAGCTGATCCAGTGTCACCGTCAACTGTTAACTCTGTTGATATGTTTCTATTTGTTACTCCAGTTATTCTTCCTTGTGCATCTACAACTATTTCTGGTATTGCAGTTGCTGAACCATATGTAGCTGCTGTTACAGCCGTATTATCTAGATTTATTGTTATTGTACTAGCATCTGTTCTAACTGTTGTTAAACCAGTTCCACCAGCAAATAAAACATCATCAGATGTACTGTCATTACCTGTTAATCTTAGTTTTATACCACTTGAGTCTACAACTGATGTAGAATATGTAGTACCTACTTGTATAAAAGCACTACCCGTGTGAATAAATAATCTATCATTAGATGTATTGTAGTAAGTTCTACCTGCTACTAAATGATCTGACGGTGCTGAACTAAGTGGTTCTATAGAAGCTCCACGTAGCTGATTACCGTTTAAATCTATATTAGATAAATATTTTAATGCCATATTCTTTTAGTTTATATATGCAACACCAGATATAGCTGCTGCAAATTTTATAGTTAATTGATTAATGCTATTGTATGTAACTTCACCAATAACTAAATCACCGTCTGTTTCGTTTGCTGATGGATCGCACTCCACTATTGAAACGCTTGGATATTTACCCATGTTATGATTAACCGTCCACGAGTTGCTAGCAGAGCTCTGAGTGTGGAGTAGATTTTTATCACCGGCTGTAAATACACTAATTGAATATGACTGTAAATTATTTAAATTACCATTAGACAAAGATCCTACTAAAGTTAATGATAAATCATAGAAGTTAGTTTCATCAGAGTCTTGATTTATTGCTGTTACACTATATACACCAAACTGATCTTGATCTTCAGTATCAGCTATTATTACGTTAGTGTTTAAAAAAGTGTTTATTAAACTCACAGCAGAATCGCTTGAGCCATTAGGAAACTTACTTACTTTTATAGTTGTTATACCAGACATAGCAACAACAGCAGCACCACCATTATCAAAGGTTATAGTACCTGGTTGTCTAACGCCAAAACCGTTGTTATTAGAATCATGGTATACGAAAGCTAATTGTCCACCAACACCTGCTGAATTAGTAGCTTTTAAATACTTACTGATATCAGACATCTTGAAGTTCTTTACAGATCCATCTGCATTGGAACCAAGAAACTTGTCAGTGGTTTGTACTGTAGTATCTAATTCGTAGGTTGATATTCTAGCCATTTAGTTTTATTTTGCGCTTGTACCGTAGTAGTATGCAAATATGTTACTTATAACAACACCTTCTACCATACCCATTAAATGTACAAATAAATCATTATCAGTTACAGTAGGTACATATACCACTGCATATATTATAAAAGCAAATGACATCAACCCAACTATTCCAGTTAATGTCATCATAAAGTCTTTTTTGCCAGTCTTAGCAACCTCTATCTCTCTATTTCTAGCAGAGTCTCTATCAGCTACTTCTAGCTTATACATCTCAGCATGTTGCTTGTTTAATACTTTTTTATCTTCAGGTGATATTTTAGGATCATTATCAATCATCTTACCTACCATTGTAAGTACACCTGCGTCTGGTATTAAATCACCTGCAACATTAAGTATTTTAGGTGCTAAGTTTTTTAACAAACCACCTAACTTAGTGTCTTTAAATTTTTTCTTTTCGCTCATGTTATTTAAATCTTCTAAAAGCTTTTCTTGAAGCTCTTCTTTCTTTTCCGCTTTGAACACGTTTTCCATCAACAAATTTCTGTTTACTAATTAAACCTGTTGAAGCGTCTCTAACTTTTTTTATTTCAACATCTTTACCATAATTACCAAACAAACCAAAACGATTTTTAGACGTGCTCCTTTCTGCAGCTTTCATACGAGCTGCAGAAACCTCTTTACCAGTTTTTATCATATCTTCACCTGTTGGCGTTATAGATAAATCCTGAATAGGTTTAGCTATTGTAGGCTTAGTTTTTATTGAGACAGGATCCATTAAACTATATCTAGCTCCATCTGTACTAGTACTTATTGTACCAGCTACGTTTAAAATATTTTGAGCAGCGTTGTTACTAGCAGTAAATGCATTTCTTGCACTTTCAATAGAAGCTCTTTGATTATCAGTCATATTTTTAACTCCCTGATACGCTTGTTCCATTGTTTGCCCAGCATTTTGATTTGCTGTTGCTGAACCTGCACCTTCTGTTCCACCACGAGCTTTTAATGAAAAAGATGGTACTACATTTTTATATTGATCTTGTAATTTTCTTTTTTCAACGCTATCTTTTGTAAAATAATTAATTCCTCTTTTTATTGCTTTACCAGCATCAACAAAGCTTTTTCCAGGGTAAAATTCTTCTTCTTCATCCATAATTTTATGTTTATCGTTCTTTGTCTTTTATCATATCATCTATGGCTTTATTCATAACCTTATCTGTATATGATTTGTTTTTATGAAAAACACTTCTGTCTGAAAAAGGTAAGTCTTCTTCTGCTAAAAGTATTCTGTAAATCCTACTTATCACTTGACTGCATTTAAATGAAGTTTTAAATATACTATACTTTATAGTAGTTCTATTTCTTTGTCTCCATACTTCAATCCAGCCTTGCCGCTTTAACCTCTCCCACCTATGCTTATCCCATGTATAAGTATAAGCGCCTTCCATAAATTCGTTACGAGTAAATCTACCTTTACAGTCTAGATATATAAGTAACTCTAAATCAGCGTCTTTTAAATTATAAGTTTTACAAGCCCATTTCCTAACAAGCCTGTAATACTTAAGTAAATTCATATCACGTAGATCTGATGAGTTTAACCTCATTCCACTAATACTACATCTATGATTTTAATTACTTTATAAAAGTTCTCATCGTGTGTTATGCTGTGACCAGCATGTTTATCATAATAAACAACGTCACCTTGCTTAACACCTTCAACTTTATTTCCACAGCTAATTATCTTAGCTTTGGTGTAACGGTTATCAACATCTGTTTTTTCTGTAAATATAAGACCAGCAATTTTCTTTTGCTCTTCTTTTATATCATCTACAACTAAGTAATAATTAATCGCTTGCATTCAACCTTACATTTGAGATGATACAATCAGCAGATATAATTGTAGAAACTACACTAACCGCGTTTTTTAATGCTGTCTTGGTAACAAGTACGGGATCTATAACCCCACCTTTTACCATATTTATTTGTTTTCCATCTATAACATCAATACCATAACCCTCTTTCAATGGTACTACTGTATCTCCCATACCTGCATTATCAAGTATAGTGTTATAAGGAGCTTTAATAGCCTCCAAAATAATTCTTTCGCCGTCATTACTAGGTTTGATTTTTTGTGAAGCGTTGAGAAGTGCTATGCCTCCACCAGATACAATACCTTCTTTTAGTGCTGCTTTTACAGCATATATCGCATCTTCAACTCTATCTTTTTTTTCTTTCATCTCTACCTTAGAGTCGGCACCTACTTTAATGATCCCAACAGAACCTGATAGCATTGCTAGCCTTTGTTCTATTTTTCTTTTAATAAACGGATCTTTTTCTTTTTCTATTTTAGATTTGACGCTTTCTATTCTATCACTTAAATCAGGTACATCTTCTATTGTAAGAACAGTACTACTGTTATCTGTAACCGATTTAACCGCTTCACCTAAAACACTAGGATCGATAAAGTCCATATCATCACCTAGTTCTTCATTAATAACTTTAGCTCCAGTCAAAAAAGCTAAGTCTTCTATTGTTTCTTGTTTAGTAGGTCCAAATCCAGGAGGATCAATAATGTTTACATTGATATTTCCTTTGACCTTGTTAGTTAATAATGCTGCTTTAACTGATTGTTCTAGATCAGCAACTATTAACAAGCTTCTACGACCCTTTATAACGTGTTCTAAGATACTTTGTATCTTTCTGATATTAGGTATTATCGAAGCTACTATAAGCACAAGAGGTTTATCTAAAACAGCTCTCTGCTTGTCTTTATCAGTTGATAAATGAGGTGATGTTAACCCACACTCAAGTTGTACACCATCTACTGTTTCTACATAGGTAGTGTTATCTTCTGATTCTTCCATTAGTACAATACCATTTTTACCTACAACTTTATAAGCTTCAGCTATTGTACCACCAAGATTAGTATCGTTATTACATGATATTGCAGCTACACTGTCTAACATATCATCATTAACATCTATACTTTTTTTATCTAGATAAGTATTGATCTTTTTTAACCCAGATTCAATACCAAGTTTAACTTGCCTTACATTATCTGTAGAACAAGTTGATTCTTTTAATAGTGATTGAGCAAGGACGATGGCAGTTGTTGTGCCATCCCCTGCTTCCTTCACTGTGTTTCTAGAAGCCTCTTTAATTAGAGTTGCTCCTATGTTCTCGACCGAATCAAACAAGACAACCGATTCTGCTACGGTTACTCCGTCTTTTGTGATTACGGGCTTTCCTCTTGCATCTTCGTAAATTACACATTTACCTGATGCACCTAGGGTTGACTTAACTGCTTCCGCTAGTTTGTTAACCCCGGTATATATTCTGTTTTTGCCTGAGTCACCAAAGCTTAAATCTTTGACAATCTGACTTGGCTGATTGTATTCCATTAAATTAAATTAAATTGATTTTATATATTACTTCTTTTTTTTCTTACCAGCAGCTTTCTTCATTTTTTTAGCTTTTGGCATTTCTTTTTTCATTTTTCCGTAAGGCATAATTTTAATTGTTTAAAAGGTTTTAACTACTTTAGGGCCTTCTAAAAAAGAAAGCTTTTTCTTATAATGCTCGATGCTACCATCAATTGCAGCTTCAGCACTCTCCATTGTTTCTCTTCTTGTCACATCATGCCAAAACTTATCGTTCTGCATGTCTTTATACTCGGTTTGATAAAATCCATTAGGTAGCTGAACTATCCTCCAGTTTGACTTATCTGAAATATATTCCAACTGCTCTTTAACAGTTTCATCGGTCATTTGTGTTTGTTGGTTATTGCTCCATGTATTGGTGCTATAGTGTATTGCGTATGTCATTGTTTTATTGGTTTTAAATTAGGTCCTGCAATATTGCAAGGTTTCTTAGAGTATAGTTACACACTCATTTAGTTTTTTAACCTTCAATTATATCTAATTGAAATGTATCGCCATCAGCAACTTTTAAGTTAGTAAAATTAAAAGTCTTTGAAAAAGTTTCTCCTTGATCAAAAGTATAAACCCCTCTAGTATTATTTAAAGTTCTAATTGGATTACCATCAGTGTCACTTGTTCCACCGTTGTGAGATATTGTTCCTCCAGAAACCGTTAATACAACGTCTCCATCATCATTGACCTGATTATTACTATTGCTGCTAGAATCAGCTAATCTTGTTACAGTTATACTTCCACTTCCAGTTATAGTGTTGTTGTTAGGTCTAGACTGTGAGTTATAAGCGCAACCATTTATACATTGACTAGTTCCACCAATAGTAACATTTTTTTGCATATATCCATCTATCTGTAGATTAACTTTCCAATTTAATGTTGCAAAATCAGTTGTGCCAAAGTGACCTATTAAGTTACCTGAGCCAAACCAACTAGAAGGTGCAGGTACAGTAACTCCAGAATTACTACAGTCAGCTGCATTTACAGTATTTCCATTAATATCAGTTCCTTGTGATGTACCGTTCCAATACAAAAAAGCACCACCAGCACTATAAAATCCCGCAGGTGCTAAAGGACTTCCACTTGTGTTGGCTGATATAACTGTAGTTCCATTAGAAAAGTTATTTGCTGCTTGTAAAGAAGTTGTATCTATATAATAAGTTCCACTAGTACCGCAACTGCAAGCTGATGTAGAAGAAGTTTGGTGATAACAAAGAGTAACTTGAGATAAATATGGATAACCTCTATATTGAGATGCTTTAGTAACATCACTTAAGGTATTTAGTGTGCCTGAAAAAGCTGGATTAAAACTATGTAATGTCGACGCTGCTATTAATTCAGAAAATTTAGTATCATTATTAACAGAACCTGGATTAGCTTCATTTATTGCTCCTTGTATAGAAGTGTTTGATATAAAATTTCCATTACTATCTGTTTCTTCAAAAATTGTAAAAGATCCTGAAATAGGTACTCCCATGTTATTTAATTTTTTGTTCTATTATACTTAGTCTTTCTTCTAACTCAATTATAGCTTTATGCATATGCGCTAAAACACCTCTATCACTCATAGATAAATATCCTTCATTATTTTCATAAACTGTGTGAGGTATTGCTTCTTTAACTTCTTGAGCTATAAACCCAGATTCTTTTTGATTATTTTTTATATAGTTATAAGAAGAAAACTTTTTTATTACTTCTAATCCATTTTTTATTGGTTCGATGTCTGCTTTTAATCTTCTATCAGAAGATACAACAAAGTCACCAGCATGAAGTTGGTTGTTGGTAGGATTATAATATAAACTACTTGCATCTGTATTTATAACACCTGAGTTCATAAAGGGAACTGAATATGAAGAGTTACCACTTGAATTATGAGCTGTTACCGTAAGGCTTAATGTTGTTGTTCCACTAACTGTAGCTGTAATACCAGTACCTGCGGCTACATTTGTACCACTAGTTACTGTTGCCCAAGTTCCATCTTTTCTTAAAAAATTATTATTATGATTTGCACTACCCGCTAACACTAAACCTGCGGCGTAACTATTTCCACTACCCATTACAGAATACTGAGTATCTGTTGGTACAACCCAAGAACGATCTGCTCTTAAAAACTTAGTTGTATTTGCTTCGCTTGGAGCAGGCACAAAACCATCTCTAAAATTTGAAAACTTAGGTATGTCTGTATCTATAATGCTTATTCCAACACCTGTTACTCTTATTTTTCTAAGTGTAGAAGTACTGTTAATTATTGTTAAGTCGTCTATATAAAAATTTTGGTCTGTTCCTCCACCACTACCTGTTGAAGCCCAAGATGTATTACCATTACCATCTGTTGTTAAAAATTGCCCTGCACTACCATCTGCGTCTGTGTAGGCCACATTACCAACCTTTAGCTTGTGTGAAATTAAAAACCCAGTATGAGCAGAGTGCCCAGATGGAAAATTAGCAGAGTAATTATATACCATACCTATGTCTCCATAACCAGCACTACTACCACTATACCACCTCTCAAAATAAGGATTGTATGTTCCATTATTTCCATCAGACCACTTGTGAACCGCACAACCATTATTTCCTGACCAGTGTCTAGAATCCCAATTTACTCTTTTATTATTTTGATCATACCACCATATTGTAGAATTACCGCTTGCCCCCGATCCATTATTTCTGTATCCATCTAACACTAACATTACGCCATTAACTCCATCTCCAGAAGTATTATTTAACCATATTGACTTATTTGTTTTTCCTGCAAAACGATTAGTATGGCTACCACCGGTTAAATTTTGGTAAAGAGTTACTGTGTTTCTACTTATAACGTCATCAAAGTCGTCACTACTAGCACCTGGGTCTCTCCAAGCAGGTTGAGCGCTACCATTTGTAGACCAAATTTTATTAGCTTGACCACTAGAACTTGTTACGTAACCATGACCACCTGCGCCTGACGTATTACTATTAGCTTGCCAAGTGTTAGTAGAATTAATAGTTATAGTGCCACTATTTATACTTGTTGTTGTTGCACCAGATCCTAGTATTAATATATCGTCATTTGCACCAGTACTTGGGTTTAATCTTATTCCTGTATTTGTATTATCACTACCTATGCCTTCTAAATCATATTCTGTATTGTCTGAGGCTATTGTTATTTTTGCTGAAGTTCCAGATATTGTTGTATTTGAACCTTGTTCAATTTTTAATGTATCCGTTGTACCAGCTGCATCTATTAAAACAATATTAGCTCCGGCTACAACGTTATTACCTCCTGGAACGTTGTCTCCCTCTATTCCATACGTTGTATTTAACGGATTAGCCCAATTACCATCTCCTTTTAAAAATCTGGACCCATCACTTGTAGTAGGTGCTGGTACTAAACCCCTAACTCCATTTACAGATGTAGGGCCTGTAAAATCAGTTGCGCTTATTGTAACCGTATCTGCGGCTAATACAGCAGTAGATATAGGTGTAGCGCCAAGTATGTTTAATGTTTGACCACTGGTTATTTCTTTATTGGATACTGGATTAGAATCATTATCTGCATTTATATCAAAAGAGTAAGTGCCAGGAGGTGTTGCCCATTGATTATCACCTCTAAGAAAAGTTGCATTTGAAGTTGTACCTGTTGCTGATAAATCAGCAGTTACTGTAACAGATCCTGAAGTAGCTGAATTAGGTGTTAAATCTATAAAAGTACCATCTGTTGTTGTTATTGATGTTTGGACTACTGTAGCCCACGTAGAATCTCCTCTTAAAAATTTAAGCTCGTCATTTACAGCTGGTGCAGGAACTACTCCTACTGAACCAGCTGTATTTTCTGAAGTATCAGCACCTCCGAATGTTGGTAGTGTTCTTTTAGTTATTTCAGTAACATGACCGTACGCGTCAGAGACAAATGTGTGTAAAACATCTACGGCATCCGTAGTTATAGATTTTGCTGTATATTCGTTATGATCTATAGTTATGGTGTTCTCAGCACTTAGCCTTGTGTTTATAACAGTACCACTATTTATGTGTAATTCATCTAAACCTGTACCATCAGCACTGTCTATGTCTATAATACGATTATGACTACCATTATTACTAGTGCTAATTTTGAACTGATAATTAGGTAGTGTAAATTCTTTTCTTGTAAAACCATTTACGTGATTACTTAGTCCACCAAAACTTACATCAGTTGCTGTAATAAATGTTGTATTATCTTGTAGTGTTATACCTGCGGGATTTGCACTGTTTGTAGTAATTATAGTAATATCATCATGACTCCATACTTTATCTGTAGTTCCAGTCAGGTTAATAGGTGCAGTTGCTGAAAAATTAGCGCCTTGAAAAAAGTTTTGCAGCTCTATCATGCGATAATTCTTGGTTTTATAAGTAACTCTACCAGCATTATCTATACTATGCTCAGAACCTATAACTATATCGTTAGGATTTACCTCATCATCTTTTACATATGTACTAATTCTTGCCATTTAATCTTTTTTATCTTTAATTATAACATGCAAAGCAGATACACCTGCTAACAAAACGATCAATATTGATACTAAGGCAATAAAATCACCTGTATTCATTAAAGCTGTCATTATTCTTTTCTTTTTGTTATACCTCTCACTCCCTTACCAAGGTTTTTTAATTTCTCACTTGTCTCTCGTAGGTGTTTATTCTAGCTATGTTACTTGTTTATTTTCTTTTCTATCTTGTCTCTAACCCTGGAGCCTATATTTCTAAGCTTTTCACCTGTTTCTTGTATTTTATCACCAGCCTGCTCACCTAATCTATTAGCTGAATCTATTATTCTATCACCTGTTTGATATATACTACCAAGATTACCCTCTCTTTTAGCTTTTCTATTTTGCTCATCGTCATACATCCCTTGCCAAGCTCTAGCTGCAGGACCATTTCCTTGTATATTTCGAGGATAATCAGTTATCTCATTTTTCTTCTTATTTTTACCTGGCATATCTATGTTTTTTTCATCAATTTAATGGTAAAACCCTTTTTACCCTCTTTTTTAGTCCCTTTTCCATCGTTTCCACGATTAGCCTTAACACTTTTAAATTTATTGTCCTTATGGTCATAGTCCTTACCCTTCATAGATGGATTATCTCGATGCTTTTTCTGTGAATCAGCCTTTTTAACACGCCGATCAGCCCTCATTGCTCTTTTCTTGTCCCTAGCCTTCTTAGCAGCCGCAGCCTTAGCGCTTAGTTTTTGCTTAGGACCACCTTTTTTCTTAGGTTTTGCCATAATGTTTTTACCTTTTTGTCTATAAGATACTATCACATGGAAATAACTGTTATTAATACAGTGTGACAATAGCCTGTTACTCTATACTATAACTAGCTAATGTCACATATGAGATATAGAGATATTTTGTGTTATACTATATATATGAGAAATAAAAACTTTTTACAAATTCATTTGTTTTCACCCAGTCCCACCTTTTCCTATACATTTATCCGTATATCTTAGACGTTTACACAAATCCTGTACGATTATCCACACTTTTTCTAACTTATTTTTATCTTTCTGTGTATAGCATTTCACAAACTTAATACTCTATATTATAGATTATATATTATAATTAATTAATATATATTTTACTCACAAACTTAATAATATTTTTAATTGATTATATATTATAAATAAATAATTTAATTTAACTTTTAATTTTTAATAATATGCAAACTTTAAACATAACTACTAAACGATTTGTGATTCGTAAAACGTTAATTGGTACTAATACCATTATAACATTCACTACTAATAAAGGTAAGAAAGTTACATATGATCATGACAAAGTATATAATGCTCACAAACAACGTTTTGATGACATGCCTTGCTTTGCTAAGTATAAATCATATACTAATACTAACAACTTACCAGTATTTGTTAGAAATATGAAGGAGCTTGTATAAGCTCTTTCACAAACTTAATAATTAAATAAATTGATTATAAATTAAATAAATAAATATACTACTATGATGAATTATAATAATAAGATGAAGGAAGTACTAGGTACTCACCTTGAGTTAATGATGAAAAACAGAGCATTCGATAGTTGCTCATACATCGATGAAGATAGAGATCAAATATACTGTATAATAAAGCATAGCTTTGATCTGTATAAAAATAATGATTTTGAAGATATGCTTGACGGTGCTGACGAAGTCAGTGAAGAGTATGACAGACAGTCAGAACTTTATGAAACTCAGCTGATATTTAACAAGTAACAGCTAAGTTAAGTAACTAGTACAAACGACGCTATTCAAGCAATCCAGAGGTGGATCAACTTCACATGAACAACATAACTAAAAATACTAATAATACTGTGACAATAGCCCCTTACTCTATATTATATAATAGCCTAATGTCACACTTTTTTTTACTTGTGTATAGCACTTGCGAGTAACTAATTAATACACAAACTTAATAATTTTTACTAAAGATAATACATTATAAATAAATTAATTAAACTTAAATAAATATAACAATGGCTACTATTAAAACAACTACTAAAACAACTAATCGCTTTATAATCTCCAAATCATTAATTGGTAAAAATACTATTATCACTTTCAAAAATAATAAAGGTGATGACTGTACTTATAATCATGACAAAGTATATAATACTTTAAAAGATAGATTTGAAGCAATGGCATGCTTTCAAAAATATAAAAGCTATACTAATTCTAATAATCTACCTAAGTTTGTTAGAGAAATAGAATTTGCTTAACATTAGTAGTCAGAGAGTTAGCTTTATAGCTGCTCTCTGCTATTTT
>Ga0181379_1000591_pt1 | contig 17819 bp, 6 predicted proteins | sample 2SPOviralmetaG_FD_130115 | JGI IMG/M metagenome (GOLD analysis project Ga0181379, IMG submission 130115) | Marine viral communities from the oligotrophic San Pedro Time Series (SPOT) site, San Pedro Channel, CA, USA - 2 SPOT_SRF_2009-07-10 | ecosystem: Environmental > Aquatic > Marine > Strait... | reverse complement strand
CCAAATAGTATTGAATTTTGTTTTGCTAAATTATTTGTGCCGAATGCATATGGTGTTCCACCAAGACTATATCCGTCTATAGTATTATCTTTACCGTATGCAAACCCACCATAATTTATACTATTACCTTGACCATAACTATAACCAGTATTACTAATAGTATTAGTATGACCGAATGCCATACCATAGTTTGTTACTTGGTTTCTTGAACCATAAGTATAGCCACTTCCAGAAACTAGTGATCTACTACCATAAATAAATGCATCTTTTCCTGTACTTACTGCATTAGTAGTATTATTATTAAAGTCTCCAAATATTTTAACACTTGACATACTAGTGTTATCACTACCATATATTCTTACAGAATTATTTGAAGTATTTGATAATCCATATATAGTAGAATTTTCATTTGATACATTTGATTTACCAAATAATGTTGATCTTATGCTACTTGTATTACTAATACCATATATTGTTGATCCATGGTTTATATTATTACTAGAACCAAATATTGTCGAAGCACCATAAGTAGCGCTACCATTATTACTATTGCTAACACCAAATGTTACACCACCACGATTATCTCTGTTTGATTTACCAATTGCAGTTCCGGATTCGCTAGTACTGTTACTAGATCCAATTAAAACCGCACCACCACCTCTTGAAGAAGTATAGTTGCCGCTTCCGATTGCAACACCTCTATTAGCGTAGTTATTTGTGCCGAATGTTACACCACCATTACTTGCTTGGTTAGCAATACCGATTAAGATGCCGCCTCCAGTGCTACCCGTACCAATGTTACCACTACCGATTACAGTTTGACTTACGCCAGATGTATTTGATCTACCAATTACCGTTGAAGATCGACCTATACTGCTGCTCATAGAAGAACCGATTACAAGAGCAGATTGTCCAGCAGTAACTCCAGAACCTATAGCAACCCCACTTTGTCCTGTACTGGTTGATTTACCAATTGAGACACCATTTAGTCCAGAAGCTGCTGAATTACCAATAGATGTACCACTTTGTCCTGTACTGGTTGATTTACCAATTGAGACACCACTTTGTCCTGTACTGGTTGATTTACCAATTGAGACACCACTTAGTCCAGAAGTTGCCGAACTACCTATTGTAAGACCACTTTGTCCTGCGGAAATATCTTTACCAATACCTACGCCGCCACCATTACCGCTTGTGGTGATATCACTACCAATGGCAACGCCTGAACTTGAAGAATTTGCTTCGGAACCAATACTTACGCCGCCATTACTTGCAGACTGATTATAACCGATTGAAACAGATGTTCCACCTAGATTACCGCCTGCTGTAACATCACTACCGATAGCAACTCTATTTGTTCCACTACCAGTGGCACCGGAAGTTGTAGCTGATTTACCTATTGCTACCTGGCCGGTGTTAGATGTTGATATATCACTACCAATAGCAACTATATTGCTAACATTAATATTATTATTTTTATTAGGTATTGTTATATCTTTACCAAGACCTACCGAAGAAGCCGCTGCAGTTTGTACAGTATTACCAATTGCGACAGAAGTATGTTGAGCATTGCTATTTTGTATACTATTATCACTTAATATTGCAGAGCCAGCTCTAGTTTCATAACCAATTGCCACACTAAAATGTGATGATCTGGCATTTTTACCGATACCCACTGAGTGTATACCAACCTCACTATCACTCCAAGTAGCAACCGAACCATCAACATATCCAGCTCTAAATGCACCTCTCTTAGGTAGCCACATTAATCTTGGACCTTCACCGTGATTTGGTACAGTTGAAGGAGTTATATCGGCAATATCAACATCACTACTATCATCTAAGAATAATACATTACCACCTTGAAGAACAAGCTTTGACTCACTATCGCCCGGCTGTAAAGAATTTGCTGGACCAATAATAACTGGACCGCCTTCATCATAATAAATTTTCTTGTTTGGTTCTGAACCTATTCTATTCCACGGCGATTGTAATCTAGTACCAATGTAATCTGAATCAACAACTCTTTCTACATTTGAATCAAATGATCTTCCAATTTTATAATCAGCAATAATTGATCCATTAGGAGAATCATAATTTGCTATAGTAAGTGGTCCAAAATAAAGGGTTTCGGCACTATCTTTTAATACTAAGCTTGCATTATTTTCAAGAATTACATCTGAATCTCTAATTATTAATCCATTATCAAATCTGGACTGTTCTACTACATGTAAAGAACCAGTAGCAGAAATATTGCCGCTAATTGTAGCACTATCTGTTGTAGTAAGTGTTCCAGATATATCAATATTACCGCCAATTGTAGCACTATCTGTTGTAGTAAGAACACCGGCCGATGTTAAGCTTCCGCCGCCTGCAGTAAATCCACCGGTTACAGTAAGATCACCATCTGATGTTAAACTTCCACCGCCTGCAGTAAATCCACCGGTTACAACTAAGTCTTTTGCAATTGTAGCAGAATCAGCTATGGATACTACACCACCAGAAAAGCTTACTGTACCTTCGGTTTGAGTTATAGGGCCTTCTAATGTAAATGAACTAACTGTTTGAGGTGATCTATCATCAATTTGAATTTTATCACCAAGAGTAAGGTATGTACTATCATTTAGTGTTATTTGACCACTATTATTTCTAGTAACATCAGTATTTGTTAATCGTCTTATAAAAGTATTATTTGAATCAAGAAGATTAATGTTACTATGTACAATATTAAAATCTAATATCTGATTAAATAAATCTGAATCTCTTAATACTAGCGTACCATCAGTAGTTTCATTATCTGTTGCATTAGCAAGATTTCTAACTTTATATCTAATATCACTTGTTGCTGCAACAGCATCATGCCGAACTTTTATAGAGAAAGGTGAGCTTGTAGAAAGTACAACGATATCGGTTCCTGAAATACCAAGACTATCGCCTATATTTAAAACACTGGAGTCGCCATTAAAATCATATTCATAAATGTCTAAATATTTTACATTAACGGTTGAAGAATTGTTTATAAGATTGTATGAACTATCTGTATCCCCAGCTTGAACCGAACCATTTGCTATACCTGAAGCGACTGTAGAACTATTCCAAGAATTAGTGTTATGCTCTAATACAATTAATTTATCTGAACTAAATTGATATGTAAATGTTTCGTCTGTTACGGTTGAAAATCCAGAAACAGTAAGCCCTTTTTTAACTGTTAAATCACTATCAAATGTTCCTGCTCCAGCAACATGAAATTTAGTATCAGGGAATCTTTTTCCTATACCTACTTTTACATTATAGACATTTGGAGTTGTTCCAAAGAATAGTGTATCACTATCTCTTTGCCACTCAGAGCTATCATTAGCATGAGAAAGAATATAATTAGGACTAATAATTGTTTTTAGATAATCAGAATCTATAACAGCTTCCAATTGTTCATCAGTAATTTCAATTGGATCTGGATGTATTACTAGTGTATTAATATAATCTGCATCTACGTGTGTTCTAATATAAGCAGCATCAATAAGATCGGTTGCAGCTGCTCCGGCTTCACCTTTAAGATATTCACCTATAGTTTTTGTTACACTATTTTGTATTATATAATAGTCACTTGCTCTTACTGCACCATTAACATCTAACTTATATGCTGGAGATGGTGTTGTAGTATTAATACCGACATTTTTACCTGCTACATCAAAATAGTAAATACCATTATTATCCGCAGTATTATTCCAAAGAGAACTAAGAAGATTTCCTTCAGCGTCCGTTTCTCCTACACCAGCATCAATTAAAGCCTGCTCAACAGCAGTATCAACTATACCTTGAATTATAGCATTAAGATCAGTTGTTTCTTCTTCTACAACTGGCTCAACAAAAGGAACCGCAGAATAAGAAACTCCACCACTAAATGTTGTAAATCCAGTACCATTTAATTTTGTAGTTAATTCTTCATCTTCATATAATGCAAATTGTTGGATTGCATTTTCACCAGGTTGATCAAATAATATTGGATCTGTAACACTAACATAATAAGTATTGCCATCTAATTCTACCATAGAATTAGGATCTGTAACAGTAAATGTTATAGCTGCTTTATTTGAGTGCCCGTGAGCAACACTTTGAACAACAGTCACTGGATTTGTTGAAGTAATATTTGTTATAATACTTGTATCAACAGGGATAGGTTTTACGGGTAGAGTACCATAGTTAAGTATTTTACCAGATCCAGAATCAAAGTCTAATGAACTACCATTAAATGGGTTTGTTCTATCTGAATCATTAAATATATTAAAATTAAATGAATCAATAAATCCAACAAAATATTTCTGATTATTAATAGATGAAGGAGATCCACCGTTTTCTGTAATGCCATCAAAGATAACAAAGAAACTATCTTCTAATCTATGATATACACTTGTTCTAACAATTGTTGGCGTTGATTGAGAAAAGTCTTCAATTGAAGGTGGATTGGCTGCAAATAGAGCAGTATCTAATCTTCCAGAAACGGAAGCACCAATATAACTATCAAGACTTAATCCATTAACATATAGGTCTCTAAAGAATGCTCCACCTGAATCACCGACTTGACGAATATCGCCATTCTTAACGGTAAACCCGGCACTATCTAATAGTAAATGGCCAGTACCAGAAGTTGGCGACAATATAACATTTGAAGAATTTATAGTAAGTTTACCATTAATTGAAGCACTATCACCAGTAGAGGCATTTGATATGGTTTGTAAGATATTACCAACTGATAGATCACCACCAACTGTTAAATTTCCAGTTACAAATGCCGAATCTGCAACTACTTTTAAATCTCCGGTAATAGTATGGCTATCACCAGTTAAAGTCATATTAGTATTTAATTCCAACCCAGTGCTATCAAGAATCATATCATATAAATCTGGATTATCGGAACTATCTACATTAATTGCAAATCTTCCGTGACCGTGTATATCGCCTCTTGCTCTTAGGTTACCTTTTGTTTCTAATCCACGAGGAGAAATATATGCACCTTCACTATAAATTCCAGCAGTATTATCAAATGCAAATACTCCCGCAGCGACATTATTAATGAAGAGATTACCATTTAGATTGACATCACCTTCAACATCTAACTTATAAAATGCAGAAGTTTTACCGATACCAACATTAGTATTTTCAGTAGCCCCAATAATAATTCTATTTTCTGAATCAACAGTAGCAGACGTATTATTAGGATCTATAACTAAAGTATTATTTGCATTAGCTGTTAAAGTTTTATTTGCACCAATAGCATACTGGTTAGTACCATTTAAATTATTTGATCTACCAAATGTATATACGTGAGAGCTTGCTGCATCCGTAGTGTTTGATATACCAACGGAAACTACATTTGTACCATCAAGATTGTTTGAATAACCTAAGTTATACACATTAGTTCCAGGTAAACTATTTGATCTACCGACCGAATATAAATCTACTCCATCAACAGTGCCGTGTGCTCTACCTAAAATATAAGCGTCAGTACCTTCATATGTGTTATTTCTACCGACCACATAAGTATTACTGGCTGTATTTAAAGCTTGGTTATTTTTACCTAAAATATAACTTTGTTCACCACTAAAGTTATTTGTTTCACCAATTATAAAATTCTTTCCGACGCTGTTAGAATCGCCCTCTAGGTTAGTTAAACCTATTACATAATTATTAGGACTATAGCTTCTACTTCCTTTACCAATAACATATGATGCAACACCATTGTTTATAAGGTTAATACCTAAAGACATGCCTTCATCTCTAGCATTAACATTATAACCAATTGCAAAAGAATTTTCCGTTGTTATAACATCTCTACCAAGGGAAACAGAATAATCTCCAGCTCTTGTATCAGTTCCTAATCCAACAGATTGTATACCCAACATTTCATTTAGTAAAAATTGTTGTGATCCTGCTCTTAATACCCCAGATTGTGGATGGAAGAAAAACTGATTATTTGAAACTTGAGTAGAATCCATAATAGGATCAAGGTTTAAATCATTTTTATTCCATGCCGTAAGATTATCATTTCTGATTTGAAAAGAACCAGATATATCAAACTGTGCATATGGATCAGCATGAGCGACACCCATTTTTTTAGGAATAGATGGATTATATACAACATCTACACCATCATCAACAAAAATATTAGCACTAATAAATCCACCACCAACAACAGATTTTAATAATTCTCCGCTGTAAACTATATCTCCTATAATTTCAGTATCACCATTTACATATAAAGTTTTTCCGTGAGAATTAGAATCTCCAATTGCAACAGTTCCGCCTTGTATGGCAAAAGTATTATCTTGAGTTACGGAGTGGTTTGCGCCAGATAATGAATATCCTACACTAAAATCACCACTAACAGTAACATTACTACCAAATGCAATCCCAGTTTGTCCGCTAACAGTGTTAGAAGAACCAAAGGCCATGCCCAACGTACCGGTAATACTATTATCATTACCTATTGCTACACCACCAGTAGATGTTACTGTAGCACTGTTTGTTCTACCTATAAGAATTGCATTTGCACCATCAGCATCATTTTCAAGACCAAGAATGATCGAGCCAATTTTATCTGCAGCGTTCGAATAGCCCAGAACTATAGAGTTATCTGCATTATCAGCAACTGTGTTTCCAACACCATAAATTGAAACATTTATTGTTCCAGCAGAATTAAGAGTATTATCGTGACCAATTACTGTTAATTTTTTATTTGTAGTACCAGAGCTATTGGTAATAATATTATCGGTACCAATAGCAGTTGTTCTTAAGTTTCCTGCTCCAGTTCTTTGATTTTTACCAATAGCAATAGAATAATCATCTGCCGCAAAAGCACTATCACCTAAGGCAACCGCACTTAAACCTACTGTTGCTGATGCACCAGCTCTGGTATTTTTACCTAAAGCAATTGAATATTGACCAAAGCCTGGTGTAGTAAAAGTTCCATTATCCCAATAACCAGCTCTTAAAGAGGCATTAGACGGTTGGAATAAAAACTTAGAACCGTCACCATAAGAAAAACCACCATCAACTGATGCAGTTACTTCTGGATAATTAGTATTTGCTAAACTACCACTAATATAAAAATCACCATCATTTACCTCAAGTTGGTGTTTAGGAGTAAGTGTATTAACACCAACATTACCACCATAAACTAAGCCGCCACCTAAAGATTGTGTATCTGAAGCATCAGGAACAAATCCTATATTACCAAATGTTCTTCTTGAGAATACACCAGGCCCAGTATATGGTAAACCATTTTGTAAAAGAGGTCCGTCAAAATGTATACCAGCATTTACTACAATACTACCATCTTTTCTTACGGAAAATAAATTGCTATCATTAAGATCAACCACTTGGAGCATTTGTGCTTGAGTAGTTGAAGAATCAAGTGCTATTCCTGCTGCTTTAGTAATATCACTCTTAAATATATTATGTTGAGAAGTAAATGTTGTTGTAAATTCTGGAGTACCACTACCATCTTGTACATTTATTCCATAGAATTCAAGTGGTTTTGGAGAAGGATATATTGGGAAAAATTTACCTGTTGGTCTATTTGGATAATAACCTAAGGTACCACCTTCTGCGGCAATTTGACCAGTATTCTTATCAACATTAAATTTAAAATAGCCTGAATCATAAATTTCTTCAAGACCGACACCTAAACCATCTATATTTCCAAATATAGAAGAATATGATTTAAATATAAAATCTTTTTCGGATGCAACGGAATCAAGTGATCCACTGTAGAAAATTTCACCTCTGCTAACTTGAGAAAGTTTTAAAGAATTTGCGGTAATGTTAGTTGCTGTTACATCACCATTATCCGCAACTTCAAATAACCCTCTATAAAGACTAAAGGCGTTGGGTCCGAACATAAGATCAGAATCAGATACTAATTCACCTAAACTATCAGCACTTGCGATCGAATACGGAACTAATCCGGTTACTCCAACATTACCAGTAAGTTCTCCACTTACATGAAGATTTACAAATTTAGCTGAATCACCCTCTAAAAATCTAATATATGAAGCAGAATCGCCATATACCGAAAATTCTCTAAATCTAGCTGAATCAACATTTAAATTAGTGGCATATATATTTGTAGAAGATAAAGTGTTTATAGTTGCACTATCGGTTCTTAGTTTATCAATCTCAGCTGAATCAATATCTGCAAATTCTGCAATTATTTTATTTGTTGTTAATCCATCTCCATCTACAGTAAGATTTTGGCCAACTCTTAAATATTGAATAACAGCACTATCTGCAGTAAACCTGTTTATAGTTGCACTATCTACATCAAGAGTTTGAGAATATAAACCCTTTGCATAAATATCTCCAGGCTGTCCGCTTGGAGTTTGTATGGAAAGATTTCCGTTTGAATCTTTTAATACTACTGTTCCAAGATATATTGAGTTACCGGAAAGATAAATGTCTTTCCATCTTTTTGTATCAGATCCTAAATTATAAGTTTCTGTGATATTAGGTATAATATGTGAATTAACATCACCACTAAATACAATATTATCTTCATTACTATCACCAAGATAAATATTTCCACCAACATCAGATTTAATAGTGGCATTTCCTGAAACAGTAAGATCCCCACCAACTGTCAGATCACCTTTTATATGAGCACTATCTGCTGTAAGACCTGCTATTGTAGCAGTTGTAATACCAGCACTATCAATAGTAGCTCTTGTAATGTCTGCATCAACTGAAGTTAAATTTGTTATAATACCACTATCAGCATATATTGCTGGAACATCTATATCTTTGTTAAATACCCATCTATCGGGTGTGGCTTCATATGTTATTTTAGCATTAGCTGCAAATACTGTAATTCCAGCACCATCGGCTTGGCTTGAATCTTGAGCTGAATCTGCAAGAACAATATTTTTATCATTAACGGTTACAGTAGTTGAGTTAACAATTGTTTCTGTACCATCAACTTGTAGATCACCTTTGATAATAACTCTACCAGTATTATCACCTACTGCGGCTGGATCAATAATAAAAGTTTCTGGGCCATTTATTTGACCAGTAATATTTAAAACACCAATTTCAGCACTATCAATATAAGCGTGCCCTATGTCAGCGGAATCAATATTTGCAGTTATAATCTTAGCTAAATCTATGTCAGCGGAATCAATGTCTGCATAGTTTATGTTAGCAGTTGTAATATTTGCAGTTATAATATCGGCTAAAGTGATATCAGCGGAATCAATATCTGTATGATCTATATCAGCATATTTTATATAAGCAGAGTCAATAGTTGCATTTGTAATTTTAGCAAGAGTAATATCTGCAGAGTCAATAATTGCATGTAAAATATCTGCACTATCAATATAAGCAGTAATAATATCAGCCATATCAATATCGGCTGAATCAATAAATGCATGACCAATATCGGCTGAATCTGCATAAAGAGCAGTAAATCTATTACCAGTTTTACCAATGTATCTGGCACCAACAATAAATATTTCATTACCGTCTATGCCAGATGGAAGATTTGTACCAATAAAATTAAGAACACCTGACTGATAATCAAAGAAAAATTCATCATTATTTCCAGAACCTGCAGCAAAAATTCTTGTTCCTGAGGTCTGAGGATCAGCAGTACCTGTAGGAGCAATATAAACTTTTATTGCATAAGTAGATCCAAACTGTGGTGGAATCCAATTGGTTAAACCTGTTTTCCATGTTCTATTCGGTGTTGCAGTTGTATCTTCTACTGTTTCTACAGTAGTAGAGCCATTTCCAGTATCATCATAAATTTCAACAATATGACTACTTGCGCTTGGTATTAGAGTTGGAATTTGATATGCATCTGTCCAAAGACCTGTTCCACTTAAAAGAAGTGGGCTTGGAATTGACTCGTTTGTAGCAGTTTTAACTGAATTAATATCTGTCTTAGTTGCTCCATAACCGAGCTTTTTCCACAGAAAGTCTAACTTTTGATTGTCACTTATTGACATATTCGATCCTTATGAAATACTCAAAGATGTTATTTTTTGATTAGCAGATAATGCAATTCTAACTAATCCTACATTCCCTGTAGCATTCGTTAAATTTTCTTCACCGAGTGTCATTAAGTAAGATCCGCTTAAAGCGGTATTTGCAATTATTCTATCACTACCAGTTTTAGCACAACCGTTGCTTCCGTTACCGCCAGCCCCTAAATTTGCTCCAGGTACACCGCCATCATTTGCTTGGATAGAACAGTCTAACCAACCATTTAATGTACTATAATTATCTATTGCTGTTCCTGGTGCTGCTATAAAAATACCTTCAACTCCTGTTGTACTGGTTATATTAATATTAAAGTTTGGCACAACCGTTCTTCTAAACGCAAATGTAAAATATTGTGTTCCAGTATCTCCAGATCTGTTAGGACCAACAGGTAAGTAACCTGTACTATAATCTGTTAAATCATGATTTATATTACCAAATCTAACAGTTGCTTCTTTTGTCCCTTCAACGCCCGGATCAGCTGATTCACTATAAACATTATTAGTATAAAAATTAGTTGAACTATTATAACTAGGAGTATTTATAACTTCAGAACTGAAGTCAAAAACACGAATGCCATCGTCATTAAATCCAAATCCTAAATTATCATCTACATTAATTGCTATTTCACTTATATTAGATTGGACTGCAGAATGAACTTGTATTTTTTCACTTAACTCATGATAATTACCATAGCCATTTACGTTTTGTGCTCTAAATCTTATAGTTTCTACTGCTCTTACATTTCCACTATTAATATTAACAGAAACATTTCCTATACCATAACCAGAACCATTACCCGTATCTGCTTGAGGAATTCCGCCCGATAAAAAGGTAACAGTACCATCTATTTGTGAATAACTATAGTCTTGAGGATTACCTATTGCGCTACCTGATGTTCCTTCCAAGTTTGTACCACTTGAAACTTCAACTACATCATTTGTATTTTTATAAGTCTGTCCAATAAAATCAGAAATTGTTAAACCGCTGACAATTAAAGATGACCCTGACGTATAATGAGGAACACCACTAATATATCTAAATGTTCCACCAACATTCTGAGAAACATTACCACCGCTCATTGTAGGAGAATTTACTAAATCATCTTTAACAAATTCAATTAAATTAGTATTGCCACTGATAGAGTGACTTAATTTATAACTATTAAGACCTATAGATAAGTTTCCTACATTCTTTCTCACCTTGGCTTTAAATCCTTGATATAACTCTGGGTGATAAATGCTATTAGTAAATGATGTTGTAGCGCCGGTAGCATCAAATAGATTATAATCAACATTATCAGATACAACTAAACTTGTGTATGTACCATTATTGTTTGATGTACTAAAGTTGACAACTCCGTCTGCAGAACCATTTACTTCTGCGGTAAGACTTCCTGTAGCTCCACTATATGCAATACCGGGAGATGAAAAAGATGTTTCAACATTACCAGATGAAGGAGTAACTCTATTAACATCTTGTCCCGCTGATAATACTGCGCCTGTAGTATTATCCGTAAAACTTACTGCAAGTCTAGGAGATTGACCAGTTGAGGAAACATTACCAATTGATTTAGTACTTAAACCATTTGGAGGTGCAATATTTGGATCATAAACTTTTAATAGTGTTGAAGCGGTTTGTGGTATAACATTTGGATCTGCCGTACTATGAGTATCCATAGAAAGTGTAACGGTATCTCTTCCCGTACCGCTTGAGGTCCCTGCCGCCCAAGTATGACCTATTCTGGGACCTTGAACACCACCGGTATCTGTATCTGAAGCAATATTTGATCCAGGTCCGGCATCCCCCCAATTTATACTATATGTAACATCTGCTTGTCCATTTTTATCTGCAACATTTGTATTAGTACTATTATTGTTTAAAAATAGATCCTGCCCTTCAATAACATATACATCATTTCCAGTTAAAGCTGGGCTGACCGCAGAAGCTGCTCTGTGTAAAGAAAATACGGCCGTAGGATCTGGAGTGTAAATTGTAATATAGTCCGTGTTTGTTCTTATTGCTTCACTACCTGTTCCGATTCCATCAGTGTGCCATGCTCTTACAGTGACAGTAGCTGGGCTTGATAAAGGGTCACTATAAACGTGTGTAGGATTAGTTGCTGTTACGGCTGAATCAATAGTTCCGTCGCCCCAATTAATATCATATCTATTTGGAGTTCCATCATTTGTTACTGTCATTGTTGCAGTAAATCCAGCACCAGCAGCAGTTGGATTTGTAATAAAGGTTAGGTCTCTACAGAAAGCATTATTTCTTACATTATTAATTGCTTCATTTAAGCCGTCAAGAACATCTGTTACTCTATCATCATCATTGAAAAATCTATAGGCACCATCTTCCCAAGCACCATCCAATGGCGTACCAGCTTTTACATTATCTGTATATATTTTTGTAACAAGAGATTGTGAACTATCTGGAGTATATTCGGCAGCAGCAACTAATTGCCCTGAATCTGTTATAGAAAATCTTTTGGATCCGGCAGTATAAAAGTTTAGTGTATCGTCATCTGTACCAGGAGAAAGCTCTGCAATAATATATGTATCTTGGTCTACGTCTTTTACACCACCAAGGCCACTCCATACGTTACCATCATATCCTTCAAATGATGTATCCTCAGTATTAAATCTTATTGAGCCAATTACATTATCTGGCCTTTCAGCTGTAGATCCTGTAGGAACAATAAATTCGTTATTAATTTTAAGATAATCTAAATCACGACTATCACCCGCTAATAAAAATCTTAAGGATTGTGTAACACCAGCAGAATCAGGATTAAGTGAAGTTAAATATTCTCCGCCAATTTTTGCAATACGTGGAGCTGTACCCGAAGAATCAACAGGTTCTCCAACACCAATAAATAACGCTCTTGAAGAATCAACTGATGAATAGGCTAACTCACCAGTTTTAAGACTAGTCGGCACACTTTGTGTCGAGGATCTTTTTATTCTAATTATGCTGAAAGCCATACTAGATCAAACCTTGATAAATTCTGAATTATTAGTATTTATAAGGTTTTTAAAAAGTATTACCACCATCCAGTTCTTGACTTACATATTTTTGTTCTGTTGCATCATAAACTAATACATGACCATTAGCTCCAGCTAAAACCGCAGGATCTGTAGATTCTGTTTCATCCACATTAACGTCAATAATATCACTTAGACTTGCTCTAATCTGAACACGTTTAGTTGTAAAGACCGGAGTTCCTACTGTAATCTTTTTTACGAGTGTTCTATTTGATACTAGTTTTATACCGGACATTTTATACCTCTAACTTACAGATGGTGTTACTTGAATATTGCCTTCTAATATTCTTTCTACTATAGTAGCAGTTTCGTCAGAATCATATCTTGAAATCTCAACATCATAAACATATCTACCGGGTTTTAAAGCATCAGTTTGAGTATTTGTCAAAGATAAGTGAATTACATAATCTAAATTATCTGGATCAACAGTTGTTGCAAAGAATGTTGTAGCATCAGAATCTTTAGTATTATATGTCTTTTTCATTTTTGCATTAACATTGTAAATAGGTATAAAGTTAAGGTCTGAATCTTGAATATTCATTTGTTTAGGAGAACCATCAATATTATATAAGTCCAAACGAATGGTTACATCCGATCCTTTATCAATTGTTAAATCTTCGTATTGTGCCATTTTCTTTTCCTATTAAATAACTTCAATATCTGTAACATATAAATTTGCTCCGGCTGCTCTACCACCAGAAAAATCAAACGTGCCACACATAAACCCAAATGAGTATGTGCCATTTATACTAATACTTGCAGTAACTGTTTGCCATCCACTATCACCACCCACTGAACTTTGAGTTTGATTCAATAACACTTGCTGAATATCTGTACTATCATTAGTGCCCCATTCTTGCAACCACGCAAATATATCATAGGCATCGCCACCACCAACGGCTCTCCATTTAAATCTTACTGAATCGCTTGTTGTAAGAGGAAGCCATACCTTTCCTTTTAATAGTGGACCATGTACGACATCAAAACCATTTGTGGTTGTTCCAGAATTATATAATCTAATGCATGAATATCCTAATTGTGCACTCCCTCCTTGAACAGTATCAGTAGGAGCTTTAAATTCATAATTAAAGGTTGCGCCAGATGAAAAATTATAAAAGTCGCCGCCGCTTGTTCCGCCATTACCCGATGGCGTTGGCGATGCGTCAGTTGGAGCAGTAAATGTTCTATTTGTTCCGCTATTATTCCAAGTAATACCACTCCCGTTGTGATTATTGCCTGATGTTTTACCTAATCTTAAATGTTGTTTTTGAATTGTCCATCCGTTTATTTCTGTGATAAGAGAACTAGTAGATAGAATTGTTTCATCTGCAAAATCAAGATTAACAAAATTTATACTGGTATCAGTTAGAGGAGAAACAACTGTAGGTGTCCAGTCATTAGTTCCTACGGGTGTGCTATTATCTAAACCAGGTATTTTTAATCTTAATACAATATTACCTTCCGTTGATATATCTGTTTTAAATGCAGCGGAAAGTGTTATACTATTAGTGCCTGGAGTTGGAGTAGCAATGCCGGATAAAGTAGTTCCTATTCTTCCAGTCATGAATGTCACGTCATCACCAGTAAAATCTGGATCAGCAACTCCAGTTGACGGTTCTAATTCATAATATATTCTTTGACCTTCGGTAAATGTTCCATTATTTAATGATATTGTTGCAAGATTTCTAGTTGTCTGATCTTCAACATGATTATTAGCATCAGGTGTACTAATGGTAAAATCTGCTAATGAAGTACCGTTTTTCTGAAAATCATTTATAGAAACTTCACCAGTATCTGGAACCGATAATAAAAAAGTAAAGAAATTATTATCATCTGGTATATATACGCCACCAGGATATAAATCAGCAAAAGAAATAGGTTGATTATTACCTACATCCAATGCAGTTCTAAAATCATTAAATGAAAACTGATTTCCTTTTGTTGCTGGGAAGAGACTGTAATCTGGCATGTTACCCTATCTTTGTTTTCAGTTCTTCTACCTCAGCTTTCAGCTCTTTTACAGCTTCTACTAGTAGTCCTACCATATTTGCATAGTGTAATGCTTTTTTACCTTGAGGCGTTTCATATACCGCTTCTGGTAAAACTTCTTCAACTTCTTGAGCAACTAAACCTGGCATACGAATGTCACTACCAATATAATTAAAAGTATATCCATTAAGATTCATTACTTTATCTACTGGATTATTAATAATTTCAAGATTTTCTTTTAATGTTATATCCGAGAAGTTTGCAAAACCTGTAATATTACCAGATACAAATAATTCGCCAGTAATATAATAATCACCAACCATTGAATCACCTGAAGTAGCACTTACAAAATCAGGAGTTCTTGCTGAGACATAAGATGAATCAATAACAGTTGTTAAGTCAACTGGTGTTACTGATGCGCCGTGACCATATGTATCAAATGTAATACTCTGTAGAACATTAGTGCCTGTATTTGTAGAATTAGATAAGCTACCAGCAGTTGGATGAGAAATATAAACGGGTCCGCTACCTGGAGTAATTTGACCACCACCAGATAAACCTGTGCCTGCAAACACGCCAGCAGACTCTAAGAATATAGTACCACCATTTGATTCATCTATAGATAAAATATGTCCAGCACCATCTAAGGTAATATTACGAATAATATTTGACGTACCAGCACTAGTAATTGACGTAGCAGAAGTGGCCGTATGATTAATTGTAATTGTGTCATTAGCACTGTCTAAAATACCGTTTGATAAACTGTCAAGACCCAATCCAGCATTTATAGTAAAAGGAAAATGTAATGTATTATTAGCTTGAATTGAACTATCAATTTGAAGAGTCGTTGCATACAAATTTCCACCAGAATTAATATATCCAATTAAATCAGTAATACTAACTCTTGAAGAAGCCATCGGTGACCCACCGACATTAGAAATAACAAGATGGTCATTTGAATCTATATCAGCTTGTTGTATTGGGGTTAAATCTAATATTCTTACCATTGCTTTTCTTCCTTAAAGAGCGCTCATGCTGCCAATTGTGTCTATATCTTCATCTGCATCAGTTCCATACCAAACTAAATTATGAACAATAGTCCAATGTTGTACATAAGCATAGAAATAATCTCCGCCTGTTCTTTCTTGAAGAATAGATATGCCATCTTCGCCTATCGTCGATATAAGTTTAGATGCGCTATTATCCCATGTTATATTATAACCTTGTTCATCTCCGGCAGGTTCGTTAAAATGTGGAGGTAAAAACATTTCATCTCCGATAGAATATCCACCTACTGGAGATGTACAGATTATTTTTGTACTAATAACATCTGGTTTACGAGATATTCCGCTAGGAAAACTACTGGCTGGCCACTGATATGATGCACCATTAACTCCACCAGCTATAGTAATATTTTGTCTATATACTTTAGTCGATCCAGTAAGATCGGCTGGAGCAAAGGTAAATGCACCGGTTCCATTATTGTATGCTAAAGAACCACCACCTGAAGCAGATCCAGTTATTACAGATAAATCAGTTAAGGCTATACCAGAATTAGCATCTACCCTTGCATTAATATATGCAGAATCAATAGCTCCTTGTGTAAGACTGATTGAAGTTGCCGAATCTATACCTAAAGCAAGATTTAAGCCTCCAAGATTAACTCTAAATTGTCCTGTAGCGGTATTATAATCAAGTGTCGAATCACCAGGATATATTCCTACAGCAGCGTGTACTCTTTGGTCTGTATAATAAAGATTTGTTGCACCTTCTTGAAGATCATCTGTTGTATTGTTTAGAAATTCTTTATCAAAATAGCCAACTGGCATTCTAGCAGAATCAAGAACACCCGTAATAATCTTACAGGCATCTAATCCAGGAATACGCTGAGCATCAAATATTCCAGTACCAGTTTTACTTGCATCTAATGTAGGAATATCGGAATCTGTAATTGTATTAGATTGGAAAGAAAACACACCAGTTGCTGCATTATATGACATAGATGCGTGTAGTGCATTATTACTTGCATTTAATGAAACGCTATTACGAATATATGCTTGAGTTGTTCTACCATTAATTTCATTTAAAGCCTGAACAAGATCAGTAGTCACCGGAGTTGTTAGATTATCCGGATCTCCAACATTACTTGAGATGAGATTTGTTTTTTGTCTCCAAGTCTCAAATGTATCTGTTAAATTAACTGTAGGTTTTCTGGCCATTTTTATACCATCTCTAAATTTTTAATTAATACTATTTATACAAATTATCAGACACTAGAAAAAGAATACTGCAACAACACCTTGAGATCCTGCTCCGGTATAACCACTAGCAGCAGCACCTCCTCCACCACCAAAGTTACCGCCTCTTACCGATGGCTCTTGTCCAGCTCCGCATATTTTACTACCATTAGATTTTACTAAATGTGAATTTCCATCAAATCTTGAAGATACTGAATTTATTTCAGAAATGGTTGCATCTGGCCCACCTGCTGGTCCACCAGATGTTTGTTCTCCGACTCCAGCACCAGCAGCATTACCGCCATCAATGTTATAATCTCCGCCTGAAGCAGTTCCACCATTAGTAGGAGCATCACCAGTTGCTTCACCTCTTTGACCGCCTCCACCAAATACTGAAGAACTTAAACTTCCTCCTGATATAGATGTATTACCACCATTAACACCATTACTTCCGCCATTTACTGCTGCACCTCCAGAACCTATATTAAAATTATAGGTTTCTCCTGGAACTACT
>Ga0181379_1000584_pt1 | contig 17871 bp, 23 predicted proteins | sample 2SPOviralmetaG_FD_130115 | JGI IMG/M metagenome (GOLD analysis project Ga0181379, IMG submission 130115) | Marine viral communities from the oligotrophic San Pedro Time Series (SPOT) site, San Pedro Channel, CA, USA - 2 SPOT_SRF_2009-07-10 | ecosystem: Environmental > Aquatic > Marine > Strait... | reverse complement strand
GTGATATTCGGAAACTTTTTCAATGTATAGTTAAATCTTTCTTGGATCACCAATAAAAAAATCATGAAAACATCACTGTATTCATCTAAATAATCTTCAAACAATTCAGAAACAACATCAATATATATTTCACACAATGATTCCATTTTCATTATCTTTTTTTGTTTGATGATACCTTTGAAACATATACTCGCTCTACACATAGGACATGTTGTATTCCCCTTTTGAATCCATTTTTTTGTACACGAATCACAAAATGTGTGACCACATGTAAACTTACACTTCGCATCATTGTCGTAACACACCGGACATTCCATGTAGTTGTTTATTTTTCGTTCTCAGTGCGAAGGAGTTCGTTCTCCGCTATGAGGGCGAGATATTCCATATAATTAACCATCTTTTCGTTTACTTAGGTTTGATCCATTTCTTAGTTCCCTTTGACCAGTCAACAATCTTCTTGAGAGTCCATGTCTGGTCAATATCACTGCGTATACGCATCTTCTTCAATCGGTACTTGACCGTTCCTTTTACAGGGGGTACCTGGATGTACCCACGTCTCATGGGTAGACGTTTACCATCTGTGCCCATTGTCTCCAGAATGTATGGAAAGTGTTTTTCGAAATACTTCCATTGAGTCGTACCATGACTAGACTTGGGAACGTACTTATAAATCACACCCCAAATGAACTTCTTTACGTACTCAAGTCGTTCACGGGGATCTTGTGGACCGGGCTTTACCATCCCAAGATTCACCATTAGAGCGAGAAATGACTCCATATAGCAAAAATGGTGTTGAGAAAGTTCGTCATATTGAGAAACCACGAAAGCTTCTTCCATGCGCTTCTTGGGAACACCTCCACGACCACCAGCAAAGTTCTTATCCTTGAATTGATTGAATGATTGTGACACAAATCCACCAGTGGGTTGGGGATTCAAGTCAACATTGGTCGCGTTCCTCAAGCGGGGGTAGCATCCATGAATCGTTCCAATAGACACTTTGTACCCCTTACCCAATAATTTCTTCAATGGGCTTTCAAAGTCAGAATCTGCATTCGTCATTGAATCGTAAATTAACGCAGTCTTATTAACATGATTGACTCGAGTCATACCATAGTGTCCCGAACCATCCGAGTATGAATGTTCCATGAGAATGTAGTCTGTGCCATTACGACCCTTGGCAGCTAAGGGTCTTTTTTCCATGGAAGTGGTTTTACGGAACAGAAAACGGAAGTCTTTCCCTGATTCCTTCTTGATATCCTTAGCAATTCTCTCAAATAGACCTTTTTTATGGAGGTAATACTTGGCAACTTCGGAAGCATCCTCTATAGCCAAGAGGTTACTCGCTTTCTTGTTCGTGAGAATTCGAGATTCGATGTAATCATCCTTGTCAATCTCGGGTGTTTCACCTTTGATTTTGAGAAGTTTGTCTCGATTTGCCTTATTTTTCAGTAATTTGATGGGGATCAGGCTCATCTTACTATAGATTTATATTTTTTTTGTACTTAACTTAGGTTTTATTTCAAATCAACTCTATTATCCACCACATGAATCGGGGATTTGAAGAGAATGACGCACAATGTTATAGATGTGAGCATAATATTGAGACAAGTTAAGACTACAATATCTTGAAGATTATCTTCACATATCTGTTTCGTGTAAAAAAAATCGTTCCACATTATGTATTAAAATATCTAAAACTCTAAACTGATTCACTCAACATGCTATGGAAATGCTCACAAAAGTTTTCCAATTTGGGGACAATCTCTTTCGTCCACTTCATCGTATCTTTCTCGATGAGATACCCCTTCTTCTCGTCATTGTACTGTTCAATGAGACGACAGTACTGAATATCTTTCAACATCTGAAGATATGTTTGGCACTGTACATTCTCATAGTCTCTTACCCGCCCAAATAGCTTATTTGCCCGGTTCTTAATCTCCACAAGAGTTCTAGATCCATCTTCATTCACTTGAATTCGGTCAACGCGACCAACAATCTGGTAGAGAGTACCCTCGATCGTACAAATATCGTATGTATAGAATGTATCATCCTCAACGAGGTTGGCTGTATCAGTATCAGCCGTCTTATCCTCATTTCGGGTCCCGTGGTTTGTAAAAAGAGTCTTGCGGATATGGTCCTTAGCCACAACTATATCCTTTGGTTCCAAGTTGGAATGTTCAATCTGGTGGTAGAGTGCGCGAACCTTTTGGTTCACATCAGCACTGCTATCAGATTCAAAAGACTCTGCATCTGCGAGAATCTTTTTGGTAGCTTCAGTTGAATTAATGACTTCAAGAGCCTTATCATCCTTGGTTTGTCCATCGAATGTTTTAGGACTGTACTTCTTCCACAACTCTTCAACAAGTTCTGGCATCTTCTTGAATCCAACCCCAACTGCCGACGCAACTGATGAAGCACCGATGATAATTTTGGGGACCCCAATAGGCTTCAACGTCCTCTCGTGACCGAGAAGGTATGGATATACCCGACCACATGCGATACAGTCAGCAAGTGAGTTATGTGCATTTTCAAAGTCTTCACCGAAAATATCCTTGTAGAGAACACCTAGTTTAATAGGTGAAAGGAACCGTTCTTTGTACATCTGAAGAGTACACCGGAAATTGAAATCCTCGATGAGTTTCAAATTGATACCCTTACGAATCATCTCAGACTTCAGGACACTCATATCAAATTGAGCGTTATGAGCCACAAAGGTCCTCGTGCGAGGACCGATGAACTTCACGAAATCAAGAAAGACCTCAGTAAATGGTCGACCATCACGCATAGCACGTTCTTGTGTAATACCATGAATGTCGATCGAACCTTGACTAATGGTAAAGTCATTTGGTTGAATGATCGCATCAAATGTATCCATCAGTCGACCACGACTAGAAAATCGAGCGGCCGAAAGGGATACAGCTCGACACGTGTCATATTGTTCAACAGTATCTGGGGCGATAGGTTTGCGACCCTTCGGGAGACCCGAGGTCTCGAAATCGAATGCGATGTATTGCATACAAGTCATATTAAGTCTGAATGAGTTTAAAACTTTATACCACTTAGGTTTCAAAATGAACTTAAAACGTAAGAAATAGTATATAATATGATAGATACGAAAACTTTTGAAGAATTGAAAAAGTACTATGATGAAGTTCTAAACATGGATAAATCTACATACAAGTCGACGAATGATGAACCCACACCCATAGACTGTATATCGAAGATGGTAAGTAAGATTCCCGGTGAGTTCTGGTCCAAGAAGGATCTGTCGATACTTGATCCATGTTGTGGAAATGGGAACTTTCACATTCCAATCCTTTCCAAACTACGTGAGCATCACGATACAAAAGAGATCATGGAAAATATTCTAGAATTTAACGATCTAAATGAAGCCAGGTTACAGAATGTATCGAACGTTTTCTGTGGAGAAAAGTATAATCTACGGGTGTCGTGTACAGACTTTTTAACACTGGAAACTGACAAGAGATATGATCTTATTGTAGCTAATCCACCGTACGCTAAGCTCATGCCAGACGGTAAGAGGGCATCAAAGAATCACAATCTCATCAAGAGTTTTATCGATAAATCCCTATCTCTTCTAAAACCAGATGGATATTTACTCTTCATTACACCGGATAATTGGATGTCCTACGCAGACAGAAATGTATTGATTAAAAAGTTGACTGAGTTACAAATTGTACATCTTAACATTCATGGAGCTAAGAAATATTTCAAGAAGATTGGTTCCAGTTTTACATGGTATCTCATCCAAAACTGCAGTTCCTACAAAGATATGGAAGTCTCCGGTACATGGAAAAAACGTGAGTATGAAGGTCTAGTGCCATCAGGAATTCGTAAATATATTCCACTCGTATACGACAAATTAGTTCATAGTATATTGGCTAAAACGGTTGATAACCCAAACCTGGAAAAATTCAAGGTTGAAACGAGTAGTGATTTACATAAATACACAAAGAGGGACCTGATCGTGGATGAAAAAGACGATGAACATCAGTTTAAGCTTATTCATACACCCAAACAAACTGTATGGGCTTCGAGGGCACACAAGTTCCAAAAGAAATACAAAGTGTTTATATCAACAACCGATAAATATAAGGTTTTCGTCGACGATTGTGGTATGACCCAGTCGATCGCATTCATCAGGTGTTCGAGTAAGAAGAAGGCTACTGAATTCATGAAGATGTTAGATCATCCGTTATACATCTTCATCAATAATATTTGTCGGTGGGGTAATTTTAACAATATTAGAATATTACAAAACTTTCCTATTTCTACAACTGAAAACCCATACGAGTGTTTTGGTATTACGGAAGAAGAGCAAAAGTTTATTACGGAGAATTAGTCCCTATAATTTGGATCACTATTGTCACATAACGCTGGTAGGAATCCATTTGTACGTCTAAAACGTTCAATATAACGAGATTCATATGCGTGGAATACTTGAGCTGTTACCTGAATCAATTCATCATCGAAAATTGGTACACTGAGAACCTGTGGTTCAACTCTATACCCATACATTTCAATCTCAAACCCCATTTTTAAATAAAACTCGAAAGTGTTGTAAATGAAGGCGTTCGTCTTAGAACAATCCCTACTTCCTTTGCGTTCGGGTATATGGTGTCCTGAGAGATATGAACCACATCTACTTTTTAAACCGGCACGGGTACCACCAATTTTGACGATATTACCATCGACAACAAACAGATACAACCACTCACTTTGACTTTTCCAGTCGTCTGCACTAATAGTTGTCTCAAACTTAATTACAGTTTGGCGGCACATGGTACCGTTTGGTTTAGTATCAGTGTCTAGAACGACATTGGCAACTTTGTGAAAGTCATCCCGCCGATCATACAAATCCAGGGGGACCATTCTATTTGGTGGAAGTATCTTTATCCATTCTTTAAATGGTGACTCATTGCGCCGCTCGATAGCTTCATAGTAAAGATTTGAAAACCTGCAGGTCATAAATTATGCTTAAAACTTTATATCACTTAGGTAATAAATATGTGTTTTCCTTGGAACCTTTTCACAAAGAAGGTAATCCGTCGAAACTTTCAAAATCTTTACGATTGTTCGTGTGACTTATGTGGAAGAAGTCTTGATACCATGGACGAACTCATAATACATATGGGAAGTCACGAAACCGATGATATCAATCGCCGACTTTTGAATGGATATGGAACCGTGAGATGTAACAGGTGCTGGAAAGCTTTTGACACCGTCGCGGATATGTATGACCATCCATGTTCTACGACTATTTCCGGTCTTTCCCCGATCCAGAGTTACGATAGTCTTGATTCCGTTGTGATTCACTCATAAACTTACACTTTGTCATACACGCACATTCACCAACTAACGAGTAAAATTGTTTTTTAGATGCGTAGCAGTGTATAGGTAAATAGATATCTTTATACATGAATCTAATCATTCTATTCTTGTACACACTCATATATTTATAACAACATATTCTTCTAAGGCCATTCTGGTGGAGTGTCATCCTTCTCTCTAACAGACCATCTACCGTTAAGTAGAGCCGAACGACATTCCCAATCAGTTGTTTTAACGGTCTCTGTAGGTGGAGTAACTAGAACACCATCGTTTACAACGCGGCAATTGTAATTACCCAACTCACACATATAGCATAGCTCAAAATGTGATGCAAATTGGATATACGAATAACGTTTCATTTCAGCATCAAGTAGAGTCTTGTAGCGGAAGGCATCATCAAAGTTTCTCCACGCTACGATATAATTTTCAGGTAAACCCTCACTGTTCAACTTACGAAGTGCATAAACACCCTCATCGTCGTCAGGTTGGTGAAATGTTATGACATGAAGTAAATCCTTAGAATCTGCTTCACTTAATGGTCTTGTGTTATTCTCATCAATTGTGAAATAACTCTTACATACACGAGAAACCTTACGTCTCTTGTATGTAGTAGGCACACGGGCAATGGGAAGGGGAGCTCGGATGGCAAACATTTTTAGATACTTTTATAAAAATTCTAATTCTACTTAGGTGTGCCTTTCGGTAATAAGGTATTCCGGGTACAACTCACGCATCATCCTCTTTTGACGAAGATACACATTTCTTTTCTCATTGGGACACATAGCCTCAGTGACAAAATCAATAACTTTCTCATCGTGTCTAACATCCACTTGAATCGTGTAACCTGAAACCATGGTTTCATGTACATCTAGACACACTTTAGCCGTGGGGAACAAGATGTTCTCGCTGAGGGCCATTGTTTGGATGTGGCGGCCGAGGACAGCCAAACGGGTTCTAGCGATGGTTACTGCGGACATAATCGTTTATTTCCCCTACAATCCAAATGAGACTCAAGATAACTCTTGCGTTTTTGAAAGTCTCGTTAAGAGTGTTCATTTGTTAGATTTTTGTATAGTTTCGTGTTCACTTAGGTTTTGTTACTTTATCAGGCCTGAAGAAGTAGTTGAATGGACACCCTTGACACCGTCTATGGCGCACAGCACAATCGAGTGCAGTGGGATTCTCCATACAAGGCTTTTTCACAACCGCCTTTCGCCTTCGATACGATCTATATCGTCCAATGTTACTAAAACATATCGAAGTCTGGCCAATAGCTAACATATTACTACACTAATGGAGGTTATCTTTATATGATGTCTTTACAACTTCGACCTTTTCATTTTAGTGATGGCCGAAGCTTTTGAAATCTTATTTTGGATATTATTTGTGAGATTGTATCCGGTTAGATTCTTGAATACTTCTTTGTTGCCATTCACAGCCGCTGCACGAGCTTTAGTTGCTGAGGGTGCAGCGTTGGGTCGCTTCAGTGCATATCTATTAAATGGTAGAAAACTGAAAGCATTTTTACGATTTTCACCTACAACCATAACTGATTTCTTATCGAAATTCTCAGCAATCTTGGCGAGAGATAGATTTTTAGACGAAGATAATACAGTTAATTGGGGGAACCATCTCTTCAAAATTCGAGTTTTATCTTCTACCGATAAGGGATTACTTTTATTACCATAAGAATGTGATACAACCACAACTGGTATCTTATTCATTTTACTGGCTTTGTTGATAACCTCTTCAATCATCATCTTGTGTCCCAGATGTGGTGGATTGAATCGGCCGTATGTGAATACAACATCCATTTATATGAACTGAGGTTTTAATTTGTTCACTGTCGCTTGGTCACTCTAGAATTGCGATCAGCATTAGCTTTTGCTCTAGCTTTGATATTAGCTAACATCATATTTGTGTTGTTTTTTTTGAGATTGGATAAATATATAGATTTATTTAGTTTACCCTTATTACCAAGTTGTCTCTGTAAATTATTTAGATAAGCATTGAGATTATTGATTCTTTTTGTAGTGTTATTAACATTCATACCGTTACCATTAGGAGCTGACACTGGTGTAGTGTTAACTCGTTTAGGAGCTGATACTGGTGTAGTAACACCTCGAGTTGCTGCACGTTTAGTACGATTATTGTTACTACGTGTCACGGGTTTTGTTTGGATGCCAGAGACAATACCATATGCAGTAGTTTTGAGTCTGTTTAACAAATATTTTTTTTGTCTCTTTCTAATATCATTCACCTCCTTTTTCTCATTAGCGTTTAGAGAATTTATCATTTGAGATTGAAGATTTGTCGCGCTAATAGATGCACCATTTCTACCATAACAGGTATTAGCTTTATTAGCTAATCTACCACAACCACTCTTCGTAATAAATTTGACATCTTTAGGATCCATACCCGTATAGATTATAAAACCAGTCACGGCATCTTCAATCATACATTTAACAATTTTCCTGTTTAACGCGTTTACATACATTCCTGCAGCGATACCCATCTTATCACCACTTCCCACGATTGTATTGAACTTAGCAGCGTACATAAATTGAGACAAGTCTCCAATTGTTTTAAATAGAGCTGGGTATTGAGGAATACTTTTATTTACCATGACATTTTTACCATCTTTCTTACGTTTAACTTTCTCAGTCATAAAATTCGTCGAACCATTAGCCTTTGATGGTGTCAATATAGACCCATATGCCTTATAGGACTTTTCAGCGATTTTTTTACCTATCAACTTACTATATTTTACAATTCCTTGACGTCCGACCTTATTTGGTGCACCCCCAGTTGTAGGTTTGAATCCAAAATCAAGGCTATTGAACTCTTGAATAAGTTTATCTCTAAAATTTTCAAAACTGGCAGTCTTTTTAACAACTTCATCGTGTATTAAATCATAAAACATTGTACGTATCACACTATCTGTGAGTGTCACTACCTGAACCTGATTCGAATTGGAAAGTAAACCACCCTCACCAGCAAATTTAATCCTATCATATTTTCTAAGAAAATCTATAAACGTGTCGATGTATTTACCTTGATTGTTTATACGACTACCATTATTACCAAGATTATAGTTTGAATTTAATACACTTTTTTGATTTGATCCAAGAGCTTTACCATCAATGACAGATTTTACAAGCGATTTAAATACAACTTGAGAAGTCTCTGTATTTTTAACCGGTGTGTATGGATACGTAGTTAACGATGTATGAGGTGTAAACCCTAATGCACCAGAATCATCGTCAACCGTAATATGCTGTGTCACGTACACAAGTCGTCCCTTGTTGGTCGCTCCAGGTAATCTGAATGCGAATGTATAAGGTCTAAAATCAAATACAGTACTTGGATAACATGATGAACCCCGATTGTTTCCAGTATTGTTTCTACAATTCGAACCCGACCCATTCGAAGTTTGGGTGTACCCCCTTCCGAAGTCATATACAAATTTAAACATATACAAACGAGATTCAATGTAGTTTCGCAAACTCCAGTTTTTACTCAAGGTAATACCCGGATCACACAAACGTGGGGTATTGTAAAGAATTGGTACATTGGCCCTTTCAATTGTGTGTGTGAGAGATATTTGATTTTCCTGATCAACAGCTGTTAACCATTTACACCAGTTTTTGGAGTGAATATCTGGTAACTGAGTTTTACACTGCTGTTTTAGGATGATCTTTCTATCATTCATACATTCCCCGTCTATATGCGCAAGCATATTTCCAAGAAATACAGCCTCGAATGCTCCTTTAGCTGCAACATCATCTGGTAGTCCTGCTATATCCTGAGTGAGATCCGTCTTACACTTCCCATTATTCTTATTTGCCTGGTTAGACATATCTATTATCACCTGAGAAATAATTTGTGATGTTACTCTAAATGACTGGGTTCGTACTTGATATGTTTTTCAAACCAGAACCGAAGCCAGAGCCAGAGCCCAAACTTCCCCCGAAGCCTGAGCTCCCTCCTCTACCTGTGCATCTACTGGAAACCAAGTCTATGAATGAACGAAAAAAACGTCCCACGTATTTACCTGGGCGTTGGATTCATAAATTGTGTGGTCTCAAACGCAATCTAGTTTTAGTCAATAAGACCGACCATCATGTGAAATTCACGATTAAGAAGATTCCAAGTTGTAAATGCTTCATGTCGACATGTAAAATACTGTTACCGAGTGGTGCTGGTATCGAGGGTCAATTTGAGAATCAAGAAATATCATTGGGACCCATGACTGATGAATATATCGATCACTGTGTGTATCTACTTCCAAGTAAAAATGTACTCGTCACCTTGGAAATGGAGGGAAAAATGATTTTTAAAAATAGAAAGATGGGTTCATATGATAAGTACACTTGTCGTAATTACCTATTTTCTAGGGTGGTCTAATTTTTTTTGTCAGGTGATAGTAAGTATGGTAAACGTGGAGATGACCAATGCACCCCCCATATCTAACACTAATAGGATTCGTCGTAAACTGAAAGCTATCGCAGCAAACGTAACTAAATGTAAGATAGATCAGATTCGCCTAAAATTACAATACAATAAAAATTCTAATGGATGTAGAACGACTGGAAGAGGGTGCAGTAAAAATAGACTTGGGGGTGGAGCATATGGTACAGCGTATAAAGCCTACGCAAGTAATGGAAAAACGGTCCCATTTGTTGTCAAGGAAAGTACGAAACAGGATATTTCTGATCAAGAATCCAAGATTGAACACGATACCATAAGAGTTTTACGGAATGCGGGTTTCACAGAAAACATTCCACGTGTATATGGTTACCAGATGTGTGGTATGAAGGAATATCTGTTTAGTGATCTTGTAAAAGGTGTTGCACTGAAAGATTTTAGACCCACATCAGAACATCAGTTGCCATCTATAATAACACAAATTTTATACACATTGTATAGAATAAACAAAAAACTCCCATCGTTCAGGCATCACGATTTACATCAAGATAATGTAATGATAGTAGAGGATGATAGTAAAGTTTTAACTATAGAATATCCCGTAAATTCAGGTCAAAAGTATAAATTTAATAATGGAGGAGTTAAAGCTGTAATTATAGATTTTGGGTTAGCAACCGTTCAAGGTGCGAATAACCCCAAAGTTAGTCAAGGTGGTTATACACATGCGGGAATAAAACCTAACTCAAACTCTATATACGACGCCCATTTTTTTCTAAATTGTATTTATTTGATGATCATAAATCCACGATCAGGTTTGGGACCGGCGACAAACATAACAAATAATAATAAACGAAATAAAATTAAAGAATCAATCACGAGAGCGACACGATTTATAGAAAAACATTTCGAGAAACGATTTTTAGGACCCGGGGACACCCCTCTCATTAAAGGAGGAAGGTTGACACTTGACGCTCAAACGAAAGTAACTAAACGAATTGGTGATCTTGTCAGGGACATAGTATTATTACCCGTAGTTACACCACCTGGTAGTAATAGACAACCCACTGATCTACCACCATCTAGACCAAACAAACCAATTGTGAATCAGAGTAATGTTAGTAAAATGTATAAAAATCTGGTAGCCTTCCAACAAAGACCTCGTTAATCAAAACTGACCGAACAGTCAAACGAATTACAACGACCTTGTCCAAGCATGTCATACACGACTTCCCCATCGACGATCTCCTCCTCGATGAGTAAATCCTTGAGTTCCTCCAACTTGTCCTTGTTATCCTCCAACATCTTGAGTGCATACCTGTAACACTGTGACACGATGTTTTCAATCTCGTTATCCACCTTAAGAGAGGCAGACGGGGACAGGTTACGGTAATCATACTTATTCTTACCAAAGCCATAGGTCGTTACCATTTCACGGGCAATCTGGTAGACCCTCGCATAATCAGAACTCGCACCAGTTGTGACACGATTGGCTCCATAGATAACCTCTTCAGCCGCACGACCACCTAGGGCAACGAGGATTTGAGCGAGTAGATACTCTTTCGTGTAGAATGGACTGTCCGCATTATCCTCAGAGGGTTGGAAGAAAGTCACACCACCCGCAGCACCTCGGGGCATGATAGAAACCTTACGAACTTTGTCATAGTCTGGTACGAGAACACCGACGATAGCATGTCCAGCCTCATGGTAGGCCACAAGCTCCTTCTTACGGAAAGAATACTTCACATCACCCTTAGCCCCAACGACTATGCGTTGGTAGACATTCTCAGTAATCTCATTCGTAATGGTACCGTCACCATCCTTAACGGCACGAATAGCACACTCATTCAACAGATTTGCCAAGTCAGCACCAGAGAATCCAGTCGTCTGCTTCGCGATATTCTTGAGGCGTACATCAGGTGCAAACTTCTTACCCCTCGCATGAACCCCAAGAATCTTGAGGCGACCCTTAACACTTGGAAGGGACACTTGAATCTTACGATCGAAACGACCGGGGCGGAGCAGTGCATCATCTAGGATATCAATCCTATTTGTAGCAGCAATTACTACGATACCAGTCTCATTGTCAAAACCATCCATCTCAGTGAGAAGCTGGTTGATTGTCTGCTCACGCTCATCATTACCAGGTGTAGTAGTTCCACCACGCTTCTTACCAACAGCATCAATCTCATCAATGAAGATGATACACGGTTGATTCTCTCGTGCCTGTTGGAAAAGTTCACGGACGCGCTTAGCGCCAACACCGACGAACATCTCAATGAAACTCGCTGCGGAACACTGAACGAAAGGGACATTCGATTCGCCAGCGATAGCACGAGCTAGAAGAGTCTTACCAGTACCTGGGGCACCGGCGAGGAGGGCGCCACGTGGGATTCGGGCACCACTTCCATAGTACTTTTCAGGGTTTTTGAGAAAGTCAACAATCTCCTCGAGCTCATCCTTAGCTGTGTCGATACCCTCAACGTCCTTGAAACGCGTGGTAACCTCATTTTCCATCTTAAATTCAGCAGACTTCATGAAAGGGTTGGGCATTCCCATACCACCTTCACCTCTAGGGGTGAATAAAGTCCGAGCAAGGGTAAAAACATAAGCAATAAAAAAGAACATGACAACATTTTCAATGAGGGATACAGGCTGGGTATTATCTATGAGAACTTCAGTCTCACTTTCCATTAGGGTCTGCCACAACTGTTCGTTCTGTGGAATTGACACATCACCATAGTCCCCATTCTCTTCTTGAAATACTGCTATGTTCTTGTTGGGTCGTATAATCACGGAAGGGAGTTCACGGTTCTTGAGCCCTTGGATAAACTGTGTATATGTTCTTGGGTGGTATTCCACCTTTCGTTCCTTGGTATCAACTTTGACAGTGGGTGCGGTAAAGTTTTTTCCAATGCTGAACATACTTTATAATAAAGTAGGGATTGTTTTAAATCACTTTTTATCTCATTGCAGGTTTTGCACATATCTTTTATATCTCCATGAATACACATAGGACCACTATTACATGTTTTACACTGAACAATCCATACACCATGAGGACAACTACGCAACGTCATCTACTCTATACATCTACTATTCTCGCAAAGTTTTCCCTGCTTAGGCCAAAATTCATCAAACTTTTCGGTACACTCTTTCATATACTCCAGAGGTGGCGCATAGCCTATAATTATACTCGAATCTTTAGATTCAACCCTGTGATACATCTTTGGTTTAATGTATAACTCATCACCTGGTTGTAAATAGTTATCTTGAACATGTATCCCATTCTCTTGCAAGAATGGTTTCAGTGTATCAATCGGCATATTCTTAGTATATTCGAGAATATCTAATTCATTGGGATGATCGTACATATCAAACACCAAAAACCTCTTGGTTCCATAGATACATACGACTCTATTATGTGAACAATCAAAGTGTGACTTAAATTCCCAATTTTTAGAACACACTCTCAATGTATGATGTGGTTCGGGAAAATACTTCTTCATGACTCCACATAATGGATGCTCATTATCTGCCATATCTGTTTTGTATTGCAGTCGACCATTTTTATCGGATGTATTCAAAATTTCACGAACAGAAGATCTCTTAGATGTGTGAGACCATGTAGCATTTCGGTTATCAGTCTTATAGACCATGGTCCGTTCGATGGGAACATCTTGAATTTCTTCGATTTCCCTGACTATATGAGTAACATCATGTCTATTTTTTGATAATGAACTAATCTCATCACCCGTTTTTACCAACACGAATACTACGGAAATAATTAGAATGATAAATAAGGTAAGCATTCTTATTGTTATTAAAGAAATTATTATATGAAAGTGTAATGAGTGTTGACGTTGTGAAAGTAAACAATGGAAAATACGATGTATTTGTCATAGCCAATGACGAGTACATCGGACCATGTATCGCTCGAGGGTACGAGTGGGATGCATGGATGCGTATCGATGTAGAAAAACATTATAAACCAGGTACAGACATCATAGATATGGGTGCGAATATAGGATACAACACACTCATCTTTTCCGAATATGGTCCAGTACATTCATTTGAACCTGTGTACCATTCAATCGTGGACAAAAATGCTGAAGTAAATAAAACACAACACGATATTAATGTGTATCCATGTGCGCTTTCTAATGAAAAGCGTATAGACGAGATATTTTTACCGAGTAGAGGGTGTCAATCTAATACACAAATCAATTATGGAGGGACGAGCTTTCATCCAACCGATGATATGAAAGGTGAAGGAATTCTTGTGAAATGTGAACGATTTGACGATATTTATGAAGGTGTACCATCCATTATAAAGATCGATGTAGAAGGTCATGAATTACAAGCTTTACAAGGTGCTAAGGAAACTATTAAAAAACACATGCCCATGATTCTGATAGAGATACACGATTTTACACCAGATAATGAAGTACATATATTTTTGAAAGAAATGGGGTATCGTGACCCCGAGACTCGACCCGAAGTTATGTTTTTGTACACATCCGCTTAGAATATCCAATGACCGCACATGTTATCCGTTTACCAGCATGTCCAGTTGTAGAACTATCACTATGGTTACCCATACCCAGATCATCGGGGTCTTCGTGAATAACGACCGACCGTCCAATGACATTAGCTTTGGTTCCTCTCAATTTTACCAGGTTGTCCTCCATTCTAAATTTAGCAACACCCCGTGCGTCGAAACGAATGTTTCCCAAATCTCCTACATGTCTCTCTTTAGATGTAGGTCCACCGTGCGTCTTATTATAGGGGTTGAAATGTCCACATGCACCCATACACTTGTCACTCAGATCACCAGCCTCATGTATATGGAATCCGTGTGAACTATTTTTGTACTTTGTGGATTTTAAATTTCCTTTAATCACAACTTTGGTACCCTTTTCTTCAAACTCCACGGTACCCTTGATGTGGGGATGATCGAATAAAGTTGTCGCTACAATCATTTAGTATTCACTGGGATTTTATATCGAGCAAAAGACATCTTATCCATCATATAATACATTCGATACGCATCCGTAATACTAGGTCTTCTGTATTGTTCGGGCATACATTCGGGAATACCTTCTTCGGAGTAGTATGCCGTCTCACTTCTTCGTTCCTTGAAATGTGAGGGTCTGTTTTCATGTAACCATGCCAGGTGTTGTGCACACGTATGAATCTTTCCGTACCGGTGGGTATATTCCATCGTCAAGGCAATACCAATCTTACACGCGTACAAGTAATTCTCAAGACTTGATGCGATCCACATAGTCATAGGATGTTTCACATGCGCGGGACGATACCCTCTTCGTTTTCCATCTTTTGTAAACGGGGCGTGTTCATGAACAATGTGTTCCTCATTGGAAAAGTGCCACGCAGTATAAAGCATTTGGCATATTTCCAATTGGATTTTGACGACATGTTGATCACATGACATATGAGCGATTTCAATTGGGAGTAGGGAAAGGAAAAATATATTCATGATGATACTTTTATTAAAAATGTAAAACTACTTAGGTACTCATTCTCCTCCGTCAGAGATATACTCCTCTTCCTCCACCTCTTCTTCATCAGGTTCTACATCGAGAGTTTCTTCCTCCTCTGGTTCATCGGGAACTGGTGGGACATCATCCTCTTCTATGACTTCTTCAACTTTCTTCTTCTTTTTGATTTTTTTAACAGGTTCCTTGTCAAATATTTTTTCGATTATTTTACCAACCTTTTGTTTAAACAGATCTGCCTTTTTTTGAGATTTTTCAATATTCTTGATGAAATCGTCACTGAATCCATAGGCTTTAAACGCCTGTATAACGGGTTTCAGTGGTGGAACTATACACTTACTCCAGTACCTTTCATGCAGTATCGCGATAGATGGGTATACTTTCACCCGCACGATACCACTCTTTAGGATTTTAAGCGTCACACGAATGTGATCACTGTATGGTAAGTCGGGTTCTTGTGGTGGATCGGGGTACACTATCGGAGTCACAATTGGTAGCCCTGGGTCGACATACTTAAGACCCATGCGTTCATCGCTCGCCTTTAGAAGTTTTAGATAATCATCTTGGTGATACACAGGTTGTTTTACCTTCACTGGAAACTTCGTAGGTGGAGGATTCAATAGTTTGTACAAAAAAGAACCCTCTCTAGCGGGTGCGTGACACCGACCATCGTGATCAATTTTAACACGCCTCGACGGTCGCTTGTACATGCTCATCTTGATTATTGGACGCGAGTTCCTCTAACTTAGGTTTTAAAAAAAAATCCATCTCACATTTGATTACATGAGCTGATTGTTGATTGACATGCGTATAATACGGCCCCCAAATTTCGATAATTTTCCTCTTTTTATCGTACCATAGGTAATCAAGTCCCAGTTTTTGTGTGAGCCAGTAAAACTTCTTACCAGTCTTTCCCATAAACTTGAAAATTTCAGTCTCCGAATATTCAGACACGTCCATTTGGGAATAGTGAGCATTTGGGGGGTGGTACGGGGCCATCGTTTCTCTTATCTATAGCTGCCTCTTTTTGTTTAAGTATGTTTCGTATATGTTTCGATGTGTATACACCTTTTTTGTTTTTCTTATCATTCTTAGTCACGCGTTTTTTAGGTTCTTTATACTCCATTTTCTTTACTTTATATAAAACTATAGAGAACTTAGGTCTTCTTCATCAATCAAAGACACATCATCACTTTCTTCACTTTCAACATCACTGCATGTGAAATCTTCATCTTCGCTATCATCGATGAGTTCATATCCTCTTTGGGTATGTACGTAAATACCAGTGTCTTCCAAATTATCAACATCATAAAAACCAGATATAGAATCCCGCTCTATCATCTCTACACAATCACTAAACTTAAAAACACTCGAATGAATCCTTTCCAGGAATTTAACTTCACACGAGTCACCAGAATCCTTAACAATTTTAGCTATTTGAATGCTATGATCGTCGCATTGTACATCGACAATCATACCTGTCAAGTTTTTAATTTAAATCTTTAATATAATTAATGGAAAATCTTAAGAGTGTAGGAATAGAGTACATATCAAACAGAACGGTTACGGAGGGTGATGCGGTAATGTTTGATATAGATGACACTCTTATATTTGTAAATAAACAACCAATATTTCCCATTATCGAGTTATTGTACAGGGCTCAGTATTTAGGGTATAAAATTGTTATAATCACAGCAAGGTTAGGCACCGAAGAAATTATAAATTGGACAGCTAATGAACTCGCATCGTTTAATATTTCATACGACTATCTAGGTTTCACTACACCACAAACGAAATCAGCAATGAAAAGGGCGTTACCGTATAGATTCATATTATCAGTTGGAGATATGCCAACAGATTTAACAGATTCTCAACACTACATTAACACTTCCAATTTTTCTCACAATTGAGACAACTCACAAACGTTGTCATAGGTTCATCAGCCGAACGCGTTTGAAGCTGATAATACGTGGTTTTCTTAGATTTGCATCTCCCACATGTAAAAAAGCCCACTAAACTATCTTTCGCTTCTTTAGCGAGATATTGCTTTCTCATATCAATATGAATCTTCTCTTCAATTCTCTTGGCATATGGTCCATCATACCACAATTCATCTGGGTTCATACTGATTACATCCTTGGTTTTTAACAGCTTCTTAACGATTTTAGTTTTCAATTCAGGTGATTGCCTCAGGTTGTATTGAAGTTGTAGAAACTTGTGCTTGTACACATTGACGAAACGATGATTTTCCCATGCAGCATCGTTAGGGTTTTTACATTTTTCAATCGAGTGATTTAGAATATTCTTCTCGAGATTCAAACAGATTGTATCATCTTCGGGAATCTCGAGAAGATCAGATAGGCGTTTAATCACAAAGCACCTGGTCGGATTTTCCATTGTACGTATCTTATAAAAGACTCATTCTTTTATATAACTTAGGGCAAAGGAAGACCTTCATACGGATTGTTTCTTGTACAGTCTTCCATATTCTCAGGGGAACAGTTATCAAAGAATTGGGACGTTCTACGGGCGGGGTTGGTATCTACGAACCCGTACCGGTAATCAGAACCCCCTG
>Ga0181379_1000583_pt1 | contig 17871 bp, 29 predicted proteins | sample 2SPOviralmetaG_FD_130115 | JGI IMG/M metagenome (GOLD analysis project Ga0181379, IMG submission 130115) | Marine viral communities from the oligotrophic San Pedro Time Series (SPOT) site, San Pedro Channel, CA, USA - 2 SPOT_SRF_2009-07-10 | ecosystem: Environmental > Aquatic > Marine > Strait... | reverse complement strand
TTTGATATAGTACATAGTCATTCTCCTGCCAAATCAACCGCGAACCGGTTGCTGCTTCGCAGCCTTAGGCTTAACCGCGTCCACTTCGTGGCTGCTAGGCTGTTCTTGGTTCCACAACAACAACATTACGACGGGTACACAGTATATAAGTGTTACATAGAACACTATCAGTAATAACTGGCTCACAGTGTGCTCAATGCTATTAACAGCGTACACAGTGTGAGTGTTGCTACTAGTAATAATAAGTTGTCCATACGCACAGTATACAGTCTTTTGGGTGTGTTGTCAACCCCAATAAATACTATTATGGCACACATAAGCATAATAGGAGACAGTTGGGGTTATCCCAAACTAGGGGCTAACATCAAGAGTCATCTCTACACTACTAGTGATCACACAGAACATCAACTTAGAGATGTTTATGGCCATACTGTAACCAATCGCAGTTATGGTGCTATTGGCAATATAGAAAGTGTTGTGCGCTTGCGAGAAGATATGCCCAAACAGTGCGATGTCATCATATGGTTTGGCACAGAAGCATTCAGAGACTATGGTTTACTCAATGGTAAGCGTGTGAGCATTGCCAGTGCTACAAGTCAACTTATGGGCAAAGCATACGTAGAGTTTGAACGTACTAGGGCCAGACTAGATGCAGACTGCATACTGATAGGGGGTCAGGCTCCTGTGTATCCCGTACACACAGAGATAGTGAACCGTTGCATATACACAGTGAGTGATTGGCGCAGTGAAATACTAGGCAGCAAATTGAGCAGTCATTTGATATGCCATCCATACATATTCGAAGATGATCAGATAACAGACGATAGTCGGGTTCGACTCAAACACGCACGCACAGTTACACGTCTACAGGATCAGATGCGCAGTAGCGAACACTTCCCAGATCACTGTCATCCAGGGGGTGCTTGCCATCGCAGTCTAGCCAAGAGACTGGATAAAATTATTCAACAGCAGGGTTACAAATAAATACTAGTATAACAACAAGCGTGGAGAGAACAATTGGATTACACAGACGAGGTAGTAAGCGTTGAAGAACTATTCCAAGAAGAACTGACAGCACTGGAGCATCAATACGATAGATTGACACAGGTCAGTTCAGAGGAATCTCGCATAGCAGCAGAGACACTGTTGCACGTAATAGCATATTTTAGAGTAAGACTTGGGCTGGAACAGAACGACCTAGAAGAACTGTTCGGAGCAGACCCAGATAGAACAATACATTGACTGTGGATAGGCGCGAAGCCTACAGGATATTCTGGTTGGTCAAAGGACATCTTGACTGCTCAGAAACTACAGCACACCAGTGCTATGACAGTTATTTCAAACGACTATGGAACAACAACGAACGAGCAGAGTATGCTATGGAGGGGTTCGAAGCAGCCTATTTGGCAAAGTTTTCCAGTTGACCTTTAGCCAACAAGACGTATAATAGTATAAGTAAATCAAACTTATGAAACATAAACATCTTATTGTACGAGCAACTGTAAGCAACCCACCACGAGACGAACGCACCATTGAAGACTGGATACGCAATCTTGTGCGTGATATAGATATGCGTATTATGATGGGGCCATTTGCACAGTACTGTGAACTAGAAGGTAACAGAGGCTGGACTGCGGTGACTGTGATAGAAACCAGTCACATAGCATTGCACATATGGGACGAAAGTCACCCACCACTTATGCAACTAGACGTTTACACCTGCAGTGAACTAGACCCTAACACAGTATTTGATAGTATAGAAAAGTGGGATATTGACACACTAGACTACAAATACCTTGATAGAGAAAACAATCTAATCACAGTACAAGACGCTAAATAACTATAACGTTCAGCCCAAGGGCCGGAAGTAGACGCAAGTCGAAGGAACGCACTTAACTGTAAAAAGGAGAGTGTAATGAATAGATTCGATTATCTACACAAAACATACCGCATAGCACAAGATAGAAAGCGTAAAGAACGCATCTTAATGATGACACGTTCAGAGCCTAATATTAATGCTAACGGTACAAGTGGATACGCTGTCAAGCAGGGTACTAACCAAGGTATGGTACTAGCACATCGCACAGCACGTTCTACAAACAATTGGTAGCAAACTAGGGGGTCATAATAGGCCCCCTACACATAAATGAAAAACAAAAAGAAAAACACACATCAACGTCCTAGTGACATACGCAAGCAGATATTGGATCAGTTAAAGCGTGAACGTGACCCTATGGCACGTGAACTACTGCAACAACGCTTACATCATTACAATACACTTGTAAACAAGAAATAGTCAAACTATATTAGTATCTACCTATATTCTATAACACGGTGGTTTTTTCGTCGATCTATTAAATACTTGTATACACTTGACACTGTTCACAAAGTATGTTACAGTAGTTAAGTTAGTTACTAGAAAGGTCTAGTAGCAACAGCATTGTTCAACAACGGCCGCAAGGCAGGAGGACATTACAATGCATACTATAAAAAAGCACTAATCAACCTAAGGTATTTCCTAGCACCATTGCTAATACTTGTTGCACTCGCAGGAGTGATAGCAGGCGGCATATGGACTTGGACTGGCGTATTCTTGTTGGGAACAGGAATCGTACTTGATACTTTGGTTACAGCACAAACCACTGGCGCTGGCTTCGATGAAAACGGCGACACATACGGTATCCCCTGGTTACAGAATGCAGTTATGTATTCAATGTTACCAGTATTCGTAGCACTACAACTTGCTCTAGCATATCAAATTTACTCAGGTATGTGGGGTGTAGAGTTGTTAGGCGCAGTTCTTTCAACAGGTATATTTGCAGGCATAGGCATAATATATGGACACGAACTTTCACACACCAAAGGCTTTAGTTTTGTTATAAGTCGTTGGATGATGGGGTTAAGTGGTTCAGCACATTTTTGTTATGCTCACGTTTACAATCATCACCTTGAGCTTGCTCACGAAGATGATCCTGCAACTGCACCAAGAGGTCGTAATCTATACGAACACTTCTTTAAAAGTCATTTAGGACAAAGCAAGTTCCTATTTGAAATGGAGAAGGCAAGATTACGCAGACTTGACAAGCCATTCCTAAGTTTAAACAACAGATGGATACGTGGCTATATGATGAGTCTACCAACTATCTTCTTGTTCTTTTTTGCAGGGGGTTGGGTAGGTGTTGCTTGTATGGCTCTAGTTTGGATGATATCAAACTTTGAACTTGAAGCACTTAACTATCTAGAACACTATGGGTTGATCCGTCAGAAGGGTGAGCCAATAGACTATAGACACAGTTGGGATAACAGCACTGCCTTTTCAAGTTGGTTCTTCATAGAGATTGGTCGCCAGGCTGATCATCACGACAGGGGTGAGACTCACTTCTGGGAACTAGACGAAGTAGGTGCACCTAACACAGGTGTAGGTTATTTCACTCTGTTTGCACTAGCACTCATACCACCCGTGTTTAACGGCTTTATGAAAAAGCATTTAGACAACTGGGATGAGAACTATGCTACAGAAGGTGAAAGAAAAATAGCAAAACAATTTGCTTAATTCGTAGTGTTGGGGGAGTGCTTCGGTGCTCCCCTTTTTTATGCGCATAAAACTCTCTAATTTTTTATTGCTAAATATTTTTGAAGGGAGATTTATATTGATAGAAGAAAAACAATTTAAATCGTTTATACGAGATCACCGTAACGAAACAGGCTTCGATATGCCTGAAATGCTAGAACGTTACATAGTTACATTACTTGCGAGTAGAATTAGAGATACAGAACTTATCCCACATCCTACATTCGCAGAACGCTACCTAAATATATGTGAACTGAACCGTGCAAGTTTATACAAAGAGTTTGCGGATCAATGCTTGTTCTTTGTGTCCTTGATGCCTGAGTACGGACAGAAGCGTGGGCTTGATGTACAATACTACGCTAGTCTAGGTATTACCAGTTACTATTGTGTAGGGGACAAGATACAAGATGATCGCTTTATACAGTTGGGTAATTGGTTCTATATACTACAAAAATTTATACACAGTGCAGTAAGACCTAAGGCTCATTTAGACTTAGTAGATCTTATCCAATCAGATAAATACTTGTAGGAGATAATAGATGATCAACGAACTGGAAATACTTGCAGACAGCAATCATAAGTGGGCAGCAAAACGTGCAACACAAGCACTTGACTTCCACGAACAGTTCGAAGGTGGTGGCCTAGAAGAATTCGAGTTTCAAGATATGATGTTGAGACTAATCGAAGATGGCCCTTTAGATAGCGAAGCAGACGACTTAGATACAAAGGCTCTATTAATTACAGCAATACAACAGGTGGCAAACATATGAAGATTTCAGAAGTACTAGACATACATTTTAATGAAGAGCCTGCAAGTAAAGCATTGTGTACATCGGGTAAACCAGATAGTGCATTAGGCGCAAGTAATTTAGCAAGTTGTAAGAGTCAAGGATATCGTAGTCGCGATGGCGGTAAGAGCCATAAGATTGGACACGATAGAGTTAAAGTCCGCGGCAAGAAGATCAAAGGGAAGAAGTACGGCGGACCACTTCCAGATTGGTCATAGATGAATTTTATTGAACCTGGAACCCTTTTAATATCACCTCCGGCAATGCCTGATCCAAAGTTTGGGCAAACAGTTCTTTTACTTACACAACACTCACCACACGGTGCATTTGCACTATGCTTGAATAGGCCCACCAACCAAGACGTAAACAAAATTACAACTGAGATGCAACTTAATACAGACTTGCCTTTCAAAATGTATTGGGGTGGTCCATTACACCCAGGTAGCATATGGATGATACATACCAGTGAATGGGAGTGCGATCATACACTACACGTTAACGGCCATTGGAACATAACAAGCCACGAAAGTATGTTCCATCATCTTGCAGACGGTGATGCTCCAAAGTATTTTAGACTTGTGTATGGATTTGCAAGTTGGGGTGCTGGACAACTAGAGGCTGAGATGCGTGGGTCAGGACGTTACCTTCCAGGTAGCAGTTGGCTTCTATTACCAGACGTTAGCTCAGAAGATATATTTGAAATACCAGAACCTAAATTATGGAGCAGGGCAACTACAATGGCTGCCAGTGCTGCCGTAGATAGTTGGATTTAGATATGGCACGTAGGAGAAAAACTATGACTGAATATATTGATATCAGAATTGATCAACTGAAAGAAGATCTAGAGAAAGCAAGCAACCCAGACGACCGTGCTTGGTACAACAGACTAATCCAAGAACTTAGTTGGGCTAAGAATCAAAATCATAATTGTTATATGGGTACTGACGCTAAAGGCGATTGGTTTCAGGAACAAACAAACTAGCAATATGCTGCTCTTGTATTAACCTGTGTTTGCGTGTTACCTTATCACCAAACGTGTCAGGAATACTAGGAGCGTGTATGTCATCTAGCATACCAATAAATTTATAGTAGTCGAGGTCAAGATCATATCTATTGCAAAACTTATTAAAGTTCTTCTTACTACGCAAGTGCCAAGGCCAGTACTTCTTAGGGAACGTACTTAACACAATGTCTTGGTAAGCACTATCTCTGCTTACAAACGTATGCTGTGAAGTTGTTAAAGGCATACAACACATCATCTCAATTAGATATCTACGGTTTTGCGGCTCGTCCAACTTGTAGGTACGTACAATATGACTAGGTGATCCAATCTTATCAACACTAGTTCCAGCGCCTCTAGTCTCTCGTGCCCTTTGTCTAATATGATTGTATTCTAAATTAAAGTGTTGTATCTTTTTCTTGCGTACAAAACTCCATACATCAATGAATCCGTCATCGCCAGATATAGAACACTGTAGTTCTTTATTCATCTTGCCCATATACATAAAACGCAAAGTAGGAAGATTATAGTTCTTGACTTCTGCTTTCTTGTTTTCGTTATAGGTATTCTTTGTGCTAGTGAATACTCGCATAGGGAAGCCTTTCTATTCTGTATATTCTACTTCGTCGACATCCCAGATGTCAGCGAAAGGTACTACAAATTCTTTACGTGCTGTTGTATCGTAAAGTTCGACTAGTTGGCCTTTAGTATCACGCTTTTGTAATATACCAAAGCCTTCATATTCACCTGGACCTCTTAGTGGAGTATCACTTAGTCCTGGAATGCGTCCGTATGCATCCAACATTGTTGTTACACGGAATTTACATCCATAACTTTTGCCTGGTGTAATGTCTTCAATCTTCATCATTGACTTGTTCCTTTGTTAACAGTTCTAGAGTTACTGCTTCTGCTTTACCATAGTCATCGTATCCTGCATTATAATAACGATTGACTTTCTTCATTATCTCACTATAACACATATGTACAGTTTCTGTCAACTCACAAGACTTTTTCCAATTGTCCGAATTGTAAGTTGATACTATCCTATACCAATCTTTAGATCTTTTCACCTGCGATGAAACCTCTAAATCTTAGGAACCTTGGAAAACGTAAACTGTATGTTCCGTCCTGGTTCTGTGTAACAGCATCAGCTCTTACTTCTACAACTTGACCTGTGATATTAGCACGACCAGCCCAAAACTCATCGCGATTAGCGTCACTAAAGCCACTACCGACGTTAACATTAATTTTCTTTCCGTCATCAGTACCTTCACAAACGAATGCACCAAGTTTTCCTTCGTTACGTCCTGTTCCTTCTTCAACATCTTTAACCTCCAATGAAACCTCAATGAACGGTTTCATCTTAAGCCACGCAGTCGATCTCTTACATTGATACACACTATCAATGTCCTTAATCATAATACCTTCGTAGCCTTCTTCAACCATCTTCTTATTATAGTCTTTGAACTCGACTTCACCAACCATAGTATCTAGATCCACTTCTGTTTGTGGAACAATCTCAATACATTTTGTGTCAGCAAATATATTCTTAAACGTTTCAAGCATCTTGCTTCTACGTCTTTGTCCTTGTATGCTTTCACCCTTCTTCCATTCTACTAATGGAATAATATCAAACAGGGCAAGTTTAGCATCTTGTGCTTTTACACCACTCTTTCTGTGTACTTGTTTCATAAGGTCCTGGAAACTGTCACTTACTACTTCACCATCAAGCACATACGAACGACCAATCTCATCCATATAGTATTCTAATGCTTCTGTAATATGTGAGAAGTTTTCCAGTACCTTACCGTTCCTAGTATATTGTGTAACGGTTCTACTTTCATAGTCCACCACTGTAACACATCTGACGCCGTCTAGTTTCGGCTCCAGTAACTTTTTACCTTTTACCTTTTTCTCGTGGTTAGCACTGTCGTGGGCTAACATACACTCAAACACAGGAACTTTATACTTGTCCAGTTTAAGTTTCTTAGCAATCTTATTAACTGTCTTTTCACTTACACCACAACGTAGATCCTTTATAAGGATACGTCTATACCAGCCATTCCATTGTTCTACTGTTGCAACATCCATTGCAAGTTCAATAGCATCTTTGGCTGCGTGACCTGTAAGTTTACGAGTATACAAACTATCTGCTAGTTCAATAAATGATGTCCAAGGAAGTCCTTGTCCACGCTGAGGAGTCTCAACACGTTCAGGTACTTGCTTTACACCAAATGTATGTAACTTATCAAGCGTCCAAGCAACGCCTTCAAAGAACTCATCTAGTCCTTCTTGCATTGCTTCTTCGATAACTTGTTCTTTTGCTAGGCGACTGTTGTCGGCTTCTAGTCTTTTAATAACGTCTTGCGGTTGTGTTCTCATTATGCTGCCTCCACGATATCCATTGCCCATTGGTCCCACGGTTCAGTTTCCGTAGCCTTGAGCAAATTAAATTCTACTGTATACTTTGCATCTAAAACGTCTTCTAACATAGCATCTTTTATGATCCTAAGGTGTGAAGTGTCGTTAGTATCTATCCACAACGTACCGTGTTGCCAGTACATAGTGGGAGCAACTGCGCTCATTTCGCGGAATTGTCGATTGATTCTATCAAGTGATAATTTTTCTAGTGCCATAGTATTGCCTTTCTGTTTGCCTAATTATTATATACATTATACGATCATTAGTAACAGAAGTCAACCACTTTTTTACAATATTGCCATAAATCCTGGCAAATTGTTACCTGGCAAGTGACTTGGAGCGTGATATTGGAAATTAAACTTGAGATCACTGAATGGTTGTGTTTTGAGTGTTAGTTTGCCGTCACTAGCAACACCAATATGTCCAATAACAGCATCTGCTTTGTTAACAATGTCTGTCATTATATCTCTATACTGTTCTGCGTCATCCCCAGACTTAATTTGGTTAAGCAAGCCAATGCCCAAACTGTACGTGACAATGTCAGCACCGCCCTTGGCAGGATTAATATCATAACTAGGCTTACCTGCTTGTTTTGGTTTAGGTGCATCACCTTTTGGATCCATATAGTATTTTCCATCTTGTGGAAGTCCAACTGGCTTACCCCAAGGCCCAGCAACCATCATAGGATAAAATGTACTTAGAAACTCTCCGTACTCTTTACTGCCTGTTGTTTGGTCAACTGCATTTATAAGTTCTTTGTGTGAACTTACATCTGTACCTATAATACTTTTTAATTTTTTGTATTCTGCTGTTTGTGCTTTTGCAACTGCACGTATAATCTTGTCAACGTTCTTGCCGCCTGTCTTAGGATTGAATTGGTTTAGAATAGCAAAGCGATCTTTTTTATCTTGATCTGTTTCTTCTTCCATTGCTGTTTCAAACTCATCCATATACTTTGCAACAGCACGGAAACTTGTACCACTACCTGTTAATGCCTTAACACTGATGTTTCCTTTGCCTGGAATACGTACATCAACTAATGCTTCATTACCGCTAGGCAGTTCACACGAGTCGCTGTCATCCATCATAAGCATAGGAGCAAGTAGTTCTCCAAAGTCTTGGCTTAGTGTTCCTAAGTAAGGAGCAACGTGATCCATTTGCTCTTGCGGCAGTGTATTGTTACCTCCGCTAATTGCATTGTCAACAAGTCCAATAAGTGTGTCTGCTAACATAGGATTCTTATTTCTGTATTTGGCTTCTACTGCTTTCTTTGTTTTACCAACAAGGTCTGACTTGCTATACATACCTGCTGGCAATCCTAGCCCTGCAGGACTTAATTCTTTACGTCCAATGCCTCGTGAAGTATCATCTCCTGTGTTTAATCCTTTAAGACCAATAACAACTGTATACAGTGTATCGTCCTTTTCAAAGGAGTAAATTGGATATGAACTTGAAACTGTACTCTGTTTGATATCAGGTGCTTTTTCTTTGCCGCCTACTTGTTTAATTGCATCTTTTAGTTCTGCAACTGACAAGTTAAATGCCCTAATGTGTCTAACTGCTTTTGTACCTGCTGCATTCTGCTGATCAAACCGTGCATCAGGATCAGCCGCTTGTAAATCGGGCAAGATCTTTCTGATGTCAGTAAGTTCTGCATACTTAGGCTCGTCTGCCTTTTGCATATCGTCCTGGGGATTTTCCATTTCTTTTATTTGAAACCATCTCATACTGTTATTTAGTATATCCAATACTACACTCATAAGTCTTGACAGTCAACCACTTTTGTAGTACAATAGTATTTTAAGCAGGTAATTATTAATATGAAGATTATTGTAACAGGTGGATTAGGACTTATTGGACACAACGTTTCTCGTAAACTTGTGGACCTAGGTCACGAAGTGTTTATTATAGACAATTCAACAAATTACGGCATTGTGCCTGTATCGGAGATTAAATATCTATTACAGAAGCGAGCAGCAAAAATACCAGGTGTGTTTGTATATGATGTTGATGTAGCAAATGTAGAAGCAGTTGAGCGAGTTATATCGCAAATCAAACCAGATGCTATTATACATCTTGCTAGTTTTCCAAGACAGAAAGTTGTTAATGCAGACCCTGTGACAGCAAGTAAAGTAATGAGTACAGGACTGCTAAACATCTTAGAATGTTGCAAGAAATATGATGTACCTAGAATACTTTATACATCAAGCAGTATGGTATACGGAGACTTTGACGACTTTGTAACTGAAGATGCAATTTGTAATCCAAAAGGCCAATATGCTATTATGAAACTAGCAGGCGAATGGCTTATTAAAGATTATGCAAAGCACGGTATTGGATACACTATTGTTAGGCCTAGTGCAGTGTACGGTCCTTACGATGTAGAAGATAGAGTAATTAGCAAGTTCTTGATTACTGCAATGCGAGGCGGCACATTAAAAGTAAATGGTGTAAACGAAACACTAGACTTTACATATGTAGATGACGCAGCCAACGGCATCGTAGATGCTATTATTAGCAACAACACAGTAGACAAGACGTATAACATTACAAAGAGTCACAGTGTAACATTACTACAGGCAGCAGAATACGCTGTCAAACTTGCAGGCCAAGGAGAGATTATTATACAAGATAAAGATGATGACTTTCCAAGTAGAGGAGCATTAGATATTACAGCAGCCAGAAGAGACTTTGGATTTGATCCGCAGGTTGATGTAGAAGAAGGCTTTAAGATTTATTATGATTGGTTAACCAATGACGAGTATTGGAGTAACTCTCTTGTTGACAAAAGAAACAAATTACATTATAATATAGATTAACAATAAGGAACAAATAAAAATGGCATTAGTACCAATGGTAGTAGAAAGTACGCAGAAAGGCGAAAGAGCGTACGACATCTATAGTAGAATTTTAAAGGATAGAATTATTATGCTCAACGGACCTGTTGAGGATATGATGGCTAATCTAATTGTAGCACAGTTATTGTTTTTAGAATCAGAAGATTCAAGCAAAGACATTACAATGTTTGTAAACAGTCCAGGAGGTGTTGTTACTGCTGGTATGAGTATCTATGACACAATGCAGTTTGTGAAGTGTGATGTTAAAACATATGTAATGGGACAAGCGTGTTCAATGGGATCATTGTTAGCACAAGCAGGAGCAGCAGGCAAACGTTTTATGTTGCCCAATGCAAGACATATGATTCACCAACCAAGTGGAGGAGCAAGAGGTCAAGCAACTGATATGCAAATCCAAGTAGAAGAAATTCTAAAAATGAAGAAAGAGCTCACAGCAATTTATGAAAAGCATAACAGCAAAGGCAAAACGTTTGATCAACTTGCTGCTGATATGGAACGAGATAAATTTATGAGTGCAGAAGAAGCTCTTGAGTACGGACTTATTGACGAAATTATTACGCAGAGGTAATATGGAACAAGAACGATATGCAGCCTATATGCAACGTAGGATGAGGGAAGAAGATATGATAGCAGAAGAAACTAAGCAACCTAAATTACAATTACGTTCAGCAGTAATAAAAGAACATACTTTTTATACTGTTGAGATGTACGAAGATGGTGAACTTATTCAAAGCCGTGATATGATTACAGAAGGTACAGCACACAGTTTGAGCTTTGCAGAAGATTGTGCAGAGAACTGGCGAACAGGACTTATTAAATGAGTGTGCTATTAACACAAGGCAAGATAGATCACGACTGGGGTTATGAACTTGTATGGGCAAGTAATAAAGAATACTGCGGCAAGATCCTAGTATTTGAAAAGCGTGGAGCAAAGACTCCTATGTGGATTCACAAAGACAGACGCAAGAGTTGGTTTGTAAACTCAGGTAAATTCAAACTTAAATTTATTGATGTTAAGACAGGACTAGAACGTACTGTAGAACTTGACGAAGGAAGAAACGTAGACATCTCTGAAATGAGCCCACACCAATTAGAAAGTGTTCACCCTAACAGTGTTATCTTTGAAGCAGGTATGCCTCACTTAGATACTGATGATTTTAAACTTAGTCCGAATGCTTCTCAAACACATCCTGAAGCGCCTTAATTAAATCTTCTATCATACCATCTGTATGATAAGGTGTAGGAGCAAATCTTAATCGCTCTGTACCTTCTGCAACTGTAGGATAGTTAATTGGTTGTACATATATGTTATGATCATTTAACAAGTCATCACTCATTGCTTTACACTTCTTAGCATTACCAACAAGCACAGGAACAATATGTGTTGTGCTACATTCCATAACTGCTATACCATTCTTCTGTAAACGATGTTTAAGTTTCCTAGCACGTTCCTGATGTTTCTCTCTTACTTCGTTGTGTTCTTTTAGATATTTTACAGCAGCCATTGCTCCTGAACACATAACTGGACTCATACTGGTTGTAAAAATAAAACCGGAAGAGACTGAACGAATAGCATCAATTACTTCAGCGTCAGCCGCAATGTAGCCTCCTTGCGTACCAAATGCTTTACCAAGGGTTCCATTGATTATATCAATACGGGATTGTAGCCCTAACTTCTCCGTCCAGCCCCCGCCGTGATCACCGTATAGACCTACTGCGTGAACTTCGTCAATATATGTAATTGCTTTATACTTGTCTGCAATGTCACATACTTGTTTCATAGGCGATATATCGCCATCCATACTATAAACTGATTCAAATACTATGCAAGGTGTTTGCCCTGCAAGTATAGCACTAGCACACAGTTCATCTAGATGTTCAAGGTCGTTGTGTCTCCAAATTATTTTAGGTGCTCTGCTGTTTCTTATGCCTTCTATTATACTTGCGTGATTGTTACTGTCACTAATGTAAACAAGGTTAGGAATAATTTTAGGTAATGCAATTAGGCTCCACTCGTTAGCAACATAAGCAGAAGTAAACAATAGTGATTTGCTTTTGTTATGTAGTGTTGCTAGTTCGTGTTCTAGTGCTACGTGATAGTGTGAAGTGCCGCCTATGTTTCTTGTGCCGCCGCTACCTGATCCTGTTTGATCAAGTGCAGTATGCATCGCATCAATAACAACCTTGTGCTGACCCATACCTAAGTAATCGTTACTGCACCAGTTCGTTATGTTCTTTATGTTATAAGGGCCGTACCAGATAGCGTTAGGAAATTCCCCACGTTCTCGTACAATATCATTGAATACACGGTAATTACCGTTTTCTTTTAGTTTCTTTAGTAGTGTGTTTATTGCTTTCTTGTCTATCATCTTTATCAACTGTTTGTATATGAGTATGAGTAGGGAATCCTTGGTTACAATTATATATGTAGATGCCCTGCTTGGCTAGTTCTTCCTCGTACTCGCCATATGTACTCCACCATTGTTTTAGTGCTTTAAACATAAATGTATTTAACATAAATAACAATATAGGAGAAGAAACAATGGCAGCAAATGGTATATCAACACAAGCATTAAAAAAGACTAGACAAGATCAAAAACTTGTACTTGCTAATGCTGATAGAGTAGCACGTAATGTAGTAGAATCAGGACGTTACGCAGATGTTACAGCAGATGCCACACAACTTCCTACTAGATATCACGCTTCAGACAATAACGGAGCATTAACTGATAACGCTAACACAGGTGGCCTAAAAGAAGGTCGTCCATACGCTGCTTAATCAGTAATTTAATAAATACATACATAATTAACAAGGAGTATATGTGGCTTTTTTAGTACATAATCTACCACCCGTCGAAGTGTATGTGAAGAAAGAATATTTGTATGATCACCAGAAGGGACACGGTGAACTTACTCCGGGTTTGTGGATCAGTATTAGAAGCATACAAGGTAAAGCCCTATACTTTGAAACATTATTATTAGAGTACGGAGCATTGTACGACAAACTTCCTATATCGGCATTTGTTTGGAAAGAAGATTACGATAAAAACAATCAACTTCCTTTAGATACACTACAGATATGGGACTGCTTTGATTATGATATCACAGTAATTAAAAAGCCTTTGCTTTGCGACTGTGAATTTTTTGGTAAGGATCGCAAGATGCACAAAGGAGAGTATATGTTTACACTTGATACCTGTCACGCACAGAGTAGCACACTAGACACAAACTTTTCTGAACACGATCCAGAGCATAAGACATTTAATATTGTTAAATTAGATAATGGACAGATTGCTGCACAGCCAAACAACAGAGTAGTATTTACAGATCAAAGTTTAGTGCCAGCAGACAGGAAGACACCAGACTTTAAAGTATGCACTCAAAACTATACAGTTGAAAACAATCCTAAGTGGAGTGTTGGACACACAGATGAGTGGGCATACAAAGATAAAGGCGAAGGCCTAACAGATTAATTAAATCCAAGGAGCGAAATAATGTACGAGTATAGAGCAACAGTCGTTAAAATTGTAGACGGCGACACAGTAGATGTAGATATTGATTTAGGTTTCGGTATCTGTATGAAAGATGAGCGTGTAAGAATAATGGGTATTGATACACCTGAGTCACGCACAAGAGATAAAGTAGAAGATTTGTTTGGCGAAGCAGCAAAGGCAAGAGTAGCACAATTGTTACAAGGCGATGTTGTTTTGAAAACACAGATTGCACGCAATGGCGAAGATATGAAAGGTAAGTTTGGTCGCATCCTAGGCGACTTTATGGTTGAAGACAAATTGCTTACAGATATCTTGATTACAGAAGGATACGCAGTTGCATACTTCGGCGGAAGCAAAGAAGAGATTGCTATGAAACATTTAGCAAACAGAGAGAAGTTACTTCGCGAAGGCCTTATTGCTAGAGAAGATTATGACGCAGCCGTTAAGTTAATGGAAGGTAAGTAACAGTCTATTCTTTGTGTTTAGATTTATAATTTGCTATTGCTGATTTAATTGCATCTTCTGCAAGCACACTACAATGTATCTTCACAGGCGGTAGAGCAAGTTCTTCTACGATGTCCATATTCTTAACATCAGATGCTTGATCTAATGTCATACCTTTAACCATCTGTGTTACTAAACTTGAACTTGCTATCGCACTACCACAACCATATGTTTTAAATTTAGCATCTGTTATGACATTATCTTCTACTTCAATTTGTAGTTTCATAACATCACCACACGCAGGTGCTCCAACCATACCTGTACCGACATTAACTGCCTTAGCATCTAAACTTCCAACATTGCGGGGGTTTTCGTAATGATCAAGTACCTTATCCGAGTAAGCCATACCTGTTCCTCAAAGTTATATCAAAAGTATTTATCATAGTAGTTAATTTGATAAATAATTATGAAAGGAAATAATATGTTAAAAACTTTAGCACTTACTATAGCACTTTTTACTTCAATAGCCACAGCAGGCATTGTTGGTAACATCGCTTCAGCACAAGAGAGCAAGCCGGCACCTGAATCAAAAGAGCCAGTTTATAGACTATTACCTTCATTTATCAATTGCACAGATATCGAAACTCTTGATCGTATGATAGCAGAGTATGATGAGATTCCATTTAGCAAAGGCTTAGGAATGATATTGATACCAGGCGGCCCAGGTAACTTCGAAAGTCAACTAAGAACATATGTTAATCCAGATAATGGCAGTTTCACTATAGTATTGATGCTGGATGAGAACGCAGGGTGTGTTGTTATTATGGGCAAAGACTTTACTCCTTGGTCACCAGATAAAAACCCTACATAATTTATAAATACGTATAATAACGTAGGAGCGAAACACAATGATATCAAAACTCTCTTTTAAAGAACGTTCTGTTCTTTTTGCTAAACTAGCACAACTTGCTTACCTGGATGAAAAGGCAGCAACTAAACACGCCAAGAAGATAGGATTCACAACAGTTGAATTTTATAACCTAGATGGCGCACAAACTTATAGATTTATGAACAAGCACGATCTTGTTATTGCTTGCCGAGGAACAGAGCCTACAGAATTTAATGATATCAAAGCAGACCTTAAAGCAACTCCTGTGATTGCAGAAACAGTTAGTAGAGTACATAGAGGCTTTAAACAAGAAGTAGATGAATTATGGCCTATGGTACTAGAAGATTTAAAACGCAAAGCAAACGACAAAAAGAAAATATGGTTTTGTGGACACAGTCTAGGAGCAGCAATGGCAACTATTATGGCTAGCCGTTGTCACTTATATCCAGAAGTAGAACCTGTACAAGAACTTTACACATACGGCTCACCGAGAGTAGGTTGGCACACTTATGTAAACAGTTTAGGCGTAACACATCATCGCTGGAAAAACAACAACGATATCGTTACTACTGTACCTATGTATATTATGGGCTACAAACATCACGGAACTGAACACTATCTAAATGCTTGGGGCAATGTTCGTACACCTACAGGTTGGCAACTATTCAAAGACAAGATGCGTGGACTGTGGATGGGAATCAAACAAGGTAAGATAGATAGTTTCTCAGATCATAGTATGGTTGAATACGTTAAGCATCTTGAGAAGTATGCTGACGGCAAAGAAACTTCACAACTGTAATAAAACTTTAATCTTCATTCTTGACATCAATCTAAATTGATGCTATAAATAATATTGTAACAATTAAGTTACCAGCAGGGCATCGTCGAGCCCTGTCTTAATATGTGAGCGCCGTGGTAAAAGCGGCAAGCAGAAAGGAGAAATAAGAATGGACGCACTCACCTTATGGATGGCTGTAGGCTTCCTATTCGCAGGTTACGCAGTTATTGCAAACGATTCAGTACAAACGTTGGGCACTTGGATTGCATCAAATAACGAAAAATTTAATTGGAAAGTGATGTGGGGAGCGGCTTCGGCTGTTCTACTGTATACACTTTGGTATGGTTGGTATACCAACGGTGGAGATATTAGTTATGGACGACTAAACAAAATACCGTTCCAAGAAATACAATGGTATCACGCAATGGCACCAGGACTATTATTAATACTTACAAGGATAGGAGTACCAGTTAGTACTTCTTTTTTAGTATTAAGTGCCTTTGCAAGTACATTTGTATTAGAGAAGATGCTCGTAAAGAGTATGATGGGTTATGCTGTGGCAGCAGTCGCGGCATATATTATTTGGATAGGAGTTACTAAACTGCTAGACGAAGCCAAGCCTGTCAAAGAAGAACATAAACGATGGTGGAGAATAGGACAGTGGGTAACTACAGGCTTCCTATGGTTTACTTGGCTATCACACGATATGGCTAACATTGCTGTGTTCCTACCTAGAGAGATACCTTGGGATCTTATGATAATGATTTCACTTGTGTTTGTTATAGGCTTAGGCTTTATGTTTAAAGAAGGTGGAGGTAAGATACAAAATATTGTTATTGAAAAGCACAACACAAGATATGTTCGTAGTGCTACAATAATTGATGCTGTATACTTTCTTATACTTTGGTTCTTCAAAGAACTAAATGATATACCGATGAGTACAACTTGGGTGTTCGTTGGACTATTATGTGGACGTGAACTTGCTATGGCAACTATGACAGGCAAGGAAAAGTTCAAGACAGTGTTTCCGTTGGTTACCAAAGACTTCATTAAGATGATGATCGGACTAGGTGCTTCAGTAGGTGTAGTGTTAATGATACACTACGTTATTGTACCTAACGGATACTAGAACTACAAGTCATAAAAATAGAGTGCCTTCGACGAGCACTCTATTTTTTTATGCTGTTACTAAATTAAAAATTTCTTTCCAGTTCTTAACAACAGTTACATTATCGTGCTTGTAGCCCATATTGTGTCCGTGTTCAATTAAGATACTGTTCAACCCTGCATTAACACCTGCTAGTGCATTTTCTGGTTTGTCTTCTACCCACCAACATCCTGTGTCAGCGTATGGAGCAAGTGCTTCGTCTTTGTCATCACCTGTTCCTAGTATCACAAATTTTTCAAATGCTGTTTTACCAAACAGTTTTTGCAAGTTCATCTTACGTAACTTTTGTGCGTTACGATCTTTTGAAAGACTTGTTATACAGTGAAACTTGTAACCGTGTTCTTCGTGTAAACGTTTTACATAATACACAGCATCTCTTAGTGCAGGTAAAAAGCCTATAGCAGCACTTTCGTTAAATGTTTTAATTAACTTCTTGCCTTGCTCTTTACTAATACCGTAG